>FWWM01017949.1_pt1 | contig 10169 bp, 4 predicted proteins | sample 2228351 | NCBI WGS metagenome assembly FWWM01 (sample SAMEA103939774, study PRJEB20133) | metagenome
TAATTTTATCTATAATTTTGTCACTGTTAATGATATAGAGTCATTTATATATTGAAAAAAAAATAATTTTTTTTAATAATTAAAATGTATGTCTAAATTAAAATCTAAAATAACAAAAATAAAAAAAACATTATTAAAAATTATCTTAATTTCAGTATTTTTAATAATAAATTTAATTCCAAAAAAATCTCATGCTGCTTTGGATGAAACTTTTGGCCTTGACAAAGCATTAAAATCTATCATGCATCAAGGCAATCATATTGTTTGCCTTAAAGCTGACACAAAAAACGTAGTCCAACCTTCATCACGTAATTGGAAAATTCCAGCAAAAGGTAAAATCCGACTTTTTGGAGCTAATTGTTATTCTCCAAATGGTTGCAAAATCTTTAGATGTAATAGCAGTAATTATGAAATAGATTCAAATGAACATCTATTAAAAAAATGTAAGTCAGAAAAAGGCTCTGAACAATGGGCAGGATGCAAAAATGAAGACAAGATAAAGAAATTAGAAGAAAAAAATAATAATAGTATTCAAGTTGAACCTGGTTGTCAAGAAGTAAAAAATTTTACTGTCATAACAAAAAAATCAAATAATTATTTATCAGTCTACGCAGAAGAAAATCAATCATCTAATCTGCCTGTAGGTCCTGTAAATGTAGAATTAGAAGACCAATATGTCATCCATGTAAATTACCAATATTATCTTTCTCAACCAGCTGAAGAAATAAAAAAATATCAACAAACTGACTATAATATCACTCCAGGAGAAGATGATACTTTAAAATTAAGCACTTTTAATTTAAATTTATCGGATAAAGAAATAGAAGGATCAATAAAAGATTGCCAAATAATTTCATGGGATCCTTTTGGAAGAGTTTTTGATGCAGTATCACTTGAACCTATTTCTAATGTTAAGGTTATCTTAATTGATCACAAAATTAATCAACCAGCAAAAATGAGATTTAGTGATAACTACGATATTACCGACATCCGAGGCATATATAATATCTTAGTAGAAGAAGCAGGGTTTTATCGATTAGAAGTTGAACCTCCTGATACTCATCAATTCAAAAACAATATTAAACTTCATCCAAATTATCAAAAAATTTATTCAAATATCTATGAAAAAGGCAAAGTCTTTGAAGAAAAAGTCGGTATCCCTACACAACATGATATTCCTTTAGTCCCTATCAAAGAACCATATCGTCAAGCTATAGCTGAATTAATTCCTAATACATTAGAAAGTTATGCCTCTAATACCTATATAGTATACAAAGGAGTAACCACTTTTCCCTATGCAAAAGTTTGTCTAATTAATAGTCAGACCAATAATATAGTTGGCTCATGTACTAACGCTGATAAAATAGGTATTTTTACATTAGTAATCAACAAAAAACTAATTCCTTATGAATTCCTACAAATAGGTGTACAAAAAGTAGATCTGACAGATTTTAAAAAAACAACCTCAAATATGACAAAACAAAATAATTTAGGTTACCAACCCATTCTTTCTTATATTGAAGGATATGCTTATGATGATCAAGGAAATCTTTTACTAAACACTCAGGTTAATATAAAATTAAAAAATAATCATTTAATCTTTTCTCAAACAAAAACCGACGAAAACGGTTATTTTAAATTTGCACAAGATCAATTACCTTTTAATGAATACTATTTAGATTATCTTATCGATGATAATAATCACCTAATCAAAAATACTAGTGAGTTTGTCAAAGAAAATCTAAATTTTATAAAACAAAATAATATTGATTTATTTAAATTAAGCGATCAATCAGTTAACAATAATAATACTTATTATCAATCAAAACCTTTGATAAATAATTACCAATCACTAAAAAAAACATTTAATAATTTTGATAAAAAATCTTATTTCCTAGTATATCTAATAATTTTTTTAATTTTCAGTTTAACTTTGATATTAATAATCAGTCTTTATATCTATATAAAGTATAAAGAAAAAAAATCATTGACTTGATTAATTACGAGCTATATTTTCTATTTCAAATAATTTCAATCTTTTTATTAATAAAGGGTAATCGTTTAAATTAAGATAATTGATAAAATAATTTATTGCTTTTTTTACTTTGTCAATCAATAGATAATCATTTAGATTAGCGATTTTTAAATCAGTTAATCCGTGTTGTTTTGTCCCAAATATTTCTCCTGGACCACGAATTTTTAAATCCTCCTCAGCCAATTTTTGACCAGTATTAGTTTTAGCAAAAAAATTTAATCGAGAAATAATTTCTTTATTTTCTTTTTCGGTAAAAAGAAAACAATATGATTGTTTATTATTTCGACCAACTCGACCACGAAGTTGATGGAGTTGAGCTAATCCAAATCTTTCAGCTCCTTCAATTATCATAATTGTTGCATTAGGGACATCAACACCAACTTCAACTACTGATGTTGATACTAAAATATCAATTTTACCATTCTTAAAATTAGTCATTACTTGATCTTTTTCTTTAGGTTTTAATTTTCCATGAAGTAAACCTAATCTAAATTGAGGAAAAATTTTTTTAAGACTTTCAAACTCTTTTTTTGCAGCCTTAACAGATCTTAAAGTTTCGATTTCTGATTGCTCTATTAAAGGACAGATAATATAAACTTGAGATTTATATAATTTAATTTGGCTTTTTATCCACTGATAACAGTCTTGGCGTTTATTTTTTGAGATATAAAAAGTTTTTATTGGCAAACGACCCTCAGGCATCTGATCAATTACTGATAAATCTAATTCTCCGTATAATGTTAACATTACTGTTCTTGGAATTGGCGTGGCAGTCATTGTCAATAAGTGTGGATTGATGCCTTTTTTTTTAAGTTGCTCTCTTTGAACTACACCAAATCGATGTTGTTCATCGATAATAACTAAACCAACTTTAGCAAAATTTGTCTTTTTAGAAATCAAAGCATGAGTACCGACAACTATATCTAAATGATTAAAATTAATTTTTTTTAGTTGAAGATTGGATTTTTTATTGGAACTAGTTTTTAAACCAATTTTAACTGGATAGTTTTTAAATAAATTTATTATTGTTTGATAATGTTGTTGAGCTAATATTTCAGTTGGCGCCATTAATAAAGTCTGATATCCATTTAAATAACTGACAAATGATGCTAAACCAGCAATTACAGTTTTTCCTGAGCCAACATCACCTTGAAGTAGCCGATTCATTGGCTTTTTTTGAGAAAGATCATTAATTATTTCTTGCCAAACTTTTTTTTGAGCATTTGTCAATTCAAAAGGAAGGTTTTTTATAAAATTACTAATTTGATCATTGTATTTGTTAATTTCAAATTGATTTCCTACGATTTCTTTTTCCCATTGTTTTTTTATTAACTGTGAAGATAATTGAATTAAAAATAACTCATCAAAACTAAGACGTATTCTAGCTTGTTTTTCTAAAGTTTTTGATTGAGGAAAATGAATATTTTCATAAGCAGAGACTTCATCTAATAGCTTATTATAGCGAATAATTTCTTCTGGTAAAAATTCCTTTAAATAATCTTTTAAATTTTTTATTAAAGAAAAAATTTTTTCTCGGATTGTTTTTGAAGATAAACCATATTTTTCAGAGTAAACAGGAACAATACGACCGGTATGAATTTTTGGTTCACCTAATTCAAACTCTTCTGGAACAATAAAAATTTTTTTACCAAAGTTTTCTATTTTTCCTGCTACTGAGATAGAATCTCCGATTTTAATTAAATTTAATAAATATGGTTGATTATAAAATACAACTTCCATTTTACCAGTATCATCTTCGATTAAAAAATTAATTATTTTTAGACCTGTTTTGGCAACTTGATATTTTCTATCGATAATCTTTCCATAAATAGTCAATTGTTCTCCTGGTTGACAAAAACCTATTTTTGAAATTATTGAATAATCTTTATATCGAAAAGGGAAATAGTTTAATAAATCAAAAAAAGTTTTTATACCAAGTTTTTTTAGTTTTTTTATTGTTAAAAAACTTGTCGCTGGTAATTTTTCTATTATAAAATTTTCTTCCATTATCTAAGATAAAATAAAATCGGTGCTAATGAAGAGATTATCAATAGTAGGGAAGAAATAAAAATAATTATTTTAACTAATATATCTTTTTTAATTTTTTTAAAAATTCTCATAAATATATTATAAAACATAAAAACGTGAAACATTAAATAAACTCAAAACTCAAAGCTCAAAACTAAAAACTAAAAGTTAAAATTTAAAACAGTAAAACTAATAAGTCTATAAAAATATCAAATATCAAAAATAAAAAACAAATAGCAAAATTCAAAAAGTATGATATATTAAATATCAACCTTCAAGCTTCATTATCAAACTTCAAACATCAAGCCTCAAATATCAATAGTTTATTATTGTTAAATTATTAAATTATTAAATTGTTAAATTGTTTAATTGTTGAGTTATTATTTTATTTAATTTTTAATTATTTTCAGAGTTTTGTGCCAACCCGTCTGACACCTCGGAGGTGTCGCCGTGATAGCCAGGACAAGCTAAAAATTAATAAAATTAAGAATTTTTTAATGTAGTTTATGTTATATTTTTATATATTTATACATATTGAAAAAAATTAAAAAATCTGCTATATATATAATTAAGTTCCTAACTCAAGCGCCTTTGTGCTTTCCCATCAGCCCTTGGTTGATGATGCCTTTTAGTGCAAAGGCGCAAATTTTATGAAAAAAGACAATAAAAATTTCAAAGGCTATAATCTTCATAAAAAAAGGATAGATTATTCTAGTGGTAGTATTGTCAGAAGTGTAAAAATACCTATAGATGAAAAAAATTTAACTTTAAATCAAAAAAATTTACTTGAAGAAATCAAAAAATCAATTATTAAAGATGATTTAAAAGTAAGAGGAGATGTCAATCTTAATGATTATTTAGAGTTTACTTCGAAAAATCAAATTACCTATTCGTTGATTGATTTTTGGGTCGATTCACTAAAAGCTGGAGTGATATGGCAAGAAAAAAGTAATCAATTAGTTGATTTTATTAATAAAAAAATACTAAAAAAAGATGTAATTGATATTATTTTAGAAAGCGCTTCAGATGAATTCAAATGTTTTTTTGATTTATCAAATCAAGATTTAAAAAAATTTATTAGTTCAAACGAAGTTAGAGTAACAAGTACCGAAAAATCCTTTAAGAATAAATTAATTAGTTTTCTAAAAAAAGATTTTATAAAAAAAGAAAGTGATCAAATAATTATCGATGAAAATGCTCAAAAAATAATAGACTTAATAGTAACTACTTTTTTTAAAGATAATCAATTAATACTTAAAGGTCAACATAATCAAAATAAATTTTGGAAAGAAAAATTTAATATTGATAAATCAATTTTTGAAAAATTTAAACCTCAAGGAGATCTAAAAGATCTTACATTTATGATTATTCCAGAATTAATAGCAATTGATAAAGATATTAGTATTGAAAATTTAATTGAATTACGAATAAATTTTTTTAATTTAAAAGATAATGAAATTAAAGGAATTATCGGATTAGAAAATAATTTTAATGCATTTTCTAATTATTATGGTAAAGTTTTTAGACTTTTATATGATAAAAAAATTAATGAAATCTATAACGCATTAGTATCTTTAAACCCTCAATTAACAAATAACAAAGATTTATTATTAAAATCATTATCCTATTTAAGTGAAAAAACTCAATTAATAGGAGCAAAGCCTTCTTTTAATTTAATAAATAGTTGGTCAGATTTAAGAATGATGATTGGCGGAAAAATAGAATCTTGGTTATCTAATTATTTAAGAAGGAAAAATGAGTTAAATAACCAATTAGAAAATTTTTTTAATTCTATTAATAATCTTAATCAATTAATTATAAATAAAAAATTAGATTACAAAAAACAACCATCATTTAATGATGTAGAAAATTTAAAAATACAAATCAATAAAATTACCCAATTAAAAAATCAAAACCTAACTGATAAAAATAATTACGAAGTATTTGATTTATTAATTTCTGAATTTAAAAGAGATTTAAACTTCTTTTATCAAAGATATTTAGTTGATGAAAAAGAAAATAAACCCATTACAAAAATTGATATTTTTAAAGAAATTTTTAAAGAAATTTATAAACCAATGAGTTTTTATGGCGAACAAAAAAAATTAACTAATAAAAAAAATAGTCAATTGATTTTACCAATTATTAAAGTCGGCATTAAGACAATTAAAGAAAATTTAAATAATTTTTATAAAAGCTTCCAACCAGAAAAATTCATAGATAATAATAAAATCACTGAAGATTTTTTTTTAAAAAACTTATTAAATTTTTATTTTAATAAAATAAAAAATCAAAGCTTCAATGATCAAGAGTTTAAAAAATACTTTATAGAAAAAATTAAAAACCTAATTATCGAAGACTTTAATTTAATTTTAAAAAAGAAAAATTTAAATTCATATACATTTGCTAAATCTGATTATTCAACTGCTAATTTAAAAATATTACAACTAAAAACTTTAAATTATCTTGATGAATACAAAAAAATAATTAAAGAAATAATTGACTATTTAAATAACTTTGAAACAAATCAATTATTAACAAATAAAACTTTACTTTTAGATTGGATAGAAATTTCAAAAAATACCACAAGTCAATTGATTAAATATTCATACAAAGACGAATTTGAAATTATCAATCTTGACGAATTAGCCAAAACATATGATAAGCTTGACAAATACATAAAATTATTTAATTTAAAAAAAATAACAAAATACGATCTTAATAAGATTTGGCAAAGTTTATTTTTATCAGAATTAAAAGGAGTAGCTACATTATATTCAAAAGAATATTATTTATCCAAATACATATGTCAATTTATAGGATCAGATAAAAAAATTAATCTTTACATTTATTCAGACGATCAGGAAACATCAAAAGATTTAGATTTAGAAAAATATGACATAGAGCAAAGAAAAAAATATATTAAAAAAATAAAATATTACATCGATTTTGGATTGGTAAAAGAAAATAAAAAAATAAAGAGTAATGATGATATTTGCTTAATTAAAATAGGTAAAGAAAAACTAGAAAAAATATATTTATCAAAAGAAGATTTTGATAAATTATATCGTCTAACCACTTCAGCATATCAATTCCAATTTTTAGATAAATTAATTTATAAACCTAAACATTGGCAATCTTTGAATATAGAACTATCAGAATGGAGCTTGATAACGGAAAAATATTTTCAGATTCAGTGGCAGGTTGATCAAAATATGCCAAATTTTAAATATCTTGAAGATTCAAGAAAAAATAAACTTTATCTAACTATTCCTTTAAACTTTTCCGAAAAGTCTTCTTCTGATAAAAACATCAGTAAATATAAGTTACTTAAATTAAAACCTTTAAATTTCCCAATATTAGGAATTGATGTCGGTGAATATGGTCTTGGTTATTGTCTGATAAATATAAATAATAATTTAAAAATTATTTCTAAAGGCTTTATAGAAGATAAAAATATTGCTCGTATTAAAGACGAGTTTCACAAAATTCAAGAAAAATCAAAAAAAGGAATTTTTAATCAATTAGATACTACTCTTACTAAAATTAGAGAAAATGCTATTGGAAAATTAAGAAATCGTGTTCATGGTTTAGTTATTAATTTTTCTTCTACACCAATCTATGAGTCATCAATTAGTAATTTTGAGACAGGAAGTAAAAGAACAATTAATATTTATAATAGCGTTAAAAAAGCTGATGTTTATACAGAAGAAACTTCTAAAGCTGATGAAGCAATTAAAAAAGCTATATGGGGATATGAAAAAATTGCTATTGGTAAAAATGTCAGCGCTTATGGATCAAGCTATACTTGCATCAAATGTAAAAGAAGTATATATCAATTAGAAGATCTAAACGAAGATGAAATCAAAAAAATTTATTTAATTAAAAGAGAAGGAAATATCCTTGAGTTTAAATATAATGATTTTGTTATTAATGGATTTTATGAAAAAAAAGATAAATTCAATATAGAAAATCAGTCTTTAACAAAATCTGATTTCAAAATATTTATTAAATCTTTAAAAAACTTTGCCAGACCTCCACTAATTAATTCTGAAGTGATAAAAAAATATGCAGTTGATTTAGAAAATAATCAAGAAAAATTAATTAATTTTAAAAAATCCCGTGGTAATAGCGCTATTTTTATCTGTCCTTTTTCCGACTGTCATTTTGTAGCTGATGCAGATATTCAAGCAGCCTTTATTATGGCAATTAGAGGATATATAAAATTTAACACTAATAAAGATGAAGAAGTTGATTATTTTCAAAAAACTATTCAATTATTAAATCAGTTTAGTTTTTCAGATTATCACTTAATTTATCCTTCTATTTGATAATACTGTCTTTCAAAATTATTGACAATTTTATAAGTTTCTGGCCAGAAATTTGTAATTCCTGCCTCATGTCCGTATAGTTTATAACCAGCTTTTATTGGTCTTCCGCCGTTTGGTTTACCGGGAGTCGGTATAATAAATTTTTTAGTTTCATTTAATAAATAACTTCTTAAACTCAATACTATTCCGTGAAAAAGTTCATGAAAAGTGACCACTTGCCTTGTGGCTTCAACATATACTTTTTCGTCTAAAAATTTTTTTATGTTATTAATAGCTTTAGCTAATATTAAACTCTCTTTTTCTTCAAATTCTTCTATTTTAAATTCTTTAAAAGTATCAAATACAACTTTATCAAAATAACCACGATAAGGCTCCATTAAGTCATACACTAATGATGGATAATCTGTTGGCTTATGTAAAAATCCATGATACGGGCTTAATTGATGATATAAAATCCATCTTAATATAATTCCTGATATAAATTTAGAAACAGCATTTAATACTTTTTCAACAGGTTTTTTATCTTTATTTCTTCTATTGCTTTGATAATTTAATTTTAAATAAAACTCTTTCCAGTAAATTCTAGCATGCCAAGACTCTTTACTTAAGATTTTTTTTAAATCAAATATTTTATATAGCAGATCATAATTATTAGGTATAAGCCAGGAACAAGATTTAAACTTTGCTTGAATAAGTTTTTTGGCAATATAGGTTGACTTCTTTTCATTTTCTCTATAAAGAATTTGTTTAGTGACAATATTTTCTTGATCTTGAGGTAATGAGCTAGCGATAACAACAGCACGGGGTAAATTACGTCGATGAATTATTATAGGTATTTTATAAAAACTACACTTTTCTAAAAATTCTTGAGGAAAATTTACTGATTCTCCATAAAACATAATCGAATGAATATCTTTCCATGTTTCTTCTATTTGTCCGTCTTTATATACTATCTTTACTTTTGAAGGTTTTACTTCTATACTAGAAACGTAGGGAAGCCAGATATATTTTTTTCGTTGATAACTCATGTTATAATAAAATTATCTATAGGATATTATAACATTTTTAATAGATTTTTTCAATAGTTGAATTTAAATTTAGATTATGTTATAAATAAAAAAGGCGATTTCTCGCCGAAAGTTAGGAACTAAAAGGCGATTGTTCTGTTTGAATACCGCCGAAAGTTAGGAACTAAAAGGCACCCGTATTCTGGGACGGACGCCGAAAGTTAGGAACTAAAAGGCTGAAACTAACCGAACGCAAACGCCGAAAGTTAGGAACTAAAAGGCTCAAACAAAAAACACTTTCGCCGAAAGTTAGGAACTAAAAGGCAAAGGCAATCGCAAAGCCTCGCCGAAAGTTAGGAACTAAAAGGCTATTGACTACTCGTTAGTACGCCGAAAGTTAGGAACTAAAAGGCTTATAAAACTCTTTCAACCGCCGAAAGTTAGGAACTAAAAGGCTTGCCCAGACCTGCAAGGTCGCCGAAAGTTAGGAACTAAAAGGCCAAAGGATTTCAAGAGCACGCCGAAAGTTAGGAACTAAAAGGCTTTTGATTTTATTTCTTGACGCCGAAAGTTAGGAACTAAAAGGCCCTTTGATTGGTCTCCTGACGCCGAAAGTTAGGAACTAAAAGGCTCCTGGTTGAGACATAAACGCCGAAAGTTAGGACTAAAAGGCGGGTGGCCGTTTTTAGCCACGCCGAAAGTTAGGAACTAAAAGGCTTTGTTTCTTAAATCCGGGCGCCGAAAGTTAGGAACTAAAAGGCGATATTT
>FWWM01017955.1_pt1 | contig 10164 bp, 11 predicted proteins | sample 2228351 | NCBI WGS metagenome assembly FWWM01 (sample SAMEA103939774, study PRJEB20133) | metagenome
GTGCCGCCGATCTCGGTGATCACCACGTCGACGTCGTCGGTGGCTATCTTCCGGATACGGTCCTTTATCTCGTTGGTGATGTGAGGGATGACCTGGACAGTGTCGCCCAGGTAGTCCCCTCGGCGCTCCTTGGCGATGACGGCCTGATAGATCGAGCCGGTCGTGACGTTGGAGAGCCGGTTGGTATTCGTACCCACGAACCGCTCGTAGTGACCGAGGTCGAGGTCGGTCTCGCACCCGTCGTGAGTGACGAAGACCTCCCCGTGCTGGAAAGGATTCATGGTTCCCGGGTCGACGTTGATGTAGGGGTCGAGCTTCTGCATGGCGACCTTGAGGCCCCGTTCGACCAACAGTCGACCCAGGGAAGCCGCAGTGAGACCCTTTCCGAGGCTAGAAGAGACCCCGCCGGTGACGAAGATGTGCTTTGCCACGACTCACCCTTCTTCCGGATACGATTCGAAGCGGATAGCGGGCGAAGGAGGGGAGCCGTCGAAAGCCCCGGAACTCCATGCTATCACGCACGCCGGCGCGCTCAGCCGAAGGACAACCAGGCCCATGGATAACGCCCACCCTGCTTGGATTCCCACCGCCCTCACGAAGCCTTCCTCCGCGCGGCGTGCCGCAGGATCTCTTCGGCGTGACGGTTCGCGGCTCTGGAGTCCCTGAGCCCGCCCAGCATCCGCGATATCTCGACCACCCGCTCCTCCTCGTCCAGCCGCGCAAGACGGGCCCCGCCTCGACCCTTCTCGACGAGGAAGTGAGCGTCGCCGAAGGAAGCGACCTGAGCAAGGTGGGTGACGCAAAGGACCTGGCGTCCCGCGGCCACCTTGTGCAGCAGCTCGCCGATGCTGGAGCCGGCCTCGCCACCCACTCCCTGGTCTATCTCGTCGAAGACCAGGGTGGGGACCCCCCTCCCCTCGCTCGTGGCGACCTCGATCGCCAGCATCAGCCGGGCGAGCTCTCCCCCTGAGGCCACCTTCTGGAGCGGCCTGGGCGAGACCTCTCGGGACGCCGAGTATACGAACCGCACCTTGTCGCCGCCTCGCGCGCCGAGGCGGTCGATGCCGGAGGGATCACACCATTCGACTTCCACCCCGAAGGTTGCTCCCGGCATCCCCAGATCGGACAGGAGCGAGCCGACCACGGCCTGCAAGCCCTCGGCACCCCTGCGACGCAACTCCGAGAGACGCCGCGCCGTCTCCAGCAGGCGAGCCTCCAGATCACCTCTTCTCTCCTCCAGGGCCGCTGACTTCGCTTCCGAGCCCTCGAGCTCTTCCAGCCGCTTCCTGGCCTGCTCTGCAAAGGCCAGTACCGCTTCGGTCCCCGCTCCATACTTGCGCTCCAGAGAGCGGATCGTGTCGAGTCTTTCCGTGACGAATTCGAGCCTTTGCGGGTCGACCTCGACAGCTTCCCCATAGGCTCTGAAGCCGCGGCGAAGCTCCCTCGCCTCCTCTGCCAGCGCTCTGGCACGCTCCCTTAGAGCGTCAAGATCGCGGTCCACACCCGCGTCGGGGCCTGCCAGGGATGCCTTCCAAAGGGAATCCTCTGCGACCTCGGCGGCTCGTACGGCCTCTGACGCCGCGGCCTTCAGCACTGCTGCCGCCTCGAGTCGCCGCCTCTCTTCTTCGAGGGAGAGCTCCTCCCCGGGCTGCAGGCATGCTGCCTCGATCTCGGATATCTGGTACTTCAGGAAATCGACCTCTCTGGCGATCTCCCCGGGATCCTCGAAGTTCTCGAGCAGGCTGAGGACCTCTCTCGCCTCGTCGTAGTGGCTGGAGTAGACCTCAAGTAGCTTCTCTAGGGGAACGCCGCAATAACGGTCCAGCACCTCGAGCTGGTAGCGAGGCTCGGCGAGCGAGTGGAGCGATAGCTGTCCATAGATGCGGAGCTGGTCTCGAAAAAGCGCTTCCAGCTCGCCTACACTGACCATTCGCCCGTTCAGGTACTGCCGGCTTCGTCCCCACTCTTCGACCACCCGGCGGACGACGACCTCGTTTTGAACGGAGCCGTCGCCCGGGCCATCCTGGCGAAGCTCCGAGGCGCCTCCCTCCTCGCGCACCCGTGCGAGCCCTCCTTCCAGTAGAAATCGCGCCTCGACCAGGGCTGCTGACCCCCAGGGCCCGACCGCCTCCTTGCTGGACCTCCCCCCGCAAGCCAGGCCGAGAGCCTCAACGCAGAGGGTCTTGCCCGCGCCCGTCTCTCCCGTGATCACGTTGAGGCCGGGACCGAGCTCCAGGTGCGCTTCCCTCAGCAGCCCCAGGTTCTCTACTCGAAGCTCGACAAGCATCTCCCCGATGGATCCCCCTCTTGGCGCATACGCTGTGCACGACGCCAGACTGCCTGTCTAGCCGGCCCGACAGGCATGAGGTTACCAGCGGGGTCCGACACCGTAGCGGAACCGCACTTGACCTGGGAATTCAAGCCAGGCCGAATTTGGATCGAACTCGCTCGAGGAACGGACGAGGCGGCCTCAGGAAGGCGAAGCGTACTGGCTCAGCTGAACGGCCTATCACGCACCTGGCACCGGGCTTGAGAAGAGCCCACCTCTTGCCGTCGATGGACAACTCAGCCACCCTTTCGGGGCCCACTCCGAGAGTCACTACCGATGTCGAAGGTGTCACGATCACCCTGTCGAAGAGCCCGTGGGGCGCGACAGGTGACACCAGGATCGCCTCGAGCTCGGGGTCGACCAGTGGGCCGTGGACCGAGAGGGCATAAGCCGTCGAACCGGTAGGTGTCGAGACGAGCACCCCGTCGGCCCTGTAGGTCGTGAACCTCGTGTCGTCCACCCATACCTCTATCTGGACGAGCCTGTTGGGGTCGCTCTTTTCAACCGAGACTTCGTTGATCGCTACCGGGTACTCGCCGTCCCTGTACAGCTCGGCCTCGCCGGTCACCGAAACGATCTCGAGTCCCATCCGCTCGACTACCTGGTACGAGCCGTTCACTATCTTGTCCACCGAGCCGAGGGCCTCCTCGGGCTCGGCCGTACTCAGAAACCCCATTGACCCCAGGTTCACCGCCAGCACGGGAGTTCCACAGGCGACATGCACGGCCTTCAGGGTGGTGCCGTCTCCCCCGATGCCGACAACGAGCGACACGTCCCTCAGTCCTTCCTCCGAAACCTGAAGGTCCGCCCTTCCGAGCGCGCCAGCAGTGTCCTCGGGGAGTGCCAGCTCTGCGCCGGCTCGCTCGAGGCGGTGGACAAGCTCGAGGCCGTACCTGACGGCGTCCTCTCGCCCTGGGTGAACGACCACCGCCAGCTTCGAGCGCCGCCCCTGCCTCACGAGGGAAACCTCCAGGACGAGACGTACTCTACGTTGCCCTCTGCACCCAGAATCGGAGAAAAGTCAACTCCCTCGAGAGAGAGTCCCGCATACTCCAGAGCATTACGAACCCCGAGCAGGACCCGGCGATGCACCTGGGGGTCGCGCACCACCCCTCCGCGGGGAACCGCACCCCTTCCGGCCTCGAACTGCGGTTTCACAAGCACCACGAAGCGCGCTCCGGGCACTGCCAGAGGCAGAAGCGACGGCACTACCTTGGCCACCCCGATGAAGGACACGTCCACCGTCGCGATCTCGCAGGGCTCCGGGACGAGCTCCGGGGTGAGGTCCCTTGCGTCGGTGGACTCGAGCGAGACCACCCTGGGGTCGCAAGCGAGCTCGGAGTGAAGCTGTGCCCTGCCGACATCCACCGCGTATACCCTCCTGGCGCCGTGGCGGAGCAGGCAGTCGGTGAACCCGCCGGTAGATGCCCCCACGTCCAGACAGACCTTCCCCGCGACATCGATGCCGAAGCGCGAGAGGGCGAACTCGAGCTTCATGCCACCTCGCGACACGTACCTGGGCCTCGGCCCGGTCAGCACTATCGGCTCTTCGGGGGAGACGAGCCTGGACGGCTTGAGAGCCACGCTTCCCGATACCAGCACGTTGCCCGAGCGCACGAGCTCTTCCGCCTCGGCCCTGCTCCGAGCGAGCTTCCTCCTCACGATCTCCTTGTCGAGTCGTACCCTCGCCATTGCCATGCTCGTAAGACATCCGTCGTGCCAGTCAGTCCACAGCCTGGCTGTCCGGGCTATCCCCTCCCCCTCCCTCCTGCGAGTAGGAAGCGGTGGAGTCCGGACTGCCAGCTCGCCAACGCTCCTCTATAGCGTCAAGTTCTACCCGCAGCGACTCGAGAGCGCGCCCGACCGATTCGACCCTCTCCTCCAGGACCTCGAGGCGCCTCCCGAACCTCTCGAGGTCTTCCTGGACCTCGAAGCCCCCGCCGGTTCGGGGCGCGCCGGACTCGCCTTCCGGCACCCTCTCTTGGCCGGATGGGGGTTCGCTATCCTGCGACGGTGGTAAGCTCGGCTCCATGGTCCTCCCCCTCAGAGACGACCTCTATCCCCGCAAGATTCCCTTCGTCACGATCGCCTTGATCGTGGCCAACACGGCCATATGGCTCTTCTGGCAACCGACCTTCAGGCTCCCCAAACCCGTGGACCTGGGTCCGGTCGGAAACCAGATAACGATGAGCTCCCACGAGGCCTTCCTTCTGATCCACGCAGCAATCCCCTGCGAACTCACTCGCAACAGGCCTCTTTACGTTCGAGAGGCAAGAGCACTGGTGGAGCGCCAGCGTGAGCGAGCCTGCGTCGACGACTCGGGGGCTGAAAAACCTGCCAGGGGGGCCGACCTCCAGCCCCTGATACCCAACAAGAAGATCTGGCTGGCTCCCCTGTTCTCTACGTTCTTCCACGCCAACCTGGCCCACCTCTTCGGCAACATGCTCTTACTCATGATCTTCGGCAACAACGTCGAAGACCGCCTCGGTCACATCCGCTTCATCTTCTTGTACATGGCAAGTGGAGCAGCCGCACAGGCAGCCCACGTGGGCGTCAACCCCGACTCCATGCTTCCCACCGTTGGGGCCTCGGGAGCAGTAGCCGGCGTGATCGGTGCTTTCATGATCTTCTTCCCCTTCGCCAGGGTGTTGACCCTCGTCGCGTTCCCGATTCCGCTGGCGGCCTACCTCCCCGCATTCGTACCCATCCTCTTCTGGTTCGCCTTGCAATTCACCCCGCTGGTCGGATCCAACGTCGCAGCTTGGGCGCACATCGGGGGGTTCGTGGCCGGGGTACTGCTGGGCCCTCTACTCTACGCCACGGTATTCCCACGCAAGTTGCCCCCGGTTCCCCGCGGCCCCGTCTGGGTCAATTCAAGGCCCGTGATAAGGGCGTGAGCCGATCCGCCTCTCACCGACGCGACCTCGGTTAGGAGAGCCGACCTGCTCGCGAACCTCGCTGGCAAAAGGACCCATGCCTACCACGTCGACTGTGCCGTCCACAGAGAAAGCCAGCTCGACCGGCTCTCGGACCAGCTCGGCCAGAGACCTCGCCAGGTACCTCGGAAACACTGGGGAAGACAGCGCTTCGCCGAGCCCACTGACACCGGAGAGAACGATCGCCGAGTCGAAGCCCAGACGCTCGGCGAATGCCCCGTCGGTCTCGGGGCGGTCGCCCACTACCAAAGCCCTCCGGGCGCCCAGGAATTCTCTTACGAGCTGCACCATGGGCGAGTGTGGCTTTCCGGCCAGGGTCGCCCTCCTGCCAGAGGCCACTTCAACGGCTGCGACGATCGAGCCGGCGCCCGGCTCGAGCCCGCGCGGGGTAGGGTAGGTCGCATCGGAGTTGGTGGCGACAAAGACCGCTCCCCCCCGAAGGATGGAAGCGAGCCGAGAGAGGCGCTCGTAGGTGAATTGCCGGTCCACCCCCACGGCCACAGCTCCTGGAGGGCAAGCCTTGTCCCACTCTTCAGGTACCCGGACCGAGAAGCCTGCTTCCCTGAGTGCTTCCAGGAGCCCTCGGCCCCCTGCAGCCACTACCGTCTCGTCGGCAAGAGCGCCTGCTTCGAGCTCCCGTCTGAGCAGCCTGGCCGCCGATGCCGAGGAAGTGAGGATACGGCGCGGGTCGGCCCGGAATGGCCCGCTGGTCAGGAAACGGGCATAGTCGTCCGGTGTCCTGTAGGAGTTGTTGGTGACGAATAGGAGCAGCTTGCCTCGGGCCTCGATTTCCTCAAGGGCCTCGGGAACTCCCTCGAAGACCTCTCCGTCCAGGTAGCAGACCCCATCCAGATCTACGAGGAACGCCTCGTATCGTTCCAGCAGATCGACCCGTCTCCCCTCGGTCATCCGGCGTCGCCACCATCCCCAGCAAATCGCGCGGCACGGCGGTATGCACTGACGTAATCGGGGTTGGTCGGGTTCATGGCGCGGGCGAGCTTCAGATGACTGAGGGCGGCCTCGGTGTCGCCTCGGGCCATCGCGCACCTTCCGAGCGCATAGTGGGCGTAATCATTGACCGGGTCGATCTGCAGCAGCACCGCGAACTCTCTCTCGGCGAGGGCATGGCGGCCGGTCATGAAGTAAGCCCGCCCCAACGCCGCCCTGACCGAGCCCTTGTCCGGCTCTGCATCCCGAATGGCTTCGAACATCACCGAAGCTGCGTGTGCATCACCTGAGGCCAGGAGAGCGTTTGCCCTCCTCCACTTCTCGTAGATCCCCTCGCCCATATCCCAACCCTTGTCGGCGACGGACCCCCTCTTTGACCCCAGCCCACCAAGGTGCCCGATATTCTCGACCGGCGGACGGTATCAAGGCTACCCTGCCTTTCGGAATCCGCAACCAAGAGATCCCGTTCCGATGCACCTCTCGGCCTGGTTCGGACGCTTGAACTGCGGTAAGGAGTGGACTGGACCGGAGAAACGAGTTGGCCCTCTTGCACCCGTTTCGAGGACTGAGGTACGACCTCGACAAGGTCGGCTCTTTCGACGTCGTTTGCGCTCCCCCCTACGACGTGATTGACGAGCGAGAGAAGAAGCGTCTCCTCGACCTCAGTCCCTTCAATTCGGTAAGGCTCATCCTGCCTGACGACGAGGGAGAGCTGGACCGCTTCCGGGCAGCAGCTCGCACCCTGCATGACTGGATCGAGGCGGGTATCCTTCGGGCTGAGGACCGCCCGGTGCTCTACGTCTACCGCATGCGATACGAGCACCCCGCACGCGGCGTCGTCGCGATCACCGGAGTGATCTGTGCCGCCTCGATTGCCGTCGACGGTGTGGTAGTCCCGCACGAAAGGACCTTATCCAAGCCCCTCGGAGAGCAACTCGGCCTCCTGGAGCACACTCGGGCGAACCTTTCTCCCATCTACCTGCTTTCAGTTCCGCCGGACGGCGCCTCCGACGCCGTCAGCTCCCTTGCCGCTTCCGAGCTGACTTTCCTCGGGAGCTGGAGCGAGGTCTCCGGTGTCGAGCACGCCGTCTGGAGGGTCGACGACACGGGGTCCATCGACGAATTCGTCGAGAAGACTGCCGACAATCAGCTCGTCATCGCCGACGGACACCACCGTTTCCAGGTCGCCCGCGAGTTCCACCTGAGGACCCGGGACCCAGGATCCGACCTGATCATGGCTCTTGTCGTCGATGTAGAGGAGGCAGCTCACGCCGTCGAGGGCACCCACCGCCTCCTGGCTCCCGCAGCAGGTCTCGATGAAAGCGAACTCCTGACACGCCTGGAGAGAGTCTTCGGTCCCCTCGAACGCACCGACCCGGAACCCTCGACCCTGTACTCTCTCCTCGAAGAAGGCAGGGTCGGACTGGTCCTTCGCGGCAGTCACGATGCTGAGGGGGCTACGGCCAGCCCACGACTTCAGGCCTGGGCTGTGGGCCCGGCCGCCAGCTCGGATAACGCGACCGACCTGGAGGCGCTACCGGCGGCCGTTCTTCACCGCGACGTACTATTCGACGTGGCAGGAACTGAGATTGCCTTCGAGCCGTCCCTCGAGGAATCGATGCGGTCGGTGCTGGAGGGTAGCTCTACCGCTGCGGTGCTGCTTCCGCCCCCGCCGCTTCGAGCAATCGTCGAGGTCGCAAGAAGCCCCCTCTTGCTCCCTCAGAAGTCCACTTACTTCTTCCCGAAGCCCCGTACCGGGGCCGTCTTCCGATTAATCGACCTACCATGACCGGTCTACAGCCCGTCGGAAGTGACATCTACCTGCTCGACTCGAGATTCATGGGGTTGGAAGGGCTGGTAGGCGTCTACCTGGTAGATGCACAGCGACCGGCCCTCATCGAGACCTCAGGAGCCCTCGTGGCCCCCGAAGTCATCTCTAGCCTGGAATCTGCCGGCGTCGACTCGCTCGCCTACGTCATCGTCTCTCACATCCACCTAGATCACGCCGGAGGCGCTGGCCACATCCTGCAGGCCTTCCCGGAGGCCAGGTTGGTGGTCCACCCCCTGGGAGCAGCGCACCTCGTCGACCCGACCCGACTACATGCAAGCGCAGAGAGAGTCTTCGGGAAGGAAGCGATGCGGGCCGAATGGGGGTACCTCGAGCCGGTGCCCAAGGAGTCGATCCTGGCTGCCGAGGACGGAATGCAGCTGTCGTTGGGCAACCGTACCCTGGAGGTCATCTTCACGCCTGGGCATTCGAAGCACCACCTCTGCATCTGGGACGCATCCGCGGGAGCTATCTTCGCAGGAGACGCAGCCGGGGTCTACTTCCCAGAAGCCCACTACCACACCCCGACCGCTCCCCCACCGGACCTCGACCCCGTACGGGCCTGCGAGTCGATCCAGAGACTCAAGGTGCTCGATCCGGAAGTCATCTACTTCACGCACTTCGGTCCGGCCTCTCCGGCGCTGGATTACCTTGAAGTCGCCGAGAAGCAGTACGTCGACTGGCTCGGGGTGGCAAGAGAAGGCATGAAACTAGGCCTCGGATCAGGGGATGTCGCCAGGCTGTTCGAAGAGAGAGTGGACACTGCGCGCGCTTCGCTCCCCCCGAACGTTGCAGAAAAGGTCCGGCGTCTGGTGCCCTCACGTGTGCAGGCTGAGGGCTACCTGGGGTATCTGGCCAGAACGCTAGATGCAACAGAGAACGAGAAGAAAAAAGAGGAACCATGACCCTACCGTCGACTGGCCACCACGTCCTCGTCTTCGGTGACGACGGCTCCGACTCGTCGACGGCGGCTTGGGAGTGGATCTGCAGTCATTCATGGAGCGGATGGGACCTGGTCTGTGTCCATGCCGAGGCGCCCGAGGTAGTGCGAGTGAGCGACGACCCCGAGGCCGAGCGCCCAAAGCCCTGGGTCCCAGCCGACCCTTACCGGCGATTGCCTCCGTCCGAAGCCGGGTTCGCCTCGGTCGCCTACAAGCTTGCCGAATGCGATCCCAGAATTGCCTTTTACCGCCTGGAAGAGATCACGCTTCTGGTCATCGGAGCCGGACGTGCCCCGCGACCACTGTCAGCCCTGCTCGGCAGCACGGCGAGGTATCTCCTCGCGGACCCGCCCGCACCCCTCGTCCTCGCCACGCATTCCAAGCCAGTCCAGCGGGTGGTGGCGGCAGTCGACGGCTCTGAGTCGTCCGCGGCGGCGATCAGGGCCTTCGGAGAACTCCCCCTGGCCGCCGAAGCTGATGTCGAGGTCGTAAGCGTCGACACCGGCGACCGCCGATTCCACGACGATGCAATTGCCCGGGCAGCGCGGCTGTTGTCGGAGGCGTGCGGTTCCGCGCGCATCTCTACCCGGCTGCTACAGGGAAGCCCCCGCAAGGCTCTCCTCGACTACTTGAGCTCCCTCGACCCACCCGCCGATCTCGTCGTCGCCGGGACCAGAGGCCATTCCACCCTCCCCAGGCCGCATGTCGGGTCGGTCACCTACGCACTGGTGGAAAAGGGTGACGTGAACTTGCTCGTGGCTAGGGAGCACTCCTGAGGAAGCCTTTCTCGGCCAGCTGAGTGACGGAGGGCGGGAAAGTCGGTCATTTGGAGCAAGGAGTACTGGTTCGCCGGGTCCGGCAACCCCTCCGGGGCGTGTCAACTCAGGTGATCGCGAGCGAGGTAACGTACATGAAGAGCAAGCCAGCCGTCACTCCCACCGCCGTGACAGCCCCCATCTCTCCTGCACCTCTCTCGAGAAGGATGGATCTCACCTCTACCACCACCTCTGCGATCGCCCCGAGCCCCACAGCGACCAGCAGCACCGTGGCGAGGTCCGAAGGCGAGCGACTTCCTAGCAGCAGCCCCGCCAAAGCAGGAAGACCGGCCAGAAGCGTCACTCCCGCAACGGTGCGGTACGACACGGCACGAGGTCCCATCGCCGCCGCGATCGCCACGCCTTC
>FWWM01017959.1_pt1 | contig 10162 bp, 9 predicted proteins | sample 2228351 | NCBI WGS metagenome assembly FWWM01 (sample SAMEA103939774, study PRJEB20133) | metagenome
CACGCGCATCCCGCAGTTGTCCAGGGTGTGGCCGGGTTTGCGTGGCTGCCCAATACGTGACTATCTATCTAAAGTTGGTATTACATGGCCCCGCTCGCCCTCGATAAACACCAGCATCGCGGCGTCGAGCGCTGTCCGCCCGTCTTCGCGCTCGATCCGGCCCAGCACATCGAGCGCGGCGTGGGCGCCATCGCGCTCCTTGCGCCCCGGCGGGCAGACGACGAACGGCGAGGTGGTGCGCCTGGCCAGCAGCGACACGATCACCGGCCGCACCTTCCACTCGCCGGGCATGTCATAGCAGACCACGTCGTAGTCCAGCTGCGCGACCGTCTCAATCAGCCCCTCGAGGCATGCCGTCGAGATGTCGATCTGGTCGCGCACGCCCCGGCCGGAGAACAGCACGTCCAGCCTGCTGCTGTGCCGATGGATGCGCCGCTCCACCAGCTCCAGCGGGTAGGCGCCGGCCAGCTGCGGGTACTCGTCGGGGAGCGTGGTGAAGAACTCGTGCACCGCGTCCTGCGCGCGAAACCAGGCGAGCAGGGCGCCCTGGGCAATGTCGAGATCCACGACCAGCACGCGCAGGCCGAGCCTGCCGAGCTGCAGGCAGAAGTTCATCACCGTGCTGGTCTTGCCGGAGCCGCCGGCGTTGCTCGTCGAGACGATGGCGTACTGGCGGCGTTGCGGCTCCAGCTTGAGCCGCCCCATGAGCCAGGCCACCGCCTCGCGCGCTTCGGGGTGGTCGTGGGTGCGCGTTCGGTGCGAGACCAGGAGCAGATCGCCGCCCGTTTTGCGCACCTCGTCGCGCAGCGCCCCCTGGATCGCCTCCGGCGACTCGCGCCCGAGGATCATCAGGACGGGCGCTGCCGGCTCGCGATACCGGCTCATATACGAGGTCGCCGAAAAGCTCAAGGCCATGCACCGCGATCAGGCCGCGGGCATGACGCTGAACCCCGAGCAGCAGACGGTGAAAGACTTCCTCGACATCTGGCTCGAGCAGAGCGTGAAGCGCCAGAACCGACCGCGTACCTACGACAAGTACAAGGCCGATGTAAACCACCACATCATCCCGGCCATCGGGAAGGTGCTGCTGACCAGGCTCACGCCCGATCACGTCCAGGCAATGCTGAACGGTCTGGCCGAGCAGGGCCGCTCGCCCCTCACCATCTCAAACGTCCGAGCGGCGCTGCGCAAGGCGCTGAACCAGGCGCTGCGGCGCGGCTACGTGTTGCGCAACGTCGCCACCCTCGTCGATGCCCCGCGAACGAGTGGCTTCAAAATCACACCGCTGGATCTGCCCCAGGCCCGCAAGCTGCTCGACGCGGTGGCCGGCCACCGTCTGGAGGCGCTCTACCGCGTCGCGCTCTCGCTAGGGATGCGCCGGGGTGAGGTATGCGGCCTACGCTGGAAAGACGTGGACTTCGCCCAGGCCACGCTGTCGGTCAATGGCTCGCTCCGGCGCTTCGGCGGCAAGCTCCACTGGACCGCGCCGAAGACGGCGTCGAGCGTGCGCACGCTGGCCCTGCCCCCGGTGCTGCTCGACGCGCTGCGCCGCCATAAGGCCCGCCAGGAGGAAGAGCGCGCCGACGCCGAGGACTGGGAGGAGACGGGCTACGTCTTCGTCTCGACCCGTGGCACGCCGCTGGAGCCCCACAACGTGGTTCGGCACTTCAAGAGCGTGCTGCGCAAGGCGGGCCTGCCCGGGACCGTGCGCTTCCACGACCTGCGCCACTCGTGCGCGACCCTGCTGATCGCCCAGAGCGTCCACCTCAGCGTGATCAAGGACATCCTCGGCCACACGCAGATCAGCACTACTGCCAATGTCTACGGCCACGTCCTGCCGGACATCCAGCGGGCCGCGACCGCGAGGCTGGACGACGTACTCGGGCCGCAGGGGGCGAAGACGGGTGAGTCTCCCGAGGATGGAGATCAGGATGAGGAGGACGATGAGGAGGGCAAGGGCGCCGAAGGGGCGGACGACGACGAGACGGACGAGGACGCCGAAGAGGCGGACGGCGACGGATAGCGGCAATGGCTACAGACCTGGCGACTCTGGCTACAAAGCTGGCTCCATGAACGACCAGACGCGGAGCCAGCAGGCTCCGCGTCTGGCTTCCCAAAGCCCTGAACTGTGGCGCCCCCGAGCCGACTCGAACGGCTGACACGCGGTTTAGGAAACCGCTGCTCTATCCTCTGAGCTACGGGGGCATAGCGCTCTGAGTGTACCATAGACCCACCGGCAGCGCAACGCACCCGGCAGGCAACGGTAAGGCCGAAGCATTCGCCCCCACGCAGCCCCGCGCTCGCACCCCGCCCGGCGCGAATGCTTCGGCCTGGCCGTGCCACACCCTGCCCGGCGCGAATGCTTCGGCCTGACCCCTGATGGTTATCACGAATAATACCGTTTCGCCTTGATGGCGCCGCATTGGTTCAGATCCCGCAACGCTCCAACTCCACAGCGCCACAAAGGCCCGTGTGGGGGCTGTCGGGCTGTGGAGGTGATGCTAAAGCATGCGAGGTCGTCAATTCCAGTTGGTATAAAAACGGGTAGACGTATCAGGTATACTTGCGAGAAACCAGCCATGAGGAAGGCATCAGCAGACCGTGCCAGACGTTCTCCTGTAGGAAGCGGGAGTAATGGCAAGGCCCCGGCGATCCTGATCCGGGCGGCATCAAGCGGGCGGCATAGATGGCAGGGGTTTTGACTCATGACGGTCAATAGTTCTGTGGCGCCCGCCCCCGGCTGCCTGAGACTTGCCTATGCGAGGAATCTCCTATGACCGAACACAATGCGCGACACGGGGTGATCATCCATCCGACAGCGATCGTCGACCCGCAGGCACAGATTGGCGCCGGCGCCCGCATCTGGCACTGGACCCAGGTGCGCGAGGGGGTCGTTATTGGTCCCGAGAGCATTATCGGCAAGGGATGCTACCTCGACGCCGGTGTGCAGATCGGCAGCCGCGTCAAGCTCCAGAGCAACATCTCTGTCTTTCATGGCGTCACCATCGAGGACGGCGTTTTCGTCGGCCCCCACGTCTGTTTTACCAATGACAAGGCCCCGCGAGCCATTAACCCCGATGGTTCGCTCAAAGGGGCTGCGGACTGGACGGTAAGCTCCACCCTGATCCGCTACGGCGCGAGCCTGGGCGCCAACGCCACCATCGTCTGCGGCGTGAGCGTCGGACGCTTCGCCATGGTGGCGGCGGGCGCCGTGGTCACCCGCGATGTGCCCGACTATGGGCTGGTGCTCGGCAACCCGGCCCGCCTGGTGGGCTACGTCTGCCCCTGCGGGCAGCGCCTCCCCGGTGGCCCCACATCCACCCCCGAGGCACGCGCCTGCCCTGCCTGCGGGCGCGCAACGACCGTGGGGGGCGCAGCAGTCAACTGACACAAACACGGGGAAACCTGGTTTCCCCAACCCCCTGCCTGCTGGGGCAGCGCGCCCCTCCCCACGGAGAGGGTGCGGATCATGTCGGGAGTGAAACGCCTGGCGTTGCGTACCGCCTCATAGACGGCGAGGTGACAGGCGAGATAGGGTTTATGGACGCCCTGGAAGCGACGGAGGGAGGTTCGGAGCGCTGCGCGCGCGCCTTCGCAGGTATTAGAGTGAACTTCTCGCTTCTCGTCACCGTCATCGTCCCGAGCCCATTCCCTGGCCGAGTGACAGACGGTGACGTGGTCTGGCCAGCCCTGGTAGCCGCTCAGCTCGTCGCTGTACAAGATACTCCCAGGCGGCAAGAGCACGACGATGCGGACGCAGAGCGGGCGGAGCTGGAACGACGCTCCGCCCGCTCTGGTTTGCGAGGAACGGCACAGGGAGGTTGCCCCGGGTGCGCTCAACCGATTGGTTGATCGTTCGATCATCACAGCGACTGCCGGACGATCTGATCGGCCGGTTGGTCGCCGTTCCTTGTTGGAGTGTGGCCAGTGGCGTGGCAGCGACGGCCACCATCACCGGCGCCCCGCGCCCGCTGCCGGCTGAGGTCGAAGTGACGCTGCTGCGGGTCGCCCAGGAGGCTCTGGCGAATGTGCGCAAGCACGCCCGGGCCTCGGCGGTCACCCTGACCCTGTCGTTTATGGATGACGCCATCCTGCTGGATGTGCAGGACGACGGCGTGGGCTTCGTGAGCCGCGCCTTGCCCCACCCATCCGGCGCGGGCGGCTTCGGGCTGACGGGCATGCGCGAGCGCGTCGCCCGCCTGGGGGGCTCGCTCAGCGTGGAGAGCGCGCCGGGCGAGGGGACGACGATTGTGGTGGAGCTGCGGGCAGCCTGAGCGGTTTCCGGGGAGCAAACCATGAACCCGATCCGGATCTTGATTGTCGACGACCACCCGGTGGTGCGGGCGGGCCTGGAGGGCATGCTGGCCAGTCAGCCCGACCTGGCCGTGGTGGCCGAGGCCGCCAATGGCGCCGAGGCGCTGGAGCTGGTCGAGCGACAGCAGCCCCACCTCGTCCTGATGGATCTCCAGATGCCGGTGATGAATGGCGTGACGGCGACGGCGCAGATTCGCGCCCGCTTCCCGCAGACGTACGTGCTCGTGCTCACGACCTACGACAGCGACGCGAACATCCTGCGGGCCGTCGAGGCCGGGGCGACGGGCTACCTGCTGAAGGACGCGCCCCGCGAGGAGCTGTTTCGGGCGATCCGGGCCGCGGCCCGGGGCGAGAGCCTGCTGGCCCCCACGGTCGCGGCGCGGCTGATGGGCCTGATGCGCGCCCCCGCCGAGGCGAGCCTGAGCGCCCGCGAGGTCGAGGTGCTGGCCCTGGTCGCCCGGGGGTCCAGCAACAAGGAGATCGGCCGCGCGCTCCACATCAGCGAGGCGACGGTCAAGTCCCACTTGCTGCATATTTTCGGCAAGCTGGGGGTGGACGACCGCACCGCCGCCGTCGCCGAGGGCCTCCGGCGCGGAAGCTTCCATCCCGGCGGTGGCGCGGGCGGCGGGCGTGTCGGCGCCTACGGTCTACCGCTACTTCCCCACCAAGCGCGACTTGATCGCCGCCCTCGGCGCCCACATGGCCCGGAAGGCGGGGGTGGACTCCCAGGCGCAGGAGCCGCCCCGAAGCGTCGACGAGCTGCTCCAGGGGGTGCGGGCGATGTACCGGGCCCTCGCCGGCCAGGACGACGCCCTCCGCGCCGCTGCTGCTAGCCAGCTCGGCGCTGAGCTGCGCAAGGAGCTGATCCCCGCCCGCCTCGCCAGGATCGACGCCGCCCTCGCCCCCGCCGTGCCTGGCCTCGGGGGTGCGCAGCTTCGATTGCGCGGCGGCAGGCTCGCTTGATGATCGGGCGCTCTGGGAGGTCGAGATAGGCCGCTGGCGCGGCTATGGCCACGAGGCGTTCAAGGACTACCTCCAGCTAAACATTACGGCGGCGATGGCCTTCGGCGGCCTGGAGCAGATCGTCAAGCGCTGGCGCCCCGGGGTCGAGGTGGCGAGCCTGCTGGATGGGCTGGAGGGTGTGTACAGTGCGGAGGTTGGGCCGGCGTTGCGCGCGATGGCCCGGCAGCTGCGGGCGGCGGGACTGGAGACGCTGGTGCTGAGCGAGGCGCCCGCGGAGGCCCTGGCCCTGCTGCGCACACGGCCCGAGGCTGCGGCCTTCCGCGAAGCGCTTGACGCCTTTCTGCAGCGTCACGGCCACCGCTGCCCGAACGAGCTGGAACTGCTGAACCCGCGCTGGGCCGAGGCGCCCGAGCAGGTCATCCAGTTCGTGGCCAACTACCTGCGGGCCGACGAGGCCGCCCCCGAGCCCGCCGCCGAGCGCGCTCGATCCGAGGCCGCGGGCGAGCAGGTAGCGCTGGGCCCTGGCCCGCTGCGCCGGCCGGCCTTCCGCGCCCTGCTGGCGCGTACCCGCCGCGCCGCCGCCGAGCACGACAACAGCCGCTACGCCCTGATCCGCGTGCTGCTGCCGCTGCGCCGGCTGTACATGCTGCTCGGCGAGCGCTGGGTGGCGCGGGGCTGGCTGGAGCGGGCCGACGCGATCTGCTTCCTCACGAGCGATGAGATCGCCCGGCTGGTCGCGCTCCCGCCGGAGGAGGTGGACGGCGCGCGGCTGCGCGAGCAGGTCGTCCAGCGCCGCACGGCCTACCGCCACTGGTTCGGGGTGGTGGCTCCCGACGCCATCGCCGCCGACGGCACGCCGCAGTTTGCGGCACCGGCGGGCGCGACGACGCTCGCCGGCCTGGCGGCTAGCCCGGGGCGGGTGTGGGGGCGGGCGCGGGTAGTGCAGGACGTGGCCGCGGCGCTGGCGCTGGGCCAGGGCGACATCCTGGTGACGCGGGCGACGGACCCGGGCTGGACGCCGGTCTTCCCGCTGGTGAGCGGCATCGTGCTGGAGATCGGGGGGCAGCTCTCCCAGGGGGCGATCGTCGCCCGCGAGTACGGCGTCCCCGCGGTGGTCAACGTGGCGGGGGCGATGGCGGCGATCCGCGACGGGCAGCCGATCACCGTCGACGGGAGCACCGGGCAGGTGGTGCTGGAGCAGGACGCGGTCGCGCAGCCCGCCGAGTCGCCGGCCCTTGCAGTCCCGGCATAGCTGCGCGCCTCGCCGCTGGCGCCCTCCCCACCCCACCCGGGCAACAGTTCAAGGGCGGACAGAACATCCGGGCTAACGTGGCTTATACCGCATTGGAACGCCCCCGCGCGCGGCGCTGGTCTCCCCGCTTCGACAGGCTCAGCGCAGGCGCTCCAGCTTCGCTGGAGAGGGGGAGGGGGCGGGAGCCAAGCAGCGCATCCCAACGCCATACCGCCCGTCGGCGCTCATACGTTCTGTCCGCCCCTGAACGGGCAACAGCACGGGGAGGGCGCCAGTGCAACGGTAGTGGGGATGACGACCACACCCACACGGCGGAGCGCTTCACACCGAGCTGCCGTCACTGAGGACAACCGACGAAGGGGGGGCGAGGTGTACGGCCACTCATGACACGCGCTCAAAGAACGTGATCAGGTTTCGATCGGGATCGAGCACGCCGAATTCGCGGGCGCCCCAGGGCCGGGTGGCGAGCGGCGTATGGGGATGCAGGATACCGGCAGAAACAAGGGACGCGTAAAGCTCGTCAATAGCCTCAACCGCAACCCGGCAACTGGCCGTCCCGGCAAGGAATGTCTCCGCCCCGGAGACAACAGGCGGTGTACCAGTCCGAGAGCGCCAGGTCTGGTCGTTGGCCTCCCAGAGATGGATTTCCACCGCGTCGCGCCGCACGATGGCGAAGCCATCGGCGCAGTGGACAAGGGTGAACCCGAGCTGGTCGCAGTAGAACGGCAGGCTCCTGGTGAGGGACAGGACAGGCATGGCAGGAATTGCGCCCGTGAGATGCATGATATCGTCTCCTTGTGTTACAACTGGATCAACAACCGCTGCGGGGCGACCGTCACCGCGAACGAAGTTCGGCTGCCCGGCGAGCATGCCCATCAATCCGGCGCGCACCACCGGGTGATCGTCAGCGATCAGCACGCGCAATGGCGCTTGCATCTGCTCCATCCCGACACTCCCGGGTCAGCCCGTTGCTCGCCGTCGATGCAGGCGGCGGAGCTGCGGCATATGGTACACGCACAGACAGGGTCGTACCCTCGCCAGGCGCGCTCTCGACGACCACGCTCGCCCCGAGGGCTGCGGCACGCGCGCGAAGGCCGGCAAGCCCGCCGCTCATCGGGTCCACCGCCACCGGCGCGTCGGAGGCGAAGCCCCGGCCATCATCGTGCACATGGAGCACACAGCGGTCGGCGAAGTAGGTCAGGGTCAGTGTGGCCTTGCTGGCGGCGGCGTGCTTGCGAACGTTGGCGAGGCCCTCCTGAGCGGCCCGCAGCAGCAGCAGATCGAGGTCGGCGCCGAGCGGTTCCGGATGACCGCTGACAGCGAATGCGGCCGCCACGCCGCTCTCCGCTGCCCAGCGCGCGGCGACCTGCCGCAGCGCATCGAGCAGGGCGACGCTGCCCGGAGCGCGGGGCCGCAGAGCCCGCACCAACCGTTGGGCCTCGCCCAGGTTTTCACGGGCCGCGTTGCGAGCGTTGTTGAGATGGCGGCGGGCCTGGGGCGCCAGTTCCGGCTGCGTCTGCTCCAGCGCCTCGAGCTGCATCACAATGCTGGCGAAAGCCTGCGCCATCGCGTCGCGGATCTCGCCCGCCAGCCGCTCGCGCTCGGCCAGCGCGCCCGCCTGTCGCTCGGCCGTGACCAGGTCGGCCCGGGTCTGCTCCAGTTCAGCGATGACCTGGAGCCGCGCGCGGCTCTGGCGACTGATGCCGTCGAGCATCAACGCCAGAAGCGTGGCGGTCACGAAGACCAGAGCCAGGACGATCGCCCCCGTGAGCGAGAGTGGACCGAGGTGGCGAGACTGGTAGGCGACCAGCAGCGCGGTGAAGAGGCTCCCGACCGGCAGCAGCCAGCGCCACGGCAGCCGGTGGAAGAGCTGGGCGTAGAGCCCGAAGGCCACGAACAAGAACGCCGGGTGAAGCAGCAGCAGCGCGCCGAAGAGCGGCAGCATCCCCACGCAGTAGACCAGCATCACCCGCGGGCGGGCCTCGTCCGGCTCGTGGCGCACCAGGGTGACGATGTGCCACAGGGTGAGGGCGATCACGAGGGAGAGCATCAGCGTGGCCCGGGCGGGCGCGAGGTCGCGGAGGGCGACCCCGCTGGCCAGCACCAGGGTGCTCAGGCAAACGACGTGCCAGACGGCGAACCAGCGCCGCTCCAGCCGCCCGTCGCGATCCGGTTCAGGGCGGTGAGCCGCCCGAGATGCGTTCATCACCTCACCTCGCTGGAATCCTACGCTCGCTCGTGCGGCGCCAGGGTCCCGGCGAGCATCACGGCCCCGGCGATGATCGGAAAGACCGGCCAGACCACCGTCCAGTCCAGATTGAACAGGAAGATCAGTGCGACAGCGAGGGGAAAGCCCCCCGAGGCCAGTGTCGTCATTGCCGCCCGGTCCCAGAAGCCGACGGTCTCCGCCCGCTGCCACGCGCTCCAGGCCGAAGCGCCAACCGGGATCAGTATGGCGAGCGCCCACCAGTTGCCCGGCAGGGGCAACCAGCCGAGGGTGTGGAGCAGCAGGCCCACGCCGATCAGCAGGACGATCACGCCGGGTACAATTGCCGGTAGCGCGTGGTGGTCCGGTGCGGGCATCGAGTAGTCGCGCTCAGAGGTTGGATGTTTCATCGTGTCTCCGCTTCCGTCTCAAGGGTAAGTCGGGGAGCCCGCAGCTCATCCGGGGCAAGGCCCCGTTCGGCGAGGGCGGTGATGACGCGGCCCAGCAGCCCCTCGTCGCCGCGATGTTACCATTGTTGATTGCTGATCCTGGATTGCAGATTGCCGCACTGGCGTTGCAGCAGGCTCTGGCGGGAGGGCGCATGCGGCTTGTTCAATTCCAGTTGGCAGTATCGGTCGTCACCAGGGAGTATGCCAGTTGCGTGGTGCTTGCATGATCGCCCGTCCGGTGATCTTCTGCTCCCCCTGCCGCCGGAGACGGAGCTCAACTGAGCCGACGATGGTCTGAGGGGAGTTCTTCTCAGGATGTTCGTGCTGAGTGTACCGCCCCGGCCGTTGCGGGCACCCGCAGAAAGGCGGGTGTAGCCGGTAGCCCACAGCTGCATACTGTTCCTGAGGATGCCCGTGGCTCGAAGTGGATAGAACCTCCGAGCCTTCCCAGCAAACAGGAGTTCCTGTGATGATCCCAGCGCTGGTCGCGCGCGCGCTCGCGCTGGCTGAGGCACGCGGCTTTCGCCACTCCTCTTGCCTTGAGGCCGGACTCCTGCTGCACGCTCTGGCGTCAACCGTAACCGGCGGGCGCATCGGCGAGATTGGCACCGGCTGTGGCGTTGGCACTGCCTGGATGGTCAGCGCCCTCCAACCGAACGTCGGCTGCGTGACGATCGACTCTGATCCGCAACTCGTCGCCGCCGTGCGCGACGTGTTTGCTGATCAGTCGGCGGTTCAGGTGCTGCACGGTGACTGGCGCGAGCTTGTGGCCCACGGGCCATTCCAGCTCCTCTTTGCAGACGGCGGCAACGCGAAAACGGCACACCCCGACCAGGTGCTTGGGCTCGTCGCCGTAGGCGGACTGCTCGTGCTCGACGATCTTATACCATTTTGGATTTTAGATTTTGGATTGTGGATTGCCACGCTGGGCAGCACAACGCCTGAAATCGCTTCAGGCAATGCGGCATCATCAACGGT
>FWWM01017964.1_pt1 | contig 10160 bp, 7 predicted proteins | sample 2228351 | NCBI WGS metagenome assembly FWWM01 (sample SAMEA103939774, study PRJEB20133) | metagenome
GTTAGACGGTCATGCGCGGGGCGCACAACGCCGGAATGAAAATAATTATTCTTGGGAGGGCGTAAAGGCGCGGCGGCGCCGCGCCTCTACGCCCAAACCCTCCCCGCGGGCGGGCTATTTTCACCTCAGATGCATTACTTAGTCTGAGCTGCCAGCGCTACTCGATGTCGTTACGCCACGCTTGAGGCTTTGCAGCAGCACCCTGCCAGGGCCGGTCAATCGGGTCATGAACACGCCTTCACCACCGAACAGGGCCCGCCCGATGCTGCCAACCGTCTGAATGTCATAATCAACCGTATCGGCAAAAGCCGCCAGATTGCCCGTGCTGATGACCAGTGGCTCGCCCTGGCCCAGGTTGCACTGCTCAAAATCGCCGCTTCCATGGAGCAGCACGGCGCCCCGGCCGGCGATGCGCTGCAAAAACAGGCCCGCCCCTCCAAAGAAGGCCGCGCCTGCGCGTCGCGCAATGATTACCGAAATATCCACTTCCTCGCCCCAGGCCGCCAGAAACGAGCCACGGGTGGCGATCACCGGCCCATCGGAAAGGTCCCACGTCGCAATGTGGCCGGGAGCATTTGAACCGATCAGGGCGAATTGCCCCGCCCCGCGAGCCTCCGCATAAGTCAGGGCTGCTGACTCGCCCGCAAGCGTGCGTCGGACCGCGCCGCCCAGGCCGCCGGGCACGCGGGGTCGCCATTGCACACCGTCGGAATAGGCCATAAGCGCGCCTTTACTCAGCCATACACTCTCCCCCGACGCGAACTCCAGCCGCGCAAACTGCGCAATCTCGCCGGCAATGGTATACTGCATCGCTGTTCCTCAAGTGTGACTCAGCACCTGCACTGAGGTACACATAGGGGAAGCCGGGTTTCCCCAACCCCCTGCCCCCCGGGTAAAGTTGATGCCGCGATTATTGAGAGCCGCCCATGCAGCGCCTGCTGACCGATATTGCCGGCCCGTTTTTCGAGCCGGACCAGCCCTTCCGCAATTGCTCGGCCCTGCCATATTATCAGCTTGACCAGCCGCAGTGGCCCTATGTCGATCGGGATCGGCTCGAGCGAGGCCTGATCCGCGCCGAACGCTACCTGGCAACGGTCGCTGCGCAGGGCTATACCGGGATTGTACTCGACAATCTGGCCCATCTGATCACGTTCGACGCAGCTCCGGAGCAGATCTACGCGCCCGACGATCCATGCCGGCAACGGGCGCTGGCCTACGGCGCTGCCTTCGCGCGGCTTTTCGAATACGCCGCCGGGTACGGGATGGAGATCTTCGTCACCAGCGACATGCAGTGGGCCACACCAGCCATACGTCGCTACGTCGGACGCCTGGAGCCGGGTAATGCGCGTCTTGCGGCAGTCAACCGCTGGGCGTTGGAGGAGTTGTTCACCCGCTTCTCCGCCGTTGCGGGTCTCTTCGTGCGTGTTGGTGAGGCGGGCGGTGCCCACAACCAGGGCGCCGAGTACACCGGCCATCTGCTCTACCGCACCTCCAACGCGCTACGCTGGCTCCTCGATACGCTCCTCCCCGTGTGCGAGCGTCATCAGCGGCTGCTGGTCGTGCGCACCTGGAGCATCGGCATTGGCGAACTGGGGGATATGCTCTGGTCACCGGAGCGCTACCGGAATGTCTTCGGAGCTTACCAGTCACCATATCTGCTCACGTCAATCAAGCATGGCCCGTCGGACTTCTTCCGGCACCTGCCGTTGAATGCAACCCTGGGCCTCCCGGGGCCGGTGCAACTGGTAGAACTGCAAACCCGGCGCGAGTACGAACTGTTTGGCATGGCGCCCGCCGGCGTCGCGAAGCTCCACGGCGAGACGCTGGCGGCGATGCGCCGCCTTGAGGGCGTCGCCGGCGCGTGGGTCTGGAACGGTTCAGGGGGTTGGGGCGGGGGACAGGCCGCCCTGGGTCAGGACGGTTGGAGCCTGTGGACGGAGTTGAGCAGTGCCGTGACCGCTGCCCTTGCCAGGCGCGCCCCTGCCGATATGGCGGCGTTCACGCGCGTGTGGTGCCTGGCGCGCTTCGCGGGTCAGGGCGACAATGCGACGGTACGCGCCTTTGCCGAGGCGGTCGCGGCAGTATATCTGGATTCCGAGGAGGTGATCGAGGACGGCTGGTACTGCGGGCCGTTGCGGGGCGAGTTGCCGCGGATCGGGGGTGTTGTGCTGCCCACCTTGCTGTGGATCTGGTGGCTGCGACCGACCGGAGCGCCGGTGATGTGGGCCTTTCTCGCCGGGAACGTGCCCGACATCCCCGCCTGCCTGGAGCGCAGCCGCAGCGCCCTGACGCGCCTGGAGCAACACCACGCGCGCCTGGCGGCTCTGGCGCCCCGGGGATGCGCCGAGGCCGCGGTCGTGGTAGAGAGCGTGCGTTACCTGCGCGACTGCCTGGAGGTGGCCCTGGCCCTGCGTGAAACGCTCCTGCCAGCTTTCGCGGCCGCTCACGCTGCCGACCGGGTGGGCTGGCGCGCAGCCCTGGCAGCTCTCCCTGCCACACTGGACACCCTGGCCCGGCACCGGGCAACCTGGGACGGGCGGAGTGACTTTCCGGCGCTGGAACTGGAGGAAATCGCGGCCTATCTGACCTGGTTGCGGAACGCTCCCGCAGTGAGCTGGCAGCAAGCCCGACTGGTCTGCGCGCTCACCCGGCGCCTGACCCGGGGCTGGCCGCAGAGTTCGCACCTGCGCGTTGTGGGCGCAGGGGTCGTGGCCCTGATTACGATCGGCCTGTGGCGACGCCCGCGCGCCTGGCCGGCGCTGGCGGGCGTCGTGGTGGCCGGCGCGCTGGCCGCGCCCTTCCGTCGCCCGGCGCTCCGCGCCGCCCTTCCCTGGCTCAGCCGGCGCTTCTTTTTGTTGCCATCGATCTTTTTTGAGGCTGGACCATCGTGTGCCGAATGGGCGGGGTGACCCCCTCTCTCGGGTGATTTATACCATTTTGGATTTTAGATTTTGGATTGTGGATTGTGGATTGCCACGCTGGGCAGCATAACGCCTGAAACCGCTTCAAGCAATGCGGTATCATCAACGGTAATTGGTATTAAACGGTGCGGAGGGCGTGCCACTCTCCTGCTCACGGGCTTTGTTTAGACCCAGTGGATGCGCGGCCTGCGGCGGGTAAGGACGCGCTCGTAGTGGCCCAGCAGCTCATCCATCACCCGGGTCCAGGAGCGCCGTTCGGCGGCGGCGCGGCCCGCAGCGCCCATGGCTCGAATGCGGTCGGGCGCCTGCAACACCTCGCGAACCTGGCCACACAGGTCAGTGACATTGCCGGGAGCAAACAACGCCCCGGTTTCGCCCGGGCGCACCAGATCGATGGCTCCGCCAGCGCGGGCGGCGACCACCGGCAATCCCGAGGCCATCGCCTCCTGGATCACCTGGCCGAAGGTCTCGGTGTCGGATGGAAAGACAAACAGATCGGCGCTGGCATAGGCCGTCGCCAGCTCGTCGCCACGGAGATAGCCCGTGAAATGGACGGGTGCGCCGGCCAGGCGTCGTTCAAGGGCAGGCCGTGCCGGTCCATCGCCGACCAGCACCAGGCGGGTGTTTGTAAGGTGTGGCAAGGCTTCGGCCAGCAGTTCGAGGCGCTTCTCCGGCGCCAGGCGCCCCACATACAGCAGCACACGCTCATCGGGGCGCGCGCCGACCGTGGCGCGCCAGGCTTCGCTACGTCGCCCGGGGTGAAAGCGTTCGGTGTCCACGCCGCGCCCCCAGAGCCGCAGGCGACGAAAGCCACGGGCGCGCAGGTCGGCAATGGTCGCCGACGAGGGGCAGAGGGTCAGCACACAGCTATTGTGTACCCAGCGCAGGTAGGTGTAGGCAAGGTCACGCAGAAAACCCAGGCCGTAATGGGCGCTGTAGGCCGGGAAATCGGTGTGGTACGCGCCTACCAGCGGCGCGCCGAGCCGTCGAGCGGCATGCCGTCCGGCTACGCCAAGGGCCATTGTGCCGGCAAGATGCACCAGGTCGGGGCGAAAGCGTCGCAGGCGTGCCGTGATGCCCGGCTGGGGCGGAGTGATGCGCAACTCCGGGTAGGCCGGCAGCGGCATGCCGCGCATAGGCACAATCTCTGCCCCGGCGTATTCAAGTGGCGCGCCTTCGGGCGCCAGTAACAGGGCCTCGTGCCCCCGGTTGCGGAGATGCTCAAGTAAACGGCAGAGGGTGGTCACAACGCCGTTCACGTTTGGCAGAAAGGTCTCGGTGATGAGTGCTATGCGCACTGGCCGCTCCTGACCGTGACAGGCGCGGTCTCAGGCGCCTATGCGGCTGCGCCGCACCCTGCCAGGATGAACACAGGTTTTTTCTCGGGAGGGCTGCGTCCTCCCAAACCTTCCCCTCAGGGAGGGCGCGGTTCGACAGGCTCACCGCCTGTGGTGAGCCTGTCGAACCGCAGGTGGGGAAACCTGCTTTCCCCGTATGTTCACGTTACGAGGAAGGCAAGATGATTGATAACAGTATGCCTCACAAAGGTTGTGAGCCAGCGATCGGCGGGTTAACGAATGGCTAAGGTTCGGTCAACGTTTGATTGCAGCGATACTGCTGGTCAACCCCGTTTTGTCCACGCCGGGCGCGGGCGTCCGTTGGGACATGGGGAAACCAGGTTTCCCCAATCCCCTCCCTGCGGGGAGGAGCCCGGTTCCCTCCCCCAGCGGGGGAGGGCCAGGGAGGGGGCGACCCTCCCAAAGACACCCCATGTTCATCGCGGCGTTGTGCGCTCCGCGCATGGGGCCTGACGTGAACATCGGGGAACCCGGGTTGCCCCATGACCCTGCCCATCGGGGAGGGTGCTCAGCATTCTGCGACCCTTCTAGCCTGCTACCACGCGGGGTTGGGGAACGAGGGCCGAGTGCGCCCGGGCTCAATCCGCCCCGAGGAAACCTGTTATCGTACTGATGGCGGGCGGCTTCATGTGTTATCATTACATAGATACTCTTGCGGCTTCGTCACACAACGACGGGTTATCTGGGAGGGCGCGGCCCTCCCGGACCGTCCCTGCAGGGGGGACGTGAGGAGCCTGTGGAGATGCGGAGATGAACGCAGGGATACGTTGGAGGTTTTACCTCTCTACAGCTCTACCCCTCCAGAGTTCCCCACCTCCACAGAGAGCCCCCGATTCCCCTACGTTCACGGTAGAACTTTGAGTATGGAAATCAGGTAGTCGGCGCTCACCCACGCCGTGGGCCTGAAGGCCGTGGCTACGGCTGCGAATACTGCTGACGCAGGTTACCCGATTCATTCATCAACAACCATAACGAGGAGGAGGCGACCCGTGCGAATCGCCGTCGGTAGTGATGAGCGCAACCACACGACCGATGCGCTGGTGGAGGAACTCCAGCGCCGGGGTCATGACCTGGTATTGATTGGCCCCCTTGCCGGAACCAACGAGGCATGGCCGGAGGTGGGACGCGCCGTGGGTGAAGCGGTGGCCTCCGGCGAGGTCGAGCAGGGGATCGTCTGCTGTTATACCGGGACAGGCGTAAGCATTGCTGCCAATAAGGTGCCCGGGGTACGGGCCGCACTGTGCCACGATGCGCAGACGGCCGCCGGCGCGCGCAAGTGGAATGATGCCAATGTGCTGGCGTTGAGCCTGCGCACAACCACGGCTGATCTCGCCCGCGAGATCCTCGACGCCTGGTTTGCTACCAGTAGCCCGCCTGAGGAGCAGCAGTATATCGATCAGGTTCGGGCGCTTGATGCGCGACGGAAGTAATACCAGGGTAATACCAGATGGTTATAGATCACCCGCTGCAACTCGTGCTGCCCACCAGGATCAGCCCACCACAGTTCCTGGATATGTGGGTATCGCGTGAGCGTTTGCTGAGTAAGCTTGACGCCATCACGGCACAGGTGACGCTGATTGTCGCTCCGGCTGGCTTCGGCAAGTCTACGCTCGTGGCGCAGTGGCTGTCGAGCCGGATCCGCACGGTCGGCATGGCTCGACAATCAGGTGCAGCGCCGCCCTCCGTGGCCTGGTTGACGCTCGATGAGCACGACCAGGACGGCCTGCGGCTGCTGACCTATCTGGCAGCCGCGGTGGAGCGCGCTGCGCCCGGCGCGCTCGCCGCCACCCTCGAGTTGCTCAACGCGCCCCACTCCGCCCCCCTCTACGCCATCCTCGAGGCCTTCCTGGTCGAGCTTGACGCCCTCCCCGCCGGGCTGACCCTCGTGCTCGACGACTACCACACCCTGAGCAGCGAACCGGTCCATCAACTGATGGCCTACCTGCTCCGGCATCTGCCCCGCGCCTGCCGCCTGGTGCTCATCAGCCGCGCCGACCCGCCCCTGCCGCTGGCCCGCCTGCGCGCCGAGCGCCAGCTTGCCGAACTGCGCGCCGCCGACCTGCGCTTCACCCTCACCGAAACCGTCGCCCTGCTGACGACCCTGGAAGGCGCGCCGCCGGACCCCGCCCGCGCGGCGGCTCTCCACGCCCAGACGGAGGGCTGGCCGATTGCGCTGCACCTGGCCGCCCTGGCCGGCGCCGACGGGCGCCTGGCCGAGGCGCTGCCGGGCCGGGCGCGGCGACAGATTGCCGAGTATCTGGCCGACGAAGTGCTGGCGCGCCAGCCGCCCGAGGTGCAGGCGGCCCTGCCGGCGCTGGCCGTGCCGGAGCGGTTCTGCGCCGGGCTGGCGGCGGCGCTGCTGGGGGCGCCGGAGCAACCGGGGCTGGGGGAGACGCTGATCGAGCGCCTGGAAGCGGGAAACCTGTTCGTCATCCCGCTGGATGAGGAGGGACGCTGGTACCGCTTCCACGCCCTGTTCCGCGACCTGTTGCGGCGGCGGCTGCGGCAGACGGGCGGGGCGGGCCTGGAGCGGACGTTGCAGCGGCGGGCAGCCGCCTGGCTGGCCGTGGACGGGCAGGTGGAGGAGGCGGTGCGCCTCTTCCTGGCCGCCGGTGATGATGATGCGGCGGCCCGCACGATGGAGCAGGCCCTGGCACCGGAACTGGGCCGAAATCTGAGAACGGGACCGGTTGGGTATCTGCTCCGCCTGTTGCCGACTGAACTCATCCACCGTCGCCCCGGCCTTACCTTGCTGGAGGCGCGTCTGGAGTCGATCCTGTTAAATCCGTCTGCGCTCGCCGTCTGCCTGGATCGGGCTGATGCCCTGCTGTCAGAGCCGGAGCATCGCAGTGCACCGCCGCCCTGGCCCAACTTTTTCGGCGATCTGGCAGTGTTGCGCGGAACTCTACGCTACTGGCAGTGTCGACCCGCCGAGGCCATTGCACTCACTCAGGAAGCGCTCACCTCAGGAACGGCTCCGAGACTCTTCCATCAGGCGCTCGCGATCATGGGTCTCGCATATGCCGCCGATGGCCGCTACCACGAGGGCGCACGACGTATTCGCGAGGAACTGATTTCCTTCAGAGCCCAGCGCAGCGCCAGAAAGGTCGTTGATTGCCATATTGGCCTGTGCGCCCTGCACAGCCTGAGTGGCAGCATGGCCGAACTGGAGCACGAGACTGCCAGACTGGCCGAAGCGAGGGACGCGCTTCCGCCAGCGCAGGCCGCGAATGTCGAGGGTTATTCCGGAGCGGTGGCCTACGAGTTGTCGCGCCTGGAGGCTGCGGCCTCTCACTTCCGCGCGATTGTCCAGCATAAATACCGTGTCAATTTGCTAGTCGCGCTCGGCGCCCTGACCGGCCTGAGTATGATTGCCGCCATCGAGGGAGACCGCGCGACGGCTGAAGCCTGGCAACAGGAGACCTGGAACTTCGCTCACGAATTTGGCAACCGCTACGCTCGTCATCAGGCGCTCGCTCTGGCAGCATGGCTGGCTCTCCGGCGCAACGACCGGCATACCGCACGGCAATACGCGCGCAATATTGAGCCAGATTTGCATGTGGGAACCTATCTGTGGCTTGCCCTTCAACCTCCACTAATTATCCGGGCACAGACACTGATCACCGCCGGCAACCAGGACGACCTGGTCGAGGCCGAGGCGCTCCTGGCACGTCTGCGCGCTGAAACCGAGTCCCTGAACAATATCCGACCACTTGTGGGTGTCCTGACAAGCCAGGCCCTGCTCTTCCAGGCTCGCGGCGATCTGCTCGCAGCGCGCCGGAGTATCGAGCGGGCAGTGGAACTGGCCGCCCCGCGAGGCTACCTGCGAACTTTCGTTGATTTCGGGCCGTTGCTGCTGCCACTGCTGGAGACGCTGGCGCGTGAGGGCGTTGCCAGGGCCTATGTGCGTTCCATCCTGGCCGCGCTCGAAGCGCCTGCGGCAGGGTCGGGCTATGTCGCTGGCCCGGCGCCGCACCCGCGCCTGCCGGAAGCGCTATCACGCCGCGAGCGCGAGATCCTGGCCCTGCTGGCCGAACGCTGGTCGAACCAGGAGATCGCCGATTACCTGAAGATTACGTTGAACACGGTGCGTAAACACACCAGCACGATCTACGGCAAGCTCGGGGTAGGCAACCGCCGCGAAGCCGTGGCCGTAGGACGCGCCCTGGGGTTGCTGCCAGATGACCGGGGTAGCAACAGGGAAACCAGGTTTTCCCGCACCCCAACTGGCGCCAGAGGCGCCTGACGCGCCGGTGGGCAGGCGCGGGGAAACCCGGTTTCCCCTTCCCCCTGCCTGCCGGGGTGGAGCGTAGAGACGCAGCGGCGCTGCGTCTCTACACTTCACCGCGCCGCTGGATCAGGCGATGCAGCGGCGCTGCGTTCTCTACGCTTCACCGCGCTGCTGGATCAGGCGATGTTGCTCGACGATCACCTGGGCCATGCGGATGTTGACCGCGTCAATCATCTTCCCATCGAGACTGACGACGCCGCGGCCCTGGGCTACCGCCTGCGCGTAGGCGCGCAGCACGGCCTCGGCGCGCGCCACTTCCGCAGGTGAGGGCGCAAAGACGCGATTGATGGTCTCCAACTGACCAGGGTGGATGGCCTGCTTGCCATCGAAACCGAGGGCCCGGGCGGCGCGGCTGGCCCGCTCCAGCTCTTCGGGGGCCTGGAGGCCGGCGAAGGGACCATCGAGGCAGCGCAGGCCGTTGGCCCGCGCCGCGGCGACGATCGCGTGCATCACTGCATGCCAGCGGTGGCCAGGGTAGGCCGCGTCGTACTCATCGCGTTCGCCCACGTTCGCCAGCGGCGCCCGCAACCCCGCGGCGTAGTCGCCAGGGCCGAAGATCAGGGTCTCCAGCCGGGGAGAGGCCGCGGCGATTTCGCGGATGTAGAGAAAGCCCCGCGCCGTTTCCACCTGCGCTTCGATGCCGATCCGCCGCGACAGGCCGCGCGCCAGTTCGATCTGCGTGAGCAGCCGGTCCACGAAGGCAATATCTTCTGGACCACTCACCTTCGGCACCATCACCAGGTCCACACGCTCGCCCGCCGTCTCGATGACCTCGATGAGATCACGATAGGCGAAGGGGGTATCGAGGCCATTGATGCGGAAGGAGCGCAGGCGCGGCCCGAAGTCGAGGTCACGGAAGGCCCGGGCGACATTGGCCCGCGCCGTGTCCTTATCCGCGGGAGCGACGGCATCTTCGAGATCGATGCACACTGCATCGGCGGCGCTGCGGGCCGCCTTTTCGATCATGGCCCAGCGCGACGCAGGCACGAACAGTTCGCTGCGTTGGAGCCGGCCCGCAGCGCCAGCGTGTCCGGGGTACTCGATCATAGGCTCTTTCCTGTCCGCTTGCGGGTTGGTATAACCAGGTTTCCAGGACCCGGAGCCGCAGCACATTCGGCGCGCGCGGCTACGAGCGGAAGAAGTCAATCACTGAACTGCGCTCTTCCTCGCTGGGCATCAGTTCAATGAAGGTGATGCGGTGCCAGGGAAAGATCACCGCCTGCACGCCGGCAGCCAGGTAGCTTACCGGCTTGCCGTCGCGCTTGCGCATATTGAAGACACGGATAAACTGATCGCCCGGCTGCGGTTCGGCCTCGATCTCGGCCAGCAGCGGATCCTCGCCAGTGAGATGCAGAATGACGGTCTTGGCCACGAATAACACTCCTCTCGCAATCAGGCGCCTATAATGAAAATCCTGGGAGGGCTGCGCCCTCCCAAACCCTCCCGCAGGCAGGCTATGTTCACCTCAGTCATCCGTGCGGCTGCGCCGCACAACGACACGATGAACATGGGTTTTTCCTGGGAGGGCTGCGCCCTCCCAAACCCTCCTCGCTGGCGGGTTGTTTCCTGGTAGGGCGTAGAGGCGCGGCG
>FWWM01017923.1_pt1 | contig 10159 bp, 9 predicted proteins | sample 2228351 | NCBI WGS metagenome assembly FWWM01 (sample SAMEA103939774, study PRJEB20133) | metagenome
GCCCTCGCCTTCCTTGGCCAGGGCCGCGGCATCGGCGGGGGCCGCGGCCTGGGCTCCCTCTCCATGCCCGCCATGGGCGCTGGCCTCGCTGGCGGGAGGGGCTACCTCGCCGATGATCTTCTGCGAGGCCGGGGTCAGGGCAAAAAAGCCCCACACCCCCCCCAGCACCACTACCGCGGCCAGGGCCAGAACCCAGCTAGGAAAGCGCTCGGGCTGCACCGGCACATCAGGGTCGCCCACTTTTAGGGCCACCTCGAGCTCCCCCTGGACCTCCATGCCCTCCTCCAGGCCCTGCACCAGGACATCGGGCAGGTTGTTAACCTTGAAGGGGATTTCTCGGATCTCCCGCCCACCCCCCTTGAAGTAAGTCTCCACTCGGAATAGGTGTTCGCCATCCGGTATCTGCCGCGTATCTAGCTTTAGTTTGAAGGGGGGCTGCCGGATGACCTGTATGGGCTCGGGCTGGTCGTCGAGGTAGACTTCGATTCGTTCAATCGGCATTTTGGCTCCTTCCTAGATGCCAGACCCTAGGGGTCTGGACGCTGTATAAAGACTAACAGAAACCCCCTGGAACAACTATAGGTTGGGACATAGGGGCAAATGTCCTGGAATCAATACAAGCACCTGGCTCAGCGGTAGAGCTCCCGGGCAATGACCAGCTTTTGAATCTCGCTGGTACCCTCGTAAATCTCCGTGATTTTGGCGTCGCGGTAGTAGCGCTCCACCCGATACTCCCGGTGGTAACCGTACCCCCCCAGCACCTGCACCGCCTCACGGGTTACGCGCACTGCGGTATCGGAGGCGAAAAGTTTAGCGGTGGAGGCCTCGAGGGTGTAGCGCTCACCCCGGTCCTTCTTGGCAGCGGCCTCGAGGACTAAGGCGCGGGCTGCGGCAATCTGGGTGTGCATCTCGGCCAGCTTGAAGCTTACCCCCTGAAACTCCCGGATTTTCTGCCCGAACTGGAAGCGGGTATCGGCGTACGCCTTAGCGATCTCAAAAGCAGCCCGGGCCATACCCACGGCTTGGGCGGCGATGCCAATGCGCCCCGAGTCCAGCCCGGCCAAGGCCTGGGCTAACCCCCGCCCCTCCTGGCCCAGTAGGTTCTCCTGAGGCACGAAAACCCCATCGAAGCGCACCTCGCAGGTATGGGCCGCATGGAGCCCCATCTTGTGCTCAGGAGGACCAAAGCTCAGGCCAGGCCAGTCTTTTTCCACGATAAAGCTGCTGATGCCACTCTCGCCACGGGCCATCACCACGTAGACCTGGGCCTGTCCCCCAGAGGTCACCCAGCTTTTCTGGCCCTCGAGCACCCATCCCCCCGGCACCTTGTGGGCCGTCAGTCTGAGCGAGGCGGGGTCGGAACCGGCGTGGGCTTCGGTCAGGCAGAACGCCCCGATCCACTCGCCTTTGGCTAGGGGCATCAGGTACTTCTTTTTCTGGGCCTCGGTACCAAAGCGGTTCAGCATGTACTGGGGCAGGCCTGAAGTAACCGAAAGAATCACCGCCACGCTGGGGTCAGCCGCAGCAATTTCCTCCAAGGCTAGCGCCCAGGTCACCGAGTCCAGGCCAGCCCCTCCCCAAGCCTCCGGGGTGGTCATACCCAAGAGGCCTAGTTGGCCTAACTGTCTGAGCTGCGGCCAAGGATACTCTCCGCTTTGGTCGTAGGCCGGGGCCATCGCCCACAAGACCTCACGGGAAACCGTCCGCACCATATCCAGCACCAGCTTTTGGTCGGTGGTCAGAACAGCCATAAATATATCGTATCATGCAGTCAGTGAAGAAAAAGCGTCATACAAAAGAAGAGCCTCGCCCGCTTGAGGGCTAGCTCCTTCTCATAGATGAGAAATAGGCCAGCAGACAGGCTCGCCCCCTTGTGCTATCTTTTGAGGTGAGAGGCCTCTGGAAAGAAGTGTGCTCCTGGCGCTGTAGGTGGTCCTGTATTGCTTGACCAGGGCCTCGAGGAGGTAAGCATGCGCAGGCAGACACGAATCATCAATCGTCGAACCCTGCTTAAGGGTCTGGCAGGTGGGCTGCTCGCCCTACCTGCAAGCCGGGTTTTTGCACAGGCTGGCCGACCCCCAGTAGTACGCGTGGGCACTCTTCTGGACTACACCGGAGCCCTGGCCGAGTTCGGCCCAGCCCACCGCCGGGCTATAGAGCTAGCGACCCGCCAGATTAACGAGGCAGCCCAGGCGGTCTTTGGAGGCCCGATTATGGAGCTGGTTCATGAGGACTCCGGCACCACAGCCTCCATTGGAATTGACCGGGCCCGAAAGCTAGTCAATGTGGATCGAGTGGCCGCCATCATTGGCTCCTTGGCCAGTGGGGTAACAGTTCCCGTGGCCGAGACCGTGACTGTTCCAGCCCGGGTTCTCCAAATATCACCAGCCAGCACCTCTCCCCTCCTTAGTGTCCTGCCGGACAATGACTACCTCTTCCGCACCACCGCCTCAGATGCCCTGCAGGGTGTGGTGGCAGCCCAACTGGCCCGGGGAGAGATTGTGCCTGGGTACCGGGTCAACACCGCATCCACCATCTACGTGAACAACCCCTACGGCCGAGGGCTTTCCGAGGCCTTCACCCGGGCCTTTGAGCGCCGGGGTGGCCGGGTGTTGGCCCAGGTGCCCCACCCGGAGGAACCCCGGCCTACCTACCGGGCCGAGCTGGAGCGGGCCCTGGCCAATCGACCAGAGGTTCTTCTAGCCATCAGCTACCCCGGCCAGGCTACGGTCTACTTGCGGGAAGCGGTGGAAATTTTCCGCTATACCAACTTCCAGTTCGTGGACGGAACCAAGTCCGAGGAGATCATTCGAGCCCTGGGACCTCAGGCCCTGGAGGGCCGGTTGGGAACGGCCCCAGGCTCCGACCCCGAGTGGGGTGGGTTCCGCCGCTTTGTAGAACTATACCAGGCTGTCCATGGGGAGCGGCCTCCACTGCCCTTCATGGACTCAGCCTACGACGCTGCAGCGGTGATCGGTCTGGCTATCGCCCACGCGGTGGTCTTTGGAGTGGCCCGGATCAACGGAACCGTCCTGCGGGATCGGCTACGTATAGTGACCAACCCGCCTGGCGAGCGCGTAGGGGTAGGGGAGTTCCAGCGTGCCTTCGAGCTTTTGCGGAACCGCCAGGTTGTCAACTACTCTGGGGCCGCAGGTGAGGTAGACTTCGATGGGAACGGAGACGTCATCACCCCGGTAGAGATATGGCAGTATGCCGGAGGAACAATGCGCACCGTAGCCCTCCGCCGACCCAACCAGATTCCCAGGGTCTAAGAGGCTGTCGTAAAAGCCTGGTATCCTGACAGGGTGGCGGCTACACGGAGATTTTACCCTAGCGATCTGTCGGATGCGGCATGGGCCCTCCTGGAGCCCCCAACCCTGGTAGCCGTCCCCCGGCGGGGGATGGTGAACGCCATCCTGTATGTTCTGGAAAATGACCTCCAGTGGCAGACCCTGCCCCACGGGTCCACGGTCTACCCCTACTTCCGCAAAGGACAGAAGGAGGGGGTTGAGTGGGCCGGGTGGCCCAGGGTGAGGAAGGGGTTTGTGGACTGGGCCTACCGGGGTTTGCGGGGTCTGGGCTTGGCGCTTTAGGGGGGTGGCCCATCCCCGGCCTGGTGGCGGCTGGGGAAGTGGGTGGGCGAGGCTAGGTTGTACCCGGGTAGGATACGCTTGCTGGCCAGGGCCGCATAAGAGGTCATGGGGAGTTTTACGACAGCCTCTAAATAAAGGGCCCCACCAGGGCCGGGGCTCTGGTGGGCCTACTTTTCTTTCCCCAGGAACTGGGAGATCACCCTGGCCTCTCCCAGGAGGCCCTGGGGCCGGTAACGCAGGATCAGCAAGAAGAGCAGAGCGATAAAGAGGTAGCGGAGGTAGGGTCCCCGAGCGGGAAGACCCTCGTCAATGGCCGCCAGGATCGGTGCCAGAAGGTCGGTGAGGAAGGCAGTCCCGGTCCAGACCCCCCAGACCACAAAAGCTCCCAGGATGGCCCCTTGGTTGTTCCCACTTCCTCCCAGGAGAAGCATAACCCAGATGAGGAAGGTTCCGAAGAGGGGTATAAAGTGGTTGTAGTCGATGGAACCCATGAAGTGGGCATAGAACCCTCCTCCAATCCCCATGATCACCGCTCCTAACACGAAGGCCTCGAGCTTGAAGACAAAAACGTTTTTTCCTACCATAGCCGCAGAGGTCTCGTCCTCCCGGATACTCCTCAGCACCCGGCCCCAAGGAGAGCGGATGGCCCGTTCCAGGGCCAGGTAGAGCAGAGCCAGGGCCAGGGACACCAGAAGGAGAAAGACATAGGGGTGATCCCGGGGCTCCAGGGCGGCAAAGAGGGGGGTGAGGAAGCCTGGGAGCCAGTCGCAGCTTGGCCCTTCGGTGAGGCAGCCTAAGGGCCTTGGAATTCCTCTCAAGGGCTCGGGACCGTTGGCCAGCCAGCGCTCGTTCTGGTAGACCAGGCGGATGAGTTCAGCAATCCCAATGGTGGCGATGGCCAGGTAGTCCTCTCTAAGCCTCAACGTAGGGAGGGCCACCAGGAAGGCCACTAGGCCGCTCGTCACCCCCCCGGCCGCCACCCCCACTAGGAAGGGCATCTCCAGGCCAAAGGCTTGCTGGCTGTATAGGGCCATGACCCCCTCGGGCATGGCGGTGGTGAAAAGGGCTGAGGTGAAGGCCCCAAGGGCGAAGAAGCCGGCGATGCCAATGTTAAAGAGCCCTGTATATCCCCATTGGACATTCAGACCTAGGGCCAGAATGGCGAAGATGGAGGCGAAAATGGCGAAGGAGACCAGGTAGGCCAGAATTCCCTCAGGCATGAGCCCCTGAAGGAGGAAGGCCAGCCCCACCCCTAGGGGAAGGGCCAGAATCCTGCGCTTAAGAAAGGCAAGGAGAAGGAAGAGCAGGGCTGGGGCTAGGAGCAGAGCCTTTATGAGGAACTCCATTTGAACCTCCCTAGCGTCCAAAGAGCCCCTGGGGCCGCACCAGGAGCATCAGGATCAACAACACAAAGGCCACCCCAGGAGCGTAGGCAGGGTTGAGAAAGGAGGAGGAAACCTGTTGGGCAACCCCGATAATCATGGCTCCCACCAAAGCCCCGTAGGGGTTCCCAATCCCCCCTAGGATCACCGCGGCGAAGAGGGGCAGGAGAAGGAACCAGCCCATCTCCGGGCGGAGCTGGGCATCCAGGCCCAGGAGGACCCCGCTAACTCCCGCCAGACCCCCGGCTAGGAACCAGGTCCAAAGTACCACCCGTTCCGTGGGGATTCCTGAGACCCGGGCCAGGTCGGGGTTGTCGGCCATAGCCCGCATGGCCTTTCCCAGCTTGGTTTTTTCCAGGAGAAGGTAGATCAGGAAAACCAGGAGGAGGGCCAGGCCTAGGATGAAAAACTGGTCTGGTCGGACCGCTACCCCTAGAAACTCCACCGCTGGCCGAGGCCGACCCTGATAGTAGAAGAGGAAATCCGGACCCCAGACTAGGTAGACGAGGCTGCGCAAGAGGAAGGCCAGGGCAAAGGCGGCCATGAAGAGGATAACGGGCTGGGCCCGCTGGAAGCGGAGGGGCCGGTAGACCACTCGATCCAAAAGAAGGGTAGCCAGACCGGTTAGGGGGAAGGCCAAGGCCAGGGCCAGGAGGAACTCCAGCCCAAAGGAGAAAGGTGCCAGGGCCTCCCCTTGAGGCAGGAGCAGAAGGAGAACCAGAGCCAGGTAGGCCCCCAGGGTCATCAGGTCCCCGTGAGCAAAGTTGGCAAAGCGCAGAATCCCATAGACCAGGGTAAGGCCGATGGCCCCCAGGGCCAGAATACTCCCCAGCATCATCCCCCAGATCGTGAGGGCCAGCACCCGATCCCCACTCACCTCCAGACCTAAAGCCAGTAGAAGGGGAAGGAGGAGGAAAACAGCCAGCAGAGTCCAGGGCACCCAGGTCTGGGCCAATAGGTGTTGCCATACGATCCGCATGCCTACTCTCCCAGGTAAAGCCGACCCACCTCGGGGTTATCCAGGAGTTCTCGTCCGGTGCCCTGGTACCGGTTCTCCCCAGAGGCCAAAACGTAGGCCCGCTGAGCGATGCCCAAAGCTTTCTTGGCGTTTTGCTCCACCATCAAGATGGCCACCCCGGTGCGGTTAATAGAGATGATTTGTTCAAAGATGTGGTCCACCATCAGAGGAGCCAGTCCAGCCGAGGGCTCATCCAGAATGAGGAGCTTGGGTTCCAACATTAAGGCCCGACCGATAGCCACCATCTGCCGCTCCCCCCCGGACATCCGCCCTGCCCGTTGGTGGCGGCGCTCGTAAAGCTTAGGGAAAAGGGCGTAGACCCTTTCTTTACGCTCCTTAAGCCCCCCTTTCAGAATAAAAGCCCCCATCTCCAGGTTCTCCTCCACGGTGAGGGAGGGGAAGACGTTGTCTACCTGGGGGACATACCCTAAGCCTTTACGCACCAGAACCTCTGGGGAAGCACGGGTGGTTTCTTCATCCTGGAAGAGAATCCGGCCCTCCCGCACCCGGAGGAGGCCGAAGATGGCTTTGAGAAGAGTGGATTTCCCCGCTCCGTTAGGACCGATCAGGACCACGATCTCTCCCGGGTCTACCTGGATGGAGACGCCCTTTAGGATTTCCAGGTCTCCGTACCCGGAGCGAATTCCCTCAGCCCTCAAAAGCGGCATACTGGCCTCCCAGGTAGGCCTCGAGAACCCGGGGGTCCTTGCGCACCTCTTCAGGTGTCCCCTCGGCCAGCCTCTTGCCCTCGCTCATCACGATCACCGGGTTACAAAGGCGCATGACCAGATCCATGTCGTGCTCGATGATGAGGAAGGTGATCCCCCTGTTCCGCAACTCCTCAATTTTGCTCGCTAGCTTGCGCATCAGGGTGGGGTTGACCCCGGCCCCCGGCTCGTCCAAGAGGATAAGAAGGGGGTCGGCCATCAAGACTCGGGCAAGTTCTAGAAGCTTCCGCTGTCCCCCGGAGAGGTTCCCGGCAAACTCATTCTTCAGGTGGGCCAGCTCCACAAACTCCAGAACCCCCAGGGCCTTAGCCCGGATGGCCTCCTCCTGGGCCTGGACCAGGCCTGGGCGCAACCAGTTGTTCCAGAAGCGTTCTCCCCCTTGGCCCGGGGGGACAAGCATGAGATTCTCTAGCACGGTCATCAGTCGGTGTTCCCGCGGGATCTGGAAGGTTCGGGCCAGACCAAGGTGGAAGACCCGGTAGGGGGGCCAGCCGGTAATTTCCTGGCCGCGGAAGAAAACCTGGCCCGCATCGGGCCGGAGGAAGCCGGTAATCAGGTTGAAAAGGGTGGTCTTCCCAGCCCCATTGGGCCCGATGAGGCCGGTGATGGTGCCCTTCTGAACCTCGAAGCTGGCCTCGTCGACCGCACGCAGGCCCCCGAAGTCCTTGATGAGGCGAACCCCTCTGAGTATCAGCTCTGTCATCTTTGGGTCCATTCTACCACCAGGCCTTTCTGCCTTCTCCAAAGCGGCTGGCATAGTTCGGGCTAGCTAACGGCGCAGAATGGCCTTGATTGCGAACGCAGTCTAGTAGCCAAACAACAGTCCCCGCCGCTTGGCGGTGTGCACCGCCTGGCTGAACAGGGCGATGCCCAAGGCCAGATAGGCCAGGCCGTTGAGGAGGGCTAGACCCAAAGTACCCCAGTCCAGTCCTGCATTGCTGGCCATCATCCCTCGAGCCAGACTGGCCCCTGGCGCCAGGGGAAGGAAGTAGCCCAAGGTACCCAGCCAACCCCCGCTTTCCAACGGATACTGTAGGAGGAAAATCAGCAAGAACTGGCTAATCCCTAGAAGCTGCTGCACCCGCTTGAAGAGCAAGGCCAGGCTAGCCATGGCAAAGCCCAATCCATACCCCCCGATGAGCACGGTGAAAATGGGCAGGAAAACCAAGAGCGGCAAGGATAGGCGCGCCCCCGTAAACCACATCAGCACCAGGCCAACGCTACCGATGAGCAGAAGCTGGGTGCCTAGGCCAGCCAGGTTGCGTAGCAGCAATAGCGGTATTGGGCCATAGGGGGTGAGGAATACCTGCTCCAGGGTACCGGTCTGGGCCTCTTCGGAAAGCCCAAAAGAGAGGGAGTTGTAGGCAAAAAGGGTCAGGGTCCAGAGCAAAAAACCGGCCAGAATGGCCTCAGTGCGCTCACCGAAACTAGCCCCGGGGCCCGCTAAATACTTTGCCCCCAAGTACAAAAGTAGGAAGAAGAGGCTAAGGGCGATCACCCCGCCCACGAACTCGCTGGGGTAGCGGCGCAGGTTTATCCAGCTTCGCTTGAACTCCACCCAGAGCAGGTCAAGCATGATTCACCACCTTTAAAAACACCTCCAGTAGGTCGGCCTCAGCCCGGGCCACCTTCTTGATGGGCAGGGGCTTCAAAGCCTCCAGAAGGCGCCAGAGCCCTTCGTTGTCGCCCTGATAGACGTAGGTAGGCCCTTGGCCCTCGAGGCCCAAAGGGCGGAGGGCTTCTAGCTGTTTTGGCGAAAGGGAGGTGTCCAGCTCGATCAGGTAGTGCTCCCCGGCAAAGCGGGCCAAGACCTCGGCGGTGCGCCCTTCCAGCACGATCCGGCCCCGTTGGATGATGGCCACCCGCTGGGCCAGGCGCTGGGCCACCTCGAGCTGGTGGGTGGTGAGCAGGATGGCCTTACCGGACTGGGCCATCTCCCGGATCATCTCCTCTACCCTTAGCGCGCTTTCCACATCTAGGCCCAGGGTGGGTTCATCCAACAAGAGCACCTCGGGATCGTGCATCAGGGCCACCCCCAAGGAAAGCTTCTGCTGCATCCCCCGGGAGAGGTGGCGCACCTCGGTATAGGTTTTCTCCTTGAGCTCCAGTTTCTCCAGCAGCTCGAGGGCCCGCCGCTGGGCCTCCCTTAGCCTGAGACCCCGGGCTACCCCAAAGTAGACCAGGTTTTCTAGGGGGGTCATGCGCCAGTAGACGTTGCGGTTGCCCTCGAGCACCGCCCCCAGGTGCCTCAGGGCCCAGGGGTCCTGGTGAGGGTTTTTACCCAGAAGCCGCACCTGACCCCCATCGGGGTAAAGCAGACCGGCCATCATCTTAACCGTGGTGGTCTTCCCTGCCCCATTAGGCCCCAAAAAGGCCAGCACCTCACCGGGGTAAAGATGCAGGTTGACCCCGTTCACTGCCCTCAATGAACCAAAGCGCTTTTGCAGTTGGGTCGCTTCTGCTGCGGGACTCACTGGGTGAAGTATACCCACTCTGAAGCGCCATGAGCATGGATAGACTGGTAAGGCTGTGGTAGCTGAACGCACCCAAAGCAACTTTTACGCTCAGGTACTCTGCCAGCCCCAGGCCGTGCTGGCCCCCATGGCCGGTTATACCGACGCCCCCTTCCGCCGGCTGGCTCTGGAACACGGAGCTGCCTGGACGGTTAGTGAGATGCTTCTGGCTCGGGGCCTTCTGGCCGGGGAACGCCGCTCGGTGGCCCTGGGGGCCCCTTTCCCAGGTGAAGAGCGGCTGGTCGTCCAGTTATTTGGCGACGACCCCGAGGTGCTAAGCGAGGCCGCAGCCAAGGCGGAGCGGCTGTTCAAGCCCGTGGCCATAGATCTGAACATGGGCTGCCCGGCCCCCAAGCTGGCCGGACGTGGGGGTGCTTGCCTGCTGCAAACCCCCGAGCGGGCCTATGCTCTGGTGCGGGCTATGCGCCAGGGCACCCGGCTACCGGTCAGCGCTAAGATACGCCTGGGTTGGGACAAAGACCAAAGCCTGGAGATCGCCCAGGGCTTGGAGGCCGCCGGAGTGGCCCTGATCACCGTCCATGGGCGTACCAGCCAGCAGCGCTACCAAGGCCAGGCCGACTGGGAGGCCATTGGCCGGGTGGCCCAAGCGGTGCGGGTGCCGGTCATCGGCAGCGGGGATGTCACCCACCCCGAGGAGTACGTTGAGCGCCTACGGACCGGCGTCGCAGGGGTAATGATTGGGCGTGGAGCGGTGGGCAACCCGTGGATTTTCCGCCAGATTGCCCAGGGCCGCACCGACCCTCCCTCCCTCTCTGAGCGCATCCAGACCGCTCTGCGCCACGCTTTTCTCAATGCCCAGTGGTATGGCGAGGCCCAGGGCCTGCGCCAGCTGCGAAAGGTGCTCTACCGCTACTTCCCCCATCACCCTGCGCTGCACCCTGCCCTCAAGCAGGTGGTCTCCCTA
>FWWM01017966.1_pt1 | contig 10159 bp, 8 predicted proteins | sample 2228351 | NCBI WGS metagenome assembly FWWM01 (sample SAMEA103939774, study PRJEB20133) | metagenome
GTGGCCTGCCGTTCCCTCCCGCCGGTACGAGTAGAACCAGTCCGGGCGACAGGCGGTGCACAGGCCGCACACGTCCACGTGGCCGGGCAGGACCCCCTCTGCCACCAGCTGCTCGCGCGCCACCTCCCGGAGGTCCAGCTGCCAGTGCCCGGGCCGGCCCGGCCGGAAGGCCTCCGGATACGTCTGGAGGGCCGCCCGCACGGGGGCGTCCACCTCGTAGCAGCACGGCCCCACGGACGGACCCGCCGCACAGAGCAGGTCGGAAGGTCGGCAGCCCGCTTCCCGCAGGGCCCGCACCGCCCGGGCGAGGACGCCGCCCGCAAGCCCCCGCCAGCCCGCGTGCACCGCCGCCACGCACCCCGTGGCGGGGTCCGCGAGCAGCACCGCCAAGCAGTCCGCACACCGCACCCGCAGCACCACCCCCGGCTGTGCGGTCCACAGCCCGTCCGCGCCGGCCACGCGTCCCGGGCGTTTCCCGTCTGCCGCCGCCACGGCGGCCCCGTGCACCTGCTCCGCCTCTACCACCCGCTGGGGGTCGAAGCCCAGGGCGCGCAGGGCCTGACTGTCGCCGGGCGGGTCCTGCGGGTAGTGGCGCGTGGTGAAGGCGTGCGCGAACCCCGCCCCCAGCAGCCGCTCCGCCCGCAGCACGGGTAGTCCGGCCACCCACTCCACCCGGAAGGCCGGCCCCGGGTCCGGCGTAGGCCTCACACCAGCCGCTCCCGCACCCGCGCGCTCAGGTAGTCCATGACGGCCACCACCACCGTGATGGCCCACACCGCGGTGGCCGCCTTCTGCCACAGCAGCAGGTTGATGTACTGCATGAGCAGAAAGCCGATCCCGCCTCCGCCCACAAACCCGATGACGGTGGACATGCGCACGTTGATGTCCCAGCGGTAGATGGTGAAGGCGATGAACTGCGGGACGATCTGCGGGACCACCGCGTACCGGATCACCTGCAGCCGGCTGGCGCCGGTGGCCTCCACCGCCTCGATGGGCCCGCGGTCGATGGACTCGATGGCCTCCGAGTACAGCTTGCCCAGGGACGCCACGGAGTGCACCCCCAGCGCCAGCACCCCTGCGAAGGGCCCGATCCCCACCCACACGGCGAACACGGTGGCCAGAATCAGCGGTTCCACGGAGCGGAACACGTTCAGGACCGTGCGGCTGACCCCGTACACCGCGAGCCCCACGGGCCCGTGGGCCAGATTCCGGGCGCCCAAAAACCCCAAGGGCAGTGCGAACACCACCCCCAGGGCGGTGCCCATGAGGGCCAGGAACACTGTTTCCACCATGCGCTCCGCCACCAGCCGCACCGTCTCGCTGGGCCGCCAGGTGAACTCCGGCAGCACCACCACCGCCACCAGCTCGCCCCGGTCGCCCAGGGTGTCGGGGATCCGCACCCGCAGCCGGAAGTTCCCCGCGGGGTCGGTGGAGAACTCCCCGAGCGGCGCCGGGGCGCCCGTGGCGTCCCGCCACACCAGCCGGCCCGGCCGGCCCGGCGCGAACCCCCTCCCCCACAGTTCCACCTCCTGGCCCACCCGTACGGACCGGGCGCTCACCTCCAGGGTGGGGCCTGCGGCGCGGGGCGGCGCGGGCGGCTCCGGGCCTGCCAACCGCACCCCCACGGCCACCTCCTGCAGGCGGGGCACGCGTTCCACCAGCTCAGGCCGCAACAGGTCCCGGACGAGCGGCCGGACCAGGTGGGCCTTGGTGACCAGCTCCCCCAGGTCGATGCGGGTGACCCGCCACCCGTACGCGAAGGCGGCCGCGGCCAGGAGGAGCACCACCAGGCGGGCCCACCTCTCCCTCACGCGATCTCCACCTCCACCGCGTCCTCCCCGTAAATCTCCCGGAAGCGGCGGTCGTCGATCTCCGCGGGGGGCCCGTCGAACACCACCCGGCCTTCCTTCAGGGCGATGGCCCGGCTACCGTAGCGCCGCGCCAGGCTGAGGAAGTGCAGGCTGCACAGCACCGTGATCCCCTCCCGCCGGTTGAGCTCCTCGATGTAGCGGAGTACCGAGTGGCTGGTGGCCGGGTCCAGGCTGGCCACGGGTTCGTCCGCCAGGATGAGTTTGGGCTCCTGCATGAGCGCCCGGGCGATCCCCACCCGCTGCTGCTGTCCGCCGGACAGCTGGTCCGCCCGGACGTACGCCTTGTCCCGGATCCCCACCCGGTCCAGGGCCTCCAGGGCCTGCTGCACCACCCCGCGGGGCCAGTAGTTCAGCAGCGACCACCAGGGAGGCAGGTAGCCCAGCCGGCCGGTGAGCACGTTGGTGAGCACGGGCAACCGGCTCACCAGGTTGAACTGCTGGAAGACCATCCCCACCTCGCGCCGCAGCCGCCGCACCCCCTCGCGGTCCAGGGCGGTGACCTCCACCCCGTCCACCCACACGCGGCCCGCGGTGGGCTCCACCAGGCGGTTGATGCACCGCAGGAGGGTGGACTTCCCCGAGCCGGAAAGGCCCACCACCACCACGAACTCGCCCCGGGCCACCTCGAAGGACACCCCGTCCAGGGCCCGCACGCCGCCCGGGTAGACTTTCACCAGCTGCTCCACCTTCACAAACGGCCGGCTCACGTCCGCCCCCGGGAAGCCCCCTCGGACGGGGGCCGGGTGGGACGGGCAGGGCCGGCGCGGGCGCCGCCCGTCACCGTACCAGCTGCGTGAGGTCGATCCCCAGGGTGCGCACCGCCTCCCGGATGGGGTTGAAGTACGCGTCCAGGTTGGGGAACTCCCGTGGGTCCACCTTGTACTTGGTGACCAGGTCCTGGTAGGTGGCGTACCCCTCGTGCTGGTACAGGTCGTGGATGGCCTGCCGGCCCGAGGAGGTCTGCGCGATGCGGAACAGGGCCTTCACCACGCGCTCTGTGAGCTCGGGGTCCAGCCCCTTCCGGAAGGACACCGTGTCGTTGGGGATGTAGGGCTTCACGTACTCCAGGACCAGCACCCGTCGCTTCACGTCGGGGAACTGCCGCTCCACCCGGGAGCGGGCGTCGTTGCCGAACTCGTCCCCGAAGGTGGCCCCGCCCTCCACCTGGCCCTGGTAGAGGGCCAGCACGACTTTGTCGTGCCCGCCCGCGAAGATGGTCTGGCTGAAGAACCGGTTGGGGTCAAAACCCGCCCGCTTGATGTGCACCGCGGGGTACAGGTAGCCGGAAGTGGAAGCGGGGTCCACGTACGCGAACCGCTTGCCGCGCAGGTCCGCCAGCCTGCGGACGCCCGCCTCCGCGCCCACGAGGATCTGCGCCCCGTAGTAGGGACGGTCGAACCGGACGGAGATCAGCTTCACCTCCGCCCCGCACCGGTGGTGCGCCAGCACGTACGCCAGCGGGGCGAAGAAGGCCACGTCCGCCCGGCCCGCGCACATGGCCTCGATGGTGGCCGCGTACGAGGTGGGTACGGTGGACTCGAACTCCAGCCCCGTGGCCACCTCCAGCATCCGCTCCAGGGTCCGGCCCGTGGCCAGCACCCGTTCCGCGTCCAGGGAAGGCACGAAGGCCAGCACCCACGCCCGCGGCGCCGGTGCCGCGGCCGCGGCGGCCACCGCGGCCACCACCAGGGCAGCTGCGCACACACCCCGCCAGGTCCGCACCTTGTCCTCCCTCCGGGCGGCCAGGACCCGCCTTCGCTCCCACCCTACGCCACGGGCGCCCCGCCCGCAACGGGCCGCAGGGGCCCTCAGGGCTCCCGGCCCCACTTCTCCGCGAACGCCTCCCGGCCCAGCTTGTAGTAGTCCGCGTTCATCTCCTTGTAGTCCTTCCACTGCTCGGGCACGTCCCCCTCCGCGAAGATGGCCTGCACGGGGCAGACGGGCTCGCAGGCCCCGCAGTCGATGCACTCGTCCGGGTTGATGTACAGCATCAGCTCGCCCTGGTCTTCCTCCGCCCGGGGGTGGATGCAGTCCACGGGGCAGACTTCCACGCAGGCCCGGTCCTTGGTGCCGATGCAGGGTTCCGCGATCACGTACGTCATGACGCGCCTCCTTTCCGGTGTGGTGTCAGCCTGTCCGACGTTGCGTGCGCTGCTGCTCCCACCGCGCCAGCAGGAACTCCGCGTAGCTGGCGAGCGCCTCCACCACCTCCGGGGGTGCCCCCCGCATGCGGTCCACCACCTGCTGGAGCCGGGCCCACGGCCCCCCTCCCCCGCGGACGCTGCGGACGTACACCACGTCCTCCGGCGTCACCAGGTGCGCCACCCGCTTCATCACCGTGACGGGGACCCCCAAGGCGGGCGCCAGCCGCTCGATGTACCCGGGCCGCCGCAGGTCCAGCAGGCCCCGCTCGCCCCGGGACAGCACGCTGGGCGGGATCCCCGCCTCCTGGGCCAGCTGCCGCAAGCTCTTCCCCTTTCCCCGGCCGTACAGGTTCTGCCGCAGGGACCGGATGTAGTTCCCGAACGCCCGCGCCTCCTGAGAGGGTCCGGCCGCGGATGTTCCCACCGTGAAACACCCAGCCCATCGTACGCCCGCATCTTCCCGGGCGCAAGCGGGGGCCTGTTGCATTCCGGGAACAGAGGCAGGGAAAACCCCGGCGGGCCGACGAATAAACGCGCCATGCGGGCGCAGACCATCGAACGGGCGCTCAGGTCGGTCGTCCGGGGCGAAGTACGGTTCGACCCCTTTTCCCGCGTCCTGTACAGCACAGACGCCAGCCTCTACCAGGTCCTCCCCGTGGGGGTGGTCCTCCCGAGGGACGAGGAGGACGTGGCCGCCACCCTCCGGGTGGCGGCGGAGACCGGCACTCCCGTGGTTCCCCGGGGAGGGGGCACCAGCCTGGCGGGACAGTCCATCGGGGCCGCCATCATCCTGGACTTCTCCAAGTACATGGACCGAATCCTGGGCCTGGACCCCTCCGGTCCGTGGGCCGTGGTCCAGCCGGGGGTGGTGCAGGACGAGCTCAACCGGGCCGCCCAGCCCCACGGCCTGCGCCTGGGGCCGGACACATCCACCAGCAACCGCGCCACCCTGGGCGGGATGATCGGGAACAACAGCTGCGGGTCGCGCTCCCTGGTGTACGGGAAGACCATGGACCACCTCCTCCAGCTGCGGGTGCTGCTGGCGGACGGCACGGAGATGACCCTGCGTCCCCTGGACCCCAAAGCGTACCAGGACAAGCTCCGGGACCCCGGCCGGGAAGGCCAGATCTACCGCGGGCTGAGGGAGCTGGTGACGGCCCACGCGGACGAGATCGGGCGCCGGTTCCCCAAGCTGCTGCGCCGGGTCAGCGGCTACAACCTGGACGCCCTGCTCCAGGACCCCTCCGACCTCACCCGGCTGGTGGCCGGCTCGGAGGGTACCCTCGCGGTGGTCACCGAGGCGCGGGTGAAGCTGGTCCCCCGCCCGGCCCGTACCGTGCTGGGGATTTTGCATTTCCCGGACGTGTTCACCGCCCTGGACAGCACGCCCGCCATCCTCCGCCACCACCCCACCGCGGTGGAGCTGGTGGACCGCATGATCCTGGACATGACCCGCCAGCAGCTGGAGTACGCGCGGCGCATGACCTTCGTGCAGGGCGACCCCGGGGCGCTGCTGGTGGTGGAGCTGGCTGGACAGGCGGAAGACGAACTTCTGGACCGCTTGTCCGCCCTGGAACGGGAGCTGGTGCCCAGGCCGGCTTACGCGTGCGTGCGCGCCACCGACCCCGCTTCCCAGGACAACGTGTGGCGGGTCCGCAAGGCAGGCCAGGGCCTCCTGCAGGGCATCCGGGGGGCGCGCAAGCCCCTGGCCTTCGTGGAGGACACCGCGGTCCCCCCCGAGCGGCTGGGCACGTACATGCGCCGCTTCCACGAGGTCCTCCAGCGGGAGGGCGTGCAGGCGGCCTTCTACGCCCACGCGAGCGTGGGCTGCATCCACGTGCGGCCCCTGCTCGACCCCAAGGACCGGGACGACCTGCAGCGCATGGTCCGCATCGCACAGGCGGTGGGCGAGCTGGTGCTGGAGTTCGGCGGCGCCATGAGCGGCGAGCACGGGGACGGGATGGTCCGCTCGTGGTTCGTGGAGCGGTACTTCGGCCCCCGCATCTACGGGGCGTTCCGCGCCACCAAGCGGCTGTTTGACCCCCACAACCTCCTGAACCCGGGCAAGATCGTGGACGGGCCCGCCATGGACGCCTCCCTGCGGTACGGCCCGGACTACCGCACCGTGCCGGTCCAAACGGTGTTCGACTGGTCGCGGGAAGGCGGGTTTGCGGCCGCGGTGGAGCAGTGCAGCGGGGTGGGTGCGTGCCGGAAGAAGCTGGACGGGGTCATGTGCCCCTCGTACATGGTCACCCAGGAGGAGGAGCACTCCACCCGCGGACGGGCCAACCTCCTCCGCGCCGCCCTGTCCGGCCTGCTGCCCCCCGCGGACCTGGTGGGGCGGCGGATGGTGGAAGCCCTGGACCTGTGCCTGGCGTGCAAGGCCTGCAAGGCCGAGTGCCCCGCCAGCGTGGACATGGCCAAGATCAAGGCGGAGGTCCTGCACGCCCACCACCGGGCGCACGGGGCGCGGTTGCGGGACTGGGCGTTCGCCCACGCCAGGCTGGCCGGGCGGGTGGGCTCCGCCCTGGCACCGCTGGCGAACTGGCTGGTGGACCAACCCACGGCACGGCGCTTGCTCCACCACGCGGGCGTGGACCGCCGTCGGCCCCTGCCCCGGTTCGCCCACCCCGGTTTCCTCGCCTGGTGGCGGGCCCACACCCCCCTCGGTCCCGGCGGCCGCGGGACGGTGGCTTTGTTCGCGGACACCTTCACCCTGTACTACGACCCCAACCCCGGGCAGGCCGCGGTGGAGCTCTTGGAACGCCTGGGCTACCGGGTGGTGCTGGCGCCCGTGGTGTGCTGCGGCCGCACGTGGATCAGCAAGGGGTTCTTGGAACATGCCCGCCGCCTCGCGCAGGCTGCCGCACGCCGGCTGGTGGGCCTGGTCCGGGAGGGTGTACCCGTGGTGGGCGTGGAGCCCAGCTGCGTGCTGACCTTCCGGGACGAGGTGCCGGACCTGGTCCCCGGGGAGGACAGCAGGCTGGTGGCCAGCGGCGTGCTCCTGCTGGACGAGTTCCTGGACCGGCACGGCGCGCTGGACCTGCCGCCCGTCCCCGGAGACGGAAGGGTGCTGGTGCACGGACACTGCCACCAGCGGGCCCTGGTGGGCACGGGGCCGCTGTTGCGGGTCCTGCGGGCCTGCGGCTTCCGGCCGGAGGAGGTGGATTCCGGCTGCTGCGGGATGGCGGGTTCCTTTGGCTTCGAACGGGAGCACTACGACCTGTCCCTGGCCGTGGGGGAACGCCGGCTGCTGCCCGCAGTACGGCAACTGGCGCCCTCCGTGCCGGTGGTGGCCATGGGGATCAGCTGCCGGCAGCAGATCGCCCACGGGGCCGCACGGCAGGCAGTCCACCTGGCAGAGCTGGTGGCGGCCCGGCTGCGCGCGGCCGCGGGGCAGGAGGACCAGGCGGCTTGGGTAGAATCCAAACACGGACTGGGATCCTGCAGGAGGGGGTGAAGGCAGTGCAGGCAAGACCCTGGACAGCGAAGCTGGCCGCCGCAGCGCTCGCGGCGGTGTTGGTGGCGGTCCTCGGCGCCGCAGGTGGCTCCGCACCCGCCCCGCGGCGGGGCGGGACGTTGAACTTCATCGTGTCCGCGGAGCCTCCGTCCTTCGACGGACACCGGGAGACCACCTTCGCGGTCATCCACCCCGTCCGGCCCCACTACAACCTGCTGGTGAAGTTCGACCCCTTGAACTACCCCAAGGTGGTGCCGGACCTGGCGGAGAGCTGGACGGTGTCCGACGACGGCCTCACGTACACCTTCCGCATCCGCAGCGGGGTGCGCTTCCACGACGGGAGCCCGTTGACCTCCCGCGACATCAAGGCCAGCCTGGACAAGATCATCTCCCCGCCCCCCGGGGTGGCGAGCGCACGCCAGGCCATGTACGAGATGGTGGAAAGCGTCAGCACCCCCGGACCGAACACGGTGGTGATCCGGCTGAAGTGGCCTTCCAGCACCTTCCTGGAGAAGCTGGCCTCGCCCTTCAACTGGATCTACAAGGCGGACATCCTGGAGCGGGACCCGCGGTGGTACGAGCGGAACGTGATGGGCACGGGCCCCTTCCGCTTCAAGGAGTACGTCCGCGGCTCCCACTGGGAAGGCGTGCGGTTCGACGGGTACTGGAAGGGGGGCCGGCCGTACCTGGACGGCTACCGGGCGTTGTTCATCAGCAGCCCCGCGGCGCAGGTGGCCGCCTTGAAGTTCGGCCAGGCGCTGGTGGAGTTCCGGGGGTTCGCGCCCGCCCAGCGGGACGAGGTGATGCAGTTCCTCGGCGACCGGGCCACCGTGCAGGAGTCCGGCTGGCTGTGCAACCTTCTCGTGGTCCCCAACAACCGCCGCAGGCCCTTTGACGACTTCCGGGTGCGCCGGGCCCTCACCCTGGCCATCGACCGGTGGGGGGGCTCCCGCGCCCTGTCGCAGATCACCTTCATGGGACCCGTGGGGGGCGTGATGCGGCCCGGCGGGCCCTTCGCCACCCCGGAGGCGGAGCTGACCAAGCTGGCGGGCTTCGGCCGGGACATCAACGCAGCAAGGCAGGAGGCCCGGCGGCTGCTGCGGGAGGCGGGGGTGCCGGAAGGGTTCGAGTTCACCGTGAAGAACCGCAACATCCCCATGCCGTACATCCCCGCGGGGATCTTCCTGGTGGACCAGTGGCGGCAGATCGGCCTCAACGCCCGGCACGTGATCCAGGAGACGGGCCCGTACCTGGCGGACCTGCGGGCGGGCAACTACGACGTGGGGGTGGACTTCACCTGCGACTTCTTTGACGACCCGGACGTGCAGCTGGCCAAGTTCGTGTCCTCCGACCGCAACCCCCTCAACTACGCGGGGTACGTGGACCGGCTCCTGGACGGGCTGTACCGGCGGCAGAGCCGCGAGCAGAACCTGCAGCGGCGGCTGCAGCTGGTCCGCGAGTTCGAGCGGCGGGTCCTGAGCGACCGGGCCTACCAGTTCCACCTCCTGTGGTGGCAGCGCATCATCCCGCAGTGGAAGCGGCTCCAGGGCTACAAGGTGGGCCCGTCCCACTACCTGGAGGACCTGGAGGAGGTCTGGCTCAGCGAGTAGCATGCTCCGCTACGTGCTGGCGCGCCTGTTCCTGGTGCTGCCCACCCTGTGGGCGGTGGCCACCCTGATCTTCCTCCTGGTGCGGGTGATCCCCGGGGACATCGTGGAGCTGCGGCTGGTGAGCGGCGGCAGCTACGTGACCCGGGAGGTGGTGGAACAGGAGCGGGCGCGCCTGGGCCTGAACAAGCCCCTCTGGGCCCAGTACGGGGACTGGATCGCGGGGCTGGCGCGCCTGGACCTGGGGACGTCCATGTGGAGCGGCGCGCCCGTGTCGCGGGAGATCGCCATCCGGCTGGAGCTCAGCCTCCAGTTGGCGGTCATGGCCTCGGTGGTGGCCGTCAGCCTCGCCCTCCCCCTTGGGGTGTGGGCCGCGGTGCGGCGCGGCACCTGGGTGGACCACGCGATCCAGGTGTTCAGCGTGGCGGGGCTGGCCACTCCCTCCTTCTGGCTGGGGATTCTGCTGCTGCTGTTCTTGCTCACGGTGTTCCGGTGGCTCCCGCCCATGACCTTCACCCCCCTGTGGGTGGACCCCGGGGCGAACCTGAGCCAGCTGGTGTGGCCCGCGCTGGCGGTGGGCTACCGGTACTCCGCGGTGGCCACCCGCATGACCCGGTCCGCCATGCTGGAGGTGCTCCGGGAGGACTACGTGCGGACCGCGTGGGCCAAGGGCCTGGCGGAGCGGGCGGTGGTCCTGCGGCACGCCCTGCGCAACGCCCTGCTGCCCGTGGTCACGGTGATCGGCCTGGAGTTCGCCTTCCTCATCGGGGGCCTGGTGGTCACCGAGCAGGTGTTCAACCTGAACGGTGTGGGCAAGCTGTTCGTGGAAGCCATCGCCCGCCGGGACTACACCCTGATCCAGGGGCTGATGCTGCTGGTGGCGTCCGCGTACGTGCTCGTGAACGTGGCGTTGGACCTGGCGTACGCGCGCCTGGACCCCAGGATCCGGTACGCGTAAGCCGTGGCAGGGGAGCCCCGCACCCTCACCGCCGAGCCCTGGCTGGGCGGCCTGCGGGCCCGTCCCGCAGGCCGCCTCAGCCGCCTGGTCCGCCGGTACCCCGTGGCCGCGGCCAGTGC
>FWWM01017968.1_pt1 | contig 10159 bp, 10 predicted proteins | sample 2228351 | NCBI WGS metagenome assembly FWWM01 (sample SAMEA103939774, study PRJEB20133) | metagenome
TTGCGCCCAGTAGATTTCCCAATTCTAAGTTCCCTGCTGCGCTCGCTTTTCTGGAGAGGCCGTATCTTTATGCAGCAGGCCCTTGGTCGGCCATGTCAGTAATCATGGCAGATCCCCCACCTCAAGCGCACTGGGGACAGGTCACGCTGCTACCGCTTTGGAAGCTTTTAGGGCCGGGAGGCTTGGGTCTTATGGAACGAGTTCCAAAATACCTTCCCTTTGTGGACATCGGGCCAAGCAACTTTAATACCTATTCTCTTATCGGAGAGGTATACTGGGATTTTGGCTGGTTAGGTTCAATTCTAATCTGCTTTCTCCTGGGATTTACTTCCACAAGGCTATACCTAACTGCGCGAAAAGACCACGATTGGGACCTGTACTTATTAAGCGCCGTCTTCTCTTACGGTCTTTTCATTTCGTCTTTCCTGTATTACTACCGTGATGACCTCATCTTCCTTCTTCTCTATACCGCGGTCATGAGCAAAGTGGCCAAGGGGGTGTCCCGGCTATTGAGGTCCTTTGTCCATCAGGTGAGCCGCCACCGCGCCACTATTGAGGTAAATGCCTTCAAGACAAGCGGATGATAATATGAAGGAAGAGGTCAAAGTTGCGGCACTTACCGGTGGAAGAAACGGACCTTCTGCTCGCTTCAGAGTGCGACAACTGATTCCTTTGCTGTCCGAGTACGGAGTGAAAGTTCGCGAATTCGTGCCTTGGGTATCCAAATATCCACCCGAACGTAAATACCTTCGTCCGGCCTGGGGCCTCGCGGCGCTTGCCGTCCGCATTCCCACAATATTTGCTACATACTGTTACGATTTAGTTCTTTTCCAGCGAAAACTGATCTCTACTTTTGTCACTGTTGAGCCCTTAACACGACGTCCTCGTGTGCTTGATGTGGACGACGCGATTTATCTCCATCGGGGTGGCCGGTTTGCTAAACGCTTGGCACGCTTGGTAGATTTGATTATTTGCGGTAACGAGTTTCTCGCTGATCGGTTTTCCAAGTGGAATAAGAATGTGACGGTTATTCCTACAGCAGTAGATACTCGACGATTTGTACCACTTGAACGCCCAGATCGTGACAACATGGAGGAGAAGCATATAATTGGCTGGACAGGAACAAGCAGTAACTTTAAGTACTTATATTCCATTGAGCCAGCTTTAAAACGGGTCATGGAGATGTTTCCAAATGTGATCCTACGAGTAATTGCTGACAAAGAACCCAACTTTCGTACACTTCCCAAGGAAAGAATAGAATTTATTCCCTGGTCGCCTGAAAGCGAAGTTAAGGGTGTGCAGAGGATGTCTGTTGGCATTATGCCGCTTGCAGATGGCGAATGGGAAAAGGGTAAATGCAGTTATAAGATGCTCCAATACATGGCCTGTGGTATTCCGGTTGTTGTTTCGCCTGTGGGCATGAACGCGCAGATTCTCGCGTTAGGCGAGATTGGTCTAGCGGCCAGCTCTCAGGATGAGTGGGTGGAGACGCTTCGTCGGATGTTGACGGCAAGTAAAAAGGAGCGAGAGAAAATGGGACGCGAAGGCAGACGCGTTGCTGAGACATATTTTAGTGTTGAGGTGATTGCGCCACAATTAGCACAAGTGCTGAAGAAGGTGACCTAATGAATCTGCTTTTTTTAATCACAAGTCTTGCTTACGGTGGAGCCGAACGTCAATTAGTACAGGCCGCTATCCGGCTCAAGACGCGGGGCTGGGATATAGTTGTGGTTTCCATGCTCCCTCCAAAAGCGTATGTGGAAGAACTGGAGAAAGCAGGAATTCCTGTGCATTCACTTAACATCCGCCGACGGGTTCCTGATCCACTGGCTATATTTCGCCTTGCCCGAATCATAAGAAAGTTCAAGCCCCATATCCTCCATAGCCACATGGTCCATGCCAATATCCTGGCAAGAGTGGTTCGCCCTCTTGCCCCCGTGCCTGTTTTGATTTGCACTGCTCATAACATTGATGAACGAGGAAAAAGAGGGTCAGGAAAGTGGCGAATCCTTGCCTATCGGTTTACCGATTTCCTTTGCGACCTAACTACCCAGGTAAGCCAAGCAGGACTTGAGCGATATGTTCAGATCAAAGCGGTGCCTAAGTACAAAATCCGCTATATCCCTAATGGAGTAGATACTGAGCGATTTCGTCCCGATCCCGAGGCAAGGAAGCTCCTGCGAAAAGAACTCGGGGTTGATGCCGACTTCGTCTGGATTGCCGTTGGGCGGCTTGATCCGCAAAAGGATTATCCCAATATGCTTCAGGCCTTTGCTCAATTATGGAAGCAAAACCCTAAGGCACGGCTTTTAATTGTAGGTGATGGTCCCTTGCGTCCAGAGATGGAAAATTTGGCGAAAGAGCTGAGCATAGATAGCCAGGTCAAATTCTTAGGTATTCGGAGGGATGTTCCTGATCTTCTTAACGCCGCCGATGCCTATGTGATGTCCTCAGCCTGGGAGGGGATGCCGAATGTCCTTCTTGAGGCTTCCTCCACCGGGCTTCCCATTGTGGCCACCGATGTGGGAGGGAATAGTGAAATTGTGGTTCATGGAAAAACCGGGTTTCTTGTTCCTCCAAGGGATCCGAACGCCTTAGCAAAGGCTATGCTTGAGCTTATGAATCTTTCTGAAGATGAGCGAAGAAAAATGGGAGAGGAAGCAAGGAGGCACATTGAGGCAAATTTTAGCCTTGAGCGAGTGGTGAGTATGTGGGAGGCACTCTACAAAGAGCTTTTGGAAAAGAAAGGGGTGAAGGTTGAATAAAACTATTGTTCTTTCTTCAAACTCCTCCTTTTCACTTTGGAACTTTCGCTTGGAATTGATGGAAGCTTTGAAGGAAAAAGGATTTAAAGTTATTGCCCTTGCCCCAAAAGATGCGGCTTCTCAAAACCTTGCCGCAAAGTTTTCGTTTGTGGAGTTAAAGAACTTGGACCGAAAGGGGAAAAACCCCCTCAAGGAGCTCAGGCTTTTGGTTGAATACCTTCGGCATTTCAGACACTTAAAGCCGGATCTTGTGATCAATTTCACCATAAAGCCCTGTATCTATGGCTCCCTTGCTTGTTCCATCCTAGGGACACCTTACATATGCGTCATAACCGGCCTTGGCTTTGCCTTCATCAGGGAAACATTTCTTACCAAGATTGTAAGCACCCTCTATAAGCTTTCCCTGCGCAAGGCCAAAAAGGTGATGTTCTTGAACCCCGACGATATGGAGGAATTTTTAAAGCGAAGGCTCCTAAAAAATGGGCAAGCCATGCTTCTTCCAAGCGAAGGGGTAAATACAGAGAAGTTTTCCCCGGCCTTATGCGAAGCGGTTCCCAAGCCCAAAAAGCCCGTCTTCCTCATGATAGCCCGCATGCTTTGGGATAAGGGCGTTGGAGAGCTGGCTCAGGCCTCAAAGATTTTGAAAGAAAAAGGTTACGATTTTGAGGTCTGGCTCCTTGGGCCGATAGATAAGGGAAACCCTTCGACAGTGGAAGAGGAAAGGATAAAGGAGTGGGAAAAGGCGGGGCTTGTTAGGTATTTGGGCGCGACTGAAGATGTGAGGCCCTTTATATGCCAAAGCTCTTGTGTGGTTCTTCCATCTTATCGCGAAGGGGCAGGTCGCTCGCTTCTCGAGGCCATGGCCATGGGAAAGCCGATCATCACTACGGATTCTCCAGGATGCCGGGAGGTCTGCCTCGATGGGATCAATGGCTTTTTGGTGAAGCCGAGGGACGCAGAAAGCCTAGCCCAAGCCATGGAGAAGTTCCTTGGGCTCTCAGAGAAGGAACGAGAGGAGATGGGCAAAAGGGGAAGGGCATTAGTCTTGGAGAAATTCGATGTCAAAAAGGTGGTAGAATTCTATTTCAAGGTGATTGAAAAGATATTCTCCTGAAGCGCTATCTCCTCCTTTATATCGAGGCGGCATTAGCCCAGGCGAGGTATGAGCTAATTGAGGACGAAGAACCTTTTTATGGGGAAATACCGGATCTTCAGGGAGTTTGGGCCACGGGAAAGGCCCGCGAAGAATGCCGACAGAATTTGAAAGAAGTTCTTAAGGGATGGATTGTAATGAGGCTTCAGCGCGGGTTGCCCATGCCTCCTTTGGGCTCGCGCCGTATCGAGGAACAGAAGGGTTTGCTGATCAGAACGCTCCGGAATCTTGGATTTGACGGCCCTTATCGAGGTAGCAAACCTTTCTTTATGGTAAAAGAGAAGTTGACTCTCACTGTTCCAAACCCGCATCGTAAAGAGATCGGCGTCGATCTTTTTGAACCAAGTGGGGATTTCCAGGGAGGAATGATTTCGGGCCTTGCAAGAACAGGATCTTTGGCCACGAACTCTACGGTAGCCAAGTGTGGCGTCTTCTATGTGGGCGCGAGATCGTCGACGAAACGTTGTGAACCATCCACAAATCCATGGCTTGGCCAGTGGTCATCACCAATCCCTCATGTTGCTGGAGAGCGGGCTTCTCAAGGGAAATATGCTTGTGGAGGCCATATGTTAAGGGCTTAATTATGGTTGCCAGCTAAGGTGTAAAAAGTGATCGGCGAAGACCTGGAGCAAGCTTGGATGGAGTTTAGCTTCAGAAGATTTGCGGGGCGAGGCCCAGAGGCGGCTACTCCATAGGGCTTTCGCCCGAGGGGAGGCGGACAAGGACTACGACATCAACCTGGTGGTGCTGGGAAGGAGCTGTCCACCTTGGCCAGGGAATAACCTGTATTAGTCCCACAGTATCCGCCATCTGGCTACAGTACGATTTTCTTCTTTCAATGTATCCTGTCTCAGAACGCACCTTTCAAGATATGGTATCTTAGCTATTTTGCTGGTTTGGGCGCTATCTATCCAGGGCCAGATGCGTCCATGGTTTGGAACCTTTCTGGCGTTCACTTAGGGGGGCTCCCCGAGCTCGCTTAGCTTCTGGTGCCGGAACGGACCGCCTCCGCAGTGGACCTGGAGGTAAACATCACAGGAACAGCTGGGGTGACATTTCCTTTTGGGCTGTAAGGGGGCAGATGAGCACAATGCCGTGAGAAACTACTTTCAAAATGAGCGAGCAGCCTCGCTCACCCAGCTAAAACGAACTGCGAGCTTGTCCGATTTGCCCCCAAAGAGCCTAAGGCATAGGATTACATGAACGTGCATGCGAGGAGGGGCGCGTGATCATTGTTCCATTCGTTGTGGCATTGCTGGCCAGTCTCTTGGCAACGCCGATCCTCATAGGCCTGTGTCGCCAGGCAGGAATCGTGGGCCGCGATGTCAACAAAGCGAGTCAGCCGGAGATCCCGGAGATGGGAGGCTTGGCTGTGGTCGCGGGCTTCAGCGCAGGGATTCTTTTTGCGCTCGGGATGACAAGTTTCTTGCGTCTGCTGCCCGCAGTGAACATGGTGCTCCTTCTTGCTGTTTTAGTTACAGTCCTTCTCTTGGCGCTGATCGGGGTGGTGGACGACCTCTTGGGGATGCGTCAGTGGGTCAAAGCACTCTTGCCAGCGCTCGCCGCACTCCCCTTGATGGCCCTCCGGGTGGGACAGACCACGGTGACGATTCCCTTCGTAGGCAACATTAACTTCTGGATCTGGTACCCTCTAATATTGGTACCTTTGGGTGTCACGGGGGCCGCCAATGCAGTGAACATGTTGGCTGGTTTTAACGGCCTGGAACTGGGCATGGGCTCCGTGGCTATGGCTTCGCTCGCCGTCGTCGCTGCCCACCTCGGGCAGACTACGGCGTTGATCATCCTTCTCGCCGGTTTAGGGGCTTGCTTGGGGGTTTTGGCCTTCAATTGGTACCCTGCCAAGGTTTTTGTCGGCGACGTGGGCACGTTGACCATTGGGGCCATTTTGGCCACGGCATGCATTGTAGGAAACTGCGAGCTGGCTGGGGTGATCCTCATCGTTCCCTACGCCCTCGACTTCCTCATCAAGGCGATGCACCGGTTCCCCTCAACAGGTTGGTGGGGCGAGCTAAGGGGAGATGGCAAACTGCGCTGCCCGGCCCATGGCCCTGTGGGCCTGGCCCAGCTCATCCTCAAGCTCACAGGCGGGCTCACCGAACAAGCGTTGGTTTTGATCCTGATGGGTGTGGAAGCGTTGTTCGGCCTCACCGCAATCCTGCTGTACATCGCCCGGTAAGCCCCTCGCTTTGACAAAGCGGCCTTCTCCTCCAGCGTTGAGCTATAATGCCCTCCACGTAAAGGAGGCCACTGTGCAGAAATGGGAGTGCACCGTGTGCGGCTGGATCTACGATCCAGCCAAGGGGGACCCCACCCAGGGGGTCAGGCCGGGCACGCTGTTTGAAGACCTGCCCGACGATTGGACCTGCCCCGAATGTGGGGCACCCAAGGACATGTTCGAACCCGTGTAAATGAGGTTTGTGATTCTCGGAGGCGGGGTCGCGGGTGTGACCGCGGCCCAACGTTTGCGGACCCTGGCCCCTGACGCCGCCATCACGGTGGTGGAAGCGGAGCCGGTTCTTTATTACTTGCGGCCGGGTTTGATCGACGTTTTGGCGGGCCGCAAAACCCTGGCCCAGATCACCCCCTTTCCCCCAACCTGGTACGCCCAAAGGGGCATCGAATACAAAACTGGGCTCGTCGCCGTAGAGCTCCACCCTGCCCAACGGTCCGTCACCCTATCCACCGGAGAAACCTTGCCCTACGATCGGTTGTTGCTCGCCCTGGGGGCCCAAGCCGTGCTCCCCAACGTGCCGGGCAAGGAGAAGGTTGGGGTGTTTGTGCTGCGCACGGCGGCCGATGTGGAGCGGCTGCGCACCTATGCCAGCGGAGCTCGGCGGGCCGCTGTGCTGGGGGGTGGCTGGTTGGGCATTGAAGCCGGCCGGGCTTTGCACGACCTCGGCCTGGAAGTACGCATCTTCGAGCGCGGGAGATGGCTCCTCAGCCGGCAAATGGACCAGCCCGGCGGCGAAGTCCTGGCGAGCATCCTCCGCGAGCAAGGCCTTACGGTGGAAACCGAGGCCTCGTGCGCGGAAATCCTGGGTGAAGGCCAGGTGCGAGCAGTGCGCTTCACCAACGGCCAAAGCTTCCCATGCGACCTGGTGCTGTTTGCCGCGGGCATCGCGCCCCGTACGGCCTTGGCCCAAGAGGCGGGCCTGGCGGTGAACCAGGGCGTGATCGTGAACGATTTCCTGGCCACCTCAGCTCCCGATGTGTGGGCGGCCGGTGACGTGGCCGAATGGAATGGAACATGCTACGGCAACATCGTGGCCGCCCGCGAACAGGCCCAGATCGCCGCCCAAAACATGGTGGAACCCGGCAGCGCCCGTTACCAAGGCACCACGTCCGTGCAGTCCCTCAAAGTGGCCGGAGTGGACCTGCAGTGCTTGGGCCACACGCAGCCCCGGGGCGGCCCGCTCAAAGAGTATCGCCTCCAAGACAAGCGCAAGTACATCAAGTTCGTGGTGGACAACGAAGGCCGGCTGCAAGGCGCCATCCTGCTGGGGGCATCCGAACTGGAAGAACAGGTGCAGACCTGGCTTCGGGAGGGAATGCCGGTGGAGGAGGAAGTGCAGCGGTTGGTCAGCGCTCTTCGATAACCTCCTGTTGCCTTTTTTGGCTGGACCGCTCAAGAACCGGCCTACCCAGTGAGTCAGCAAATGCGCGGCACCGGATCGCCCAAGGGCATTTCCAGAAACCGGCGGCCGCCCACCGCAGTGGTCAGCACCACCCGACCGGGGTAGCGGGCCACCGCTTCCCCAATGACTTGGGCTTCCCTGCCCAGCGGGTGGGAGCGCAGGGCCTGAAGCACCGTTTCCACTTTATCCGGGCGCACGCCCATCACGGCTCGGCCCTCGCAGGCCACCTCGTAGGGGCTGATGCCCAACAGCTCGCTGAGGCCCTGCACTTCGGGCCGCAGGGGAATGGCCTCCTCGCGGATTTCGATCCCCACGCGGGCTTTTTGGGCTATCTCGTTGAGGGCCGCGGCCAGGCCACCCCGGGTGGGGTCCTTCATCGCCGTGATTCCCCCCACCGCCAAGGCCCGCTCCACCAGCGGCCAAATGGGAGCCACGTCGCTTTGCAACCCCGATACGAGCTGAAACCCCTCTCGGGCCGCCAGGAGGGCCATGCCGTGGTCGCCCACGGTCCCCGTGACCACAATGGCGTCGCCCACAGCCAGCCCCGCATCGGAGACCGCGCGCTCGGCCACCCCAATCCCCGTGGTGTTGATCACGATCCCGTCGAGCTCGCCTTTGCCCATGACCTTGGTGTCCCCGCCCACCAACGCCACCCCCAGCTCGGCCAGGACCCGCGCCGCCGAATCCAAAATCTTTTCCAAATCCCCCACGGGGAAACCCTCTTCCACCACCAGGGCCAGGGTCAGGGCGATGGGCCTTGCGCCCATGACGGCCAAGTCGTTGACCGTTCCGCACACGGCCAGCTTTCCGATGTCGCCCCCGGGGAAGAAAATGGGCTTGACCACGTGGCTGTCGGTGGTGACGACGACCTCGCCGGGGGGGAGGTCGAGGGTGGCGCCGTCGTCGAGGGCATCGAGCCCGATGCGGCCGGCGGCACGGTGCTTAAACCGCGGCAGGAGCTTCTCCTGCAGAAAGCGGGCGGCGAGTTCGCCCCCTGCACCATGCAGCGCACTGATGTGCTCTTCGGTCTTGGGCTTCACAGCTGCGGCCTCCCTCCGTAGCGGTACCACACGTTGCAAGCACCCTCCACGCCCACCATGCATGGCCCCACCGGCGTTTGCGGCGTGCAGCGCGTGCGGAAAAGCGGGCAGTCGGTGGGCACGGCCTGGGCCATGACGATCTCCGGGCACCGGCAGCCTGGGGGATGGTCTTCCCCCGCTTCCGCGTGGACGTCAAACTTCCGACGGGCGTCCCAGCGGGCGAACGCCTCCCGCAGGGCCAACCCTGAACGGGGCAGGATGCCCACGCCCCGCCACAGGGCATCCACCGGCTCGAACACTTGCCCGATCATTTCCCGAGCCTTGACGTTCCCCTCGGGCCGCACGGCGCGGGGATAGGCGTTCACCACCTCTGCCCGGCCTTCGCGGATCAAGTCCAAGGTCAGGTCCAGGGCGTAGAGGATGTCCAAGGGCTCGAACCCAGCCACCACCACGGGCACCCGGTAGCGGCGGGCGATGTCCTCATAGGCGCGGGATCCGATCACGGTGGACACATGCCCGGGGGCCAAGAAGGCGTCGATGGGCTGGGCTGAGGCCTCCATCAGCGCCTCCAGAGAAGGCGGCACCAACTTATGGCTGCTGAGCACGGAGAAGTTGGGCGGGGGCGCATCGAGGAGCACAGCGGCCGTGCCCGGCGCCGTGGTCTCAAAGCCCACAGCAAAAAACACCACCTCGCGGTGGGGATTTTGGCGGGCGATTTCCACAGCGTCGGCGGCGGAAAGCACCACACGCACGTCGGCTCCTTCACCCCGGGCCTGGGCCAGCGTCCGCTCGGTGCCCGGCACCCGCGTCATGTCCCCAAACGTGCACAGGATGGCTCCTTCCAAGGCCAAGTGGATCGCTGCGTTGAGGTCCTGGGTGGGGGTTACGCACACCGGGCAACCCGGACCCTCGAACACCTGCACGTTTTCGGGGAGCAAAGAACGGAGGCCGAACTGGGCGATGGTGTTCTCGTGGGTGCCGCAGACGTGCACGATTTTCACCGGCCGGGGCGGCGCCTTGCGGGCCAGGATCGCGGCCCACGCCTGCGCTCGGACAGGATCGCGGAACCAAAAGGGCACTTCGCTCCTCATGAGCCGGGGGCTTGTTCGCGTTCCAGGGCCAAAAGCTCGTCGAACAGGGCCAGGGTTTCCTGGGCGTCGGCTGGGTCCAGCTTGCGGATGGCAAAGCCGGCATGGACAAGAAGCCAGTCGCCCACCTGAACGGGCTCACCCAAGGCGTCGAGGCGCACGCGGGCCTGGACGCCCTGCACGTTCACGGTGGCCACCTGGCCTTCCACCGCGGTCACCTGGGTGGGAATGGCTAAGCACACGGTAATCGTAGGCATTCTATCCCGCACACCGGCGGCCACAATGGTCAGCCCCGGACCGCACCGCTAAACTCCCTCTCCGATGGCCAAGAAGATGTACCGCAGCCGGTCGGATCGGGTGCTGGGCGGCGTATGCGGCGGGCTTGCCCAGTACCTCGACGTGGATGCCAACCTCATCCGCGCGGCCTTTGTCGCCTTCGCCCTCCTCACGGGCGTGG
>FWWM01002961.1_pt1 | contig 10154 bp, 9 predicted proteins | sample 2228351 | NCBI WGS metagenome assembly FWWM01 (sample SAMEA103939774, study PRJEB20133) | metagenome
CCCTGTTCAGCGAGGAGGAGGGCATCCAGCTGTTTGGCTTTCCCGATGCGTGGCAGAGACGGCTGTTCGATATGCTCATCACGGTCGGCGGGGTCGGTCCGAAGCTCGCGCTGAACCTGATGAGCGCGACGGAGCCGGAGATGCTCGCCCGCGCGATTGCGCTCAAAGACACGCGCACCTTGCGCACCCTGCCCGGTGTCGGCGCGAAGCTGGCGGAACGGCTCGTGCTGGAGCTGGCGGACAAGGTGGCGGAACTCGCCTTCGAACAGCGTATCGAACGGTTGAAGGTCGCCTCGCGTGCCACCGGGGCAGATTTGGAGGCACTGCTCACGGGGTTGGTTCAGCTGGGCTACTCACGGCGGGATGCCAGCAGTGCATTGCAAGCCGCTCTGCAGGAGAACCCCGATGCGGACGAGCAGACGCTGATGCGCCTTGCGCTCTCCAAGCTCGCCCCGAAACGATAGTTCCTATGCCCGAATCACCCGCACGGGGCGCAGTAAGGGCGGGAGCCAGCGGGCAATCAGCGCGATGCGCTCATCATCCTCCATCACCAGCACATAGCCTCCGGGTGTCCAGAGTGGATGCTCCGCCTGAACGAAGCTGCCGTTCAGCAGTCGCTCCAGATAGGGCGCGCTCGGCTTCCAGCGGGGCAGGTGGCGAAGCGCGTCGGCAGGCGCGATCAGGTGCGCGGACACGGTTTCCGGGTCTGTGAAGGTTTCCAGCGGTTGTGCCTCCCCTATGGTGAAGTGTCCCACCGCGACGCGCGTCAACTGTTTCAGGTGCGCCCCGACGCCGAGCTGGTCGCCCATATCGGACGCCAGCGTGCGCACATAAGTGCCCGCACTGCACTCCAGATAGAAGCGTGCCGTCGGGAACTCGCCCGGTTGGAACTCCTCGATCTCCAATCGGTAGATGGTCACGGTGCGCGGCTTGCGTTCCACCTCTTTGCCCTCACGCGCCAGCTCATACAGTCGCTTCCCCTCCAACTTGACCGCGGAATACATTGGGGGAATCTGTTCGATGCGCCCGACGAACCGCTGGGCGACCGCCTGTACCGCTTCCAGGGTCAGATGAGGTGCGGGAATCTGGGAGAACACCTCGCCCTCCACATCCTGCGTGGTGGTGCGGACACCGAACTGGATGACGCCACGATACTTTTTGGGCATCTGTTGGAGGTAGGGGGTTAGGCGGGTGGCGCGTCCGAGGCAAATCACCAGCACGCCGTCCGCCATCGGGTCGAGCGTGCCCGTGTGTCCCACCTCTTTTTGGCGGGTGGCGGTGCGGATATGGTCGACCACATCGTGGGAGGTCAAGCCGGCAGGCTTGTTGATGTTGAGCACGCCATCCATTTTTGAACCTCTTGCAGGAGCGCCTGTTCCGCTTCGTTGAGGCTCATCTCCAGCGTACAGCCGGCGGCGTTCTCGTGCCCGCCCCCGCCGAACCGCTGGGCAATCAGCGCCACATTGATCGCGCCGCGACTGCGCAGGCTGACCCGTATCTTGCGGTTGGGCGCCTCGCGCAACAGCATCGCCACCTGCACGCCGTGGATGGAGCGCACGAAGTTCACGATGCCTTCGGTCTCCTCCTCGCTCGCACCCGCTTCTTCGAACGCACTGCGTGGGATGACCGCCCACGCGATGCGCCCGTCATCGGTGCGCTTGAGCGTTGCCAACGCCAGCCCCAGCAACTTGACCGCCGAGAAGGAGCGCGTTTCAAACACCTGCTCGTTGATGGCGCTGATGTCCGCGCCGCAACTTTGCAGGTGCGCCGCGATGCGCAGGGTGCGCGGTGTGGTGTTCGGAAATTTGAAGGAGAAGGTGTCGGTGACGATGCCTGTCATCAGGCAGGTGGCGATTTCGGGCGTGAGAGGCACGCGCAGGGCGCGCAGAAGCCGATAGGCAATCTCGGCGGTCGCCGCCGCGCTCTCGTCCACCAAACACACATCGGCAAATGCCTCTTGCGGCACATGGTGGTCAATCTGCAGGATGCGCCGCGCGGCGCGAATGAGCGGCTCATGTCGCCCGGCACGGTTCAGCTGGCTCATGTCGCACACCAGCGCGAGGTCGTACACCGTGATAGGCTGTTGCGCCGTTTCCACCGCCTCACTGCCCGGCAGGAAACGGTAGATTTCAGGCACAGGGTCATGGCACAGCAGGCGGACAGTGTGCTTGCGCATGGCGCGTAGCCCATGATAGAGCGCCAGCCCACTGCCCAGCGTGTCACCATCCGGGTTCAGATGGCAGACCACCAGGCAGGTTTCCGCCTGCTCAATCAACTGCACCGCCTGCCTTAATGCACTCACGCGCTTCGCCACTGGGCGTATTGTACCTAAGTAGGGCAGGGAGCGGGAACTTTTGGGGGGCGTGAATCGTCTTAAAAGGTGGCAAGCAACTACACACCTCTCTTTGGAGCGGCAGGTTTTGCTCTCCTTTACCTGTCGCTCCCTTTTTATTTAAGCGAATGGCGAAGTAGCTAGGGCGTCCCGCCCGTGTGCCTGCTTGGGCGAGACGCCCAAGCCACTGTAGCACGGGCGTCTCGCCCGTGCAAAGGGCGAAATGGCAAGGCGTTTATCTGAGGCTTAGCAGGCGTCGGCTGCCCAGTGGGAGCAGAAGCCCCTCGCGCACGCTACGCCGATCGAGGCGCAAGCCCAGCGATTGAGCGTACTCAAGTGCTTCGAGATACTCCTCGCGATAGAGTGAACGGTTGATTTCAGGGTAGCCCTCTTCCACCTTGTTCGCAGGATAGTATTGTGCCATCAAGTTCACATAGGTGTTTGGTCCCAGCGTTTCGGCAATCCACTTTAGAATGGCTTTGGTTTCCTCCACCAGACCGGGCATCATCAGGTGGCGTATCAGCAGACCTCGATATGCCAATCCCAGCGCGTCGATTTGTAGGTCGCCCACCTGACGGTGCATCTCGCGGATCGATTCGCGGGCGACTTCGGCGTAGTCCTCTTTGGATTTGAGGTAGCGTCGTGCGCTCTCATGCGTCCACACTTTGAAGTCGGGCATATAGATGTCCACCAGTCCGTCCAGCACTTGTAGCGATTCACGCGAATCGTACGCGCTGGTGTTGTATACCAGTGGCAGGCTCAGCCCTTGCTGGACCGCCAGATAGAGCGCTTCGATGACCTGCGGCACCACATGCTCTGGCGTGACGATGTTGATGTTATGACAGCCGAGTTGCTGGAGGCGCAACATCAGCGCGGCGAGTTGTTCGGGCGTGACACGCGTGCCGTTCACCACTTGTGAAATATCATAGTTCTGGCAGAAGACACAGCGCAGGTTGCACCCGCTCATGAAGATGGTGCCCGACCCCATCCAGCCGCGCAGGACATCCTCCTCGCCAAAGTGGGGGAACGCGCTGGCAACGACCGCATAGCGTCCGATGAGACATGCCCCATGTTCATCCTGTAGGCGGTCCACCTTGCAGTAGCGCGGGCACACACGGCAGGGCTTGTTCAGCAGTTCCAGCGCGGAATCCACTCGCTCGCGCAGCCATCCCGCCTCGTAGGCGCGTAGATAACCAGGCATATATTCCTGCGTCGGGTGCGATTGCTCCCGCTGAGCCATGCGCTCACCCACTTGTAGTATACTTCAAAACCGCCCGCACCTGTTGCAGGGAGAGCTCGACCACGCCCGTGCAGGTGTCGGCGGCGCCGTAGTAAATCAGCAGTTGGTCGTCCCGCAGGATGGCTCCCGTCGGGAAAATCACATTGGGCACGAAGCCTTCGCGCTCGAAATCGGCTTCGGGCACAAGGAGCGGTTCCGCGCTGAGCTTTAGGATGTGTGCTGGCTCGTCGGGGTGCAACAGCATCGCGGCGGCGGTGTAGATGCCGACGCCCTGCCCATCGGGTGGGCGGCGCGTGGCGTGATAGATTTCGAGCCAGCCCTCTGGCAGGCGAAGAGGGGGCACACTGCCCCCGACGCGGTCGCTCTCCCAGTCGCGTCCACCGCCATAGAGCGGCTGATGGCGTCCCCAACGAATCAGATCGGGCGAGTAGGCAATCCACATTTCGGGCGGGTGGAAGTGGGTGTTCGGGTTCGGGCGATGGAGCGCGGTATACTCGCCCTGAATGCGCTCCGGGAAGAGCAAGACATCCTTGTTTTCGGGCGGGAAGATGATGCCATGTCGGGTGATGGTCTGGAAATTGGTGGTGGAGGCGAGCGCGGTGCACGCCCCGTGTGGCGAGACCGCTACATAAGTGAAGTAGTAGCGCCCGTTGAGCGGTGTGATGCGCGGGTCTTCAACCCCATAACTCTCCCATTCGGTTTCGGGGCGCATGGTGGGCGCGGGCGCAATCTGTTGAACCTGCTTGCCTGTGGTGTCGAGTTTCACCAGTCGCAGGTGCGAGGTGAAGGTCAGTCGGATGTGCCCTGTTGCCCGCAGGCGCACCACGCGCGGGTCGATAGGTTCCACCGCATGTTCAGGTAGCCAGTCGATGTGGGGTGGGGGCTTGCCCGGCACATAGCGTGGCAGTCCGACGAAGCCCGGACGCCGTTCGCGTGGAGCTTCGGCGACGCGCACGAGGAGCCACACCTCGTCGCCCACCTGCGCCACGCCCGGATTGAACACGCTGAGCACGCGCAGGCTCTCGTGCGAGGGTGGCACCTCCTCCGGGTGCAACAGGCAAACGGTATCCAGTCGCGGTACAGGCATAACGGTTCTGGCTGAGCACGGTCGTGCCCACGCTCACATACGGCGCAACATCTGGCGCAGCTCGGAATGGATGCCTGCGTAGCTGAGTGCCTCTTCGGGCGTAATCAGCCCCTTCTGCACATAGCCGAACAGGCACTGGTTCATCGTGCGCATGCCCCAGTGTGCGCCCTCTGCAATCGCCTTGTAAATATCGCTGATGTGTCCATCCTCGATCATCTTTTCGACGGTGGGCGTGTTAATCATAATCTCCACAGCGGCGATGCGCCCTTTGCCATCGGCGCGGGGCACCAGCTTCTGCGCCACAATACCGCGCAGGCTGTTCGCCAGTCGCTGGAGGATATGCTTCTTGTCCTGTGGCGGGAACATGTTCACGATACGGTCCATCGTCTCATACGCGCTGGGAGTGTGCACGGTGGAGAACACCAGGTGTCCCGTCTCAGCCGCCTGCATACATGCCTGCATCGTCTCCACATCGCGCATCTCGCCGATGAGAATAATATCGGGGCTTTCGCGCACAACTACGCGCATCGCGTCGATGAACGATTCGGTGTCGATGCCCACCTCGCGCTGGCTGACGATGCACTGTTTATCCTGATGCACGAACTCGATAGGGTCTTCGATGGTGACGATGTGCCCGCGCCGTTCCTCGTTGATGAGGTCGATCATCGCGGCGAGGGTGGTGGACTTACCGCAGCCGGTGGGCCCTGTCACCAGGATGAGTCCTTGTCGGTAGCGTGTGAGGTTGGCAAGCACCTGCGCGATTTCTGGCTCGTCCACCCACAGCTCCTCCAACCGCCAGTGCTGTAAGGGGATGAGACGGAAGACGCCGGCAACCGTTTGGCGCTGTTGGTACACATTCGCACGCACGCGACACACATCGCTCACAGTGAAGGCAAGGTCGATTGCCAGTCGGTGTTCGAAGCGGGCAATTTGTTCGTGCGTCATGATGCTGAAGCAGAGGTCGCGACTCTGTGCGGGTGTGAGCGGCTCGCGATACTGCTCGAAAGGCGCAATTTTGCCGTGCAGGCGCATCACAGGGGGTGCACCTGCCTTGATAAACACATCCGATGCGCGCAGGGCGAACGCCTCACGCAAAAGCGTTTCCAGCTCGTAGTTCATGGTCTAACCTCCTGTGTTGCTGTGGATTTCTCTTTGGACGGTTTGGCTTGGCGTTTGTCGCTTGAGAAGATACGCCACATAGAAGTAGATCCCTGCTCCCACCAGCAGGGCGACCAGCACGGTACCGAGAACGCCCCACAGTAGCCGATGGTTCGTGCGCTGGGCGGGCGGTGGCGCAGGCTTCTTGGGCGGAGGGCGCTTGAGCGGTATCTCCAGCAGGCTCGGCTCGTGCGTGGTGATGGTCAACACAAATCGCCACATGCGGGGTTCGGTCTGCGCCCAGAGCCTCAAGTGGGGCGAGGCATAGAGCGGATAGCCCTGATAACTCGTCTGCTGGGGCAGGATGGTGTAGATGTGGAGCCGATCGAGGTCCGCGAAGGTGCGGGCAAGCGGGGTGAGCGCAACCGTGCCCTCGTGAAGGTTGACCAGCCCGGCGGTGTAGAAGCTCACAGTGGTCAAAAGGTTGTCGGGGCGCGGGTTGCGCTTGAGGCTATCATCACGAATCTCCAATTGCGACACGGGCTGTTGGCTCAGCTGCTGATAGTGCACCACGCGCTCGCGCACCTGGGCATGGGGTATGCGCCGATCGAAGGTCCAAGTCATCAGATGGGAGCCGTCTGGCTGGACATAGAGCACCACCACTACTTGCGGGCGCTGAGTTAGGTCAGGCGTTGAGGGCATCTGCCCCTGCCCCAACAGCACCAGCCCGCTCACGCTCCAGAAAAGCAGAACAAGTCGCCTCACTAAAGGCAGATTTTACCCGAAGGCGAAGTTTCACACGGCGGGCATCCAGACGCGCATGGGGCACGGCTCGCGATTATCCCAGGCGTAGTAGGGGATGGCGCGGAATCGGGTCGGCTTGCGCGGCTTGAGCGGGCGATAGAGCATGTCGCCCCAGTCCGATTCGTCGGCAAGGGCGAGCGCGTCACCTTCCACCACGATGACCCCATTGAGCAGTCCCGATTCCCAGCGCGCTTCCAGATTGCCCTCCGTGCGCACCGCCATTAGCCTCAACGGCACAGGTTGGTCGCACCCCTCCAAGCAGTAGACAATTGGACCGCGCTGGATGGCGACCTGCCAGCGGTCGGCTTCCACCTGCGGGTGCGCCTCCATCAGACGGGGTTCCATCGGCAGGTGCAGTTCCACGCGGTCGCCCTCGCGCCACTCGCGACGAATAACGGCATAGCCTTGCTCACGGGTGAGCATGGCGGGCACGCCGTTCACCTTGAGGGTGGGGCTTTCGCACCAGCTGGGCAGGCGCAGGTGCAGTCCGAAGCGCGTGGGCGATTCGGGGCGAACCGCCACATGCACCACGCCTCGCCACGGATATTCGGTCAGCACCTCCAGCTTCACCTTGTGCCCTGCCAGTTCGGTCTGCACCCGGCTCTCCACATAAAGGTTGACCCACAGGTCGCTCTCGCTCTGCGCGTAGAGATAGCCGCCCAGCGACGCCAGCAGACGGGCGATATTGGGCGGACAGCAGGCACAGCTGTACCATGCGCGACGGTGGTGCGTGCCGTCGCTTTCCAGCGGGTTCACATAGAAAAAGCGGTTGCCACTGAGCGAGATGCCAGCCAGCGCGCCGTTGTAGAGCGCACGCTCCAGCGCATCGAAGAAGCGCGCTTCGCCCAAGAGAAGCCCCATACGGTGTGCCCAGAAGATGAGCGCGATAGAGGCGCAGGTCTCCTGATAGGCGGTGCGGTTCGGCAGCTCATAATCGCGGGTGAAGCCCTCGTGCCTTGCCTCGTTGCCGATACCGCCCGTGATGTAGCTGCGCCGATGGATGGTGTTGTCCCACACGCGCGACAGCATGCGCAGGAGCGTCTCGTCACCCGTCTCGGCGACCAGGTCGGTTGTGCCCGCGAACAGATAGCCCGCGCGCACCGCGTGCCCCACAATCTCCTTATGCTCGGCAAGCGGCACATTGTCTTGCCAGATGGAGCCGTCGTACTGGTCGAGCGGGATATGATGTTCCTGCGCGAAGAATTTGCTTCCGCGATGGGTCAGGAAAAAGCGGGCGAGATTCAGGTAGCGGGGTTCGCCCGTGGCGCGATAGAGACGAATGAGTGCCAGTTCAATTTCGGGGTGTCCGCAGTAGCCCTTGCGCTTGCCCGGCGCGTCGCCAAACACCGAATCGATGTAGTCCGCATAGCGCGTGGCAACCTTCAGCAGGCGGTCACTCCCGGTGGCTTCATAATGGGCGACCGCAGCCTCAAATAGGTGTCCTGCGCAGTAGAGTTCGTGCCAATCGCGCAGGTTGCTCCAGCGTTTGTCGGGCGTGACCACCTGAAAATAGCTATTGAGGTAGCCCTCGGGCGTTTGTGCCCGCTCCAGGATGCCAATCACCTCGTCGAGCTTCTCGCGGATGGGGTCATCAGGATGGAGTGCCAGCACATACGCTGCCGCTTCCATCGCCTTGTAGAGGTCGGAGTCCATGTAGACGGGACCTTGATACCCCTCGCGCTTGCCCTCAGCAGCGAGGCGCAGATTGGGGATGTTGCCCGCACTCTCCAACTGCTCGAACAGGTGTGGCAGGGTGATGCGACGGTTGGTCTGCAGGCGCGGCTCCCAGAACTGGTCGCGTATCTCCACTTGCGTTAGCGGAATCGCCCTCGCTTTGCGTGCCATCGTGAACGAAGTATACCTGTCCCGTGAATGGAGGCGCGATTCGGGCAGTTGAGGTACACTTTTGCCATGAGCCGTTATTCGATGCCCGATGAGAAGGGCTATTTCGGTCGGTATGGGGGGCGCTATGTGCCCGAAACGCTCATCCCTGCGCTGGACGAGTTGACAGATGCTTACCTGCATCTACGCGACGACCCCGACTTCCAGCGCGAGCTGAACTACTATCTCATCACCTTCGCGGGGCGTCCGACACCGCTCTACTTTGCGGCGAACCTCAGCGGTGCCACGGGACATCAGGTGTACCTCAAGCGCGAGGATCTGTGCCACACGGGCGCGCACAAAATCAATAACGCGCTGGGGCAGGCGTTGCTGGCGAAACGCATGGGCAAGAAGCGCATTATTGCCGAGACGGGCGCAGGTCAGCACGGTGTCGCTACCGCCACCGCTTGTGCTCTGCTGGGATTGGAATGCGAGATTTATATGGGCGCTGAGGATATGAGGCGACAGGCGCTGAATGTGTTCCGGATGCACCTGCTGGGCGCGAAGGTGAACCCCGTGCACAGCGGAACCGCCACGCTGAAAGACGCCACCAGCGAAGCCATCCGCGACTGGGTGACCAATGTGCGCACCACACATTACATTATCGGCTCCTGCGTCGGTCCGCATCCCTATCCGATGATGGTGCGCGATTTTCAGGCGGTGATTGGACGCGAGGCAAAGGAGCAGATGCTGGCATACGCGGGTCGCCTGCCCGATGTGGTGCTGGCATGTGTGGGCGGTGGTAGCAACGCGATTGGTATCTTCTATCCCTTTATTGAAGATGAGGGTGTGCGCCTGATTGGCGTGGAGGCGGCGGGCAAAGGCATCGAGACGGGCGCGCACTCTGCCAGCCTCGTGGCGGGTGAGTATGGCGTCCTGCACGGCAGCGCGAGCCTCGTTCTTCAAGATGAGCATGGGCAAATCGGGCGCACGCATTCCGTTTCGGCAGGGCTGGACTACCCAGGCGTGGGTCCAGAGCACGCCTATCTGAAGGAAATCGGGCGGGCGGAATATGTGGCGGTGACGGACGAGCAGGCGTTAGGTGCGTTTGCGTGGCTGGCACGACACGAGGGCATCATCCCCGCGCTGGAGTGCGCCCACGCCTTCGCCTACCTGCAAACCCTCGCCCCCCAACTACCACCGAACTCACTCATTCTCATCAACCTTTCGGGCAGAGGCGACAAAGATGTCCAGCATGTAGCGCAAATTCTGACCGACAGCGAGCCTCTCAGCGAATAACCCCGTGGCGAAGCGCCCACACAACTGCCTGCAAGGTAGTGCGCACCCCCAACTTCTCCCGAATAACTGCCAACTCGCGCTTCAAAGTAGTAACGGAGCGCGGTATCGCCTTTGCTGCCTTTTCCACACTCCCACAGTTCGCCACCGTCTGAAGCAGCTGGATTTCGTTGGGCGTGAGCAGGCGATGCTCCACGAGGGTGGCGTCGGACAGCACGGTGCTGGTGACCAGTTCCACCTCGGCACAGTTGTTCAGCCTCTGTTCCAGATAGAGTTTCAGCAGCGGGTCTCTTGTAAGGATGCATACTTTGCGTTTTTGCATCGTCTCACCTGATGGAGGTGATTCGCTGGTGCAAGTGTCCCTCCTGATGACACGAAAGTATCAAAAAAAATCGCCCTTTTGGACTTGACTTGGCGGTGGGCTATAGGGTATCGATAATTCGTGCTTAAATCTCGGAGGATGACGCGCATCATGA
>FWWM01017972.1_pt1 | contig 10151 bp, 8 predicted proteins | sample 2228351 | NCBI WGS metagenome assembly FWWM01 (sample SAMEA103939774, study PRJEB20133) | metagenome
CAAACCCTCCTTTTATGAGGTATCTGCTCAAGACGTTTTAGACAAAAAGCGCTAAATAATTAAGCTTTCAGAGCCATCAACTTTGTTCGAACAGTCACGTCGTGGGATGAAGATGTTCTGGTAGGCAGCACCAACGCCGATCTGGTGGTTAAGGTGGAGACAGACGTCAAACTCGTCAATAGTTTTCAAAGGCGTTCCATAGGTAAGCGGTTTATTCAGCAAATCTCCAGAATGTAGCCTGTTTTTACATGGTCCTCTACTATTCTATCGACGTTTCTCTTAAAGCCTAATAATAATCGTTCTCACCCATCCTAGTCCAGCTATCTGCTGAGATGGTGTCGGAGGGGTGGGCTAAATATTGAGTTATAATTCTTGATGGGTTGAGAAGGGTTTACCTCTTTTGGTCTTCTAACCATTGTTTGACTGTGTCTAGATCTTTACTTTTTAGCTAAAGTTATCGCAGTAACCACAGCGTACGGAACTATCCCGTCCGTGTTTAAGCATAACACCCATACCTTAATAACCTCTCTGAGCAACTCTCCGACAAGTCTCTTTACGCTATGTAGCAAGCTCTGCCTCTTTTCTGAAAAGAGGTTCCAGCATGTTAATGTTTATAACCAGAGGATTAATCATAGATGTTCTTTGCTTTACCTCTGTCTAAGGGGATGTGATTTTTCACCGACAGTCCAGCTTTTTAATATGTCGGAATGGAGCATATGTCAACGCTATGTTTCAACTACGTTTGTCCTAGACTGCTCCCTTAGGAACGTCAGTAGGTAATGTGGTCCCCCAACCCCTTTTCCAGTGGCACCGCTTGCTTTCCAGCCGACAAAAGTCTGAGCCCCTGGCCATGCCCCCGTGGTGGAGCCTCCCCTCCTGTTGGCGTAGGTCACACCGAACTGTATGTTGTTGAAGAAGTAGTTAACTTCATCATCGTCTTCGGAGAATATTCCAGCCGTCAGCCCATATTCCGTGTCGTTAGCTTCTCTAATGGCCTCCTCTAAGGTTTCAAACTCTGCTACAACAAGTATGGGCAAAAACAGCTCTTGTTTAAAGAGAAAGTGGTTGCGTGGAAGCTTATCTATTATCGTTGGCTGGACATAGAAGCTTTTGTCATATTCTCCCCCGCTCAGTACCTCGCCTCCATAGAGTATTTCTCCGCCGTCTTTCTTAGCCATCTCCACATATTGCTTAAAGTTCTCGAAGGCCCTTCTGTTTATCACAGGTCCCATGAAGACATCTCTCTTACGTGGGTCGCCTATTTTTAACGCGCTGGTTTCTTTAACAAGCTCTTCAAGAAACTTGTCTTTTATTCCCCGCTGGAGGTATAGTCTAGAGGTTGCTGAGCATTTTTGCCCACAGTATCCGAAAGCAGCCCTGATAACCCCTGTTACAGCTTTCTTTATGTCTGCTTTATCTGTCACTATCGTCGGGTTCTTGCTCCCCATTTCAAGTAGGATTGGTTTAGGGTAGGGCTGCGAAGCGGTAAACTTTCTGTAAAGCCTCATACCAACTTCCTTTGAGCCTGTAAAAGCTATGCCTGCCACATCAGGGTTTGCCGTTACCTCTTCCTCGAAGGCCTCGCCTGGCCCTGTGACGTAGTTGATGGCTCCAGCTGGGACCCCAGCATCATTGAAAACTTTGTAGAGTAAGAGGGCTGACAAAGGCGCTTCGCTTGTGGGTTTGAGGACGACCGTGTTACCCGTTATCAATGCTCCTGACATCATTCCGTTGGCCAGCATAAATGGGAAGTTGAAAGGTGAAATGACAACCCATACACCGTAAGGTCGGGCTACCATCTTACATCTCTCACCAGGTCCGCCAGGCCCCATCTCCAGCTCATAGCCGTTGTTCTCCTCCATTATTCTCGCATAGTATCTTAAAGCGTCGATGGCCTCCCAGCACTCAGCCAATGCCTCGAGCCTGTTTTTCCCAACCTCATAGGTTATGACTGCGGCTATCTCAAACTTTCTCTCGTCGATCAGCTCAGCCGCTTTTCTGATTATCTTAACCCTTTCTCGCCAGTCTTTGTTAGACCATTCTTCGAATGATTTCTTAGCTTTTCCAATCGCCTGCCCCATATGTTTAGCGTTTCCTCTTTGGAAATATCCTACAACAATAGATGTGTCTATTGGACTTCTCTTCTCAAATTCACCTTCCTCAGAGAATATCTCCTTGTCCCCAATGTACATGGGATAATGGTTTCCAAGGTATTTTTTTTCAACCTCTTCCAAAGCCTTTTCATAAGCAGGGTGCAGACTTTCATCGGCGAAAAGGGAGACATAGGTTATCTTGTTTCCAGCTTTACTCGACATTTCAAAAATTTTACATCAATCCCATAATTATTGTTTTCCGTATGCGCTGGGATAATATCAGGATAACGATTTAAATACCATGGGCTCTCGGCTAGAGACTTTATAGAAAAAATCCAATATATCCTCCTTATCCTGACACCGCAGTTCAGCTTGCTGATAGACATTTAAACGGGAAAAGCTGGAAATATGGTATGGTTGTATTTAAACCGGCCGAGCTGCGGTTCATTGAAGAAAACGAGCTGTGCCGTCTCGCAACCTGCCGGAGAGGTGAGCCGCACGTCGTCCCTGTAAACTATCTATACGTCGACGGAAAATTCTACATAGCCACAGACTATGGAACCAAAAAACTTTCCAACATAAAAGAAAACAACCGTGTTTCCTTGATCATAGACCGCTATAGGCCGAACAGGGCGGTGCTCGTAATAGGTGAGGCTTCGATACTTGAAAAAGGCCCCGAATACAGGGATATTTATCAAAAGTTTTACAGAAAATTTGCATGGGTTAGAAACGCACCGTGGGATGAAGGGGAGGCCCCATTCATAGTCGTAACACCGATCAAAAAAGTTTCGTGGGGTCTCTGAGTGTTAGAACCACACATTTATAGCCTAGGCGTCAAGGTAAAGCGAGGTTGATATAACCAGGAAAATGGCCGTGCAGCAGAAGCTGGAGGTCCTAAATCTAGCATAGGCAATACAGCGGTCAACCTAAAGATTCTAGCTAACCCACTCAACTAGAAACCATCAATGATGAAGGGAGCCCTTGTTGAAAGCTGCAGAAATAGCCTTCAATATTCTGAAAAACTAAGAGCCTTTATCGTTAGCTGGTTTTGACGAGGGGTTTACTTCTTTAAGTAAGAGGTGGATATAAGAATAGCCTGCCGAGGCTGAGGTTAGAGAGCTTAACCGTTGCGTTTGTGGTTGATTTTTTAATTTTGTCGTAGAGTTTTAAATATGTGGTGTTAGTGGTTGCAGCTGCGTTGGTGGCCGCAATTTTCTTCCTTTCCAGAGCCTCCAGTAATAACAGGGACTTCTTTTAAGGCACCGAGCCCGGCTGTCTTCGTTGAGGCTGTGGGCAGCGTTACTTGTTTTGTGGGTAGCTGGCGTTTGTAGAAGTCGTCCTTGAGCTTCCTTCCAGTCCTAGCCTCCCACTCTGCTATCGGTATCCCATACTGTGCCTGTATCCTGTCACGGTACCATTCAGGGATCACGTTGAATGCGCAGAATGGGATTATTCTCATGTCGGGTGTGAGGTAATGTATATCACAACGACGTAGCCTTTCCTCGTCATGGTTGTACTTGTCCATGAAATGCATCATGCCGAGGAAGAGTGAGCGCCTGTGCCAATCCCCTACGCTGCGGTAGTCGTGCTTAACTATGATGTTGTAGATTAGATGTTTGAGGTTAAGGCCAGACGGTTGTTTGCTTGTATTGATGAATTTACCGATGTTGGCCAGCGTTTTGATCGCTACATAGTATCTGTTTTTGCCAGCCTGTATCTCTTCGGTTTTGTCTTGAAGGTATTTGATCAGCCCCTCGACGTCGACGAAGTTTGTTATTGGGATGAGTTTGTCATGGTCTTTGAAGACGTACGTCCCTGCCCCACATGCAAAGTGTATGCTCAGCTCGTACTGGGCTTTCCTTGTGAGCGCTTCGATGAAATTGGTTAGGGGCGTACATGCAGGTACTGGGAACCATGCCTCCCTAGGTATTTCGCCGTTGGTTTGCTGTTCTATTCTGATGATGCAGTCAGGTATGGTTATTCGATATTTTTCACGTTCTTTTTTAGGCATGCGACCTGTGAGGCTGACGGGTTGGAAATTTACGGCTCTGACGACGTCGATGTTTTGGAAGCCGAAGCGGATGATGTCGCCAAGCTCGTGATCGTTTACTGTTTTGATAACCGTTGGGACCAGGACAACCCCAACTCCCAGCTTCCGTGCATTGTCAAGCGTTTTGGGTATTTCCCAATGGTTTTTGGGGTTTGTACGTGGTGTCACACCGTCAAAGCTCACGTAGAGGTTACTTACACCTGCCTCCTTGATACGCTTAAAAAATTCAAAATCGTGGGCAAGCCTTATGCCGTTGGTGTTAAGCTGGACGTGGTCAACACCCTCCTCCTTCAGGATCTGGATGATTTGGGGGAGGTCGTCTCTCAGACAAGGCTCACCGCCTGTTATCTGAACAGAGTTACCCGGAACAGGTCTCTCAGCCTTAAGTTGTTTAACCATCTCACGGATCTGGTCTAAGGTTGGCTCGTAGATGTATCCTGCTTTTTCGGCATAGAAGAAACAGTACCAGCAATGCAGGTCGCATCTGTTGGTAACTACTAGGTTGGCGAGGCCTGTGTGGCTTAGGTGGCTGCTGCAGAGACCGCAGTTTGCTGGACATGCGCATCGTGGCATTTCAACATTCGGGTTACCTGTTCCCTTTCCGTCATGTAACCATCGGGCGAATCGGTAGTACATCTCAGCGTCGCCGAAGTAGAGGTCGTCAAACTCGCCGTGTTTTGGACACCTCTTGTAGATTTTTATCCTTCCGTTCTCCTCCACTACGTCTGCGTCAAGTATGCGGTTGCATTCGGGGCATATGCTTTTTGTTTTTGTCACAAGCCTTCTCTTCTCCTCTAATTTTGAAGCCTCAAGTACTACTGTCATTCAGGCTCTCCTCTCTTTATTACTCATTTAAACATTTTCACACCTATCAAACGGTGAAATAATATATCCTATAGCATCGAAAAAGATATGCAAAGTGATCGCTAGAGAGTTAACGGATAGGTACATGCCTTCATCGACATCGTCCTGTCATGGGTAAGAAAAGAGCTGCATGAAATCCAAAACCTGCAATCGTCAGATAGACAGAGAGATGTTTGAGAAGAGAACGATCGCGTCGATCTGGCGACGGTGAGGTGGGTGAAGGGCTAGGCAGCGAGGTGTAATAAAATCCTCGGCCAATAATGTTCTGCACTACTTGTTTATCCTTTTCAGCCTTGGAACAAGGATCGGCGAGGATATGATAAGAGATAATGTGAAGACCCAGGCCGCACCTACGTAGATGTCTATCTGTGAGTATCTGCCTGTTTGGATAGCCGCTAAAGCGAAGGAGGTTGCCATGAGTCCTGCAAGGAAAAGACAAGAGCCTGCTATGATTAGTTTCCGCACAACCCTGTTCATCTAGATCACCCGGCCATCTTCATTCTTTTCATGGTTAAGGTGTTCATGGTTACTGTGAAGGAGCTGAGGGCCATTAGTAGGGCGGCTAACTCGGGGCTTACAACGAAGCTGTTGAAGGGATAGAGCACACCCATGGCCAGCGGTACAGCTGCCGCGTTGTAGAAGAAGGCCCAGAAGAGGTTCTCTTTAATCTTCCTCATGGTACGTCTGCTGATATCGATGGCGTTAACCACATCCCTTAAATCGTCCTTGATGAGGATTATCTTACCTGCCTCCATCGCTATGTCTGTACCGCTTCCGAGGGCTATACCCACATCTGCCTGTGCTAGAGCGGGCGCGTCATTTATTCCATCGCCCACAAACCCAACTTTCTTCCCCTCGTTCTGAAGCTTCTTCACCTCTTCGGCCTTCTGGCCAGGAAGGACCTCGGCCAAGACCCTCTTTATGCCCAACTGCTTTGCGATGGCCATCGCTGTCCTTCTGTTATCCCCCGTCAACATTGCCACTTCTATCCCCATGCTCTGTAGTTTGTTGATGGCCTCGGCTGAGTTTGGTTTAAGGGTGTCGGCGACAGCTATGAGGCCGGCGGCCACACCGTTGTATGCAAGGATCATGACTGTTTTCCCTTCATCCTCAAGTTCTGCGATCTTATTTTCCAGCGCTTCTATTGATATGTTGTTGTTAGCCATCAGCCTGCGGTTACCGAGAAGTATTACTTCACCGTTATAAACGGCTTTGATGCCTTGTCCAGGAAATGCTTCGAAAGACGTTGCGTCAGGTATCTCTAAACCTTCTTCCTCAGCTTTTTTAACTATGGCCTTGGCCAGCGGATGTTCTGACATCTTCTCAGCAACAGCGGCATATCTCAGCAAGTCCTTTTCATCAAACAGGCGTGGGTTAGCCTTTACAGAGATTAATGCTGGGTTGAGCACTATGTCGGTCACTGAGGGCTCTCCCTTAGTTAATGTGCCTGTCTTGTCGAAGATGATGATGTCGAGTTTATGGGATGTTTCCAATGCTTCAGCGTCTCTGATAAGGATACCGTTCTCGGCCGCTTTTCCAGTCCCCATCATCACGGCCGATGGTGTGGCTAGACCTACGGCGCATGGGCATGAGATGACTAGGACGGCTATCGAGATGAGCAGGGCGACGATAGCTGGAGAGGCTTGGGGAGCCAGCCTATACCAAAAACCTGTAAATAGCTCTCCTCCTCTGGGCAGAAAGAAGAGGTCGTATCCTATAAAGAACCAGAAGAGAAATGTCATTAAAGCCAGCACATGGATCGAGAAGATAAAGTGTCCAGCGACCCAGTCGGCCAGTTTCTGAATAGGAGGCTTGGAGGTCTGCGCCTGCTCCACAAGGTTTATGATCTGGGCCAGTGTAGTATCTTTGCCTACCCTAGTTGCTTTAAACTTGAGAAAGCCTGATTGGTTGACCGTTGCCCCTATAACAGTGTCACCGACCTTCTTCTCCACAGGCATGCTCTCGCCTGTTACCATCGATTCATCGACAGATGAGTAACCCTCAACAACTATACCGTCTACAGGGATTTTTTCACCAGGCCTAACTATGACTATATCTCCAACCTGAACATCGTCTACAGATACCTCCAGCTCCTCACCATCCCTAACCACCCTCGCAGTCTTTGGCTTCAGGCTCATCAATCTCCTTATGGCCTCTGATGTCCTTCCCCTTGTAAGTGCTTCTAGAAAGCGTCCGAGAACTATGAACGCCGTCAGAAGAGCTGCCGCTTCAAACCATACGTTTGGCAACCCTTCCCCAAACGGTATAAACGTGCTGAAGGCGCTCACAGAATATGCAGCACCTATCCCAGTGGCGTAGAGAAGGTTCATGTCGGTGGCGCCGTGTATGAGGCCCTTAAATGATTTTACGAAGAACTGTCTAGCAGGGCCGAGTACTACCACTGTGGTCAAGACAAGTAAAACATATTTGTTAGCGAGAAATTCAGGAATAGAGAGGAGCTGCATCCAATACATTCGGAACTCGCCGAGCATGACTAAAATTCCTATGGGCACAGCTATGGCAAGGTTGACTGCCTGCCTACGTATTTCCCTCTTCCTCTCCAGTTTCTCCATATCGGCCGCAAGCCCTTCTTCAAACTCCTCAAACGCCTCATATCCTACAGCCTTTATAGCTTGTATTAACTCTGAAGCCTTGACGCCCGATGTATGTTCCACTACAGCTTTACCTAATGTCAGGTTTACAGATGTATCGAACACCCCATCCACTCTTTTAAGCGCGTTCTCAACCTTCTCGACACAGGCGGCACAGCTCATCCCCTTGATCCTGAGAATGGTTTGGTCTGTCAACACCTTGTATCCTATATCGGAAATGGCCTTCTTTATTTCAGCAAGCCGTATTTTGCGCGGATCGTAGTTGATGTAAGCTTTGGAGGTGCTAAAGTCGACGTTTGCTTTGGATACGCCATCCAGATCGTTTAAAGTCTGCTCTATGGTGTTAGCGCATGAGGTACAGTACATCCCACCTATCTGCAAAACTATCTTCTTTTCAGCCAGGCCAAACCATCCTCCTATTAAGAGTGTTCGCTTAACGATCTCTTAATGATGATGTTAGGTTTTTCCCACGTACTTCGCGGGATTCTTATCAAACTCTGCCTTACATCCGCTACAGCAAAAATAGTATACTGTGCCCTGGTATTCGCTGGTAAAGCTAGCTTTCTCTGTGTCTACCTTCATTCCGCAAACTGGGTCTATTGCTTCTTTTCCAGACAAACCAACCACCTTGACGCTGTTATTGGAGTGGGCGGGATATTTTAAGTTATAGATTATTATTTTCGACGAAGCTTAGATGGAGGAGTAGGTTGGCATTCATTTTTCAACGCTTGGGATTCATCGGCCTTCAGCCCCTCTGGATTCATCGGGATTTATCATAGACTTCCCCCCAGCACTTTATGACGGCTCCGAACAAAATCTTCGACATCTGTTTTGTTAGTCAGGACTAAATCGCCCATATCGCATCGCAGAATAACTAATATCAATTATATATTAGTGGCGTCGTGGGATTTGTTGATCAAGTATGGATCAAGAATACGAGCTTAGTGCAACGACAGTTATTCGAGACTGTCTCGGCGTCAAGCCAGAGGAGAGGCTCTTAGTTATCACGGATTATGAAACTGAGAGGATTGGTAGGGCATTATTCGAAGTGGGTCTCAAAATGGGGGCTGAATCCATCCTAATGGTGATGAAGCCCCGAACGAGGCATGGAGAGGAGCCTCCGAGGACGGTTGCGGAGGCGATGAAGTCCTGTGACGTCTTTGTGGCTCCAACTAGATATAGCCTTACTCATACCCAAGCTAGGAAGGCTGCCACCGAGGCCGGCGTCCGCGGAGCAACGATGCCAGGAATCACTGAGGAGATCTTCCTAGGAGGAGCATTGAAAGCAAACTACAATGAAGTAAAGGTTTACGCGGAGAAGATACAGTCAGCGATGCAGGGCAAAAGAATGGTGAGGGTAGTGGCTCCAGCAGGAACAGACATTCTCTTCTCAATTGAGAATCGCCAAGTATATGCTGATACTGGCATACTCCGGGAGCCTAAGGCTTTTGGAAACTTGCCTGCCGGCGAGACTTATGTAGCTCCTGTAGAGGGGACAGCGCGCGGAAAAATAGTCTTCGACATCAGCATCTCTAGCATCGGCATATTGAAGGTTCCTGTTGAGATAGTCGTAGAGGACGGGTTTGCAGTTGATTTTAAAGGTGGAGAGGAGGCTGAGAGGTTTAGAGAATTATTATCATCTGTCAATAGGAAGGAGGCTTTCAACATCGCTGAGTTCGGAGTGGGATGTAACCCAGGTGCAACAATCATAGGAAACGTACTTCAAGATGAGAAGGTCTTCGGCACTGTGCATATAGCCTTGGGCGATAACAGTACGTTCGGCGGGAGAACGATAGCCGGCATACATCTAGATGGCATAATCAAGAGGCCTACTGTATACGTAGATGACAAATTAATCATAAAGAATGGAGAGTGGCTCATCTAATGATGCATAAATAAAATTCAAGCCGCATTAACATAGATTTACATTAACCACAATTTGAGTCGAATCCATACTAGATAAGCTCTCCTATCCATACCTTGTCTGTCTAGACTTCTTTATCCAATATCACCAACATGCCGGGTTTTAGCGAGAAGCGTTAGTCCTTCTCCACCAGCAGTTGACTGAATTCTCTAATTTTTTCTTTTACCTCCGAAATATTGCTAAAGACGGACATTAGAACAAAGCTCTTTAGCACTACCTTAGCGTATTACTCAGTATACCATTTTACTACGTATATTTGAGTCCTCACACACCCCACATATTCTACAACAACACTAGACCATTCTGTAGCCCTCAAAATCCTCGATGAGTTCTTCTACTCTTTTATCATCTAGATGGTTTGAGGGGTATCAAGTAATCGTCAGAGTAAGTTTTAACTTAGGAGGGTGTGGCAGCATAATAGCTAACAAAAAAGACGAGCTTGAGAAGGGACAGGCCAGGGCTTTTCCCATAGCGCGGTTGGCAGCCTATTGGTCGAGAAGTTACTATATAGATAATTGAATACGAGATAGTTAAGGACAGTGCTGGGAATTCCATCGATGTCATATGCTTGAAAATATTGAGCCAATGGTAGTCGCTAGTAGTTACAC
>FWWM01016571.1_pt1 | contig 10150 bp, 9 predicted proteins | sample 2228351 | NCBI WGS metagenome assembly FWWM01 (sample SAMEA103939774, study PRJEB20133) | metagenome
TACGAGTATGTGGAGATCATGCCATGACGTTCCTGGATGGGTAGGGGAAACACTGCATAAATCCCCTCGCCCCCGCCTGCGGGAGCGAGGGTAGGGTGAGGGGGGTCTGAACAGCGTTATCTTCCTCACCCCCACCCTCTCCCAGGGAAAAACGGGGTTTTCAGTGTTTCCCTAATAGAAAATCATGGTTCAACCCAGATTGTCCATTAGGACGCGGCAAGGTGCGATGCCGATGATCGAGGCAGGTTGCGCGTGACGGCCGCAGGCGGGGTTGAGCACCTCGCCGAGAAGTAACGTGCAAGCTGGCCGATCAGGGGCGAGCGAGGCCCGCGTAGGCCGGGAAGTCGCATCCGGAGGTACTTCCATCGTCGTCTGGCACATCGTTGCCGAAGGCATGGGCCGGCCTAATGGACAATCTGGGTTCAAGCAACGGTTTCGACCTCGAAGCCCACCACGTTGCGCGCCTGGCGCGAGAACTCGATGCCCACCAGATGCAGGTGCAACCCTTGGGCGCGGTACTTGTCGGCGTAACCCCTGGCCTTGAGCTGCGCCAGGGCCTGGCCCTCGGGTTCCGACTCCACCACCTTGAACTCGAAGAGGTAGATCCGCTCCAGAAGCCTTACCGTGAGGTCGATCCTGCCCTGGTTGGTCACGTCCTCGGCGACGATGTCCAGCCCCAGGGCGGCGAGATGGCTATAGAAGACGCTCGCCCAGTAGCCTTCGTATTGGGTGATGGGGTTGTTCCTGTACCAGTCGTTCGGAATGCCGGAAAAGAGGGCCTCCATGTGGCGGCGTAAGGCATGGGTGTCGCCGCTCGTGAGCGCCCCGAAAAGCCGGCGCGTCACCTCCTCGGCCAGCGAGGGGTCGCCCATGAGGCCCTTGAGCAGGGCGTCGTTGAGGCTCGTCTCCACTTCCAGGTTGGGGTAGCTCAACAGGTACTCGATGCGCGCCCCCACCCGGGTCTCGCCCCGGAAAGTCAGATACCCAGTCTGCCAGAGCAAGGCCTCCACTGCCATCTGATCCACGTCGAAGGTGGAAAGCAAGGCCTCCGAGGCAAAGGTCTTTTCCAACCGCGGCGTAAAGAAGCGTCGGCGGGTGAGGGTCTCCACCAGGAAGGTGGGCGTGCCGGTCTCGAACCACCAGGGGCGAAACTCGCGCTCCTTGAACAGCAGCAGGAGATCGAAGGGGTTATAGACCGTCTCGCCCAGCCAGTTGTAGCCGTTATACCAATCCCGAATCTGCTGCCGGTCGAGGCCTTCCAGCTCCGGCGCGAAGACGGTATCGACGTCGGCTTCGGTATAACCGCAAATGGCCGAGTATTCGCGCGAGACGGTGATGTCGCGCAGGTTGTTGAGGCCCGAGAAGATCGAGACCTTGCTGAACTTGGACACGCCGGTGAGGAAGGCGAACTGGAGGTGGGCGTCCTGGCCTTTGATGACCGAGTAGAGGTTTCTCAGGCCCTCGCGCATCGCCCTGGCCGTGTCCGGCTCGGTCAAATTGTCCAGGATGGGCTTGTCGTATTCATCGACGAGGACGACGGCGCGTTGGCCGTGTTTTTCCACCGCCAGATCGATCAATTCGCTGAAGCAGCCGGGTATGCTGGTGCGGGTGCAGGCAACCCCCAGCGCCTTCTGGTTCTCGTCGAGCAGCTCATGGATGCGCTCGTCGAGCTCGGCCCGGGTCTCCAGTCTGCCTTCGGCGAAGCTCAGGCGGATGACCGGGTGTTTCTTTTCCCAATTCCACTTGTCGTGGATGTAGAGGCCGCGAAAGAGCGGCTCGTTGCCACTGAAGAGTTCAGCGAGCGTGTCGAGGAAGAGGCTCTTGCCGAAGCGCCGGGGGCGGGAGAGGAAATAGTGCGAGCCCTCGGTGGCCAGCTTGAGCGCCAGCGCAGTTTTGTCCACGTAGTAATAGGCATCGTCCTCGCGGATCTTGGCGAAGGTCTGAATGCCGATGGGCAGTTTCTTGCGTTGCATGGGAGGATTATGCCCTATGCCTCGCGCGCCTGTCTCATGGCGACTGCGGCCGCACCTGCGACGGTGGGCTCGCATCCGCGCACCCACACGCACGGACCTGGCGACATACGAGCCTGCGGCCTGCCTGCCGGCAGGCATGTCGCCAGCAGGGTGAGAGCGCAGAATGCGGCTTGCGCCCCATGCAGGTGGGGCGGTACGGGGTCATGCCCTTTCGGCCGCCATCCGGGCCATGGTCTAGCCTGGCGTGCCCGTGTCGCTCAGGTGTCGGAGGCCTGGTCCAAGGTGGCCAGGCCTAGCACGGCCCGTGCGTTGTGGCTGGTCTGGCGCGCCACCTCCTCCACTCCGATGCCGCGGAGCTCGGCCAGGGTCGCGGCGATGCGGGGCAGCTCACCCGGTTCGTTGCGGCCCTTGCCCACCCAGGCGGGTGGGATGTCGGGGCTGTCGGTCTCCAGGACGATGGCCTCCAGGGGCAGTTCCCGCGCCAGGGCCTGGAGGCGGGTGGCGCGGCTCCATGTGAAGGCGCCGCCGAAGCCCAGCTTGAAGCCGAGCCCGATGAAGGCCTCGGCCTGCTGGCGGCTGCCGCTGAAGGCGTGGGCGATGCCGCCGCGCAGCCTGAAGCGGCGCAGGTGTTTGAGGATCTGGTCATTGGCCCGCCGGCAGTGCAGCAACACCGGCAGGTCGTAGTCCCGGGCGATCTGGAGCTGGGCGACGAAGAAACGCTCCTGGGTGGCGTAGTCCAGGCCGGGCACGAACAGGTCCAGCCCGATCTCGCCCACCGCCACCGGCCGCCACTGCTCGATCTGCCGCCGCAGCAGGGTGAGGTGTCCCGCGTGGTGCACGTGGATGTACATGGGGTGCATGCCCCAGGCGGGCAGGCAGCCGGCATAGCGCCGGCAGGCGGCCGCCACGTCCGCGAAGCCGCTGGCGGTGACTGCCGGCAGGATCATCATTCGCACCCCTGCGGCCAGGGCGCGGGCGTGGACCTCATCCCGGTCCGGGTCGAATTCGCCGGCGTCCAGGTGGCAGTGGGTGTCGATGAGGCCGTCAAGGAACAAGGGGGTGGGGGAAGGGCTTGCATTGGCCATGGCGCCCGACCCCGCCCGCCCCGCCCGGTCAGCCCCGCTTGAGGGCGGCGATGCGCTCCTCCAGGGGCGGGTGGGTCATGAACAGGCGTTTGATGCCGCCGCCCAGGCCGCCGGCGATGCCGAAGGCGGCCATCTGGTCGGGCAGGGGCGCGGTGTGGGTGGCGGCCAGGCGCTCCAGGGCGGCGATCATCTTCTCCCGGCCGGCCAGCTGGGCACCGCCCCGGTCCGCCCGGAATTCCCGCTGGCGGGAGAACCAGAAGACGATGATGCTGGCCAGGATGCCCAGGATGAGCTCGGCGATCATGGCGGTGATCCAAAAGGCTGGGCCGTGGCCCCGTTCGGTCTTGAACACGACCCGGTCCACCAGGTGGCCGATGACCCGGGACAGGAAGATGACGAAGGTGTTGACCACCCCTTGGATGAGGGCCAGGGTCACCATGTCGCCGTTGGCCACGTGGGAGACCTCGTGGGCCAGCACGGCCTCGGCCTCGTCGCGGGTCATGCTGCGCAGCAGCCCCGTGGAGACGGCCACCAGGGCTTGGTTCTTGCTCGGGCCGGTGGCAAAGGCGTTGACCTCGGGGGCGTCGTAGATGGCCACCTCGGGCATGGGGATGCCGGCCTGTTTGGCCTGGCGACGCACCGTCTCCACCAGCCAGATCTCGGTGGGGGTGCGGGGCTGCTCGATCACCTGGGCGCCGGTGAGGCGCTTGGCGGTCCACTTGGAGATGGCCAGCGAGATGAACGAGCCGCCGAAGCCGAACACGGCGGCAAACAGCAGCAGGGAGTTGAGGTCCAGCCCCACCCCATGCTCGTCCAGGATGCGCTCGAAGCCCAGCAGGCGCAGGGTAATGCTGAGCACCACGATGATGGCCAGGTTGGTGGCCAGGAACAGCAGGACGCGTTTCATGAGACTCCTCTCGTCAGGGTTGGATTCAGTGCGGTTTGTACCGGGCAGGCGCCTCGGGGTTCCCGGCCGGCGCCGATTCGGGCTGCACGGCCTCCTCCGGCGCCGGCGCCAGGGAGGGCAGCTTGAGGTGCAGCGCCGCCTTGGCCAGCAGGTGGGCGGAGACCGGGGCGGTGATGAACAGGAACAGGGTCACCAGCACCTCGTGCAGGCTCGTGCCCTCGCCCCGCGTGCTGAAATAGACGGCCGAAGCGATGAGCAGGCTGCCCACCCCCAGGGTGGTGGCCTTGGTGGGGCCGTGCAGCCGGGTATAGAAGTCCTTGAGCCGCGCCAGCCCCAGGGAACCGATGAAGGTGAACACCGCACCGGTCAAGATGAGGAAGGAAAGGAAAAATTCAAGCATGAGGGTGGGGAGTGGGGATGGGTACCCTCACATGCATCACTCGATGATGTCCCCGCGCAGCAGGTACTTGCACAGCGCCACGGTGCCCACGAAGCCCATCAGGGCGATGAGCAGGGCGGCCTCGAAGTAGAGCGCGCTTCCCAGGTGGATGCCCAGCAGCACCAGCAGCGCGATGGTGTTCACGTAGAGGGTGTCCAGGGCGAGGATGCGGTCGGGCAGGCTGGGACCCCTGATCAGACGCCAGAAGTTCATGGCCACGGCCAGGGCCACCAGGGTGAAGGCGATGGGGAGCACCAGATTCAGCATGATTCGAACACCTCCTTCAGCGGCGCCTCGTAGCGTGCCTTGATGGTGGCCACCAGCGCCTGCGCATCCGGCACGTGCAGGCCGTGCACCAGCAGGCTCTTGTGGTCTGGGGCGAGCCGGGCCGACACCGTGCCCGGTGTGAGGCTTATGGTGTTGGCCAGCAGGCTGATGGCGAGATCGGACTCAAGCTCCAGGGGCACGGTCACGAAGGCCGGCTGGAGGCGCGCAGGCTGTCCCAGGATGCGACGGGCGACGGTTAGGTTGGCCACCACGATGTCGTAGAGCACCGTGGCGGTGAAGCGCAGCAGGGTGAGGGGCCGCCGGATGCGCACCCGCTCTGGCCAAAAGCGCAGAGTGAACCAGGGGATGGCCCAGCCCAGGAGCAGCCCCAGCACCACCTGGCCCGGGGCAAGGCTGTTGTTGAGCAGCAGCCAGAGGACCGCCAGGATGGGCGTGAGCAGGGGATGGGGCAGCCAGCGCCTCATGGCTTGCCTCCCCCGAGCACGGCGTGGATGTATGGGCGTGGCTCTTGCAGCTGCTGCGCCGCTGCCTGGGCGTAATCCGCCGCCGGTCTCGCCCCCACCGTCAGGGCCAGCACCAGGGCGAGCAGCCCGACCACCGGCAGGAGCTCGGCTGCCAGCGCGCCGGCCGGCGCTGCCTCGGGTTTGGGGCCTGAGCGGGTGCGGTAGAACAAGAGGCTGCCGCTGCGGGCAAGGGCGATCAGGGTGGCGAGCCCCGCCGCCAATACCGTGGCCATCACCCAGGCAAGCCAGGGATGGGGCAATGCTGCGCGCAGCAGCAGGAACTTGGCCAGGAAACCGGACAGGGGCGGCAGGCCCGCGAGGGCCATGGCGGCTACGAGGTAAAGACCGCCGAGCAGGCGGTGTCCAGCCATGACCGGTCCCGGATCCAGCCGGTCGGCGAGCTCGCCGCGGCGCCGGGCGATGGTCTCGGCGAGGAGAAAGCCGGTGGCGGCGGCGAAGGTGGTGTGGGGCAGGTAGTACAGTCCGGCGGCGATCCCTTCCTGGCTGGCGAGACCGAAGGCGGTGAGCAGGGTGCCGGCCGAGGCCACCACCAGATAGGCGACCTGGGTACGCAGATGCCGGCTGGCCACCGCCCCTAGGGCACCCACCGCCAGGGTAGCCAGGCCCAAGGGCAGCAGCCAGGGGGTAAGCAGACCGGCCACGGCGCCGGCTTCCGCCCCGAAGATCAGGGGGTCCATCCTGAGGATGCTGTAGGCCCCCACCTTGGTCAGGATGGCGAACAAGGCGGCCACTGGCGCGCCGGCGTGGGCATAGGCCGCCGGCAGCCACAGATGCAGAGGAAGCACGGCCGCCTTGAGGGCGAACACGCCCAAGAGCAGCAGTCCCGCGGCGCGCACCAGGGGCACGTTTTCCGGCGGGGTGGCCGCCGCCTTCACGGCCAGGTCGGCCATGTTGAGGGTCCCCAGCACGCCGTAGAGGGTGCCTACGGCAAACAGAAACAGGGTGGAGCCGGCCAGGTTGATCACCACGTAGGCAAGCCCCGCCCGCGTGCGCGGCCCGCCGCCGCCGTGCAGCAGCAGCCCGTAGGAGGCGAGCAGCAGCACCTCGAAGAAGACGAACAGGTTGAAGAGGTCCCCCGTGAGAAAGGCGCCGGCCAACCCGAAGAGCTCCAGCTGGAAGAGCACATGGAAATGCCGACCGCGTGTGTCGAAGCCCCCCATGGCCGCCAGCAGGACGAACAGGGCGAGCGCCGTGGTGATGAGGAGCAGCCACACGGACAGGCGATCGGCCACCAGGACGATGCCGTAGGGGGCAGGCCAGTCGCCCAGGGCATAGACCAGGATGTCGCCGTCGGCCACCACGGGGAGCAGGGCGATGGCGAGGCCGACCTCCATGACGACGGCGGCTACGCTCAACACCCGGCGCACACGGATGTCGACGTGACGCATCAGCAGCAGGACGATGCCTGCCAGCAGCGGCAGCAGCACGGGTGCGATGGTGAGGTGGGTGCTCATTGCCGTCCGTCCACGTGGTCGCTGCCCAGCTCGGCCCGCGCCTTCAGGGCCAGCACGATGACGAAGGCGGTCATGCCAAAGCTGATGACGATGGCGGTGAGCACCAGGGCCTGGGGCAGGGGGTCGGCGTAAGCCGCGCCGGCGTCGGCCACGATGGGCGGCCGACCGATGGCCAGCCGGCCCATGGCGAAGAGGAAGAGGTTCACCGCATAGGACAGATAGGTGAGCCCCAGTACCACCGGGAAGGTGCGGCCGCGCAGGACCAGATAGACGCCGCTGGCGGTGAGCACGCCGATCACGAGGGCGAGCAGGGCCTCCATCACCCGCCCTCCCCGGTCGACTGCGCCGGTTGGCCGGCGCCGTGCATCAGGCCCAGGTGGACCAGGATCAGCAGTGTCGCCCCCACCACCACCAGATAGACCCCCAGGTCGAAGGCCATGGCGCTGGCCAGTTCGAACCCTCCCACCACCGGCCAGTGCACATGGCCGAAGGTGGAGGTGAGGAAGGGATGACTGAAGGCCCAGCTCGCCAGGCCCGTAGCCAGGGCCAGCCCCAGACCCCAGCCGATCACCGGGTGGAAATCGACCGGCAAGCGGGCGTGGGTCCAGGTCACACCGTTGGCCAGGTATTGCGTGATCAAGGCCACGGCCGTGACCAGGCCGGCGATGAAGCCACCGCCCGGCAGGTTGTGGCCGCGCAGGAAGATGAAGGCCGAGGTGAGCAGGGCCAGGGGCAGGAGGAGACGGGTGAGGGAGGCCATGATGAGCGGATGCTTGTCCCAGTTCCATGGACGTCCGTGGGCATCCTGCGCCGGTACGGGCAGCCGCAGCCGCTCCAGCATGGCATAGATGCCCAGACCCGCCATGGCCAGCACGGTGATCTCGCCCAGGGTGTCGAAGCCGCGGAAGTCCACCAGGATGACGTTCACCACATTGGCGCCACCCCCCTCGGGCAGGCTCTTTTCCAGGAAATAACCGGCGATGGTCTCGTAGGGCCGCGTGAGCACCGCCCAGGCAAGAAGCCCCGCGCCGCCGCCGGCGGCCAACGCCAGCAGGCCGTCGCGCGCGCGCCTTGCTGGGCCGGACTCGGCGGGGCCTGTCTGGGGCAGGAAGTAGAGGGCCAGAAGCAAGAGCACCACGCTGACCACCTCCACCGAGAGCTGGGTGAGGGCCAGGTCCGGGGCGGAGAACTTGACGAAGATGAGGGCCACCACCAGACCCACGGCGCCGGTGAGGACGAGGGCAACGAGCCGCTGCCGGTGCAGTAGCACAACCGCCGTGCAGGCTGCCACAAGCCCCAGGGCTGCCGTGAGGCTCACCCCGTCTACCGGCAGGCCGACGCGGCCGCCAGTCGGATTCACACCAGCAGGCAGCAGACCGGCCGCGCCCAGGACGAGACTCGCAGCTACGAACAGGGCCAGCATGCGCTGCAGGGAGTCGGTGTCGAGGGCGCGGGTGATGCCGCCGGCCAGGGCGAACATGCCCAGCAGCAAACGATCATAGACGGCGCGCGCATCCACCCGGCCCTCCCAGCGCGCCGCCAGCGCGAACAGGGGGGCACGGCCGGCATAGATGAGCAGGCCGCCGGCCAGGGCGATGATGCTCATCCACACGGCCGGGCTCATGCCATGCCAGATGGCCAGGTCATAGGCGGGGGTGGAGCCCTGCAGCACGGCGGCGGCGGCCAGGTCCAGGATGGGCTGCACTGTGTACTGGGGCAAGATGCCCACCAGCAGGCACAGGGCCGCCAGCACCTCCACCGGCGCCTTCATCCAGCGCGGCGGCTCGTGGGGGGTGCGGGGCAGGTCCACGGGCTCGCCGTTGAAGAAGACGTCGTGGATGAAGCGCACGGAATAGGCCACGGCGAACGCCCCGGCCACCGTCACGGCCACGGGCAGCAACCAGCCGAAGCGCATCTGGGTGCCCATGTTCACCGCCTCGGCGAAGAACATCTCCTTGGACAGGAAGCCGTTGAACAGGGGCACCCCGGCCATGGCCGCCGCCGCCACCATGGCCAGCGTCGCGGTGTGCGGCATGTAACCCCACAGGCCGTTGATGCGGCGCATGTCGCGCGTGCCGCACTCGTGGTCGATGATGCCGGCGGCCATGAACAGCCCCGCCTTGAAGGTGGCGTGGTTGATGATGTGGAACACACCGGCCACGGCGGCAAGCGGCGTGCCGATGCCGAACAGGATGGTGATGAGCCCCAGGTGGCTGATGGTGGAATAGGCCAGCAGCCCCTTGAGGTCGTGCTTGTACAGGGCGAAATAGGCCCCGGTGAGCAGAGTGGCGAGCCCCACGCCGCCGACGATGTGGGACCACTCCGAGGTGCCGGACAGGGCCGGGAACAGGCGCGCCAGCAGGAAGACCCCGGCCTTGACCATGGTGGCCGAATGCAGATAGGCCGACACTGGCGTGGGGGCGGCCATGGCGTGGGGCAGCCAGAAGTGGAAGGGGAACTGGGCCGACTTGGTGAACACCCCCAGCAGCACCAGGATCAGCATGGGCACGTAGAGAGGGTGGGCGCGGATCGCCTCGCCCGAGACCAGGATGACGCTGAGTTCGTAGCTGTCCGTCATCTCCCCCAGCAGCAGCATCCCCCCTAGCAGGGCGAGCCCCCCGGCGCCGGTCACCGCCAGGGCCATGCGCGCGCCGTTGCGGGCGTCCTCCCGGTGCTGCCAGTAGCTGATGAGCAGAAAGGAGGCCAGGCTGGTCAGCTCCCAGAAGACGAGGAGCTGGATCACGTTCTCGGAGAGCACCACCCCCAGCATGGCGCCCATGAACAGCAGCAGATAGGCATAGAAGCGCCCCATGCCGTCCCGCTCGGAGAGGTAGTAACGGGCGTAGAGGATGATGAGCAGCCCCATGCCCAGGATGAGCAGGGCAAACAGCAGCGCCAGCCCGTCCAGGCGGAAGGCGAGGTCGAGCCCCGCAGCAGGCAGCCAGGCAAGACGCTCCACCCGTATGCCGCCTGCAAAGGGTTCCCCCGCCACGGGCAGGAGCAGGAGGAGGGCCAGGGCGGTCACCGCGCCGGCCGCCCAGGCCGAATACAGGCGCCCGTAACGGGCGACCCAGGCGGCCAGGATGGCGCCCAGATGGGGGATGAGGACCACCCAGAGGAGCGTGTTCATGGGGTCACGCCACAGATCATCCGATGCACGCGCACACGAGCGCCCACGCCCTTTGCAGACCGGCTCTCACAACTCGCTCAAGGGCCTGGCGGCCGCGGCCGCGTCCGCCACCCCCATCCGGTCGATGACGGCCTGCAGGTCCTCCACGAGACGGGCAAGCAACAGTTCGGGCATCTGCTCCAAGGCATGGGTGAGCACGCCGGACAGAGGCGGCGGCGCCCGCCGGAGCAGGGCCTCACCGGCCTCGGTCAGGTAGAGCTCGACCACGCGCTGATCACCGCTGGCGCGTTCCCGCTGCACGAGCCCCGCCCGCTCCAGCTTGTCCAGCAGGTTGCTGGCAGTGGAGGGGT
>FWWM01012058.1_pt1 | contig 10149 bp, 9 predicted proteins | sample 2228351 | NCBI WGS metagenome assembly FWWM01 (sample SAMEA103939774, study PRJEB20133) | metagenome
CCGGGAATGTTTCCCAGGTCCTCTTCCCGACCCGCTCGGCGCCGGCCAGAAAGAGGAATTTGTCGAACACCCGCGCGATCGAATGACCGTAGCGGCACCCCGAGGCCCCGTCCAACTCCTTGCACACTCCGACCCAGGCAGAATTATTCAGTCTTTTGTAGTATTCATCGAAGCGTTTCATGCCTTGCGAGCTTATTTCTAAAATTGATGCGCTCGCATAACGGTCGTAGGGGGTCCACCCGCTTTTGGTATATCTAACCACGACCCACTTGCTGAGTGCAGAAAGCGGATGCGTTGTCTTACCTTTCTGCTCATACTCCAAGAGTTTTTTTGGCGTCGTTCGGAAATCGGGGCTTTGCTGGACCGCGCACTTCGCGAATTGCAGAAACCGCGGCCGTTCGCTCAGCGGTACGTTTCGCGCGACCCTTAAATATCCCAGAAACGAGCGCAGCGTGTCGAGATCCGGTTCAGCAGCGCATGCCTCATACGATTGTTTTTCTTTGGTGTCCCATTGATACACCTGCTCGCTCGCCGCGAGTTCGACGGCACGACGAAACCAATCGGGCAAGTCATTCGCGATCATCGCCCCCTCACACCCCGAGATAGGCCGCGCGGACGGCCGGATCCTCGAGCAGCGCCCGGCCACTGCCGGCGTGCGCGATCACCCCGGTCTCCAACACGTAACCCCGATCGGCGAGCGAGAGCGCCGCCACCGCGTTCTGCTCGACCAGGAGCACCGTCACCCCCTCCGCGCGCAGCCGCACCACGGTCTCCAGGATCTGCTCCACCAGGAAGGGGGCCAGGCCCATCGACGGCTCGTCGAGCAACAACAGGCGCGGTTCCGCCATGAGCGCCCGGCCGATCGCGCACATCTGCTGCTGGCCGCCGGAGAGCGCCCCGGCCGGCGTGGTGCGGCGTTCGGCCAGCTGCGGGAAGAGGGCGAAGACCCGCTCGAGGTTGCGCGCGACGTGCGTGCGGGCGCGGCGGAAGGCGCCCAGGCGCAGATTGTCCTCGACCGACAAGGGCGCGAACAGCTGGCGGCCCTCCGGCACCTGGACGATGCCGCGCGCGACCCGCTCGGGGGCCGACAGCCGCTCGATCGGCTCGCCGGCCAGCAACAACGTGCCGGCGCGGATCGGCAGGACCCCGGAGACGGCGCGCAACAGGGTGGTCTTGCCGGCGCCGTTGGCGCCGACCAGCGCCACGATCTCGCCCTCGCGCACCGCGAGATCGACACCTTTGACCGCCTCGATCCGGCCGTAGCCGCAGCGCAGGCCCGCGACCTCCAAGAGGAACTCAGCCGGCACGCGCGGCCTCCAGGCCGTAGCGGCCGAGATAGGCCTCGATCACCCGGGGATCGGCGCGCACCTGCGCGGGGCTGCCCTCGGCCAGGACCCGGCCGCGGTCGAGCACGAGGACGCGATCGGAGATCCGCATGACGAGCTTCATGTCGTGCTCGACCAGGACCACCCCGACCCCGCGCCGGGCGATCGCCGAAACGAGCCGGTCGATCTCCTCGGTTTCGACCGGATTGCAGCCGGCGGCCGGCTCGTCGAGCATGAGCACGCGCGGCTCGCAGGCGAGGGCGCGGGCGATCTCGAGCCGCTTGAGGGCACCGTAAGGCAGGCTTCCGGCCGGCTCTCGTGCGCGCTCGGCGAGGCCTACGAACGCCAGGAGCTCCATCGCCCGCTCGCGGCTCTCGCGGTTCTGCCGGGCGACCGAGGGCAGGCCCAGAAGCTCGGCCGGAAGCCGCCGGCGTTCGCGCAGATGACGGCCCACCATGACGTTCTCGAGGGCGCTCATCCGCACGAAGATCTGCAGGTTCTGGAAGGTGCGGGCGAGACCGTGGGCGGCCAGCTCGTGCGGCGGCAGGCCCGTGACCTCCGACCCTCCCAGCCGCACCCGTCCCGCGCGCGGCCGGTAGAGCCCGCACACGACGTTGAAGAGCGTGGTCTTGCCCGCCCCGTTGGGGCCGATGATCGCCAGCACCTCGCCGGCCTCGGCGGTGAAGCTCACCTCGTCGAGGGCGACGAGCCCGCCGAACGCGATCGAGACCCCCTCGACCTCGAGCAGGCTCACGCGGTCCTCCGCCGTCGGGCGAGCCGGGCCACGAGCTCGCCGAGGCCGGGCACGATCCCCTGGCGCAAGAAGACCATGAAGAGGATCACGAGCAGGCCGAGGACGGCGTGCTCGTAGTCGTGGAAGAGGGTCAGCGCCTGCGGCAGGACGGTGAGCAGAGCGGCCCCCACGACCGCACCCAGGATCGAGCCCATTCCGCCGATCACCACCATCGTGACGAGTTCGATCGAGCGCAAGAAGCCCGCCACGTCGGGGGTGACGAAACGGTTGAAGAGGGCGAGCAGGCCACCGGCCAGAGCCGCGTAGACCGCGGCGATCACGAACACCACGAGCTTGTGGCGGGCCACGTCGACCCCGACCACGGCCGCGGCGATCTCGCTGTCGTGGAGCGCGCGCAGCGCCCGGCCCGTGGAGCTGTCCTCGAGGGCGAGCGCGATCCAGGCGGCCAGCAGCAGCACGACACCGGTGATCCGATACCAGAGCTCGGCGCCGACGATGCGCACCCCGGCGATCTCCAGCCTCGGCACCTGGATCCCGTCCGGCCCACCGGTGGTGGGCACCTCGCTCACCAGCACGAGATGGACGAGGATGCCGAAGCCCAAGGTGGCGACCGCCAGGTAATGGCCGCGAAGGCGCAGGATCGGCCGGCCCACGAGGAGCGCCAGAAGGCCGGCGGCGATCACCCCCGCGAGCATCGAGAGCAGCGGATCGAGCCCCAGATGCTTGGGCCCGAGGGCGGTGGCATAGGCGCCGATGCCCATGAAGCCGGCGTGGCCCAGGCTCACCTGGCCGGCGAGCCCCATGAGCAGCGCGAGGCCCAGGGCGGCCGTGGCGTTGATCCACACGAGGGTCGCCACCCGCAGATGAAAGGCCGAGGGCAACAGCAGAGGGATCAGGAGCAATACGAGCAGGAGCGCGCCCGCAACCGCGAGCTTGGTACGGACAGCGGGGCTCACGGACACCCTCACACCCGCTCCACCGCGCGGCGGCCGAAGAGGCCCTGCGGCATGGCGAACAGGACCAGCAGGATGACGAGGAAGGCCACCGCGTCCTTGTAGGCCGAGGAGATCCAGCCGGCGGCGAAGGCCTCGAGCAGGCCCAACAGCAAGCCGCCCACCACCGCGCCCACCGGGTTGCCGATCCCACCCAGCATGGCCGCGGCGAAGCCCTTGAGGGCCAGGAGCGTGCCCACGGCGTAGCTCGTGAGGGTGATCGGGGTGACGAGGATGCCGCCCACCGCGCCGATCGCCGCCGAGACGGCGAAGGCGAGCGCCAGCACCCGGCCAGTGTCGATGCCCACGAGCTCGGCGGCGAGCCGGTTGGCGGCGGTCGCCTGCACCGCTTTGCCCAGGAGCGTGCGCTCCATGAACAGCCACAGGGCGACCACGACCAGCGCCGCGCCGCCCAGCACCCACAGCGACTGGGGCAGGATGGCCGCGCCCAAGAGGCGCAGCGGCTCGTCGCCGGAGAAGGCCGGCAAGGCGTGGAACTGCTTGTCGAAGACGATCTGGGCGATGCCGCGGATCAGGATCGAGGCGCCGATCGTCACGATGATCAAGGTCACCACCGAGGCCCCTTTCGCCGGCTCGATCGCCAGGCGATGGAGCAACAGGCCGACCGCCACCGCGACCAGGACCGCGAGCGCCGCCGCCGCCGGCAGGGGCAGGCCGGCCTCGAAGGCGAACACGGTGACCATGCCGCCCAGCATGACGAACTCGCCCTGGGCGAAGTTGACCACCTCGGAGGCCTGGAAGATCAGCGTGAAACCGAGCGCCACGAGCGCGTAGACCGCACCGATCGTGAGGCCGGCGAAGACGAGCTGGAGAGCTTCGGCCATGGACGTGGGGCCGGCGCGGGGCCGGCCCTCCCCCATCCCGCGCTCAATAGAGCAGCTTCCACGTGCCGTCGCGGATCTCCAGCATGCGGAAGGCCGAGAGATCGAGGCCCATGTGGTCGGTCTCGCTCATGTTGACGACCCCGCCCGTGCCCACGAAGCCCTTGGTGGCGCGCAGCGCGTCGCGGATCTTCACGCCCTCGGTGGAGCCGGCCCGCTCGATCGCCTGGACGAGCAGCATGAGCCCGTCGTAGGCGTGGCCGCCGAAGGTACTCACCGGCTGGTTCTGGGTGCTCTCGTACGTGGTCTTGTAGTCGAGCACGACCTTCTTCTGCGGGTCGTCGGCGGGCAGCTGCTCGGCCACGAGCATCGCCGCGGCCGGCAGGCGCACCCCTTCGGCCGCCGGACCCGCCAGCTCGATGAAGCTCTTCGAGGCCACCCCGTGGCTCTGGTAGAGCGGCAGATCGAGGCCCAGCTGGCGGACGTTGCGGGTGACGATCGCCGGTCCCTGGCCGAAATCGGCATTGACGATCACCTGCGCGCCGGCGGCCTTGATCTTACCCAGTTGCGGGGTGGTGTCGGTGTCGCCGGGGGCGTAGCGCTCGTCGGCGACGATCTCGATGCCGTGGGCCGGTGCCACCTTCAAACACTGGTTGCGCATCGAGGCGCCGAAGCCGGCGGTCGAGCTGATCAGTCCGACCTTGGACAGCCCGCGTTTCTTGACGTCCTCGAAGATCTTCTCGCAGGCCATCTTGTCGGTGTGCGGGGTCTTGAAGGTGAAGGGCTTGACCGGCTCGACGATCTCGATCCCACCGGCCAGGCTGATGAAGGGGACCTGCGCGTCCTCGAGCACCGGGATGGCGGCCATGGTGGTGGCGGTGGTGGTCCCACCCACCACGGCCACCACCCGATCGCTCTCGACCAGGCGGGTGGCGAAGGTGCGCGCGGCGTTGGCGTCGCCGCCGTCGTCGTAGATCACGAGCGCGAGGGGGCGCCCCAGCACGCCGCCCGCGGCGTTGATCTTCTCGATGTAGAGCCGCAGCGTGCGGGCCTCGGGATCGCCCAGGAACGAAGCCGGCCCGGTGATCGACAGGAACGAGCCGATCTTGATGGGCTCGGCGGCACCGGCCGCCGCGGCGGCCAGGAGGGTCGCGCCCGCGACCCCCAGGATCAGACGACGTCGGTCCATGGTTGCTCTCCCCGATCGCGGATCTCGGCTCACGACGCCAGCCGGCGCACGCCCACGATCCGGAACCGGCCGGCCACGAAGGCCGCGTCCACGAAGGTGGCGTTGCCGGCCGGGTTGGCGCCGGTGACGTGGAAATCGCTGAAGGCGGCCGCCTGGTTCACGTAGATCGGCCCCTCGAGGTTCACCGACAGCGGCGCGCCGGCGGCGGTGAAGGCCTCGACGGCCCGGGCCACGAAGGCCTCGTCGGTGGCCCAAAGCGCCGCGGTGATCGCTCCCCGCTCGCGCGCCGAGCGGGCCGCCCGCTCGAGCGCCTCGTCGGCATCGGCGCAGCGGATCAAGAAGGCGATCGGCCCGAACCATTCGCGGCACCATTCGGGCTCGCGGTGGCCTTCGAGCTCGACCAGGAGCGGCGTGGCCGTGCGCGCCGGGCCGGCCTCGGGCAGAGGCGCGCTCTCCCGCCACACCCGCCCGAGCCCGCGCGCGGCGGCGATCCGCTCGAGCGTGGCCGGGTTCGGGATCGCCCCCAGCACCGCCAGGGCGCGAGCGGGATCGGAAAGAAGCTCGTCGATCGCCGCCACCAGCGCCCGGGCGAACTCCTCGAAGCCGAGCGAGCCTTCGGAGGTGGCGATGCGCTCGGGCACGAAAAGGTTCTGCGGGGCCGTGCACATCTGGCCGGAATAGAGCGAGAGCGAGAAGGCGAGGTTGGCACAGGTGGCGGTCAGATCGCGCACGCCCTGGATCACCACCGGATTGACCCCGGCCTCCTCGGTGAACAGGAGCTTGTCGCGCACGCTCTCGCGCAGCCAGCGGCCGAAGGCCGGTGAGCCCGTGAAGTCGACGATGCCCACGGCCGGGTGCAGGGCGAGCTCCCGGGTGATCGGTGCGCGGTGCGAATCGACCGCGAGCTGGACGAGATCGGGATCGAAGCCCGCCTCGCGCAGCACCGAGCGGGCCGTGCGCACGGTGAGCGCCAAGGGTAGGACCGCCCCGGGATGCGGCTTCACGATCACCGCGTTGCCGGTCACCAGCGAAGCGAACAGGCCCGGATAGCCGTTCCAGGTCGGGAAGGTCGAGCAGCCGATCACCAGGCCGATGCCGCGCGGCAGGAGATGCCAGTGCTTGTCGAGCACGATCGGTGCGCCCTTGCCCTGCGGCTTCTCCCAACGGGCCCGGTGCGGCACGGCGCGCATCGTCTCGACCGCCACGGCGACGGCCTCGAGGCCGCGGTCCTGGGCGTGCGGGCCACCGGCCTGGAAGGCCATGACGAAGCTCTGGCCGGTGGTGTGGCGCACGGCCTCGGCCAACAGGAACGAGTCGCGGTTGAGCCGGGCCAGGATCTCGAGCGCCACCCCGGCCCGCTCCTCGATCGAGGCCCGCGCCCAGGCCGGCCGGGCCCGCTCGGCGGCGGCGATCAGCGCCTCGAGCGCGGGCCACGGGTAGCGGATGGCCAGCAGCTCGCCGGTCCAGGGCGAGACCTCCTCGCCCAGGGGCTCGCCGTGGCTCTCCTGGTCGATCGGGAAGTCGCCGCCACGCAGCGCCTGGAAGGCGGCCTCGGCCTCGGCCTTGGCGGTCTCGCCGTAGATCCGGCCCGAAGGCACCTCGGGATAGGGGCTCCAATAGGTGCGGGCGCGCCAGGCGGCGATCGCCGCCTCGAGCTGCGCTCGATGCCGGGCGAAGAGCTCGCTCATCCCGGTCCCCCCTCGCCTCCCGTTGGCACCCGCCGGCTCTTGCCCGGCGTTTCGTCGTTCGATATCTGAACGCTCGGTCAGCGAATGGCAAGAGGGGTGCGTTGCGCGAGCCGCAGGCCTCGCGCACCCCGGGGAGGCGGTGATGGCCGAACCCGTCCGGGTCGAGCCACGGGAGGGCTTCTGGCGGATCGTCCTCGATCGCCCGGAGCGGCTGAACGCCTTCGATCGGCCGATGCACGCCGCGCTCGCCGCGGCCCTCGAGCGGGCGGCGGCCGAGCGCAGCTGTCGGGCGGTTCTGTTGACCGGCGCCGGGCGCGGCTTCTGCGCCGGGCAGGACCTGGCCGCGGTCGAGGGCGAGGCCGATCTCGGCCGGCTTCTGGCCGAAACCTGGAACCCTCTGGTCGCACGGCTGCGTACGCTGCCCGTGCCCACCGTCGCGGCGGTCAACGGCATCGCCGCCGGGGCCGGGCTGGCCCTGGCGCTGGCCTGTGATCTCGTGCTGGCCGCCCGCAGCGCCCGCTTCCACATGGCCTTCGCCAAGCTGGCCCTGGTCCCCGACAGCGGGGCGTCCTGGCACCTGCCACGGCTTCTGGGCCCGGTGCGGGCCCGGGCGGCGGCGCTGCTCGGCGATCCGCTGACCGCCGAGGAGGCCCTGCACTGGGGGCTGATCTGGCGGGCCGTCGACGACGAGGCGCTCTCGGCCGAGGCCGAGGCACTGGCGCAAAGGCTCGCCCGGGGCCCCACGGCGGCACTGGTCGCCACCCGCCGACTTCTGGAGGAAGGTCTCTTCCGCAGCTTCGCCGAGCAGCTGGAGGCGGAAGCCGCACTGCAGGCGGAGCTCGGCCGCAGCGCCGATTACGCCGAGGGCGTGCGCGCCTTCCTCGACAAGCGTCCGCCGCGCTTCGGAGAGCGGCCGTGAGCGGGGCTGCCGGCGGGCGCCCGCCGGTCGAGGCGGTGGCCGCGGCCATGTGGGCCGAGGACCGCGCGAGCCGCGGGCTCGGGATGGAGCTGTTGGAGGTGGGCGAGGGCCGCGCCACCCTCGCCATGCGGATCACCGAGGCGATGGTCAACGGCCACGGCATCGCCCACGGCGGCTTCATCTTCACCCTCGCCGACAGCGCCTTCGCCTTCGCCTGCAACTGGACCGGCGAGGTGACCGTGGCGGCGCACTGCCAGATCACCTATCTGCGGCCGGCGCGGCTCGGCCAGCGGCTGATCGCCCGGGCGGTCGAGACCTTCCGCGAGGGCCGCAACGGCATCACGGACGTGCGGGTGTGCAGCGAGGAGGGGCAGACGATCGCCATGTTCCGGGGCCATTCGCGGACCATCGGCGGCTCGATCCTACCCGAGGAGACCAAGCCATGACCCGATCGCCGCGGCTGGGGCCGGCGCCCGATCCGGCCCTCCTCGATCCGATGGAGCGCGCGAGCCTGGACGAGCTGCGCGCCACCCAGCTCGAGCGGCTGCGGGCCACGGTCCGCCGGGTGTGGGAGCACGTGCCCTACTACCGGCGCAAGTTCGAGGCGCACGGCGTTCATCCGGACGACATCCTCAGCCTCGAGGACATCCGCAAGCTGCCGTTCACGACCAAGGACGATCTGCGCGCCACCTACCCCTTCGGTCTGTTCGCCGTGCCGCGCGAGCAGGTGGTCCGGATCCACGCGTCTTCGGGTACCACCGGCAAGCCCACGGTGGTGGGCTACACCCGCGGCGACGTCGAGATCTGGTCGGAGGTGGTGGCCCGCTCGATCCGTGCTTCGGGCGGCCGGCCGGGGATGATCGTCCACGTGGCCTACGGCTACGGCCTGTTCACCGGCGGACTGGGCGCGCACTACGGCGCGGAGCGGTTGGGCTGCACGGTGATCCCGGTCTCGGGCGGGATGACCGAGCGTCAGGTCCTGCTGATCGAGGACCTGAAGCCCGACATCATCATGGTCACCCCGTCCTACATGCTGGCGATCCTCGACGAGTTCCGCCGCCAGGGAAAGGATCCACGGGCCTGCTCGCTGTCGATCGGCATCTTCGGGGCCGAGCCCTGGACCGATGCGATGCGCCTCGAGATCGAGGACAGCTTCGACATGCACGCGGTCGACATCTACGGGCTCTCCGAGGTGATCGGCCCCGGTGTGGCCAACGAGTGCGTGGAGACCAAGGACGGGCTGCACGTCTGGGAGGACCATTTCTATCCCGAGATCGTCGATCCGGCGACCGGCGAGCCCCTGCCGGAAGGGGCCATGGGTGAGCTCGTCTTCACGAGCCTCACCAAGGAGGCCATGCCGGTGATCCGCTACCGCACGCGCGATCTCACCCGGCTGTTGCCCGGCACGGCCCGGCCGACCATGCGGCGGATCGCGAAGATCACCGGCCGCAGCGACGACATGCTAATCATCCGCGGTGTCAATCTGTTCCCCTCCCAGATCGAGGAGCAGATCCTGGCCACCCGCGGCCTCGCTCCGCACTACGAGCTCAGGGTCACCCGCGAGGGCCGGCTCGATCAGCTCACCGTGCGCGTGGAGGCGACGCCCGAATCGGCCTCGCACGAGGCCCGCCGGATCCTGGCCGAGCGGCTCGCCCACCACGTCAAGAGCGTGATCGGTGTCACCTGCACGGTCGAGGTCGTCGAACCCGGGGCCATCGAGCGGTCGATCGGCAAGGCCAAGCGGATCGTCGACCTGCGGCCCAAGGGCTGACCCGGCGTGGGGCGACCGCGGGCACAGGACTACGAGGCGAAGCGGCGGCGCATCCTCGAGGTGGCCGCCCCCCTGTTCGCCCGTCACGGCTACGACCGCACCTCGCTGGCCATGATCGGGGCCGCGGCCGGCGTGGCCAAGTCGCTCGTCTACCACTATTACCGTGACAAGGACGCGGTCCTGTTCGATCTCTTGCGCCGCCATCTCGAAGAGCTCGTGGCGGCGGTCGAGGAGGCGGCGGTCGCGGATGCGCGCCCGGCCGCGCGACGCCTGGCCGACATGGCGATCGCGCTGCTCGAGCACTATCGCGACGCCGATGCCGAGCACCAGGTGCAGATCGCCCATCTCAAGCTGTTGCCCGAACCCGAGCGGGCCCGGCTGCTGGATCTGGAGCGGCGGCTCGTGGCGCTGTTCACCGACGCCCTGATCGCCGCGGTACCCGGCCTCGCGGGCGATCGGGTGCACTTGAAGCCGCTCGTGATGAGCCTGTTCGGTATGCTCAACTGGGCCTTCTTGTGGTTCCGCGAGGACGGCCCCCTGGATCGGCGCGGTTACGCCGAGCTCGCCGTACGCCTGGTGCTGGGTGGGGCCGAGGCGCTCGTAACCGAGCGCCGGGCGCGCGAGGAGGCGGCGCCGGTGGCCGCCGCCCCGCGGATCCCTCAAGCCGCG
>FWWM01017986.1_pt1 | contig 10142 bp, 6 predicted proteins | sample 2228351 | NCBI WGS metagenome assembly FWWM01 (sample SAMEA103939774, study PRJEB20133) | metagenome
CTGCGCCTGCTGCACACCTCCACCACAGCCCACAAGGGACAGAATCGTCAGCATCAACAAGACAGCGCCCGCCGAGAGGATGCCCCAATTGACCGTAAAGAGCGAGCGCAGGCTTTGCACGCCAACGGTGAGCGTGAACATCTCCGTCTTTGTGCCAACGACGAGCGGCCAGAGATAACTCGTCCACTGATTCATGAAGGTGAAGACACCCAATACGACCAGAGGCGGGCGGATCAACGGCAAAATCACGCGGCGATAAATCTGGAACTCGGAGCAGCCGTCGAGCCGGGCGGCGTTTTCCAGGTCGGCTGGCAGCGTTTCAATGAACTGCCGCATCATGAAAATACCAATCGGGTTGGCGAGCGGCGGCAGAATCAGCCCCAAATAGGTGTTTGTCAGGTGCAAGTCGCGGACGATGATAAAGAGGGGCAGCAGTGTTGCCGCGAACGGCACCATCAGCGTCATGAGCACCAGCAGGAAGAGCACATCCTTGCCGGGGAAGCTCATCTTGGCAAACGCGTAGCCGGCCATCGAGTCGATGACGACTTTGATCACCGTGACCGATGACGCGACGATGAGCGAATTCAGCGTCCACCGCAGAAACGGGTTGTCGCGGATCAGGTCGCGGTAGTTGATCAGCGTCGGGTCGCGCGGGATCCATTCCGGCGGATAGGAGAAGAGGGCGATCGTGTCCTTGAGCGAGGTGGAGACGACGTAGAGGAAGGGGACCATCGCCACGAAGGCAGCGAGGGCGAGCACAGCATAGGTGGCCGCGAGGTAGATCGCATTGGCGCTCAGCCAGGGACGCCGCGCGGCCGGGCGTGGCCGGGTTGCTGCTGGAGCGACGGTTGTCTCAAGCTCTGGAAATTCCGTTTCGATCGCCACAATGCTCACTCGATGCTCAGGCTGCACGCTTGCGGAGCAGCCGGATCTCTATCGCCGTCAGCGCTAGGATGAATGCCAGGAGCACGAAGCTCAACGCCGCGGCGAACCCCGTTTTGTCATTGAACTGGAACATCGCTTTGTAGATATACCAGACCACCGTGACGCTGGCGTTTGCCGGGCCGCCATCGGTGAGGATGCTCACCGAGTCGAAAAGCTGAAAGTTCCAGATGGTCGCCATGACGACGGCGAAGAAGAAGGTCGGACGCATCAGTGGCAGTGTCAGATGGATGAAGCGCTGGAACGCATTGGCGCCGTCGATCGTGGCAGCTTGATACAACTCACGCGGAAGCCCGAGCAGCGCCGCGAGGAAGAGCAATGTCCAAAATCCGACGCCGCGCCAGACTTCGAGCATGGCGATGGACGGGATCACAAGCTGCGTATCGCCGATCCAATTCTTCGGCGGGATGCCGAAAAGATCGAGCGTCATGTTGAGCGCCCCGAAATCCCGCTGGACGACAAAGAGCCAGATCAGGGCGGCCACGACATAGGGCGTCAGGGTTGGTATATAGAGCAGGGAACGGAAGACGCGCGCTCCGCGCCCGATCCGTTGCAAGCAGAGCGCGAGCGCCATGCCAAGAACAAAGACCGATGGTATGGCCAGCAGGCAGTAATAAGCGGTGTTTTTGATCGCCGTGATGACAAGGGGATCGTTCCAGACCTCCCGCCAGTTGCGCAAGCCCACATACTCGGCTGGCGTAATGATCCCGCCGTTGTGGAAGGTGAGATAGAACAAGTAGCCCACTGGCACGAGCAAGAACGCGACGAAGAAGATGGCGTTCGGCAGCAGAAAGCCATAGGCAGTGAGCGCCCGGCGCCAGCGATACCTGCGCCGCAACCGCCGGTGCTCTGCTGGAGAGAGTCGCATTGCCACCGTTCCTGACGTGCATGTCTAGCCCATAACCGGAGCTTGCATCATACCGGACTCCGGTCACGGACAACGATCGCCTGCTCCTGCCGTTGTGTGCCTAAGAGGTCTGCAACAAGGCCTTGACGGCCTCCCCAGCCTTCTGCATCGCTTCGTCGGCCGACTGCTCGCCACGATAGGCCTTTTCGACCTCCGGCCAGAGGTTCGTCAGCATCTGGTAGTAATTTTCGTGGATTTGCACGCCTTGCACCTTTGGCACGAACTCCGCTTGCACCTTCTGGAGCAGTGTGCTGGCGTAGGGTGGCGTTGAATCGGTCCGAACGCCCTGCAGGCCGATCTTGGCCGCGTAGGGATTGATCACATCCTTGCTCGTCCACCACTTGACGAAGGCCCACGCCGCCTCCTTGTTCGGGCTCTTCTCCGAGATCGTGGCGTAGCCGAAATTCCCCATCGTGGTTTGCTTGCCGCCTTCGACCGTGGCCGGCGCCTGGGCGACATCGAGCTTAAAGCTGACCGGCTTGTCAAGCTCCCAGACATTGGCCTGCGGATATTCATCGTGCAGGATAGCGATCCGGCCCGCCTCAAAGAGCGCCTTTTGCCCATTCCAGTCATAGGCGCCAGCCTCTGGAGAGACCTTGTGCACCAGCTTCATGTCGGCAAGATACTGGGTGGCAGCCACCGCATTCGGATACAGGTTCTGATCAGAAAGATCGGGGGTCATGACATCGCCGCCGTCATTGTGGACGTAAGGCAGCCAGTCCCAGTGTGCGTAATCGGGGAACCGGTCGCGCACCTGGAAGCCGTAGACGCCGTCTTTCGTCAGAGCCTTGGCGACCTCGACCAGCTCATCCCGCGTCTTGGGGAACTCCTTGATGCCCGCCTTCTCGAAGAGATCAACGTTGTAGAAGATACCGAACGCCGCGCCGAGCGCCCCAACGCCGATCTGCTTGCCCGCAACCTTGGTTACCTCCCAGGTGAATGGCGCGATCGCGGCCTTTTCGGCAGCGTAATCCGGCGCATCCGTCCACTGGCTGAGATCCGCGACCTGGCCAGCATTCCCGAATTTCGCCAGCACCAGATCGACGAGGTAAACCACATCGGGTGGCGCATCGCTGGCATAGGCGGCGGTCAGCTCAGCATCCATCGTCTGCCACTTAAAGAAGGTGGGATTGAGCGTAGTGCCGGGATGGGCGGCCTCAAAATCGGCCTTCATCTGCTCCCAGAACTTTGGATCGTCGGGATGGTGTGGCCCTTTGATGAAGGTGATCGTGGCTTCCGCTTGCTTCTGCCAGCGGCTACGGGAGGGCTGTGGCTTGGGCGCCGCGAGGACATCGGCGACCCGGCTCGCGAACGCGACGGAGACGCCAGCGGCAGTCATCCGCCGCATGAACTCGCGCCGGTTAATGAGCTGGTGTGAAAAATCGATGATCGCTTCATCGCGAAGCCGAAGTCTGTCCTTCCAGGATACATCCCGCTTAGTCATGGCCGGTGCTTGCCTCCTGGTAGCGTGGCTACCTCTGACGACCATCCCCACTCCATGTCGCTGGTTGGTATCCCCGGCGCACCTGACGCTCCGTTACCTGTCTTGCCCAGCGCATTGCCGCGGGAAATGCTTTACGCGAACTGCGTGAGCGAGTATAAGAACGGCTCCAAAGCCTGTCAATGACGTCGGAGCGCGAGCGGGGAGACGTTGGGGGCGCCAGCGAGTGGGAGGCATGAGAAGGAGGCGACAGCAATGCAGGACGCGATTGCGCTCGGTTAGGAGTGAACGTCTTGCGTAACGACCCGTTACCCTGCTGAGGAGGCTGAACCGAGGGTATGCTCAGCCACGCCGGCCAGTTCTTCCATAAGCAACGCGACGGCGGAGAAATCAAGATCCTGCTTCCCAGTCGCGTTTGCAGCGAGCACCATATCATGCGTGAGCGACGTAGCAGGCATCGGTACGGTCAAGTCATGAGCAAGGCTGAGGGCGAGCCAGCCGACCGCGCCGATGGTCCGCGACGGGGCGGCCACGCGGGCAGCAGTCGCAGCCGGCCGATGCCCGCGGTTTCTTGGCTCACTGCGGCGTCCCTCTCCTGGATCACGCCTTCTGCACAACGGCCTAATACAGCCGCTTCATATCCAGCCGCGGCGACATCTCATCATACCGGCCTGCCAGATAGCACTGGAGATTGCGAATAAAGATATCCACGATGCGGCGATTCTCCGCGACACTGGTGCTGGCGGAATGCGGATTGATCAGCACGTTCGGGAGATCCCACAATGGCGATTCGGATGGCAGGGGTTCGGTGCGGAAGACATCGAGCGCCGCGAAGCCGATACGCCCTTCACGCAGCGCGCCGACTAGCGCTTCCTCGTCCACAACGGCGCCCCGCGCGATGTTGACGAAGACGACACCCCGCTTCATGGCGGCAATCTCCGCCGGTCCGATCAGCCCTTCGGTTTCCGGCGTGTGGGGACAGCAGAGGACAACGGCATCGGCGCCGGCGAGCATCGCCCGCAATTCGGCGCGAGAAAAAACCCGGTCCACGCCAAGCTCAGCGGCGCGGGCAGGATCGTAGCGAGCGGCCATGGCCCAGATCGTCATGCCAAAAGCCCGGCCGATGCGCGCCACCTCCCGGCCAATGCGGCCCGGCCCAATAATCGCCAGCACCTGCCCGCGTAGCTCTCCACTCGCGAACCGCTCCCAATGATGCGCTCGCTGCCAGGATTGGAGATCCGCCAGCCGCTTCGTGTGGTACAGCAACGCCGCGAAGACGAACTCTGTGAGCGGTCCAGCGTGGACACCGCTCGCCGTCGTCACGATCAGGCCGGAATCCTGCACGCCGAGCCGCTTGACAAGCATGCCGACACCAGCGGACGTGGTCTGCACCCAGCGCAACCGCGGACATAGCTCAAACAACGGGCAGTCCTCCCCGGCTGGGAAATCCCAAAGCACGTCCGCCCGCCGCAGCAGCGTGCGCCACTCCGCCCGGCGGGTGGTGAATCCCGGCCAGTCCGCCGGACCATTGTGATCCGCGGGGTAGCGAGGCGGCGGCAGGAGGTCGGGACGGTACACGAGCTCGATGCGCTCCGGATCAACGGCCGCAATGCGCGCCGCATGCTCTGCCTCCAGCGGCGACGTGATCATCACCACCACACGCTCCGCCCGGCTTTGATCCGTCATGAACCAACATCCCTTTCTACCTGCGCCCGGCGCTCGACCCGTCCTCAGACGGCATGAGCGCAATTGTATGAGGAGCTTCAAACCATACGTAGTTCCTACGTCGCCAATCCGGCGCGAGATGCTCATGATGACCCTGACACGTTTTGCGACCCAGTATGAGCGCTACATCCGACCAGCGGTCCGGCTGACGAGCGGGTTCGGATATCGGGATGAGCAGGAGAATCGAGCCATGATGCTGCAACGTCATCACCTCTGGCTCGTTGAGGCTCCAGCCAACGAGCGGATCAATGAGCCGAGGGAACAGGACTTGGCTGCCACGGTCTGCGCCACGGTGCGACAGGAGATCGGCCACGCTGAAGAACTCTTCGGCCGCGCACTGTTGGCAGCCCAGATGGGTCTTACCGAGGCGTCCTTGCACGACTTCGCCCGGAGCCTCGTGATGCACGTGCGGGCAGCCCTTGCCGCTGCCACGGCGGCGCGCAGAGCGGCGACCGAAGGCAACGCGGGTGTCGAAGCCGCGCTGGCCGCCCAGGCCCTAATGCTCCTCGATCAAGTGCCAGGGCGCGTGCGGCTCGCGACCGTGCTCTGCGGGACGATTCCGAGCGCAGATGAAACGCTGCTCTCAGTCTCGTTGGGCATCGTGCGCCGGTCGATGGTGCTGCGCATGCTTCTCAGCGAGCCTGGGTGGCGGCGCTTCGAGGGAGCGCTGCGCACGGCGGTGGAAGCGATCCCGGCTCACGCTCCGGCTCTGGACATTCTGGGCTTGCCGCGCTGCACGATGGACGGGATCCCTCCATCGGTCCTCGCCCCGCGCGAGCGGCAGGTCCTAGGCTTAATGGCCGAAGGGCTCACGAACCGGGAGATCGGCGCACGGCTGGGGATCAAGAGCATCACCGTCAACACGTTTGTGAGCCGTATCTTTACCAAGCTTGGCGTGGAGAACCGTGCGGCCGCAGCCGCCTATGCCGTGCGGCATGGCGTGCCAATGAATTGATGAGGCGCACACGAATCAACTGCTCCTGCATCGGTGCCTCCTGCCGGCCGAGGACGGTTTCACATGGTGTCCGCGCTGGCCTCAGGTGGGGAATTCTGTCCTGCGTGGATCCCGCAAAGCCGCATCGAGGGTACCAAGCACTGGCGCGTTCCACCCCCGCAGGGCCATTGCGCCACGACGTAGCCACGCGCCGCCGCCGACGCTCGTGCACATGATGTCCGCAGCGCCTTCCGCCGCGTAGCGCATCGCGGCGCTTCGATCGCGCGTGCGAGCGAAACTTGGAGTCCCTTATCCGAGCCTCTCGGTCACGACACTCCCGTCCGCAATCGCGTAGACTCTGCAGCAATGAGTCTGAGCGGCCAGCCGGGAAGCGGGAGAACGCGCGTGTCAGTGGAAACAGTCAAGCCGCGGACAGGAGCGACGGAAACGCCGCAGAGCGCGACGTCGCGCACCCTGCATGAGGCGGATGGGGAGCTCACCGAGGCACAGATCGCCCGGGGCTTTATTTTGCTCGCGATCGCCTCGTTCTGCTTCCAGGTGACGATGAATGTCACCGAGTCCATCAAGCCCAACTTCTTCCGCGATATATTGGGTATGGATGGCGCGCTCAACGGATACCTCATTGCGATCCGCGAGGTCCCTGGCTTCCTCCTCATCTTTGTTGCCGCGGCGCTGCTGCGCCTGGGTATGGCCCGGGCAGCCGCTATCTCCCTGGTCGTCGCTGGCATCGGCTTTGCCGCATTCGCCACCGCGCACTCCTTTGCGCACATCATCCTCCCGACGCTGATCAGCAGCGTTGGCTACCACTCCGTCTTGCAACTCCAGCCCGCCCTCGGTCTCTCGCTGGCCAAGCGTGGCGAAGAAGGAAGCATGCTCGGCCGCGTCAACAGCATCGGCTTCCTAGGCAGCCTGATCGCCATGAGCACGGTCTTCCTCGTTCTTCTGGGCGTCGAGCACTGGCAAGGCAACCTCAAGGCGCATCAGGAACCCTATTTGCGCGCGTTCTTCATGGGCGCCGGGATCGCCGCCGTGATCGGCGCACTGGCGATTGTGCGCTTTCCGGTCTCGGCTGCCGACCAGGCTGCAGCGCAAAACGCGCCACGCATCACCTGGCGGCGCGAGTACCGCTTGTACTACTGGCTCTCCTTCCTCGATGGCAGCCGGATGCAGATCTATTTCGCCTTTGCCCCATTCGTGCTGGTGGAGCAATTCAACGTCAATGCGCGGGCGCTGACGCTGCTGCTGATTGTGGCCGCGGTCATCAACTGGCTAACCGGCAAGCGCGTGGGGCGCGCGGTGGACCGCTTCGGCGAAAAGCGGGTGCTGACGGTTGGCTATTGTTGTCACCTGCTGGTGTTTCTTGGCTTTGCCTTTGCCCCGAACACCTGGATTGCCTACCTGTGCTACCTGGGCTACAACTGGCTGTTCCTCTTTTCGATCGGCACGACCACGTATCTCCGCAAGATCTGCCGGCGGGAGGATCTGGCGCCGAGCCTGGCGATGGGCGTCTCGCTGTCGCACCTGACGGCGGTGGTGGTGCCGATCTTCGGCGCGGCGCTCTGGGACCGCCTGGGCTACCAGTTCCCGTTCCTCTTCGGCACCGTCTTCATCTTCCTCTCGCTCTGGGCAACGCAGAAGATCGACGTCGCCCGCCAGCGGATCCACGTCGCCCCGGCAGGATAAGGGGCCAGGATCAGGCGCGAGACGGCGAGTAGGGGTTAGGCACACATCCGTGACCTCCCGAATTGTCAAACGCGGGCTTCCAGCCCGGGGCTGTGAGGGAGTGCGCAGCGGATGCGACAAGGCAACCAGCACGAGTGGGGCGGTCGTGCTGTCTCTTCAAGCCTCCAGGTCTGAGTGCCTTGTCCCGCGAATGGATCTGGCGATGGCGCGGTGCACCGTGACGCCCGTCTTGATGAGGGCGTTGACGAACTTCGTGGCGGTGGGGAAGTCGGCCTGGGTGGCGGGAATGATGTAGCCCCGCGGGTCGCGCCGCGCCGGGTCGCGGAGCAGGTCGAAGTACTTGAGCTTTACGTCGGGGACAATGAAGGGCTCGCTTCCGGTGTGAGCGGCCACCGTCCTCACGCTGGCACGTCTGCGTACTCGAAGATCGTGACGCCATTGGCTTGGTAGACGATGCGCAGCTTGCCCTCGGCGGCGGCACGGTCGAACTTGCGCAGCGCGGCCGCGTCGTAATACGTCCGCTCCAGGGGACCGATGTAGATATACCGCACGTGGTACTTGTCGAGCAGCGGCCGGATCGCGTCAAAGCTCAAGCGCGAGCCGAGCATCTGCTCCACATCGTGCTTCCGCTGGTCAATCAGTGCTCCGTAACCAGCGCGCTGCTGGGTCTGATGCCAGTCCCAGCCGATGACCGTTGGCAACCCGGTGTAGACGCTGATCCGCGAGCCCCAGCGATAGAGCGGCGTCACGCCTTCCAGGATTACCGGCGACCCCTGGACGTTGTCTTGCAGCCACCGGATCGCGTCGTAATCGCCGGCAAGCGAATAGGTCTGCGCGGGGCGCCCGTCCGGCTGGTCGGTGTAGACCGCCCACGGCATGTAGGCCATGCCATCGAGGGTGCGCGGCAAGGGAGTAAAGCGATCATTGAGCCGGGCTGGCGTGGCCATGACCGGATACGTCAGCGCAGCCAGGATCAGCACACCGGCGAGGGTGCCCCAGGCGAGCCTTCCCGGCCAGGCAACGAGCGGCCGGCGCCGCGTGACGAGGACGATCAATCCCGTCGCGGCTGCCAGGGCCAGCAACATCCACACCTGCAAATAGAACTTGAAGACGGTGTTCATCCGGCCGATGTCGCCTCGCAACGTGTACCGCTCGACCGCTGCGCTGATGAGCATCGCCAGGGCGATCATCCCACAGAGCACCAGCCGCGCTGGGTCGTCCCGGCGGTGCCAGGCCACCAGCGCCGCCAGCCCGAGGACGGTAACCAGCAGGAGCAGAAGCTGCCCGCGCCAAAGCGCCAGGGCAATCAGCACCGCCGTCCCTATGAACACGACCGGCGCGGCTGGGACCGGGAGGGGCCGGGCGCCCAGCGCCAGAGAGGCATCGAGCCGGCGCTCCTCGGACGAGAGCACCGCATAGGACCAGCGGAACCCCAGCGGGCGCAGCACCGGCCAGGGCAACCGGTCGGGCAGCGTTCTCCCCACCTCCGCGAAAAGGAACGAGACCAGGACGAACAGCATGAGACCGTGGATGATGAGGTATTGGCTGGGGCGAGTGGCCGTCTCCGTCCAGCGGTCAAATCCGCTGTTTGGCTGGGCATAGTGGGCAAAGTATGGCCAGAAGAGCAGCCGGCCGGCGACAACCGTGCCCACCGTCCACAAGCCAGCCCGGCGCAGCGCGGCAAAAGACAGGCGCCACGTGTACTGTGCCGGAGACTCACGCTCATCCGCTACTGCGACCGCTGGCTGGAGCGCCTCGAGCAGCACGAACGCGGCCGCCACGACCAGCACATAGGTCGGGAAATCCCAGGTGTTCAAGGGATACAGGACGCCAGTGACCAGCGCGGCCAGGCCAACGAGCCAGGAGCGCTCAAGCGTCAGGCCCCAGGGGATCGACAGCCAGACCGCTCGCCATCCGGTCACCGGCCGGAAGAGCGTGCCAGCCAGATCAGAACGCGCCTGAGACGCTTCCGCCGGAAGTGCCGGCTCGGCCGGCGTTGTCACCGCATCTGCGGGCCAGCGGCGCCCGAGCGCCACGCCGAGCGCAACCAGCAGCGCTGCTGCCGTGAATGGCAGGGCCATCAGGTGTGGATGAAGATCGGCAAACAAAAAGCTGAAATACGGAAACTCGTTGATGGTCCCATCAATCACGCGGGAAGGATCCCAGAACAAGTTACTCGGCAGCGAACGGTCATCGGTCAGCATGCGCCAGACGCCGCGCACGATATCCCCAAACGTGCCCAGCGCAAAGGGGCCTTGGGGAGCCGGTGGATACCCGTAGTCGCCGCGCCCGATCCGCCGCGCCAGATCGAGATTGCCCAGCACCGCAACGAACAGCGGCCCTGCCAGCGCGAAGAGCAACGCGGCTCCCCGCCGGATGCGCAGCTCGCTGGCCAGCAGGCGGAACATGGCGAGGGTGAAGGACCAGGCGTTGATCGCCAGGAGCGCAAACAGCGCCGGAACCGCGACATTGAACGCGATGGCCGGAAT
>FWWM01017987.1_pt1 | contig 10142 bp, 7 predicted proteins | sample 2228351 | NCBI WGS metagenome assembly FWWM01 (sample SAMEA103939774, study PRJEB20133) | metagenome
CTCCGTGCGCTCTCTCAACACATCTCCGTGCCTTCGTGTCTCAGTGGTTTCATCCCAGAAGAACCTCCGTGCTCTCCGTATCTCAGTGGTTTCCTTCCTCCGTGCGCTCTCTCAACACATCTCCGTGCCTTCGTATCTCAGTGGTTTCCTCCCTCCGTGCGCTCTCTCAACCCATCTCCGTGCCTTCGTATCTCAGTGGTTTCCTCCCTCCGTGCGCTCTCTCAACACATCTCCATGCCTTCGTATCTCAGTGGTTTCATCCCAAAGAACCTCCGTGCTCTCCGTAACTCAGTGGTTTCCTTCCTCCGTGCGCTCTCTCAACACATCTCCGTGCCTTCGTGTCTCAGTGGTTTCATCCCAGAAGAACCTCCGTGCTCTCCGTATCTCAGTGGTTTCCTCACCGACTGACACCAACTAAAGTTGGCATTACGTTTCTCACACACCCTCCCCTCGCAACCGATCTGCCAGCCTCTGGCGATGCACCGCCCACCAGCGTTCCAGGCGCTGCCTCCACGAATACCGCCGCAAATACTCCAGGCGATACGCAAACCGCGCCGGCATCAACCCGAAAAGCCGGGGCACACTATCCACCGGGCACGTTCGGCTGAGCGAAACATAATCCAAATGAAACGACGAAATCGGAAACTCCCGAACCATCGTCTGCAGAGTCACAATCAACGCCCGCACCATCGGCACCGAGAGCGAGATCACCTTACGACGATATTGCGTCACGCCCATAATGATCTCCACCACCTCTCGCAGCGTAAAATACTCGCTCCCACCAATTTCATACGTCTGATTCACCATATCCTCCCGGTCCAACGCCCAGAGCAGGCAGGTGATCACATCCTCGATCCACAACGGCTGCACCACCGTACGTCCCCCACCCGGCAACGGAAAGAGCGGTGCATAACGCAGCAGACGTGCCAGCGTCACCGTGAAATGATCCTCCGGCCCGAAGACCACGGCGGAGCGCAAAATGGTGAACGGTACCCCCGAACGGCGGATATGCTCCTCCGCGATCCCCTTGGCGCGCAACACCGGAAAAGCGGACATGCGATCCGCATCCAGGTGACTCAGGTAAATCAGGCGCTTCACCCGGGCATCGGCGGCGGCTTCTGCCAGGTTCTTCGTGCCCAAAACATCTGTCCTCAACAGATCGGCATGAGGACCCTGATTCTCTGCGCTGGCCAGATGGATCACATACTTCACCCCCGTCATGGCCGCCCGCAGCCCGCGTGGATCGCTCAGGCTGGCCACTGCCACATCCAGAGGAATCCCCTTTGGCAGGCGTGGCGTGCGCGGCGCAGGATGCAACAAGACGCGTACCAGCAACCCTGCCTCGAACAAATGCCTGAGCAAGGCCCGTCCAATAAACCCTGTGCCACCCGTGACCAGATACATGGATGACTCTATCGCACAAGCTCTGAGTTTGTACCACGGAGATACGGAGTCACGGAGTTTTTCTTCATTACCTACCTCAGTGTCTCCGCGTCTCTGTGGTTCGATTCTGGCCTTTTTGCAGTGGACTCATGGATAAAACGATTATAGCAGAGACCACACGTTCCTAAGCCTATCCTGCACACCCGGATTGCAGAGAGCCATGAGAACATAGCGAATTTCCGCTGTGGAGTTTTTATGGCACTGCAGCGACAAAACAACTTTGTGCCGCCCAGACAACGCTCTCCTGGATGACCAGCCATGGCCGTCGGTAAAATCAGCCATCCTGCGGATGAACCTGGGGAGAACCGGCCTATTCCGGCCGCTTTCCGATCAGTCCCAGGTCCCATCCTGCCGGGTCTACCGGGCAGAAGTGCTACTCCACCTCACAGGTAAACAGGCCGATCTCCATCTCCTGTGGCGTCAACCCGCCGTGGTGACCATAATACTTCTGCTCAAACTTATCTCGAAGGTACCACCACACCGCCTCCCCTGCCCTGGGCAGGATCACCAGATCGCCTGCCCGTTCCCGGAAGGTGGCAGTCAGGGTGGGGCCGAAATATCCCTCTGCGATCAGCGCATCCACCTTCACCACCGCAGCCCGCTCCTCCAATCGTTCCGCCAGAAACGCCTGAGCCTCATCCACCATGCCCTCCTGGATGTACAGGAACATATCTCGGGGCGAGCCGGCCGGGGTGAGAGGAATCCCGCGTCGGTTCGTCCGCAAGAAGCGCTCCAGGCCCTGGAAGCGTGGATCCAGGTTCAGGTAGATCGTGGTTTTCGGGTCCACTTCCACTGCGCCGTGATCGGCCGTGAACAAAAACAACACCCGTTTCCGTGCCGGAATCAGACGGGTGAAGAAGTGCTCCATGAGCAACAAAAACGCCTGAAATTCCGCCTCGGTTTGTGGGGCTGTCGGGCCGTAGGTATGACAAATCCCATCCATCTCACCCACGTACAAATGCACATACGTCGGTCGGGAAGCGCGCTCCAGCAACAGACCGATGTTGATCAAGGCCTCGCTGAAAGTCTTGAACGGATGCAGCCAGGCGCCATGCATCACCACTTTGGAATAGGTAGACGGAGTGTGATCCCGCGCCCCAAACACATGCACCTCGATCCCCTGTCGCCGCCAGGCAGGGTACAGCGGATTCGACGGAAAAATCCGCTGCGGTGCGATATGCGATCGCAACGTATCCCGATCCTTATCCCCGGCATACGAAAACAACAACGGCGCAATCAACCGATCCAGCCGCGGCTCGTAGTAAAACCACTCCAGGATGCCATGCTCCCCCACCGGTTGTCCCGTATGGATCGTAGTCACGTGAGCGGCAGTCGTGGAGGGGAACTGGGCCGTCAGGTGTTCCAGTTTCCCTAAAGCGAACAGACGTTGCAAAAACGGTTCATACTGAAACCGCTCGATAAACCGCCAGCCAAACCCATCGGCCAGGCACAACACCACCGCATCATACTGGCCGGAAAGCAGAGCCTGCCGCACCCGGCCGGGGATCGAAGCAAACCCCCCTTCATCATAACGAGGCTTCACAAAGTCATCCAGCATACCTCTCCTCTGCTCCATCTTCCAGCATCTTTGCGGCCGCACGGCGACCGATCTGCACCGCAAAATTCGTCCCCCGATCCCACGGATACACCTGGCTCATTGAAGCGAAATACAGGCCACGTATGGGCGTGCGAATGTCAGGGATGACCTGCGAATGATTCACCAGTGGCACCGGCTGAGCATACCCCGTCTTGAACACCCATACTTTTTTGATCCACTCTCGGCGAAACCCCGGATTAATGCGGACAAATGCCGGCAAAAAGCGCTCCAGCAACTCCCCTTCGCTGAACGCAAAATACTCATGTTCGGGCTCCAGATAATCGCCGGCATATACAATATGATCGCCTCCGAAATAGCGTGGCGAGAGAAAATTGGTATGCTCCACCAGCGCCAGGAAGGGAAAGCCGGCCTCTTTGGGCAAATTGAACCAGTAATACCCTTCCCTCGACAACTGCTGGCGAAGCGACACCACCATCACCACCGCCCCCAGCGACTTCAACGCCAGCAATCCCTGGAGATACGCTGATGGAAGATCAGGACACATCTCCGCCAGGCTCCGCGGCGACGTGGTGACCAGCACCTGATCGAAACTCTCCTCGCTCCCTGCCGCCTCGACCTTCCACCCCCGGTCTGCATCCGGGCGAACACGACGCACCGCCACCCCCAGGCGGATCGTCACCCCCAGAGCGCGCAGGCGATCGGCGAAGGCATCAGCGAAGGCCTGAAAGCCCCCTTCGAACGTTCCCAGGCGAGTGGTGCGGGCCTTCAAGCGCGCCCACAACCAGGCCATATTCACCTGACTAGCATACGGCCCGAACTTCCCCACCAGCAAAGGCTTCCACATACGCTCATACACCCGTCGGCCGGCCCAGCGGATCATCCATGCTTCCGCCGTAACCGTCTCCAGCGGCTGCCAGTGATTGGTCAACCGCAGATACAGGCCCACCAACCCAAAACGGATCTTATCCACCCCATACCCCAGCCCCGGGAACAGCAACGCCTTGACGATAGAGTCAAATGGATAAAACCGTCCGTTATGATACATCACCGTCAACGGACGGAAAAACAACACCCGATCCTGCCATCCCAACTCACGGATGAGCCCCAGGATATCGTGATCGGTTTGAAACCAGTGATGATAGAACTTCTCAACCGACCACTCCCAATGTGGCTCTCGAAAACCGCTTGCCAGGCCTCCCACCGAATCGGTTGCTTCCAGAATGGTCACTGCATGGCCAGCGCGGCGCAGATCAAACGCGGCGGCCAATCCACCAAACCCCGCTCCAATCACGGCAATCTTCATGGGCCTTCCCTATTCTCGAAAAATCCGTGCATAGGTTTCAGAGGTCTTCATCAATTCATCATGGGTACCGATAGCAGCCACGCGTCCCTGGCGGAGCACGACGATCAGGTCAGCCCAACGAATCTGCGACAGGCGATGGGTGATGATAAACGTAGTGCGTCCCCGTGAAGCCGCCGCAATAGCACGCTGAATGCGATCCTCGGTAGCCGAGTCGATAGCCGAAGTCGAATCGTCCAGGATCAGGATACGTGGATCGGTCAAAAAGGCCCGTGCCAGAGCGATGCGCTGACGTTGCCCTCCCGAAAGCGTTACCCCGCGTTCACCGATCACCGTATCATAGCCGTTCTCCAGGTCCATAATGAATTCATGTGCCTGAGCGGCGCGAGCGGCGGCCTCGATCTCCTCACGAGTGGCATTGGGCTTACCGAAAGCGATGTTCTCAGCAATAGAGCGCGAGAAGAGAAAGATATCCTGCTCGATAATCGAAATTTGCCGTCGCAGCGCCGCCAGATTCCAGTCGCGCACATCCACTCCATCCACTTTCACCGATCCGCTGGATACATCGTAAATGCGATTGATCAACTTGACCAGAGTGGTTTTGCCGGCACCGGTTTGACCGACGATAGCAACCGTCTGCCCCGGTTGCACGGTGAAAGTGATCCCCTGCAAAACGCGCTGCGGCCCCTGCGGAGTTGGATAATCAAAGCACACATTGCGAAACTCTACTGCACCTTTCATCTCTTCCGCATAGCCAGCGACGTTTTGATCCAGGTCGTTCTGGCGATTGATCAGGTCCAGGATGCGGCGCGCCCCAGAAAGCCCCAGCGCGATCTGGCTATATGCAAAAGTAGAAGCAAACGTCGGGAATTCCAGCAGGCGCAACAGGCCAAAATAGGCCACGACCTCGCCGACCGATAAAGCCCCGGCGCGATACAACACCAGTGCATGGAACAACCCGGCCGCGTAGGCCACGCCGAGCAACAGCATCGGCAAGAAACGCGCCTCCAGATCGCCCTGGCGCACAAAGGCTTCGCGCACCTGTCGGGCGTGTGTGATGAATCGTTCGATCTCGCTCTGCTCCTGGGCAGCGCTCTTCACCGTTTCCACCCCATCCAGCGTTTCGGCCAGATGGGCATTCATCTTACCGAAAGTCGCCCGCGCGGCATCGGTCACCGGCGAGAGAGTCCGCAGATAGTGACGCAGTGCCAGAAAATAAGCCACCAAAAACAAAGCCGGGACCAGAACCAGATGGGGATGAAGGCGAGGCCCCTGAATCAGCGGAACGATCAGGAAGAAAAAGGAACCAATCACCAAATTCAGGCCAGGGCTGAACATCAGGTTGATCTCGCGCACATCGTTGGTGGCGCGGGCCATGGTATCCCCTACCGGCTGCAGGTTGTGGAAGGTCATGCTCTTCCCCAACAGAGCCAGGTATAGCTCATCGCGAATATCACGCTCCAGGCGCTGAGCGATCAACTCGGCGCCGAAATTGCGTCCAAACTGCAACACTGCTCGCAGCAATTGGGAACCAGCGATCCACAACGCTGTAGGGAGCAACACTTCCAGACGCGGTGGCGACGTCAGCATATCATCAAACGCCCGACCAACCAGCGCCGGCACGATGCCGGCCAGAGCACCGTTGCCATAGGCGCCGATCACCATCACGATCACCAACGGCCAATACCGCAACGCATGAGATGCCACCCAGCGTGCCGGGCTGGATCGATCCACCCGATAGGTACGAGGCAGGCTGAATTCGGCTAACGAAGGGGCTGTCATGGAGGGAGGATTCTACTATAAAACACTTAAGACGGAGGAAGATCAGGAGAGCGTGAGAACGTACCGCCAACTTCAGTCGGTGAACGTAATGCCAACTTTAGTTGGTGACCGTACCGCCAACTTCAGTCGGTGAACGTAATGCCAACTTCAGTTGGTGACCGTACCGCCAACTTTAGTTGGTGACCGTACCGCCAACTTCAGTCGGTGACCGTACCGCCAACTTCAGTCGGTGAACGTAATGCCAACTTTAGTTGGTGACCGTACCGCCAACTTTAGTCGGTGACCGTACCGCCAACTTCAGTCGGTGAACGTAATGCCAACTTCAGTTGGTGAACGTAATGCCAACTTCAGTTGGTGACCGTACCGCCAACTTTAGTCGGTGAACGTAACGCCAACTTTAGTCGGTGAACGGACCTGAGTCGGTGAATGGCCGATGGAGTGGAGATTGACTCTTTGCGTCGCTTTGAGGTCTTCGCGCCCTGAAAGTGAATTCCAAACGGCAAAGGACACGAGGACGACAAACGATGTGACAAACATCACCTCAATTCTCATGCCTGCTTAATCACCCCTCTCTTATCTCGGAGTATACTGCTCCAAATACAACCCTCCCTTTTCTGGCGACGTCTCGAGCATACAACTTCCCAATGCTATACTTCTAGTTTCCTTCAGACAAGCCCCTCCACCAATCAATCGCCATGAACCTGGATATCTTTCAAAACGTGAATGTGCTACGGCGTGCCCTCTCTCAGCAACAATACATCGCCAGTGATGAAATTGCCACCATCACCTACCTGGCCCACACTCTGGGCAAACCCTTGCTCGTCGAAGGGCCGGCCGGAGTGGGCAAGACCGAACTGGCCAAAGCCATTGCTGGCGCGCTGCAAACCGAGTTGATCCGCCTGCAATGTTACGAGGGACTGGATGAAACCAAAGCCCTCTACGAGTGGGAATACGCCAAGCAATTGCTCTACACCCAACTCCTGCGAGATAAACTCAACGAAACCCTGGCCCGTGCAGAGACTCTCACCCAGGCGGCCGATCTGCTGGCCAACGAAGAAGACGTATTCTTCTCTACCCGCTTCCTGCTCCCCCGCCCATTGCTACGAGCCATCTTGAGCGATCAACCCGTCGTTTTGCTGATTGACGAAATTGACCGCGCCGATGCCGAATTTGAGGCCTTTCTGCTGGAGATCTTGAGCGACTTCCAGGTATCCATTCCCGAACTCGGCACTCTGCGCGCCAGACATCGCCCCTTTGTCGTCCTGACCAGCAACAACACCCGGGAACTGAGCGAAGCACTGAAACGGCGTTGTCTGTATTTGTTCATTGACTACCCTTCACTGGAAGAAGAACTGGCCGTCGTTCACCTGAAAGTACCCGCCCTGGATAAAAAACTGGCCCGCCAGGCCGTGGAATTCGTCCAGCGCCTACGTCAGCTTGACCTGCGCAAATCCCCCAGCATCAGCGAAACCCTGGATTGGGCCCAGGCCCTGGTCGCCTTGAACGCCCACAATCTGGACCAGGCAACCCTGGAGCAGACCCTGAGTGTGCTCCTGAAGCACGAAAGCGACCTGGCCCGGGTCAAACGCCAGATTTCTCAACCCTCCTCCCGACGTTACTCTGACGAATCGGATATCTTCTCCGGCAACTAACCGATAGCGAGGGGCGATGGAAACCCGTATTCTCCAGTTCATCTCGGCATTGCGAGCGGCGGGCGTGCGCATTAGCCTGGCCGAGAGCACAGAGGCCTTCCAGGCCGTGGATCACATGGGCATCCAGAATCGCGAAACCTTTCGACTCAGCCTGCGGGCCACGCTGATTAAGGATGCACGTCACCTGCCGATCTTTGAGCGGCTTTTTCCCCTGTTCTTCGGCAGCGCAACGCAACCTGCTCTGAACAACGTGCTGGACGATCTCACCCCCGACGAAGCCCACATGCTGGCAGAAGCATTGCGTCAACTGGCCGAACACCTGCGTCGCCAGGTTCAGCGTCTACTCGAGGGCAGACCTCTCTCCCCTGAAGAATTGAATGCCCTGGCCCGTCTGGTGGGATTGGATCACATCCAGGACTGGCGTTATCAGGCCTGGCTGGTCCAGCGTATGGAGCGCGCTCTGGCGTTTCCTGAAGTGCGACAGGCGCTGCGTGAACTCTGGCAGGCCCTCTCCGAACTGGGTATGAACCGTCAACGCATCGAGCAGATCCGCCGCCAGGTCGAACACAACCTGCAGGGACTCTCCCAACAGTTAAGTCGCTTTGTCGGTCAACGAATCGCCGAGAACCTGAGTCAGACCAGACGCCCTCTGGAAGGCCTGGATGGGCTGATGAACCGTCCCTTCCAGGCGCTCTCGGAGGCCGAGAAGAACATCCTGCAGCGCGAAGTACGTCGTCTGGCAGCGGCTTTGCGTACCCGCATCGCCCTGCGACAAAAGCGTGCCAAAACGGGCTTTCTTGATCCCAAAGCCACCCTGCGCGCCAACCTGAAACACCAATCGGTGCCGATCCTGATCCGCCATCGTGACCGCAGCCGCAAACCCAAAATCGTGGCCCTGTGCGACATCAGCACCTCCATGCGCTTCTGCTCCGAATTGATGCTCTCTTTCCTGTTTGCCTTACAGGGACAGGTGCGCAAGACCCATGCCTTTGCCTTCATTGATCACCTAGAATACATCTCCAATGACTTTCGGGGGTCAGATGGTAATGCTGCCGTGGCTCACGTCTTGCAGCGCATGCCTGCTGGCCACTACAACACCGATCTCGGCTATGCCCTGCAAAACTTCGTGGATGACTACCTGGATACCCTGAACGGCCAGACCACCCTGATTGTGGTTGGCGATGGACGTAACAACTACAACGATCCACGTCTGGACCTGTTTTCTCTGCTCACGCGCCGCGCCGCCCGTACCCTCTGGCTCAATCCCGAACCACCTGTCCTGTGGGGCACAGGAGATAGCGACATGCATCGCTACGCTCCCTATTGTGATCAGGTCCTGAAGGTGGCCACCCTGGCCGAACTGATCGCAGCGATAGATACCATTCTGGAGGGGTGATCCGCCACATCCGTTTGTGGCCACACTCCGTTCTTTTTTGTGCGCCATCTGCTATCTCAAACCCGCGGTCTGCACCCATAACACCTTTCCATGCCCCCTCTTCGTTCACCCAAACGCCCACACCATCCAGATAGCGATCATCAGCATCCCGATCCCCAGGCGGGCGAAAAACGCGATTCCCCAACCGATTAGATAGGCTCGCGCCGACTCAATGGCCTGCTGGACCTGTCGCAAGCGCCAATATTCCAGCCCGACCAGCGCCAGCGGGGTGCCGATCAAACCGATGAGCGGTGTAGCTATGATGCTGAGTCCGATCCCCAGCACGTAACTGAGCAAAATATTGCGCCAGGGAATGGCATGTTCACGCATGCGCCGAGCAATGATCAGATTATCCACCACGTTCCCGACCAGCATCAGCACGGAAATCAGGGCAAACCACAACCAACCCACCCCGTTCATGGCATCGCTGGCCAGCCGTATCAGGGCATATCCCAGGGCCACAAGCCAGATCACGGTCAAACCGGGGAAGACGGGCATGATCAGCCCGGCCAATCCGATCAGCATGAAGAACAGGGTCAGAGTATGCAGGGCAAAGTCCAGCCAGTAAGCGATCATCGCAACAGGCGTCAGGAGACAGCGGCCCGGATGGCCAAATCCAGGTCGTCCCACAGATCGTCTGGGTCTTCGATGCCCACGCTGAGCCGCAACAAAGACGGGGGGAGATGCTCCTGACCAGGGATGGCCGCCCGCCGCTCCATGGTCGATTCCACCCCTCCCAGACTGGTAGCATGACGAATCAGACGCACACTACGGCAGACGGCATCAGCCATCTCAGCCCCACCGCGCAGCTCGAAAGACAAAACCGCTCCGAAACCCTTGAGAAGACGTCGAGCCACTTCATGGGTGGGATGAGAAGCCAGTCCTGGATAGCGAACACAGCTTACCCAAGGGTGGTGCACCAGACGTTCGGCCAGGATCATGGCCGTCTGCTGAGACCGTTGCAGGCGCAAC
>FWWM01017988.1_pt1 | contig 10142 bp, 9 predicted proteins | sample 2228351 | NCBI WGS metagenome assembly FWWM01 (sample SAMEA103939774, study PRJEB20133) | metagenome
AGGTGAAGTAGGCATAGGGAGAGGGATCCCTGTTAAACCTGCTCCTATACTCTTTCTCAAAGATCTCTGCCAAGGGGCTCCCCCTAGGAGATGCGAAGACACCTGTTAAGCCCACCTTTGCTAGAAAGTCAGCAACCTCCTTAGTGGCCTTACCAGTTGGCGGCGGGGTATATGCTGCAGGTCTATTCAGAGTCTCGCCACCAAACCATCTAACACTTCCTAGCACGGGGTCGAGTCTCGCGTGGCCCAGTATGTTGAGCCCATCGTCCTCGAACGCTATGATCAGAACTGCTGTAGAGCTATCGGCACCAAGTTCTCTCACATAGGAGCTCAGTCTACTAACCTCTGATGCGTAGTCAGGCTGCCCCACAGTATATACAATCTCCCTTAGAGTCCCACCATACTGTGATGTGTAGATGCTTCTAAAAGCCTCTAGAAGTCCTCTCCCATAGTCGTCTCCCCTAACTATTGCTGCTACCTTCTTTATCCCCATGCTGCTCATAAGCTGTGCAAGAACCCTTGCCTGGAACGTATCGGGAGGGGTTGCTCTGAAGACATAGTCGGGAGAAGCTAGTAGGGGGCTTGTTGAGGAGGGGCTTATGATCACGATCTTATTGCTATTGGCAAAATCAATAACACCCCTAACCTCGCCGCTGCCGAACGGGCCTATTATAACCCTGATCCCCGCCGCGTACATTGGTTGAACAACCTTGAGGGCATCTGCAGCAGTCCCCTTTGTATCATCGTGCACGTAGGCGAACCTTATGGGAGCCCCTATTGATGATAGGTATCTGTTTATATGTTCTATAGCGAGGATCCCCCCGTCTCTCCTCACAGGGCCGTCCACGGCAAAGGGGCCACTAACAGCCATTGCGAAGCCCAGCTTGCACTCAATCATCTGTGGCTGCTGCACCGCCTGGGTGAGTGTTGTTGTTATCATCTGTGTAACCGTTATCAGGGCAGCCCCACCGCCGGGTGCTGTTACGGTTGCTGTTGTAGTCACAACCCTGGCTGGTGGATATGCTAGCAGGTATCCAAGAGATCCTAGCAGTATCACTACTAGAACCACTAGCCCGATGGTGACTGGACTTCTAATCGCGCTCGACACTGTTAAACCACCAACAATAATAACTATGGAATAATATATATTGCTTTATCTGGGGGGTGCTCTCCTTTGAATATAAAGATCAGATGTTGTTTAAGCATCAAAAAGCCCTAGGATCTATGAGAAGCCGTTACCCACCCAGCTGGGAATAGGATCTATTGTAGTGCCGGGAGATCTCTAGGATCGCTATTGGTATCGAGTACACCATGTAGAGCCCCATGGTTACTATCGATGCCAAGATAGCGTTTGAGATCATCCTTCCCCTAGGGATTAGCGGGGCTCTCATGGGTCTCGGGCCCTGAGATGCTCTGGCCAGGATCTCTAGCTCAAGCTCTCTCTGTCTTTCAAACCACGCGGTGGTTTCCTCTACTAGCGAGTATGCGGAGGCGATCATTATTATTGGCGCTATTGTAGCACCTATGGGTAGCACTATTAATAGTATCGGCATGAAAAGTACTGAGAGGATCAGCAGGATCACGAGGATCATTATTGAGATCGTGGCTAGCTTCACGCTGTTGAGGAGAGACGGGATCTGGGGCCCTGTTTCTAAGATCTCTTCAGAGATCCTCTGGGGATCTCCCCCAGATGCTCTGGCTATTGTTTCCCCCAGCATCGAGATCCTTGTTCTGGTGTATGTTGCTAGGGCCGAGCCTGTAGATATTGCTGAGGGCATGAATATAATTGTTCCGGCGAAAGAAACAATAGATCCTAGGGGGAGGAGGGTTAGGACTAGGCTTAGAGCCTGGTTGAGTATGTTTATCTGGAGAACGAGGTAGAGCATGATCGATGTGAGCATAAGGATAGGGCTTAGGAGGAGCATGAAAGCCCCAACACCCATCAATATGGAGGAGACTATTAAGCCGCCCACTGGGAGGCGCTTAGCAGGATCACGGCTATGTGTGCTCATCCTAGGCACCCAGGGCTTTCTTTATATACTCCACAGAATCTGGGTTCTCGAGAACACTTATATCTCCCAGCTGCCCCCCCGTTACTATAGCCCTTATGATCCTCCTCATGATCTTCCCGCTCCTGGTTCTCGGAAGATCCCTAACGATATAGATAGAATCGGGCTCGAAGGGCTTTCCAATAGCATCTGCAACTCTCTTCCTCGCACCGGCTATTAGGATCTCAGGATCCTCTGGAGGCCATTTCTTAGGCTTTACAAAGCAGCCTATAACCTCTCCCCTAACCTCGTGGGGGATCCCTATGCATGCCGACTCAGCAACCCACTCCAGATGGTTTATCACAGCCTCGATCTCTGCAGATCCTATTCTCTTGCCAGCAACCTTGATCACATCGTCAGCCCTTCCAAATATGTACCAAAATCCCTCTGGATCTATATAGGCCCAGTCGCCATGATACCAGATCCCTGGGAATCTTCTCCAGTATGTCTCGAGATACCTCTCGGGATCCCTCCAGAGACCCCTGGTCATGGAGGGTATAGGCTTCCTAACAACTAGATACCCCATAGAACCCCTAACAGGGCTTCCACCATCATCAAGAACATCTGCATCAACACCAAGGGCGGGGCCCCACAGGGTGGAGGGCTTGAGGGGTGTAACAACGCTTGGCATTAATATGCATCCAAAAACCTCTGTTCCTCCTGAGAGGTTTATTATGGGTCTCTTCTCCCCACCAACATCTCTCATAACCCACACCCATGTGGCAGGATCTATTGGCTCTCCCGTGTTTCCGAAAACCCTGAGTCTGCTCAGATCGTGGTTCTCATATGTCTTCCCAAGGGATCTAAGGATCCTTGCTACTGTTGCTGCAAAGCCCATGTGGGTTACACCGAATCTCTCCACGATGCTCCAAGCCCTGTCGGGGGGATGATCTACGGCGCCCTCGATCATCAGGTGTGAAGCGCCCAGCGTCTGGGCTCCCAGGATCTGCCAGGGCCCCATCATCCAACCAAGATCTGTGATCCACCATAGCTTGTCCCCCCTCTTGATGTCTAGGTTGAAGTGGTGCTCCTTAGCAGGCTGTAATATAGCTCCTGCATGGCTTATAACAGCTCCTTTGGGCTTCCCAGTTGTTCCTGAGGTGAATAGGAGCAGGGCTGGGTCGTTTGGATCCATTTCCCTGGCCTCAACAGATCTCCAGCTTCTCTTAACAGCCTCGTGGTACCAGAGATCCCTCTTATCGTTCCACGGGATCTCTATCCCAAGCCTCCTAACAACAACGATCCTATTGATCGTTCCGGAGAGATCTGAGGCTCTATCAGCGTTCTCCTTAAGAGCGATCCCCCTGCCCCTCCTATAGTAGCCATCAACAGTAACAAGGATCCTTGAGCCGGAGAGCCTGAGCCTCTCAGCAACAGCCTCGGGGGCAAAGCCAGAGAATATGGGGGCAGCTATAGCCCCTATCTTCATAGCGGCAAGCATGGCGACAACAGACTCGGGCATCATAGGAGCATAGATAGCAACAACATCCCCAGCATTAACGCCAGATTCTAGGAGAAACCCTGCCAGGCTGTTAACCTCCCTCAAAAGATCCGAGTAGGTGTATCTCTTAACAACATTGTCCTCACCAACCCATGTGAAAGCCTCGCTAGAGCCAAGGCCCCTCCTAACCTGGAGATCGAGTGCTATATAGGAAGCATTGATCCTGCCGCCAACATACCAAGAGACCCACTCAGGCCCCCTGCTGAGATCAAGAACCTCTTTAGGATCTCTAAACCACTCTATCCCAAGGATCTCTGGCAAAGATCCCCAGAACCACCTAGGATCTCTTACACTCGCCTCAACAAGATCTCTGTAGTCCTTAAAGCCCCTAGCCTCCATGAAGGAGTAGACGTTGGAGGAGTAAACAAGATCCTTTGGAGGGTACCATCTATACTCCATAGCTATCTAAGGATAGATTCACAAGCGGGTTAAAAACACCTCAAAGCTAGATCTTAAGGATAATGGTCACAGGAACATCGTCCTTAAAGTAAACAAGGATCTTACCGCCCACATCAACACCAGCGAGAGCCTCAAGATCCTTCCTAATGTTGGTAAGTTCCATAATCCTAGCATTGATCTCCTCGAGAATCTTCTCAAGAGAACCGAGCTCCTGAAGAGGAGAGGGGTTGATGATAACCTTAACACCCCTAAGATCTATTTGGGGAGAGCCTTCCCCACCAGAAACCTGAACACCAGGAGCAAGCTTACCAATAGCCTCAAGAATCTTCCTCTGCCTCTCAGCCCTAGCCCTAAGATCCTCAACAACCCTTATAAGATCACCAAAAACCTTCCTATACTGAGCAATCTGAGAATCGATATAGCCAAAAAGATCCTTAATACTAGCAAACTCCCTAATCATCTACACACCACCATAGAATATCAAAGAAAAAATAAATATAAATATATAATATCACACCACCGCTAAGAAGTACCAACAACAGATGTGTAGAAAGTATTGCCAGCTTCAGTGACAATCCTGACCTGATAGACTACCCCAGCAAACAACTTACAATCTTTCAAAGTAACGTCGATCGTCTTCGCTTCGCCAGGATCAAACGTAATGAGGAGAGGAGAAGGGTCAGCTACTGAACAATTACTGATGTTGATCGCAGCTATTTTAGATGCTATTGTTGCATGGTTAATGATTGTCATGTTTAACGTAAGGCCAGTCACATTAAGTGTTGCGTTTGGGAGTATTGTTAGCCGTTCTGCTCCCTCTACACCTGCTCTGAATACTCCTAGTAGCCATGCGGTCACAGCTATTGCTATGACTAGTGTTATTGCTATCAGTACTATAGCTGCTATGAGGGGCTCTAAACCCTTCCAAAGCCTCTTAGAGGAGATGCTTCTAACCATATATCTTCCCTTTTTTTTAAAACTTGAAAGCTTATAAGTATTGGCCGTGGATTGTTAGAGATCTATTATGGATTTTAGAAACAATCCTCGAGCAGGTATTACGGTTGTAGATAGTGTTAAGGATAGTAGAGGATAGATATGGGTTTCGCATTGAGTTCCTTGTATGGTGTTCTATAATGGTGGCTGTGGCTTGGCAGTATTTATAGCTGGCGATCCGGCTCTGCTGTTTCTCTATATTGGTTTTGGTATTTCGTTGTGCTGTGGTTATGATCTAGTGTTGCTTTATTTTTGAGACTATGTTGAGTAGGTATTGGTTATCCTCTCTCTTTTTGATCGATATCCTTATGTAGCCTTTGCCAAGGCCTTCGAAGGATCTGCAGTCCCTCACAGCTATTCCGTTTCTGGCTAGCGATTCCATCATTTGATCTATATCTGTGTCTATTTTTGTGAGTATGTAGTTTGCATGGCTTCTATATACTCTGAACCCCAGTTCTTTTAAGCCTTTTGAGAGATACTCCCTCTCGCTCGATATGTATTTTCTTGAATGCTCAATAAACCTCCCCATGCTGGTTCCATGTATTCTCAATAGGTTTGTCGCTATGCAATCAGCTATAGAGTTTATGTTCCACGGGGGCCTCACAGAATCAATGATCCTGGTCAGCTGTTTGCCTGCTATCATGAACCCTATTCTTAGGCCTGGTGTTGAGAGCCACTTTGTGAGTGATCTCAGGATCACCAGGTTTTCCGAAGGATCTATGGGCTCCAGGGGGCATTCCTCGCAAAGCTCCACATAGGCTTCATCTATGATTATTGTGGCGCTGCATTTTGACGCTATATCAGCTATTCTTCTAACATCGATATATGCTCCTGTGGGGTTGTTGGGGTTGCTCATAACTATTAAAGAGGATCTGTCTCTACACACCGCTTCAAAAAGATCCTCTATGAATATGAACCCATCCCCCTTCTCTATATATCTTATCGCTCCACACCCTATTCCGAGGGCTTGGCACATGATCCTATGGTCTCCGAATGTGGGCTCAACAGCGTAGATCTTTCTGGGCTTTATTGAGAGAACCAGTAAGGCCAACCCCTCCGAGGATCCGTTGAGCGGGACAACCCTCTCGGGATCTGTGTTGTAGAAGCTCGATATAGCCTCCCTAAGATCTTGATAATCATAGTCGGGATATCTAGTCATAACATGCTCCGGGCTGCACCTTGTCCTAAGGATCTCGAGGAGATCTTTGGGAGGGCCGAGGGGGTTTGTGTTGACGCTGAAATCCCTCTCTACTTTTTGCCTCCCACCATGGATCCGCATATCTCTTCAGCCCACAGGAGATCCTCTTGGGTATCTATATCGACGAGCTCGTGGGAATAGATATAATCTATATTAGCCCAGCCCCACCCATGATCCTTGGCTAGGGAAACCCCGATCGCCTCACAAGCATTGTCCCTACAGATCCTCATGGTAACTATAGGCTCTGGATAATTGAGACCCCTCTCGATGAAGCCGAGGAGTGTGTTTAGAGATATGAAGGGCAGATCTCCTGGGAGTATTACGGCGGGCCTCCCAACTATTGAGAGAGCCTCAAAGAGATCTTCTGGGTATCCGGCCCCGCTCGTCTCTACACACCTATATTTGCCACAGATCTCTGCCAAAAGCCCCCTAGTGCGGGGGCTCATAGCTATCACAGGATCCCCGATCTCTGATGCCACTCTAATAACCCTATCAATGATCCTCTCGCCACATATCCTTGCAACAAGCTTGTGGGGGCCGCCGAACCTGGTTCCAGAGCCGCCGGCCATGATTATAGCCTTAAGCCTCTCTCCACCCATCCTCTATCCCCAGGGCCTGTCTCACCCTATCATAGATCTTCTTGATAGAGCCGCTCCCTATCCACGGGATAAGCGCTGCGCCAGAGATCTGTTTGAGTAGGAGGAGAACCCTCCTCGCAACAACGCTCTCAGCATCTAGACGATCTTTACCCAGGCTCTCCGAATAGCCCATATACCCCATATATTCGCTCGGGCTTTTTCTTCCCATATGGATCCTGAGGATCTCTAGGATGGTCGATGCAGCTAAGCGGCCGATCTCTGTACCTAGCCCGGCGTAGCTGTTAGAACCCACTTTAGACGCTACTAGCGTGGCATCTGATACTGTTCCGACCGCTATTGATCCTCCGCAAGATAGGCCTAGGATCGCTATGAGCCCTGCCTTAGCCTCCGAGACAGATCTAAATAGATCTATGAGGCCCGCATCGCTGAGCCCAGCGCTTGTTGCCAAAAATATATTTATAGTCCCAACCCCCCCTAGATCCTTAATCGAGTCGCTATTTATGCATGAAGGGTGGGTCAAGCCTATAGTGGCTATAGCCTCTACTAGGAGCTCTCCGCTTGATTTGGCAACATATATATAGCCACTAACATCTGCTGCTGTCAGGAAAACAGCGGATCTAGGCCTCCCAGTGTTTCTAGCAATTCTATAGGCATAGCCACCAGGATCTTCGATGTATTCATCAACATGCTTAAAGATCACAGAGTCTATGAAGCCGAGCCCTCCGCCATAGACATTTGTCCCCAGGGATCTCAGAGGCCCCTCTAGATCGACTAGCAGTGTTTCTCTATCAACCATTCTTGGCCTTAGAAGCATTGATCACAGCCCCATACTCCCTATATATAGATGAGAGAACATCATCAACACCATAACCCCTTAGAAGGGCTAGGAGACATGTGCCCCCAGCCCCAACGCCCTCCTTAACATACCCCTCCTCGTATTTCCTCAAGCCCTCATAGATAGATCTTGAGAGATCGAGCTCAATATATGCCAATCCAACCTCGGGAGCTATCTCTTTAACCATCCCCTGGAGATCAGCTGTTCTATCAATCACAACCCACTTAGTGGTGGCTATAACCATGCCCCCCAGATCCTGTGAGATCTTCTTTGCAAGGGCTATCACGGCAGCCATTTGCGTCCCTCCAGCGAGGATAACCCTGGATCCTTTTTCCATGGCTCCCAAAGCGATCCCTGCTATAGATATGTGCAAAGGATCCCCAACAGCATCATTGATCTCGAAAGGATCTCTCTCCCCAGAGATCCTCTTCATAGCGTTTGACACAACCCTCTTCTTAAGATCTATGGGATTGTTCTTAGAAGCACTGCTCACCATAGCCCTATAACCAAGAGCTGTTAAGATAGACATGGCCGTGGTGGTTCCCCCAGGCATGCTCTCACCGATCAGGACACACTTAAAAGACCCCCCTAGGTTTCTTCCAAGAGCCCTTCCCTCATAGAAAAGCCTCCTCGAAGTACCTAGGGGCAGTGCTTTCTCAAAATCTATAGATCCCCCGACACACCTGCTAGAGAGATCCACATGAGATACAAGAGGATCTATATATGAGCCGGCATCAACAACAAAAAATCCAGAGCCTAGAAGCCTGAGACAAGCCCTAGTGAGAACAGCGGGGGTGGGTATACCGTCGGGCGTAACAGGGATAGCATCGAGAGAAAGCGGCCTGCCATGAACCAGGTACTCAGTATCGAGGGCAGGGGTATAGAGAGTCATCTCAGGGCTTGCCCCGGCCACAGAGATCCCTGGGATCGTTGAGGTTTTTGTTGAAGCTATGATGTATGTTAAGACACAATCCACAGGATCTATTGCCTCCAGAGCATTACCAGTAGCTTTGAACCCCTTCATATGGATACACAATCCATATATGCTACGGAGATAAAGAGGCTTAGCATAGCATTGAATGGCTATCCCATATCACGCGATCTTACAAGCTATCTAGAGAACGGTGAAGGCTCCACAATCTGATATGCTGAAGCACCTCTAACCATGTAGAAGATCCTTATGGGGGTCAGCCCATATCCTATTATCCTCACCCCTCGGCTCATAACCCCCTCATCACTATACATAATTATTGTGTGAAAGCTTATAGCTGAAACCTCGCCCCTCTGAGATGGGGATGATCTGTGTTTAGAAGCCTATAGCGATAGGCTTCGAGTATGATGGCGTGTTGCCCGACCCTGGGGATAAGGGCTAGAGAGAATAGCCCCACAATAAATATCGTTGTGTATGGGGGCTGCGGCGACCCAGATCAGCAAATAAGCCTTGTGTGCGAAGCCCGGGCTAAGCGCCAGAAGCCCCGATGAAGAGGGGGGCATGTCACCTATATTTGCCGCCTGCTATTTAAACCAGATCTATACCGATGCCCTGATGTATTTATCCCCTCCGCATAGCGGTTTCTCCGGGCTCTCCACTTTTTTCATTAGATAGGTGCATATGCTCGCACTCTCTTCGTATAGCAAGCATGTTTTGCAGCTAATGGTTATTTCTATTTCTATTGGTTTCTCTATTTCGTCGCTCGCTTTTCTCGGCATCTCTTCTATGGCTTCTTGTGTTGGTATCTTTGGCGCTATTGTTGGTGCTCTTTCTTCCAGGTTCAGCATGAATCTTCTGAATATGTTCTCTACAGCTACATCGACTCCGGGTCCTCTGAGAGGTGCTTCGTAGAAGATCTCCGCCTGGATCCTTGTTATCCCCAGCTCCTCGGAGATCGAGAATACTGCTTTGAATTTATCCGGCTCCAGCGATTCATATATAACCCTGTTATCCATTGTCTTTATAGAGAAGTGGATCGTGTCTATAACTACTGCTAAAAACCTTCTCAGCCTTATCCTCACCTCGTGGATACCTAGATCTTGATAGCTTTTGAAAGAAACTATGTCTGGTATATCTCTGAAAAGCTCTCTAGGCTCTCTCAGCGCCCTGAGAATCACGTCCGGGTTGTTACTAGAGATTATGTTAACCCTAACAGTTACCATGAACCACCACCAAGCTTAGGGAGACCTTCACATGGGTTTGCAGCGAGGTGTATAGGCATCTCTCAAAGCCTCCTTTTTACCCCAATAAGATATGCCTAAAGATAAATATAAATTATAATTTATAGCTAAATTAGAGATAAGAGTTACAGGCTTTTTGTTCTAAACAGCATATCTAGCTATCCGAGCGAGACCCCGCTATGGCTATTCTCTAGAGTTTCTCCAGGTCAGGAATCGATCCATGGTCTGTTGATATGCCTATAGCCTGAGGCCTAGCTCCTCAGAGCAGGATAAGGTAGCAATAGTTATAACCTAATACCCATTATATCTGGGATAGGCAAGAGTTATTGGGTGTAATGAGTTTAATCTTAATAATCTTGTAGCATATATTTGATAGGGATAGTTTGGGTTCCTCGCA
>FWWM01015444.1_pt1 | contig 10138 bp, 10 predicted proteins | sample 2228351 | NCBI WGS metagenome assembly FWWM01 (sample SAMEA103939774, study PRJEB20133) | metagenome
CGAATGTGGATGCCGTTGCCTAGCCGCGACGGTGCGCGGGCACCGCTTTCTCCCTCGCACCCTCGCGGTGTGAGGCCACGCTACAATGGAGCGGAACGGGGAGGAGGGAGACGGTGGCGGTTGTCATTGACCTGCTGTGGGTGATGACGGACGAGGAGCTGCTGGAGCTTTCGGACCGGAACCCCGGGTATCAGTTCGAGCGGACCGCGGACGGGAGGCTAGTGGTGAGTCCGACGGGCATGGAGAGCGGGCGGCGAGAGGCAGAGGTGGTACGCCAATTGAGTGCCTGGAACTATCGGACGGGACTTGGGATCGTTTTTGGGCCGTCCACGGGCTTCCGGCTCCCGGACGGTTCCCTGCTCTCCCCGGATGCCTCGTGGGTCCGGCGGGAGCGGTGGGAGGCGATCCCGCGGGAGGAGCGGGAGAAGTTCGGCCCGTTCTGCCCGGACGCGGTGTACGAGATCCGGCCGTCCCACCAGACTCAGGAAGAACTGCGGAAGAAGATGCGGGCCTACCTCCGGAACGGGGCGCGGATCGCAGTGCTCATCGACCCCTACGCGCGGACGGTGGAGGTCTACCGTGCGGGCCGGGAGGTAGAGCTCTACCGGGACCCGGAGCGGGTGGCGCTGGACCCCGAGCTCCCCGGGTTTGAACTGGACCTCAGGCCGGTGTTCGAGGAGTAGAGGAACAGGCGCCGCACCCAGGCGGCCCGGTAACTCGTCCCGGAAGTCCAGCCACGGTGGGGCGATCTCCGGCAGGTTCCGGGGGTCCGCGAAGAACTCCCACACGCGAGGCAGGGGCGCCCGCGGCTGGATCACGCGCTCGAGCCGCTGGAGCCGCACCTACGCTCCCTCCAAGGCCCACCGGAGTGCCGGCTCCAGGGTGGGCAGTCGGAATTCGAGCCCCGCCTCCTGGAGGCGTCGGGGGACCACCCGCTGGCCGGACAGCAACACCTCGTCCGCCATCTCCCTCCCGAACACCAGCCGCACCGCGAACGCGGGGACACGCACCACCGCGGGACGGCGCAGCACCCGACCCAGGGTCCGGGCGAACTCTCCAAACGGCACGGGTTCAGGCGCTGTGAGGTTCACGGGGCCCGACAGCTCCGCCTCCGTCAGCAGGAACTCCACCGCGCGCAGCCAGTCCTCCAGCGTGATCCAGCTGACGGCTTGCCGCCCATCGCCGAGGGGGCCTCCCAGGCCCAACCGGAACAGGGGCAGCAACGGACCTAAAAACCCGCCCTGAGGGCTCAGCACCGGGCCCGTCCGCAGCAGGACCGTTCGGATCCCCGCCTGCCGAGCGGGTTCTGTAGCCGCCTCCCACTCTACACACACGGACGCGAGGAACCCACGTCCCGGGGGACTCTGCTCGTCCAGGATCTCCTCCCAGGGTCGGGAGCCGTAGTACCCCGTCGCGGAGGCCGACAGCAGGACCCGCGGGCGGGGATCGAGCCTGCTGAGGGCCGTGCTCAGCAGGCGTGTGGCGGCCACACGGCTCTCCCGGATCTCCTGCTTGTAGGCCTCCGTCCACCGGGCCGGGGCGATCCGCGCGCCCGCCAGGTTCACCACGGCGTCACACCCCGCGAGGGCCCTGACGTCCAGGTGGCCGCGCGCGGGATCCCACTGGACCCCTCCCGGCAACGGACGCCGGCTCACGGGTACCACCACGTGGCCGGCCTGCGTAAGCCGGGTCCAGAGGGCCTGTCCCAGGAGCCCCGTCGCACCGATGATCGCGACCCGCACGGCACTAACCTAAACCGGCCCCGTACGGGGCTTCAACCGCTTGTCCAAGCTCGAGCGGCGGACGCCGTGATGGACGGAACAAGACAGGAGGGAGAGAGCGCAGCGCCGAACCTTCCTTTAGGCCTTGCGGGAACGATGAACCGCACGGGCCTGGAGGCCTCCGTCCGCCAAGCCTACGCGTCCCTGGAGCGGCTGGAGCGGGAGCTCGGCGCGCTGCGGAGACGGCTCGGGTCCTCCGTTGGACAACCGGACGTGCCGTGAACCGGGAAGAAGCCGTGCATTTGAGATCACAGGTCGCTCTGCGTCCAGTAGCCCGCTGGGACCAGGATTCCGGCGGATGCCCTCGCAGCCCTCCTCGCCGGAAGTCTGCCAGCCCACCGCCCTCCCCTGTTTTACGATCGCGGCAAGGGCCACGTCCCGATCGACCTGACGGGCGTAGGCCCTGAGCGATTTTTCTTTCGCCTCTACCCGGGCGGAGGCGGCTTGACGTACCGGATCCTCCCCGGTGAGCCGCTTCCCACGAGCCACGGGGAGGACGTCTACCGCAGGGTGTTCGAGGGTGTGCCCGCGCCTGTCCCCTCCTGAAGCACCTTTCGCGGGGATGCGCCGCACGCCCCTGCGTGCTGCCCCTACCGCAGGGCGAGGAAGGCCCGCTGGAGTTTGGTCCGGGCCGCGTGGGCGTGAGGGTTGCCCGCGAGCTCCTCCCGCAGGCACCGCTCCAGGCCCGCCGCCAGGAGGTCGAGTGCCACGCGGTCCAGGGCCGCCCGCACGGCGCCCAGCTGCTGGGCGACCTCCACGCAGCTTCGGCCCTCCTCCAACATCCGCACAAGCCCCCGGATCTGGCCCTCTGCCCGCCGCAGCCGTGCCCCGATGGCCTCCCGTGTCTCCTCGTCCAGGACCAGTGGTTCGGATCCGCGCGTCCGCCTCTTCATGGTGCGCCTCCGGACAAATCGGGCGGCAGAGGAGTCTGGGCCGCCGCCCGGAGCTGGCGGACAAACACGTCCGCCGGAACCGCCCCTTCGAACGCCACGACGTCGTTGATCACCACCTTCGGCACGCCCCTGACCCGGTAGCGTTCGATCAGGTCCGGGAACTCGGAAACCTCCACCACGTCCGCCTGGACCCATGGGGACTCGATGGCCGCGGCGTAGGCCAGACGGGCCGCCTGCGGGCAGTAGGGGCAGCTGGGCGTGACGAACACCTGGACGTGGACGGGCACGGAGAGCTCGTTCAGCTGGGCTCGGACCGCGGGCCCCAGGCCCGAGTCCCCCCGGGAGACCATGGTGAGGCCGTCAAGGAGCGTCACCAACTCGAACCCCGCCGGAATACCGTAGAAGCGCAGGCGTGCCTCGCCGTCCCGCTCCAGAAGGATTGCGGGAAGCCGTTCGACCCGCAGGACGCGGGCACGCTCCGGCTCGGACAGGATTCCGTGCACCTCGAGCCGGATCCGTGGGTCCAGCGAGGCCAGCTCCGTGAGCAGCTCCTGGGTAGGGCCACACGTCGGACAGGGCCGTCCGGGCACCTCCAGGCCGCCGGGCGAGGTCGTGAACAGGACCACCCGGACCGGGCCGGCCAGTTCCCGGGCCAGGCGGTCGGCGATCACCCTCCGGTCTTCGGGCTTCAGCCACGCCATCCCCATTCCCTCCGACCAATAGGGTACCGGGTAGAGTATACCACGGAACCCGACCTCTCCGGATCTCTGCGTGGGGGAAGCCCTCCGGCCCGGCGGCCGGAAGGCAAGGGCCCTCGCCGGACCTACCGGACCACCCAGCGCCCCTTCATCCCTGCTTCGTAGTGGCCGGGGATGTGGCAGCCCACCTCGAAGTTCCCCTTCTTGGCCGCCACGAACCGCAGGACCACCTGCTGGCCAGGGTCCAACACAAGCGTGACCAGGTCCTTGCCCATGCGCTCCACGGTCTTGGCCCGGCCCTCCACCCGCACGGCGATCCCCCGGAAGTACGACCGGGCCTCCAGCTCCTTGTGCCTCTTCTCCGGGTCCATCCCCGCTATGTGCAGGCCCTTCAGGTCGTACACCATGAACTCGTGCTCCACCACCCCGCGGTTCACCAGGCGCAGCTCCACCGGAACTCCGGCCCGGAGCGTCACCGTGGCGGGCACGAAGGCGAACTCCTTCATCTGGACCTCTACCACCTGCCGCGTGCCCGCGGCGGTCGCGGGTTGCCAAGCCCCCACACTTACCGCACCCACCGCCGTGATGACCAAAGCCAGCAGACCCTTCACGTACCTCACCTCCTGTATGGTCGTTTTGGGACTTCCCCTCGTGCCGGGAATCTGCCTCCTGAAGCCGCGCAGGCCTTACGGAGAAACCACCAAGGTCCCGCTCATGCCCGCTTCCCGGTGCCCCGGCAGCGTGCAGTAGAACTCGTACGTCCCGGGCCGGCCCGCGGCCAGGCTTGTCACCACTTCTTGCCCCGGATTCACCGCGGCCCGGAATCCCAGGGCCGGCACGTACAGGTCGTGCAGGACGCGGCCGGCGTTGCGCAACCTCAGGTTCACCGTTTCTCCGGCGCGCACCCGCAGCACGCCCGGTCGGAAGGCGAAGTCAACGAGCTCCACGAGCACCACCCGGGCCCCCGGGAGCGCGCGGGGCGCCGGTGTCGGGTTCCAGCCCCGCATGTGGGGCATGGGCATTCCCGGCATCCCCCACATGCCGTGCATCCCCCAGCCCTCCGTCCCCAGCACAAGCCCCAAGGCCAGCACCGCGAGCAGCACGACCACCGCGAGGGCCACCCAACCGGGCGAATCCCTGCCCTCCGCGCCCAGGTTTCGCACCTGTTCCCGGTACTCCGCCTCTGAGATCTCGCCCCGGGCAAAGCGCTCCCGCAGCCGCCGGACTCCGTCCCGACGCTCCGCGCCGGGGAACAGAGCCGCCGCCGCGGCCAGCGCAAGAGCCGCCACCAGGATCCAGAACAGCACCATCATGACCCAAACCATAGCGGTCTTAGCTTCCGCGATTCCGGTGAGGGAGCCCTGAAGGGTCTGTGAAGAGAGCGTGAAGGAAACTCCTAGTGGGCCGTGGGGAGGGTGAAGGTGAACGTGCTGCCCTGCCCCGGCCCGGGGCTTTCTGCCCAGATACGGCCCCCGTGCAGCTCCACAAGCCCCCGGGCGATGGTGAGGCCGATGCCGGTCCCACCCCCGCCGCGGGAGCGCGACCGGTCCACCCGGTAGAAGCGGTCGAACACGTGCGGAAGGTGCTCCCGCGGGATCCTGATCCCCGTGTCCGCCACCGAGATGGCCACCTCCCCGTTCAGAGGCCACGCGCGAACCACCACGCGCCCGCCCCTGGGCGTGTACTGGAGGGCGTTGCCGAGCAGGTTGGTGAGCACCTGGGCGACCCGGTCCGGGTCCGCGCGGACCGCAGGCAGCTCGGGCGCGGCCTCCACCGTGAGCTCGATCCCCTTCTCCTGGAACTGCGGCGCCAGCCGGGCCAGGACGGGGTCTAACAGCTCCTGCACGGAGACGGTCCGGGGCCGGAGCCGGACCTGTCCCGCCTCCACCCGGGAGAGCTCCTGCAGGTCTGCGACCAGCCGCTCAAGCCGCCGCACCTCCCGCTGCATCCGGCCCAGCACCTCCGGGGAGGGCTCCAGGACGCCGTCCACCAGGCCTTCCAGGTAGCCCGCCAGCCCCGTGAGGGTGGGCCACGTCCGCCACCAAGTCCCGGCGCGTGCGCTCCAGCCGTTCCAGGGCCGCGGCCATCCGGTTGAACTGGTCCGCGAGCTCCCCCAGCTCGTCGCGGGACCGCACCGGCACCCGTTCCCCGTAGTCGCCGGAGGCGATCCGCTCGGCCGCCTGCTGCATGGCCCGCACGGGCCCCGCGATCCGCCCCGCCACAAAGGCCGCCACCGCTAGCGCCACGAGCACGGAGGCTCCTACGGCTGCCAGCACGGACAGGTTCACGGCCCGTCGGTAGGCCCCGAAGAGGTCGCCTGCGCCTGCCGGGACCTGCCGGAGGTGCCGGGCCATGACGGCCAGGTGCTCCTCGAAGGCGAACGGGGCCATCAGCCAGGCGGTCCCCCACACCACCACGGCCCCTGCCCCGATCACCACCAGGAAGGCGAGGAGCAGCTTGGAGAACAGGCGTCCGGTCATCCTACACGGGCTCGTCCACAAACTTATACCCTACCCCTCGCACGGTCTGGATGAAGAGGGGGCGGGCAGGGTCGTCCCCGAGCTTGCGCCGGAGTTCCTTGATGTGGGCGTCCACCACCCGCTCGTCCCCGAAGTAATCATGGCCCCAGATCCGCTCGATGAGCTGCTCCCGGGTCCACACGCGGCCCGGAAAAGAAGCCAGGGTGTGCAGGAGCTCGAACTCGAGGGGCGTGAGCGCCACCGGAGTCCCTTCCCGGTCGACCTCCCGCCGCACGGGGTCGATCCGCAGGCGCCGGAACACGAGCGGCCCTTCGGCCGCCTCCCCTCGTCCGCGGCTCCGACGCAGGATGGCCCGGATCCGGGCCACCAGTTCCCTGGGGCTGAAGGGCTTGGTGACATAGTCGTCCGCCCCCAGCTCCAGCCCCACCACCCGGTCCGTCTCCTCCGCCTTCGCGGTGAGCAGGACCACGAAGGGATTCCCTTCCGCCCGCAGGTGCCGGAGGACCTCGAGGCCGTCCAGACCGGGGAGGAGGAGGTCCAGCACCACCACGTCGGGGCGGAAGGTGCGGGCCTGTGTCAGGGCCGCCTGCCCGTCTGGCGCTGTCTGGACCTCGAACCCCTCCCGCTGCAGGTACGACCGCAGGAGGGTCCGGATCGTCTCGTCGTCGTCCACCACGAGGACGCGAACCATGGCATCCTCATGGTAGACCTGGGGCTCCCGGCGGAGGAATTCCCAAAGGCCCCCGGTGCTGTCGGGTTGACGGCTCCCCGCACCGGCTCCGCGCTAGTTCCCGAACTCGAACACGAGCACCCGCTCCGGAACTCCCGCCAAGTTCCGGACCACCAACAGGAGCCGCTTGGAGGCGACGGCGGGACCGGGAAGTACAAGAGCCCCCTCCGGTGGGAGCTGCCAGGCTCCTCCTGCCACCGCAGCGGCTGTAGCTCCCGGCCGTCCTCGGTCCGCAGGACCGTGGCGCCGGGCACGTCGAACCCGGTCAGGTCGACCGAGTGGGTGTCCAGGGACACCCGCACCACCACCGCTCCCTCCTGTACCCCCTGCCACGTGGCCGTCACGGTTGCCCCGCCAGCGCCGCGGTCCCGCACGGTCGGCCGCACCGGCTTCCAGGATTGCGCCAGGGCCCCCAACGCCCCCAACCCCAGCACCACGGCGACTGCCGCGACCCACACGGAGAACGGTCGGAACTTCAGCATCCCGTGAAGGCTCGTTGGCGGAGCTGTGAAGAATCCGTACAACCACGCGTACGTCGAGTATGCCTGCGGGTTGGACTGCCAGGAAGACGCGCAAGTCTTCCTCAAAGCAACCCGGTGAACCCGGATGGCACTTCATCGACCTGCACTCGGAGGATTGACCGGGATCGTGGTGTGTCGGGTGTCAACAACTCCCGGATCCGGCAACTCACCTACGCGGCCAGCCCCTCCGGGGAGCGGCTGCCTGCTTTCCGGTTCGCCTTCCTCGTGACGAAGTGAGCCCGGGCCGGGCGGGGCGTGACCCCGCCCGGCCTTTCCTCGGCCCCGCTTGCTGACTTCGGTCATCAGGTCAAGACCCGATTGCCTCTCGGACCCGGCGGATCCGAAGAAGGAGTTGAGGCTGTGATGGGAAGCACGTAGGCACGGCGCACACGTGCTGCCCGTTTTTTTGACATTTTGGGAGGAGGTGGCCACGTTGAGCCCGACGTTCCGCTTGACCCGCCGGGAGTTCCTCGCCGCCGTCCCCGCCCTGGCCACGGCTCTCAGCCGCCTGGAACTGCCGGAGGAACTCCTGAGCTTCTCCGTGCTGCAGCCCCTGGAGCCCGGGCTGAATCCCTTGCAGAGGTACCCGAACCGGGACTGGGAGAAGGTGTACCGGGAGCTGTACACCCCGGACTTTACCTTCCACTATCTGTGCGCGCCCAACGACACCCACGGGTGCCTGCTGCGGGCCAACGTGAAGAACGGGGTGGTGGTGTACGCGGACCCGAGCTTCGGCTACGGGAAGGCCACGGACCTGTACGGCAACCAGGCCTCGGCCCGGTGGGACCCGCGAATCTGCATCAGCGGCCTCGCCTACGTGCGCCGCTTCTACTCCGACCGCCGCATCAAGGGGCCGATGATCCGCAAGGGGTTCAAGGCGTGGGTGGACGCGGGCTTCCCCCGGGACCCCGAGACCGGCCGGCCGCCCGCCCAGTACTTCGAGGGCCGCGGCAAGGAGGAGTTCGTCCGGGTCAGCTGGGACGAGGCCTTCACCTACGTGGCGAAGGCCCTGATCAACATTGCCCAGACCTACTCCGGGGAAGCCGGCAAGCAGCGGCTGCTGCGGCAAGGGTACGACCCCGACATGGTGGAAGCCACGGAAGGCGCCGGCACCCGGACCCTGAAGTTCCGGGGCGGGATGCCCTTCATCGCGCCCTTCCGGGTGGGGGGCCTGTACCGCATGGCCAACATGATGGCCCTGCTCGACGCCTACGTGCGCAAGGTCGGCCCGGAGGAGGCGAAGGGCGGCCGCGGCTGGGACAACTACGCCTGGCACACGGACCTCCCGCCCGGCCACCCCATGGTTACGGGCCAGCAGACCTTAGACTTCGACCTGTACACCGCGGAGAACGCGCGCCTCATCACCCTGTGGGGGAAGAACTGGATCGCCACGAAGATGCCCGACGGCCACTGGCTGACGGAGGCGAAGCTGCACGGGGCCCGGGTGGTCACCATCGCGCCCGAGTACCAGTCCAGCAGCTCCAAGGCGGACGAGGTGATCGTGATCCGGCCCGGCACGGACTCCGCCCTGGCGCTGGGCTTGGCCCACGTGATCGTGCGGGAGCGGCTGTACGACGAGGCGTTCGTCAAGCAGTTCACGGACCTGCCCCTTCTCGTGCGCATGGACACCCTCAAGGAGCTGCGGGCCCGGGACGTGTTCCCGGACCACCGCCCGGCCCCCCTCCGGAACGCCACCCGGGTCGTGGAACCCGGCCAGCCCCTCCCACCTCCCGCGGAGCAGGACGCCCAGCTGATTCCCCGGCCCCTGCGGGAGGAGTGGGACGACTTCGTGGTGTGGGACCGGAAGACCAACGGGCCTAAGACGGTCACCCGGGACCAGGTGGGCCGCCACTTCGCGGAAAGCGGCCTCGACCCCGCCCTGGAGGGCACCTTCGAGGTCACCCTCCGGGACGGGAAACGGGTCGCGGTGCGGCCCGTGTTCGACCTCCTCAAGCAGTACCTGTTGGACACCTGGACCCCCGAGAACACGAGCCGGATCACCGGGGCGCCGCAGGAGGCCGTAGTCAACTTGGCCCGCCAGATCGCACAGAACAAGACCAAGACCCTGTTCGTCACGGGGATGGGGCCCAACCACTTCTTCAACAGCGACCTGAAGGACCGGGCCATCATCCTCGTGGCGGCCCTGACGAACAACATCGGGCACTTCGGGGGGACCGTGGGCAGCTACGCGGGCAACTACCGGCTGGCGCTCCTGCCCGGCATCGTGCAGTACATCAACGAGGACCCCTTCCACCCCGAACTGGACCCCGAGCGGCCCGCCCGCATCCGCGCGTACTGGAAAGGCGAGTCCGCCCACTACTTCAACTACGACGACCGCCCCCTGCGGGTGGGGCGCAAGCAGTTCACGGGGAAGACCCACATGCCCACGCCCACCAAGGCTGCCATGTGGGCCAACTCGAACTCCATCCTCGGCAACGCCAAGTGGGCCCACAACCTCATCGTGAACACCCTCCCCAAGGTGGAGATGGTGGTGGTGGCGGACTGGTTCTGGACCGCCACCTGTGAGTACGCGGACGTGGTGTTCGGGGTGGACAGCTGGGCCGAGCGGAAGCTGCCGGACGTGTACGCGGCGGTGACCAACCCCTTCCTCCAGGCGTGGCCGCCCTCGCCGCTTCCGCGCATCTTCGACACCCGGGACGACCTGGAGTGCTGGGCAGGGGTGGCCGCGAAGCTGGCGGACCTCACGGGAGACCGCCGGTTCCGCGACTACTGGCACTTCGTGCTGCAGGGGAAGCCGGAGGTCTACATCGACCGGGCCTTCCGGGCCGGCAACACCACCCGCGGCTACACCTTCCAGAAGCTGCTGGAGAGCTGCCGGAACGGGACCCCGCTCTACCTGCTGTGCCGCACCAGCCCGAGGGTGGTGGGCTGGGAGCAGACCCAGGAGAGCAAGCCCTGGTACACGAAGACGGGCCGGCTGGAGTTCTACCGGGAGGAGGACGAGTTCATCGAGTACGGGGAGAACCTGCCCGTCCACCGGGAGCCCGTGGACGGCACCCACCACGAGCCTAACG
>FWWM01017995.1_pt1 | contig 10136 bp, 8 predicted proteins | sample 2228351 | NCBI WGS metagenome assembly FWWM01 (sample SAMEA103939774, study PRJEB20133) | metagenome
GGTGGACGACCTCCTGCCAGGAAGCATCTTCGGCGTCTCCTCTTTGACGGGGACCCAGCGCTACTTGCTCAACGCCGAGTGCGTCGAGGATTCCGAGGTGCTGAAGATCGACGGTAAAGTCCTCCGTCGCCTCCTGGATGACAACCCTCGCGTCGGCTACGTCACCCAGCGGAGGATCTCCGAGATCTTCTTCAAACGGTACGTGGACACTATGGAGAGGCTCCAGAGTGTGGTTCAGGCGATCCCTTTAGGGCGGCCCGCTCCCTGATACACGGCCCCCTTCGCGGGCCCCGCCCTGCTGGCGGTGCCTCCCCTTTCAGCTACGGACGCTCGGAGTCTCCCGCTACGGCTGTACTGCCGCCGGCTGCCAGGCTCGAGCCTTGAACACCACCGACGTCAGCAGCTCAATCAACACCCCGATCACCACGCCCGCAATGAGCACGGTGATGAAGTTAGTCGTCCACTGCCCGGCCAACCACATGGCGCCAAACGCCGGCGGAAGGCTGAAGATCAGGCCCACCAGCAGGCCGTGCAACCACCAGCCCAGCTTCCATGCGCTGATTCCGATCGCGAAACCCAGCGTGCCGCGCCCGAGGATCATCGTCAGAGCCGCGGCGATGGGCATCTGCGTGGTCGTGCCGCTCGGCGCAATCAGCCACTCCACTCCCCCGAGCACCAGTCCGACAATCGTCGTTAGCAGAACCCGTTTTGCGCTCATAACCTTCCTCTCCTCATCTGGCGGCGCCTCCCAGCCCTGCCCCAGCCCCCGTGCCGAAGGGTAGCACCGCCGGCCGCAGAGGGCAACTAGGGAAAGCCCTAACTCGCTCCCGGTGGCTCCCGCCTTTCCGCCCCGGTTGACAACCCGCCGCCGCTGTCTCATAGATAGAGATAGAGACACCCGAATTTCTGGAAAAGGAGGGCCCGATTCATGGCGATTGAAAGATGGCGTCCCGCCCAGGAGCTGGCTCGCCTCGAGCAGCAGATGGATCGATGGATGGACGAGTTCTTCGGCCGCTGGCCGTTCCGCCGTAGGCGCGGATGGCCGTTTCGCTCTCTCTGGGAAGAGCCCCTTCCCGAAACCGTCGCCTTCGCGCCTGAGGTGGACATGTTTGACAAGAAGGACGAGATCGTCGTAAAGGCCGAGTTGCCCGGTGTCTCGAAAAAGGACATCAGCGTCTCGGTCAGCGGCGATGTCCTCACCATCAAGGGAGAACGCCGCAAGGAGCAGGAAACCAGAGACGAAGACTACTACTGCTGCGAGCGCGCCTACGGCGCCTTCGCTCGCAGCCTCCGCCTCCCGGTCGAGGTCGAAGTCGACAAAATCAAAGCCAGTTACGAAGACGGCATCCTCGAGATCCGTCTGCCCAAGGCCGAAGCCGCCAGGCAGAAGCAGATCAGGGTGGAAGTCGAATAGCTCCGCCTCACTGCGGGCAATCCCTAGGTGCGCCCCACCGGCGCGGGATGGCAGCCTACATCCTGCGCCAGATGACCAGCTCCCCTAAACGCATCCGGCTTTTGCTCGCCGACGATCACGCGCTGATGCTCGAAGGGCTTCGCAGCCTGCTCGAAGACAGGTTCGACATCGTGGGCGTGGCCGCCGACGGCCACGCCCTTGTCGCGACCGCCGCGCAATTGAAGCCGGACGTCATCCTGCTCGATGTCTCGATGCCGCGGCTCAACGGCATCGAGGCGGCCCGCAAGCTATCCCGATCTCTTCCAAACTCAAAGCTCATCTTCGTGACGATGCACGCCGACGCCACCTTCGTCGCCGAAGCCTTCAAGGCCGGCGCTTCCGGCTACGTGATCAAGAAATCGGCTCCCGAAGAGCTGGCGGCAGCCATCGGCGAGGTCTGCCGCGGTCGGACCTACGTCACCCCTTTGGTGACCAGGGGCTTTCTCAATTCCGTCCTCTCCCCCCATGCTTCCCCCGAACCTTTTGGCCGGCTGACGCCCCGCCAGCGCGAGGTGCTTCAGCTCGTAGCCGAAGGACTCTCCATCAAGCAGATCGCCGGGACGCTTCACATCTCCCCGAAAACCGTCGAATTCCACAAGTCCAGCCTCATGAACGCCCTCGGCCTCCGCTCCACCGCGGAACTGGTCAAATATGCCGTCAAGCATGGCATCAGCTCCATCGAGGAATCCTGACCGCCGCCCGGCTGCTCTTAGATCCGCGCTCAACGCCCACTGCCGCAGTTCATAGGGGAAGGGCGGGCTTCCCGGTACCGAAGCCGGAGGAGAAAGCTCCGGTGACGCCGGTTGGGGAAACCGGCGCTTGAATCGGGAGCCCACCCACATCGCGACCCGAACCGGAATTCCTGCTGGAACGGTAGGAAGAAGCGCCTCTACTTGGAGTTTGGTCTCTACTCACAGTTTACCACCACCCGCGCCTGTCAATACCTCCACCCCCGGCCGGAACCTGCGCCCTCCAACGGCTGGCACCCAGGTGCCGCCTGCCCCGCGCTCCGCCGCCCCAACACACAGAACTTCCGCCCGCCCCCTCACCAACTCGTCTGCCCGGCGAAACCTTCTATGCTGTCTGGTAATGGCCCGGCCCGCTCGCCTCCTGCCCTTTCTTCTGGCTTGTGCCGCCGCCTGGCCGGCGGAGTTTGCCGCTGTCCGCCATACCATCCGCAACGCCATCAGCCAGGGCAAAGCTGCTTCGGTGGCCCTGTCGGTCAGCCGCCGCGGTGAAATCCTCCTCCAGGAGGCTCACGGGTGGGCCGACCGAAAGCGCCGAATCCCCGCCACCGCCGAGACGCCATACTCACTGGCCTCGGTCACCAAACCGATCACTGCCACCGCCCTGATGCTGCTCGTCCAGCGCGGACTCGTCGACCTGGACCGGCCCATCAATGACTATTTGGGCGAAGCGAAGCTCGTCGCCCGCGTCGGCGACGCCGCCCAAGCCACGGTCCGCCGCGTCGCCGCGCACACCGCCGGACTGGCCCTGCACTATCATTTCTTTCCCCTCGACGAGAACTTCCCGCGCCCGCCTATGATCGACACCATCCGGCGCTATGGCGTCATCATGTCCCCGCCCGGCCGGCGCCCGGAGTACTCGAACTTGGGCTACGGAATTCTCGAGTACGTCATCGAGCAGGTGTCCGGGACCAGCTACGGTCGCTTCCTCCAGCAGGAGCTCTTCGCGCCGCTCGGCATGCGAAACTCCTCCGTGCCCACCGACGCCCCGCCACCCCTGGCGGCCGTTCGCTACCGGGATCCGGACACGCCGCTGCCCTTCTACGATTTCGACCACCGCGGCGCTTCCGCCGTTTATGCCGGCGTCCGCGACTTGACAAGGTTCGCCATGATGCACCTCGGTCAGCTCGACGGTCCCCTCGACGCCAAATTCATCCGTGCCATGCGTCAGCCCTCTGATTCCGGAGCCGGCCGCACCTACGGCATCGGCTGGCGCCTCGGACGCCGTCTCGTCTCCCATAGTGGCGCCATGCCCGGTGTCCGAACCGTTCTGATATTGGTCCCTGACGAAGCGATCTCCGTCGCCGTGCTCGCCAACGGCCAGGGCGACATCGCGCTCCGCGTGGCGAATGAGCTGCTCCAGGCAGTCCGCCCCGGCCTTAGCTTAGCCTCAGCTACTCCCCGTCCTGCTCGCCGCCCGCCCCGGAGGCTCCGCGGTCATTGGACCGGCGAAGTCCAAACGTGGGCCGGCTCCCGCCCCATCGAGCTACGTTTTCAACGCGGCCGCGCACAAGCCCGCCTCGCCGATCAGCCCTTCGCCCCCGTGTCCGCGTTGCGCTACCGCGACGGCATCATCTCCGGGGTCTTTCCCGGAGATGTTCGCACTCCCGATGCCTCCCGCAAGCCGCATCGGCTCCGCTTCAAACTGGCTTGGGAAGGCGGCCGGCTCCAGGGAGCGATCACAGCCGTCACTATTCCTTCCTCCAGCCTCCCCAACGCCCTCAGCTACTGGACACAATTATCACCTCAAGGCGCCCCGCGCAGGCCGTGAGCTCGCTCGTGCTTGCCGCGCGCCTAACCTAGAATCGGTACGTCAAAGCAGCCTGGAACACGCGCGGTCCGCCCTCCCGGCCCGAGTCTCCCACCCGGGTGACGTAGCCTCCGGTGATCGAGTTGAAGAAGTTGTCCGGCAGCCGGAAATTGGTCCGGTTCGGAGCGTTGAACACGTCCAGGCGAAGCTGGAGGCTCCGCCGCTCCTCAAACCGGAAGTTCTTCCGCAACCCCAGATCCAGCGAGATCAGCCCCGGGCCGTCCAGGATGTTCCGCCCGGAGTTCCCGAACGCAAACGCGTCAAAGCCGTACTGGCTGAGCTCGCAACTCGCCGCCAGCTCCGGATCAACGCACGGCACCTGCTCGAACGCCCGCAGGTCGTACCAGGGGTAATCGGCGCCCTTCTTGCCCGGAAGGCTGCCGCTCTCAACCGTGCCCTTGCGGATCCGGTTCGGCCGCAACGACTCGCCGAGATCCAGCTCCACATCCGCGGTCCGCACGGTGAACGGCTGGCCCGTATACCACCGCGTCGTGCCGGAAAGCTGCCAGCCGCCCAATACCGCGTTCTTCCAACCTCGCAGGCCGAACCGGCGCCCCCGTCCCACCGGCAGCTCCCAGGAGAAGACCGCCGTGAACACATGGCCGATGTCGAAGTCCGACCGGCCCCGGTCCAGCCACAGGTTCCTCGAATCCAGCGCGTCCGGAAATCCGCCGTCGGAGGAGCCGGTGAACTGCGACGCCTCGTCCAGCGACTTGCTGTAGGCGTAGTTCAGCCGGTAGAACAACCCCCCGCGCGCCCGCCGCCGCAGCGAAACCTGAAACGAATTGTAAATCGAATTCGAGCCGAACTGAAAATAGTTCACCGCCCCCAGGCCCGGAATCGGCCGCGGAAATCCTCCGCCCTGCTCGTAGATTTCTCGCGACCGGAACGGCTGGTTGATGTCGTACCGCCGCCCGAGGTGCGTCCCTTTGGAGCCGACGTAGCCTAACTCCAGCACACTCCCCTCCCACAGCTCGCGTTCGATCGTCAGGTTCCACGCCTGCAAGTACCCGGTCGGGGCGTGGAGCTGATAGCCGGTCGCGTTGTTCACTCCGGTCAGCCGCGCCCGGTCCTCCGGAAACGGGTTCTGTAAGGTGACCTTCTTCGGGTCGCTCGTCTGCCGGGGGAAGTTCTGCCGCAGGGCGAACGGGAAGTTGTTGGCGAGCTGGTTGCGAATCGGGTTCAGAATCTCGCCCGCATAAAACATCCCCCAGCCGCCGCGCACCACCGAGCGGTCGCTGTTGAATGGTCGCCAGGCAAATCCCAGACGCGGCGCAAAGTTGGTGTAGTCCGTGTAAACCAGCGCCCGCGGCAGATCCGCTTCCGCCGCCGTCACCACTTTGCCCTCCATCCCTGCCCACTTCATCAGTCCGTCCAGGTCGTTGATCGTCCGGTCATCCGATATCGCGATTTGGCGCAGCTCCGGCACGAAGTTCGCCAGCCGGTCGTAACGGTCCACCGGCGGCTTGTTCAGCTCGTAGCGAATGCCCAGATTCAACGTCACGTTGGGGCGGATCTTGAAGTCGTCCGCCAAAAACGCCCCGTAGCTGGTCTGTCGCCAGTAGTTCCGCGTGACGTCCAGTGTCCGGTTGGCGTTGTGCAGGTAGCCCAGCAGCAAATCGCCGAGCGGCGCGCCCGTCCACCGCCCCTGGAAGTTGTACGTCCCGCGCTGGTTGTTGTAGTAGGGCTGGTTGAACCGAACCCGCGAGATGTCAAAGCCCGCTTTGATGACGTGCTTCGATTTGACCCACGTCACTTTCGTGCTGCCCTGAATGTCGGTCACCGCAAACAGCACCGGCTGGGAGTTGCTTGGCCCCAGGTCGAAATGATCCCGCACCGTGATCCGCGGAAAGTCCCACAACTCCGGCTCATTCGTCAGAACGGGCAGCCCAAGCTCCTCCATCATGTTGATCCCGGCAAACCGGCCCCGCTCGTCGGTGTGATTGCGGCTGTAGCCGCCGCGAACCTCCATCACCACCGTCGGCGAAAACAGGTGCGTCCAGTCCATCCCCATCAGTGACCGGTCATTGTCCTGTGTCGTGCCGAAGATCCCTAGGTCACTGCCGTTAAAAGGATTCGTCTGGTCCGCTAGCCGCATTTGATAGCGGAACGCCACCGTGTCGTTTTCCCCGAAGCGGTGATCCACCTTACCCAGGATGCTGTGCCACTTGTCGTCGTCATTCGCCGTAACGAGATAATTGTTGCGAATGTCGGCCCGGTTCGGCAGCGGATACCACGGGAGGATCTTTAACGCGATCGGATCAAACCGGCTCTTCGGAATCACATTGCCCGGAAAGCAGGCCTTCTGACTGTTGGCGTTGCAGGCGCCCTTCGCCAGCGGGTCCTTGAGGTAGATCGGCTGGCCAAGGTAGTCCACCGACTGCGAGAAATCCCCGTTGCGCTCCGCTTCCGTCGGCACGTGCCCCAGCCGCGTCTGGCCGAGGATCTGACTGTAGCCTTCATAGCTGATCAGGTAAAACGTCCGGTTCTTGGCCACCGGCCCGCCCACCGTCGCCCCGAACTGGTGGCGCCGGAGCTTGGTCTTGTCCCGCTCGAAAAACCCCCGGGCATCGAAGATATCGTTTCGAACGTAATAGAACACGCTCCCGTGGACATCGTTTGTGCCCGACCGGATGGCCATGTTGAGAATGCCGCCGGCGAACTTGCCGTACTCCGCCGAAAAGCCGCTCACCTCCATCTTGAATTCCTGAAGCGCGTCAATATTCGGCCGGATCTGCGCCGCCGCCCCCCGCGCGTTGCGATTGTTGAAGCCATCCACGTAAAAGTTGGTGTTCGTGGCCCGCGCGCCGTTGATGTTCAACGCCGAGCCTTGCCCGCCTTGCGCCCTGGGAAGCACGCCCGGCACGAACAGGGCCAGGTCCGTAAAGTCGCGTCCTTCCAGCGGCAGCTCCTGTATTTCTTCCTGCACAATCACGTCTCCCTTGATCGCGCCACGCTCCGTCTCAAGTTTAGGAACCGTCGTGCTCACAGTGACCGACTCCGACACCTGTCCGAGCTCCATGACAATGTCCACCCGCAGCACCTCGTTGACCTCCAATACCATGTCGGTGCGCCGGTAAGCCCGAAATCCCGCCGTTTCCGCCCGAAGTTCGTACGGCCCCGGCGGCAGGTTCGTTATCGTGTAGTAACCCAGCTCGTTCGACTGAACGCTGCGTTCCACGCCCGTATCCGTGTTTCGGATCACGATCTGGACACCCGGGATCACTGCCTGGGTGCTGTCAGTGACGATGCCGGTCACGGTGGCCAGGTTGCTCTGCGCCGCCCCAAGGCCCGCGAGAACCGCCACCGCCACGAGCATGCCTGCGGCCAGGCGCACTTGCCCGCCGCTACCCGCACTCGCTGTTCTCATGGTCGGAACCCCCTTTGCTGGCTAAGTTGCCTGATTTGATCTGTCCATCCGCAGAGGTGAGCGACGGGACGGAAACTCAACCGTTGCATTGTAAGACCCCTTGCCGCTGCCGCCGAACCGGAGCCCATCTTTCACCCCCAAAATACGCGATTCACTGCGACGGCTAACTTCTACCAAAACGCATCACAACTGTCAAGCGGAAATTCGGCCCCGTCCGCTCCCAGCCCTAATCTCCGCCGGCGCACCTCCTCGACCCGGTCCCCGGGAATGCCTTACACCTGCTCCTTGCCCTCGACCATGAAGGTCGGCGACCAGACGCGATGCCCTCCGTCATCGGGCTGAGCGCAGCGACAACCCGGCTGTCCGCAGCCGAGATCGCTGAGCGACAGTGAGCCCGACAGCAAATCCTCGGGGATGGGGATAGTGAGCCCGACCTGCGTGAAGAATCTGGCCGCGCACTACGGGCTCATGCGCCCCATCAAACTGGCAAAGTCCTCGACGGCTTCGTAGCCGTCCGGCACTTCAAAAGCGCTCGCGGGAACATCCGTCTCTTCGATCGATTCGACCACCTTGAAGCGAAACTCAAACGAGCCCTTGCCACTCGTGCTCATGCTCATGTGCATGCCGGAGGGTTCCTTCATCATGGAAGCCCCCCCGTGACCTCGAGGTAGGGCTGCATTTGGCTGACGTTGACGCCCATCTGGGCAAGGGGGAGTCGGCGCAGCCGCCGACTTTGCTGGAGATGGTCATCGCCTCGCTGGCGTCTTTCATCAGCCCGGAGAGCTTGGGGTCTTTCGAAACCCAGACCTCTGAGGCCGGCGGCCCCGCCTTGGTGAAGCGATAGCCGTGGGATTCATACCCGGCGATGGTGGCCGTGCCGAGGTCCTCCCGAACGAGCGCTCCACCGCCGCCCGGCGACATCTTCTCCTTGAGAGACGGCGGCATGAAAGCCGCCATCTCCTTCATCATCTCCCCAACGGCCGCGCAGATTGTGTCCGGCTCGCCTTGCCAGTAGCTCTTCGACTTGTGCTCGATGATTGCCACTCGGCCATCTTTGATGATCATGTCCTCGCCGGCCAGCTTACCGCTCTGGATGTACCGTTTCTCGGTTTTCCCGGAGCTGGAATCCTTGTAGGTGACGACCCACCCGCTCTAGGCGGTGCTGGTGAGTAACAACAGCGGCGTCGGTGTGTGTATTGATGACATGTCCGTACTCTCCAAAGTCGGGCAAGGCCGGCCGAGCCCGGCGCCCGCGGCGAGGAAGCCTTCGCCGAGCCGCCCGTCGGGCGATCCGCTTCCCATCGCAGTATGTGGAAGGTGCCTCCGCCTCTGAACGGGCTGGCCGGAGCGCCACCCGCTCCGGATGCTTTCTGCCGCCGCCGCTTTGCGGTGCGCCAAACCGGGGCGCTCGGAGGACAGGGACGACTCCGAAACCGCCGTCGGCCCGACAGAATTCTCCTCAGGCCGCCGCGTTGCCCGCCTGGGGAAACTCCTGCGCCGCTGGCACCACCACGATCCCGCTCTCGGTCACCGTGTAGCCGGCCGCCCGGTCCTTGTCCAGGTCGTAGCCGATCACACTGCCCTCCGGCACCACCGCATTCGCGTCAATGATCGCCCGCCGAATCCGGCTGTACCGCCCGATCTGCGCCTTGTGCAGCAGGATCGAGTCCTGAACCTCGCAATAGCTGTTGACCCGGACGCCCGGCGACAGAACGGAGCGGATCACACGCCCCCCGGAAATAATGCAGCCCGAGGATACGATCGAGTCCATCGCCACCCCCATCCGCCGCCCCTCGTGGGCGAAAACGAACTTCGCCGGCGGGTTCTGCTGCGGACGCGTCCGGATCGGCCAGTTCACGTCGTACAGGTTGAATTCCGGAACAACCTGCACCAAGTCCATGTTGGCGTCGTAGTACGCCTCGATCGTGCCCACGTCCCGCCAGTACTTGGCCGACTTCTCATTCAAGTCCCGAAAGTCATACGCGCAGACCCGCACCTCGTGGATCAGCTTGGGAAGGACGTCATGGCCGAAATCGTGCGATGACGATTCATCCTCCGAGTCCTCCACCAGCGCGCGCAGCAGCACCGGCGTGTTGAAAAGGTAGATCCCCATAGATGCGCTGATCATGTCCGGATTGAACCCCGACCGTTTCGGGTGGCCGTGCTGCGGCTTCTCCTCGAAACCTACCACCCGGCCGTCCGGCTCGATCTCCATCACCCCAAAACGAGGCGCCTCACTTGGAGCCATCTGGATCGTCGCCAGCGTCACATCCGCCTGATGTTCGACGTGGCAGGCCAGCATCTCCCGATAGTCCATCTTGTAAATGTGGTCGCCGGATACGATCAGCACGTGCTCGGGCTGCTCCGCCAGGATGCTTTCGATATTCTGATATACGGCGTCGGCGGTGCCCCGATACCAGTCCTGATGGATCCGCTTCATCGGCGGAACTACCTCGATGAACTCCCCCAGCTCCGCCGGCAGGATGTTCCAGCCCTCCCGGATGTGCCGCGTCAGCTCCAGCGCCTTGTACTGGGTCAGCACGAATACACGCCGCACCTCCGAATTGATACAGTTGGACAGCGTGAAGTCGATCACCCGGTAGCTCCCGCCGAAGGGTACGCCCGGCTTGGCCGTGTTCCGGGTCAGAGGATATAATCTCTCCCCCGCTCCTCCGGCGAGCAGGATGCCCAAGGTCTCGCGCATCTCCTACCCTGAGTTATAGCACTCCCCGGCCCCTCCCGCCGTCCCGCCCAAGC
>FWWM01017996.1_pt1 | contig 10135 bp, 7 predicted proteins | sample 2228351 | NCBI WGS metagenome assembly FWWM01 (sample SAMEA103939774, study PRJEB20133) | metagenome
GCGGTTGGGGTGGTGGCAATGAAGTGGCCTGCCTTTCTGTCCTCTATATGCTCATAAACTACGGCTTTTTGGTTTTTGGCCTCACAGACTATGTGGGTAAAAAGTTCACCTTGCATTATGGGGCTGTGGTGGCTGGAGAGCCAAGGACGGAGGAAGAAAGGGAAGCCTGTATGAGGCTTGGTGAAAGGCTTGCCCAGTATGTGGCAGTCCTTTACGATGGAAGGGGGGAGCTTATAGAACATGTAAGAAGCTTTGGAGGTAAGTTTCCATGGTGAAGAATTTTGAGCTAAAGATAAACGGCAAGCTATACAAAGTAAAAGCTTACGAGGATGAGCCTCTTCTTTGGGTCATAAGGGAGAGGCTAAGGCTCACAGGCACCAAGTTTGGCTGTGGCATGGGCCTGTGCGGTGCTTGCACGGTGCTGATAGACAAAAGGGCCCAAAGGTCTTGCCTTGTGCCAGTGTCTTCCGCTGTGGGAAAGGAGATAATAACTATAGAGGGCATCCCCTCAAACCATCCTCTAAAACGGGCTTGGATAGAGCTTCAGGTGCCACAGTGTGGCTACTGCCAGCCAGGACAGATAATGGGGGCTTATGCTCTGCTTCTTGAAAACCCAAGGCCCACAAGGGACCAGATAGTCCAAAGGCTCTCTTCCCATATTTGCAGGTGCGGGACTTACAACAGGATAATAGCCGCAGTAGAAAAAGCGGTGAAGGGAGGTAAAACATGATTACAAGGAGGGATGTTATAAAGGCTGGTGGCTTGACCCTTTGTGTAATGCTAACTCCTGAGGGCTATAAAGTTTTAAAGGCCCAGGAGCTTCCCAAGAGGTATGCACCCAACCTATGGATAAATATATCAAGGGACAACTACCTTACGGTCTATGTAAACAAGTCTGAAATGGGGCAGGGTGTTTATACGGGCCTTGCCATGCTTGTGGCAGAAGAGCTGGACTTTCCTTGGGAGAGGGTAAGAGTTAGGCCTGCGCCGGCGGGAAGGGCCTATGTGGACCCAAAGATGGGCATACAGCTAACTGGTGGAAGCACAAGCGTGAGGAACATGTATGAGGTGCTAAGGCTTGCTGGCGCAAGCATGAGGGAGATGATAGTTGCCTCTGCCAGCAAAAGCCTAAAAGTCCCAAGAGAAAAGATAAAGGCAAAAAACGGTTTTATAATGGCAGAGGGCAAAAGCTACCCTTACGGGGACTTTGTGGACCTTGCCGTAAAAGAACCCATACCACCCAAGCCAAGGCTAAAGGAGCCTAAGGAGTTCATATACATAGGTAAATCTGTGCCAAGGGTGGATGTGCCAGAAAAGGTGGAAGGAAGTGCCGTATTCGGCATAGACAGCTTTTTGGAGGGCATGGTCTATGCGGTAGTGGAAAGGCCTCCCTACTTTGGCGCAAGACCTTTGAAGGTAGATGCCACATCTGCAAGGAGACTGCCGGAGGTGATAGATGTCTTTCCAATTTCCACAGGTGTGGCAGTATGCGGAGAGTCCTTTTGGGCATGCCAGAAGGCAAGGCAGAGTCTAAAAGTAGAGTGGAGCGAAAGCTTTGTAAAGGGCTGGGAAGACAAGGACTTTGAAAGGTACTTTTTGCAGAAGCTAAAGGATAAGGGGGAAGTGGTAAGGGTAAAGGGAAGCCCGCAAAAGGTTTTTGAAGAATCACCCATAAAGGTGGAGGAGACCTACATACAGCCCTACCTATACCATGCTACCATGGAGCCTATGGCCTGCCTTGCCTGGGTAAAGGAGGATGAATGTATAGTCTATGCACCAATTCAGTCCCAAACATGGGCTTTAGAGGCTGCCAAGAGGATAAGCGGGCTTCCGGAGAGCAAGATAAAGATAATTACCACCTATCTGGGTGGTGGCTTTGGTAGGAAGGCAAACGTGGAGTTTGTGGCGGAGGCCCTTGAGATATCCAAAAGGCTAAAAAGGCCAGTAAAGCTCATATACACAAGGGAGGACGATATAAGGTCTGGCTACTTTAGGCCCTACAGCATAACCCACATTAAAGCCTCAGCGGACAAAAATGGAAACTTGAACTCTTTGACCTTCAAGATAGCGGTTCAGCCTTTACTAGGTGGCAATGCTTCCGTGGAGGGTGTGGCAGACACACCCTATCAGATACCAAACCTACATGTGGAAAGGATAGACATGGAGCTTCCGGTGAGCGTTTGGTTTTGGAGGTCTGTGGGCTCCACCCATAACGCCTTTAGCCTTGAAACCATGATTGACCGTATAGCCTACCAGATAAGGCAAGACCCTGCTGAGCTTAGGCTAAGGCTTTTAAAACATAACCCTGTGGCCTACAGGGTGGTCCAAACTGCCATGGAAAAGTCGGGCTGGGGCAAGAAAAGAAACCTTGGCATAGCCTACCACTACTCTTTTGGAAGTCATGCCTGCCATGTGGCGGAGGTGTCCCTTGAAAATGGAAGGGTAAAGGTCCATAGGGTGGTGGCGGTCATAGATGTGGGTCCCATAACGGTCCATCCGGACCTGATTAAATCTCAAGTGGAAGGAGCCATAATGATGGGCCTTAGCATGGCTCTAAAGGAGGGAGTAAGCTTTAAAGGTGGTGGTGTGGCAAACACCAACTTTAACGGGTATGAAATACTGAGGATGGATGAGGCTCCCAAGGTGGAGGTGTATATACTAAACTCAAAGCGTGAGATGGGTGGAGTGGGAGAGCCGGGCCTCCCACCCATAGCACCGGCGGTAGCCAACGCTTTACTTTGGGCCTATGGCATAAAGGTAAACAGACTGCCCATAAAGGTCTGATGAAGGTCCTAAAGGCCAAAGAGATGCAACTTTTGGACCAAAGGACCATAGAGGGCCTTGGTGTGCCTTCTATTTTACTTATGGAAAAGGCTGGGCTTTCGGTAGTGGAGGCCATAAGGCGTGAGTTTCCGCATGTAAAAAGGGTGCTTGTGGTGGCTGGCAAGGGCAACAACGGCGGTGATGGGCTTGTGGTGGCAAGGCACCTACACCTTTTGGGTTACAAGGTGGGCTATGTGCTTGCCCTGGGAGAGGATTTAAAGGGAGATGCAGGCCTACAGCTAAAAATCCTAAAAAGCCTTGGCCTTGAGCCTCTAAGAGAGGTGGATTTTAAAGACTTTGACCTTGTGGTGGATGCCCTCTTTGGCACAGGCTTTGAACCACCCGTGAGGGGAGAGGCCCTCAGATGGATTGAACTTATAAACAACTCTCACCTTCCCGTGGTCTCTGTAGACATACCCTCTGGCCTCTCCGCAGACAGCGCAAAGGAATACGAGCCTTCTGTAAAGGCAGACATAACCGTTACCTTCCAATTTCCTAAGGTGTGCCACCTTCTATATCCTTCTGCCAAAAGGTGTGGAAGGCTTTATGTGGCAAACATAGGCATACCCACATGGCTTGCGCAGGAGATAAAGAGGGAAGTGCTTTTGAAGACAAACCCACCCAAAAGGGAACCAGACGTGCATAAGGGCCTTATGGGCCATGTGCTTATAATTGGGGGAAGCACTGGAAAGACTGGGGCAGTAATTATGAGCGCAAGGGCCTCCACAAGGACAGGTGCTGGGCTTGTAAGCGTTGGCATCCCAGAAGATTTAAACTCCATCTTTGAATCAAGCCTTGTGGAGGAGATGAGCATACCATTAGGGGGCAAGGGAAGGCTTTCGGTGGAGGCTGTAAAAGAGGTGCTTGAAATCCAAAGCAGGTTTTCCGCCGTGGCCGTTGGCATGGGCATGGACAGATACCAAGAGGGAAGGCTTATCATAAGAGAGCTTTTGCTTGGCCTTGAGAGGCCCCTTCTTATAGACGCAGATGGCATTAACAACCTTGCGGACCTTGGCGTGGAAGTGCTAAAAGAGAGGAAGGGCATCACTGTTTTGACGCCCCATGTGGGAGAGTTTGAAAGGCTAAGCGGGCTAAGGAAGGATTACATAGTGGAAAACCTAATAGATGTGGCCCAAGACTTTGCGGTAAAATACGGATGCTACCTTGTGCTAAAGTCTTCAAGGACCGTCATAGCCACACCGGAGGGAAGGGCCTACCTTTCCATCAGAGGCACGCCAGCCATGGCAAAGGGTGGAGTGGGCGATGTGTTATCTGGCATCCTTGTGGCTCTCCTTGGAAGAGGCATGCCAGCGGAAGAGGCCCTACGGCTTGGAGTCTTTTTACACGGCTTGGCTGGAGAGATAGCGGAAAGGAAAAGGCACAAGGAGAGCCTAAGGGCCCTTGACCTTGTGGAAGCTATTCCAGAGGCTTATAATCTTATTGAAAATGAAGCCTTTGATAGCCCTATCTCTTATATTCCTTAGTGGCTGTGGCATAGTGCATATAGAGATAAGGGACAAAACGCCAAAAAGGGAGGTGCAAAGGCCACAAAGAAGGGTGGAAGCTCCACAGAGAACCTATCAGCCACCAGCGGAAGCCCTTAAGGTTCCTTTGCCGGTAAAAGGAAAGGTTACGCCTACAGATAGGGGCTACTATATAAACACAGCCTGCGGAGAGTATTTTAGGTCCGTGGGCGAGGGCAAAGTTCTGTATGCGGGAAACGATATTAAAAACTACGGCTGGGTGGTTATGGTAGAAAGCGATGAAAGATTTGTCTACGTTTATGCAAAGGCTGGTAGCCTATTGGTAAAAAGGGGTGAGTGGGTAAAGAAAAGCCAGCCCTTAGGCAGGGTGGGAGAAGATAGGGAAGGCTGTGGCCTGCTTTTTGAGGTGAGAGACCAAGAGGGAAGGCCGGTAAAGTTTAGTGTGGAGTGATATTAACCTCAATCTTCATCTGGTTAAAGGCCTCTTTTATCCTTTCCTCTATCTCATTCTCAGATATTTCTCCCTCAACCGCCCTAAGCTCAAACTCAATCCTTTGAAACCTCTCGCTTAAAAGCCTCAACACACCCATCACATCCGACAACTTACCCCTTGGAATTACAAAGCTCAAAGAAAGCCCACTTATAGCTTTTTTTCAAGTAATGCACTACCTACAGGCTGTTTTATAGTTTCTACTGGTTTATTATCTATTTTTACATCCGGCGATCCTACTGGTATTCTACAACCTATCTCCCCTTCCTCCTCTTCCTTTTTACAAAGCTCTGCCCTTACAATAACCTCTCTTTCAGAAAAATAGACTGACGCACTCTCTTTAAAATACCTGCATTCCACCCTTCCATCCTCAAGCATCTCTCCAAGCCCAAACAGCCCCTTGGCCACTCCCTCAGATATGGACCTTTCTATAACCTCTTTATCTACAGGCCTTGGCTCTCCCGGCGTCCTAAGGAAAGCCTCATAAAGCTTACCCGTATAAAGGAAATCATTATCCCTAAGATACTTTTCCCTTATCACCAAAGGGTCAAGCCTTTCAATGATTTCATTTTCCGTCTTTAGCGCATCATATATCTCCTCATCAATACCCCTTGAGTCCCCATAAGTTGGCACTCCAAGGTCCAGCTCTTTGACCCCATCCTTAGAGGGCATAAGGACCATCCTGTATAACTTCCTTATAAGCTCCTTAAGAACTTCCTCCGTTTTACTTAGTTTGTCCTTTAAATCCTTTTTCTGTTCTTCCCTTAGGTTTAGGCTCTTGTCCTTTTCAATAGATTGATAAGCTATCCTTTTTCTTGCCTCTCTCTCAAAGTTATTTCTCTCCCCCTCCATAGGCACAAGGAAGAACAGAGTATTCCTGTTTATGCGCGGAGAGGACCCCTTGTTCTTTAATATACTGTCAATCAAACTTCTATCATCTTTCCTCAAAACTACAAGCTTTAGGTCTTCTGTATCCGGAATATTGACAGAGTTCTCCACCCAAATATATACCTTTAGCTTTTCTCCCTTTAATCTACCTCTTAGCAGTTCACTTTCCAGCTTTTCTATATCCTCATCCTTTACATTCTCCATTTTGGTAAGCAATATTCTGTTTAGGTTAGGAATGTTGGAAAAGAAGTATCTATCCTCCGTAGCTTGTAAATAGAAGAGGTTATTTTTTAGCTGTTCTACCGCTTCTACCACGGCGCTGGCTGGGTTGTTCATTGTGGTGGCAGACCTTTTTATCTCTCCCAAGGTAGCACCCTTTGACTGACCACTGGAAAAGGAATAAAGGAATATAACCCTTGCAGACCTTGTTCCAAGCTTCAAACCTTGATAGGCATTCCCCAAGGACCTATCCACCCTTTTGGCACCAGCAGAATGGCCAGTAATATCTTGGTCCAATATGCTGTTATACTCATTTCCTATGTGTTTTATAAGCTCTTGGCGTAGCTCTTGGTTTGAAAGGTCAAAATCCGCAAGGCTGATATAGGGTATGTTTTTGTCTTTTAAAGAATATACGACCAAGGACAAAAGCCTTAAGACACCCCTCGTTCTTTGAAAGGTATGAATGCTCCCCCAACGATGATATAGAACATCCAAAACCTCTGGCATAAAAGGATAGGAATCAAGAAATTTGTCTCTGTATTCGCTTGGCTCCATACCCGCGGGAAGTATATTTTCCTTTTGGGCATAATCCACAAACATCTGAACTATCTTCTTAGCTTCCTCTTCGTCAATATGGCTAAAAAGCCTCCTTTTTATAACCTTGGCTATTTCTCCTTCTTGCACTGGTGTATATACCTTTTCTACCCTTCCTATTACCTTCTGAAGTTGATTATAAAACCTTTCTGCGTTCTCATCGTAGTGTTCCAAACGGCTGGATGGAAGAGTTATCACAAGACAAACTTTATCCAAGGTTTTTACCGCTTCTGTAAGCTCCTGCATAAAGGCAAGGCTTTGGGCGTAAAGGGTGCTATCACCCACACTTTGACCGGCAGCCTTTACCGCATACTCAAGCACTTCATCCATAAGAATAAGCACAGGCTCATGGCTTAAGAGAAGTTCCCTTATGGCCTCTCTACCCGGTGAAGTATAGCCAGTAAGCCTTGTGTTTTGACCCGTTAGTCCCCTTTCCAAGGCTCCCCACAGAGTATCCCGCGGTCCCAAAACAGTTCCTACTATTACCACAGGCTTGGCTTTCCATTCCCTTGCCTTGTGATAGAGGGCTATAAGGCTGTGGGTTTTTCCACCTCCAAAGGGTGTTTGAATCTGAATAATATGGTCCCCGCCTTCGCCTTTTAATCTTCTCTCCACCATGCTCAAAAGGTTCCTTAGTCCCTCCGTAAGGTAGGTCCTTTGGAAAAAGATGTCTGGGTCCTTATACTCTTCTGGGCCCCTACCTTGACTTACCTCGTATAGGTCTGCAGCAAAAACATCCTGCTCAAGCCTTCCTTCAAGGATGTCTTTGTGTGGTATGGCTATGGTATGAAAGGGCCTCATCAGAACAACCTCCCTTGCTTTCTAATCTCTTCTTTTAATCTTTCTCTTCCAACCAAAAAGCCGTCAAGAAGCTTTTTCTCTTTACTCTCCTGCGGTAATGTTTCAGATATGGCTTGGGCCACCCTGTAAAAAACCTCCCTATCTCCAAAGCCCGTCTCCCTTAGCACCCTGATCATCTCGTCCCTTCTTCCCTTCTCCCACAACAAAAGGACAAGATGCAAAACATCAACAAGCTCCGTAGAACCCTCAAGCTCTTCCATCTTCCTGTCCTGTGGCCCCAGCACCTTTATAAATTCCTTCTCCTTTTTTATAAAGCTATTTTTGTTCCAATGGGTGGCAAGGTCTATACCACAACTGGTGGCAAGCTTTCTTGCCTCATCAAAAGGCACCTTTGCCTCACCGTAGTTCCACCTGTATAGCACATAAAACATGGTAAGCTCGGAGATCTCCCCAGAAAAACCATTGTGGAGTATTTGCCTTATGACAAAGTCTGTGACTATCTTCCTCACATCTTCCAACAGCCTATCCGCCCGTATAAGCTTGCCCTCATAGTCCATAACCTTTTCATACTTTCCAAAGACCTCTATGGCGGAACCAATGGCCGATATAAAAAAGTCAGCCCCACCTATCCCCTCCTGCCATAACCTTTCAAGCCTTCTATTCAAATGCTCTTTCAATTGATGCTTAACCTCATTATACATACCAATAGGCTCGCGCTCCATCTTTCTGGCAACTATGTAGATGGATGATGAAAGGGTAGCAGATTCCTTTGCTCTTAACCTTGCCTGCATCTCCGTATTTATGGGCCATGCGCCCGTTATAACCAAGCCAGAATCCAAAAGAGAGTTTATAAGCGTTTCCCATCCCTCCGTAGATTTATGGGCATATACAATTACCGCAATGCCATAGGGCTTTAAAACTCGGTGTATCTCTTGAAAGGCTTTTTTAAGCATATCTTCAAAGAATTTTTTATCCTTATAACTATATCTTAATGAATCCCAAGTAGACATTTCTGTAATCTCTTGAGATTTTGGAGTGAGTGGAGTGGAAAATAGTTCAGGATATAAATCTCCAATACTTCTTTTTAGCCATACATAAAAGAAGTCGGATAAATCTGCATATGGAACATTGTTATAATAAGGTGGGTCTGTAATGACTGCATCAAAGTAGTTGTCTGGATAGGGTAGAGAGGTGGCGGAGAATTGGGTGATGACTGGAATGTGTAAGCTTTTCATAGCCCTTCCTCTATTAGTTTCATATATAGACCACCTGCTTTTATCAAGTTCTTTGATTTATCTTCTTCCTCATCTTCTTCATTGGGTAAAGGTGGGGTGGAAAAGTGGGTGATTGAATTGATGCGAGAAGTGTGTTCTAAAACTCTCAAAATCCAATCCATAGCTGAGTTCCAGTCTCCTGTTGATCCACTCCAAGGACAAAGCTCAAAATAGTCCCATATCATAGGAAGAGCCTGTCGCCCAAAAGTGTGTGCCACAAATTCTCCTGCCACAGCCCAAACACACAGAATTGAGTTATAGTCCGCCAACCTATCCACTCCCAACGCCAAATAACTCACCACTGCCTTTGTATATTCTTCATCATAGCCTTCTTCAACCATTCTTTTGTAAGCCAGCCTTACCTTTTCCGTAAAGGTAATCAAAGCCAATTTTTGGCGAGAATTGAAAAGGTCGCCCCATTTAGTCATGCCATATAAAGGCACATTAAATACACCACTCATTAAAGGTAATTCCTCATCCGGCACAGGGTCTATTCCCCATTCTTCCATAAGCTTTTTCCTTTTCTCCTCAAGGTATTTTTCTGCCTCTTTAAAAACATCCAAGTCTTTCTCCGTTGCCAGCCTGTAGCTTTTTCCTTCTTTGTTTGGATGATGCAAAACCACTGCCACCATCCTTTGACCCGCCTTTCCCTCTTGAAATAGCTTTCTCACATCTTTGTCATCAATAGCAGAACCACACACAGGACATACCGCCACAGCCCTTGAAATGGTGCCTTCCTCTGGGTCAAAATCCTTTGGCATAGGCTCATATCCATCTCCCACTATTTTAAAAAGCACCTTATTGCCCTCCTTATAGGGGTATAGGGCTACTTTCTTCTTATCCTTCTTTGCCAGCCAGTATTGTCTCATCAAAGGAATTTCCGCTCCACAGTTAGGGTTTTGGCAGGGTATAGTCCTTGCCCAAAGGTATCCAACCGGTATAGAACCATCCTCCTCTGCCGGATAGAACCTACCTATTTCCTCTTTTGCAAGCTCCAAAACCCACTCCCCCCATCTTTTTACATCCTCCAATAGCACATTCTCAACCCTTACCTTTCTCCTTACCTTCTTACCAAACTCTTCCACCTCTATCTCTACCTCTCCCGGCTTTCCATACTTTTGAGGGTATTCAAGGGTGCATTTTTGTATCAAAACGGCCACAGGATTATAATCACCCGAATAGACTTCACAGCCAAGGCGCAAGGCTTCAAGGGGTATGGAACCACCTCCTCCAAAGGGGTCCAGAACTCTCGGGGGCCTTCCTCCATTAGAGGCAAGAATATCCCTCCTCGCCTTCTCTATAATGGTCCTGTTTAAAGAATTCTCCCACTTACAAAGGTCTTCAAAAAAGGCAAGCCGGTTGTTGCGTTCCAGCTCATCCTTTGGTGCGGGTATAAGGCTTGCGTATATGGTGGCTCTGGAAGCTGCCAAGGGCCTCCTTGCCCACCAAATATGAAGGGTAGAAATATGTCCATGGCGTATGTTTTTCTCCCTTGCGGACTCTTGACCGACCTCCTTTACAGGAAAAGACTCCTCTATAAAGCGCCTATGGCTCATCCTTTC
>FWWM01017998.1_pt1 | contig 10134 bp, 9 predicted proteins | sample 2228351 | NCBI WGS metagenome assembly FWWM01 (sample SAMEA103939774, study PRJEB20133) | metagenome
TGGTGCGACGATCGGGTTGTCGTCCAATGGGTGCACGCCAGGTATGCCCGAGGCGCTTCGCATCAAGCCGCGTCGCTCGCCGGACCAGCTCGCGCGCGTGCTCGAGTCGCTCGCCTTCGTGAGTGCCTTCACGCTCTCGCGCTTCGAGGAGTTTCTGCTCAGCGAGCAGCGCAACATCCCATTTGGCGCGGCGATCCTGGTCGTCTCGCCGATGCTCACGCCCAAGATCGCCGAGGCTGTGCATCGGTTGCACGCGCTGGGCAAGCGGCTTGCCTTCGTGTGCGTGGATCATCAGGCGTCGAACCTCGATTGGTTGCCGTGTCCGGTGTTCCACCTGCCGCCAAACGCTGCCTTTGCGACCTGGGTTCGTCAGTTCGAACAGCGTGACCAGGAGCCCCCGATATGAGCGCGCGCCGAACTGCCATCGTAGCCTGCATGGCGCTGGCCGAAGCAGCGGTGATGTCGCCGTTGCTCAGCCTGTTCGTGCCACTGCCGGTGCGTTCGATCACTGGCGGCACGCTGGCTGTCCTCTGGGTGCTTCTGCTGGGCTTGGGCATGCAATGGCGAGCTTTGGCGCACTACGATCTATCGCTCCGGTTGCAGCGCGTCGTCATGGGCGCATGGCTGATTGCGCTCGTCGTTGCTGCCGAGATTCAATCGTTTGCCTCGCTGCCAGAGCCAACGCCGGACGTGTTGACGATGCTGCCCGGATTCGTCGGTGCGTTGCTCGTGTGGTGGCGGGGGATGGCTCTGGGCAAGAGCGATCTACATCCGCGTGCGGCAGAACTCCATCTGCAGGTCGGCATTCTGCTCTTCGTCGTTATCGGCGTAGCAACGCTGTTCACGCAGAACGTAGAAGTGATGATCTACATCGTGGCGTTCTTCTTCGGCGCGCTGTTGTCCATTCCGCTGAGCAACCTGGAGTTAACGCATGCCAGCCCGATCGGCCGGCCAGTTCGGATGCGGCCGAGCTGGTGGGCCTGGTTGCTGGGTGTCGTCTGCGCTGTGTTGGCGGCAGGGTTGTTGTTGACTTCGCTGATGACTGGCCAGTCCGTCGTTGCCCTGATCGGCTTGCTGCTCGGTATCCTGCTGTTGCCGGCAGTCTTGCTCGCCGCGCTGATCCCTGAATCGTTCTTCGAGTGGTTGCGGGCCCTACTCGAGCGCGTCGCGCTCCTGTTCCGGGATCTGCGGCCCCCTGCGGAGGATGCGGTGGTGCAGCCTCAGGCGGAGGCGACATCGCTGGTGCCAGCCGTGCCGCCGGCAGTCGGCTTCGTCATCACCCTTCTGATCTTTGCCGCCCTGGTCATCCTGATTCTCATGCTCATGCGCCGCAGCGAGCGGCGCGCGCTGGTCGCCAACCGCCAGGCTGCGGATGCCGAAGGGGCTCTGGCAAGAGCCGGCGATGCATTGGGTGGCCGTGCCACGCGTACATCGGGCCTTGCGGTCCTGCGGCGCTGGCTGGCCACGCTGACTATCCGCCGCCTGTATGCACGGGCCACACATGAAGCCGGGCGCAGGGGCTTCCGGCGGGCGGCGGCGCAGACGCCCTATGACTTCCTGCCTGTCTTGCAGCGCGCGTTCCCCGCTGCAGAGTCCGAGGCGCGCATGATCACGGATGCCTACGTCGCTGCACATTACGGTGAGGTGCCCGATACGCAGGAGGCACTGAAGGCGCTAAAGGCGGCCTGGGAGCGTATGCGTGCGACGCGTCCGTTGGCAGCGGGCGTAGATGAGGGCATCCGGTCGCTATAATCTCGCGCGCTATGCCAGACGCCGTTTCGAAATCGAAGGTTCAATGTGCCATCGTCGGCGCAACCGGCTATACGGGAGGGGAGCTCTTGAGGATCTTGAGCTTCCATCCGCACGCCGAGGTTACGCAGGTGACCTCGCGAAGCCGCATGGGCGAGTATGTCCACGTACCCCACCCCAATCTGCGTGGCACTCGCACTGGTGGCTTGCAGTTTGTTCGGCCGGAGGATGTGCAGAAGACCGACGTTGTTTTTTTGTGTCTGCCGCATGGCGAGGCCTGCAGGCAGGTGGACTATTGGGCCGAGCTGGCTGGTGTGCTTGTTGATCTGAGTGCGGATTTTCGACTGGGTAATATTGATGCCTATGCGAAATGGTATGGCGAAACACATCCCGCGCCGCACTGGCTCGACCGTTTCGTCTATGGCCTGCCGGAGCTGACCCGCGACCGGTTGCGCAGCGCGCGATACGCCAGCGGCGTGGGCTGCAACGCTACGGCCACCATCCTGGCTCTCCTCCCGCTCGTTCGCACTGCCATGCTCGACTTCACCCAACCCATCATCGCTGATGTCAAAGTCGGCAGCAGCGAAGGCGGCGCAGAGAGCAGCGCCGCTTCTCATCATCCCGAGCGCAGCGGAGCGGTGCGCTCGTACGCGCCGGCCGGCCACCGCCACATGGCCGAGGTCGAGCAGATGATCACGACCGTCCAACCCCAACAGCCGATGCCGCCCCTGCACATGACGGTCACCTCCATCGAAATGGTGCGCGGCGTCCTGGCGACAGTGCACGCCTTCTTGCAACAACCTGCCCAAGAGAAGGATTTGTGGAAGGCCTTCCGCGCCTGCTACAAAGACGAGCCGTTCGTGCGCATCGTCAAATCCAACGCCGGCATCTTCCGGCTGCCCGAACCGAAAATCCTGGCCGGCAGCAACTGGGCCGACGTGGGCTTCGCGCTGAGCGACGACGGGCGCAAGGTCACGTTGCTGTGCGCCATAGACAACCTGATGAAAGGCGCAGCCGGCAGCGCCGTGCAATGCTTGAACCTGATGATGGGCTGGGATGAGCGCGCCGGCCTGGAGTTCCCCGGACTTCACCCCTGAGCCCATCGGATCACCATCCTGGAGCCCATGCCCAACGACTCAACACTCACCGTGATCAAAGTCGGCGGATCGGCCGGCATCAACTACGACCTGGTGTGCGACGACGTCGCAGCGCTCGTGCGCGAAGGACATCGCCTCGTGCTCGTACACGGCGGCTCGCACGAGACGGACGTACTCAGCGAAAAGCTCGGCAAGCCGCCACGCATCCTCACCTCGCCGCAGGGCTACACCTCACGTTATACCGACGCCGACACGCTGGACATCTTCGCCATGGTATATGCCGGCAAGATGAACACGCGCATCGTCGAGCGCCTGCAAAAGCGTGGCGTCAACGCTGTCGGCCTGAGCGGACTGGACGGGCGGTTGCTGGAAGGGCCGCGCAAAGCCAGCGTGCGCGCCGTCATCGACGGGCGGCAGGTGCTGGTGCGTGATGACTACACAGGCAAGGTCGAGAAAGTGAACACCGCGCTGCTCGGCTTGCTGCTGGATCATGGCTATACGCCGGTCGTCTCGCCACCAGCCTGCAGCATCGAAGGCGAGGCAATCAATGTGGACGGCGACCGCGCCGCGGCGATGATCGCTGGGGCGCTTGGCGCGAAGCAGTTGATCATCCTTTCGAACGTTCCGGGCCTGCTGCGCGAGTTCCCCGACGAGAACACGCTGATTCCGCGCATCCCATACGACCGGCTCGAGCAGGCCCTCGCATTTGCCGAGGGCCGCATGAAGAAGAAGGTGCTCGGCGCCAGCGAAGCCATCGCCGCCGGCGTGCAGCAGGTCATCTTTGGGGACGCACGCGTCCCCCGTCCCATATTTCACGCGATGGGCGGTGCCGGCACAGTGATCGAACGATGAAGGCGGAAAGGGCAACGCACCGCCGATCGAGCCAGGTCATTCTCTGAAATCGCTGGGAGTGTCCTTTCGTTAATCTCCCAAAGGTTCAAGGCGACCCTTGCGCCTTCGACCTGCCGCAGCGGTGCGCTGTTTCCATCTGCAATGTACACCCGGCCGCGACCGCGTGCAAGCGACGCCAACCGGGCCGCACATTTGTTCAACAGCTGTTGCGCCAGCTACGCTGCGGAAGGGCCCAGATGCACGGGAGCCAAATTCAAAGTCACTTCGCCCTCCCTTCCTGGACATCACATCAACCCAAAGAAGAAGCTCCCGCGCAGGCGCACCACGCTCAACAAGACGAGCAGCAACGACGCCAGCACCAGAAAGAAGGCGTTGCGGAACCGCCGTTCATCCGGTTGGTTCTTGAACATGGACGTCATGTGTGCAAATGCGGTGGCGAGCAGCCCGTAGAAAGCATGTTCGATGTGAACGCCCGGACGGAAGGCGCCGTTAATCGCGAGCAAAACGAGGTTGATCAGGCCCAATATGAACTGGACGCTCATGACGCCGGCATAGGCAACGCCCAGTTGGCGGTCGAGAGCGGTGAAGGGCCGCTTGCCCAGCCAGCCGATGGCGTAGCGGGCCAGCACGACGATGGCGAGTATGGCCAGCACCCAACGAACGAACCCGTGAATCGTGATCAAAGTTACAAGCATAGCGTCTCCTTGTTTGTGTTGTGCATCATGTTCCGGGAAGAGAGTGGATCAACTGCGCCTGGCCACCCGGCGCGCGGCGCGCCGGCGAGGACGAATGCGCGCAAGCATGTCGTCGAGCCACCGCAGTTCGCAACGCAGGTAGTGCAACTGGTGGTCAATCAGGAGCTGATAACTCCCCTGATGCTGCGGCACGGCCTCGAACTCCGCGAGCTGGGCAGCCAGGGCGGCGCGCCGCTGGTCGAGCAGCCGAAGCGCCTCGACCTTCGGCAGCGCATCCATGAACGCCAGTCCGATGTCGCTGCCGGTCTTCGCGGCAACGAACGCGCCCAGATTCTCGCGCAACAGGCGCTGGAAGGCTTCCTCGCCAGCCGGGGTGAGGCTATAGATGCGCTTCTGCGGGCGATTCCCCTCGCGGGCTTCCTTCACAGTCACCCAGCCGCTAGCCTGCATCTTGTCCAACAGCACATAGGCGGTGGCCTTCTTCAAGTCGGTGCAGAAAGCGAGGTTGCGCTCGATAAAGTCGTGTAGTTGATAGCCGTGCATCGCGCCCTGGCGCAACAACCCCAGCAAGAGCAGTTCGCGTTCCATCGCACTCCATAGATCGAGCCTGACTAGTCAAAATTAACTATTCAAAAGTATAACAGATGCTCGAGTCATCCGTCAAGGAGGAGGGGCATCGCTGCATCAGGATGGACCGGTCGTACAATGCGCCGCTATGACGCACTCCATCCGTGAAGTCGAGCAACGCTTCACCTCGGGCGTGTATCCCAAACGCGAGCTGACCATCGTGCGGGGCAAGGACGCCGTGGTGTGGGACGATGAAGGCCGCGAGTACGTCGATTGCGTGGGCGGCCAGGGCGTCAGCACCCTCGGCCACGCCAACGAGGCCGTGGCCCGTGCAATCGCCGAACAGGCGCTCAGGATGATCTCTTGCCCGGAGATTTTCTACAACGACACGCGTGCGCAGTTCGAGGCGCTCCTGGCCTCAGTGCTGCCGGGAGAACTCGGGCGCGTCTACCTGTGCAACAGCGGCGCAGAAGCAGTCGAGGCGGCCATCAAGTTCGCGCGGCTGAGCACCGGCCGGGCCAACATCGTGGCGGCCGTGCGCGCCTTTCACGGGCGCACCATGGGCGCGCTGAGTGCCACCTACGAACCGAAGTACCGCGAACCCTTTCAACCGCTGGTGCCCGGCTTCAGCCATGTGCCCTACAACAACGTCGAAGCGCTGGTAGCCGCCGTGGACGACCGAACTGCCGCCGTGCTGATCGAGGCCGTGCAGGGCGAAGGCGGCGTCCACCCCGGCACACCGGAGTATCTGCGCGCGGCTCGCGAGATCACCGAACAGCGCGGCGCGCTGCTGATCGTGGACGAGGTGCAGACGGGGTTTGCCCGCACGGGGCGCTGGTTCGCCGTCGAGCACAGCGGCGTCGTCCCCGACTTGATGCCGATGGGCAAGGCCATCGCCGGCGGCGTGCCGATGGGCGCAGTCGGCATTCGCCATACAGTGAAGAACCTGGCACCGGGCGTGCACGGCAGCACGTTCGGCGGTAATCCGCTCGCCTGCGCCGCCGGCATCGCCTCGATCAACGAGATGAAGCGACTCGACCTGCCTCGACAGGCCGCGGAGAAAGGCGAGTATTTCAAGGAACGCCTCGAGGAGATCAACGCCCCGGTGATCCGGGAGGTGCGCGGCAAAGGCCTGCTCATCGGCGTGGAGCTAAAGTCGAAGGTGGCGCCATACTTGCGCGCTCTGCAAGCCGAAGGCGTGCTGGCGCTGCCCGCGGGGCTCAACGTGTTGCGCTTCCTGCCGCCGGCCGTCATCACACACGATCAGATTGACTTCGTCGTTGGCAAGACGACCAAAGTGCTCATGTCATGACCGACTATCCGCTTTTGTCGCCCCTCCCCCCCTGCACCGAGCAGGCGCTGATCTCTTCGACCGGCGAGAAGATGTTCGTTCGATGCTGGGAAGCAAGCGGCGTCGCCCACGGCTCGGCCGTGCTCTCACACGGCATCTTCGAACACAGCGGCCGATATCATCACGTTGCCGAGCGGTTCACCAGGCGCGGCTACCGCACCTGGGCGCTGGATCATCATGGTCACGGACAATCCGACGGGCCGCGCGGTCAGATCCGGCACCCGAACCACTTCATTGACGATCTGCGACGTGTAATCGAGCTGGCCACCCAGGAGACCGGGCACAAGCCCATCCTTCTGGGACACAGCATGGGCGGTGCAATCGCCGCCCTCTACGCCGTACGCCACCAGGAGACGTTGCGCGCCCTGGTGCTCTCATCGCCGGCGCTGCGCACGCACGCTTCGCCGGTCGTGATCACCCTCGGCCGCTGGGTCAGCGCAATCACGCCCGACCTCACGCTGCCCGCCGGTCTTTCGCAGCCAGCCACGCACAACGCCGCATGGGAAGCCTGGAAGGAACGCGACCCGCTGAAACACGATCGGCTGACATTCCGGCTTGCGCGTTTCATCGTGGATGCGGGCGAGGAAGCGCGCGCCAAAGCATCTTCGTTGCGTATCCCGGTGCTGATGCTGGTCGCGGGCGCAGATACCTACGTGGACAAGCGCGGTGCGCATGAATTCTTCGCGCGGCTGCCCGCCGGCCTGGGCGAGTTCCACGAGTACGACGCCTTCTATCACGAGGTGCTCAACGAGTCCGAGCGCGAGCAGCCGTTGAGCGATCTCACCAACTGGCTGGAGAAGCTAGAGGCGGCACCCCTTAGCCGGCGATGATCGAGTTGCTCGAACGGTGCGTGCGCATCCCATCGCTCAGCGGCCAGGAGCGCGCGGTAGCCGAGTTCCTCTGTGATGAGATGCGCCGGCGCAATTTTGACCGCGCCTTCATTGACGAGGCCGGCAACGCCGTCGGCATAACAGGCGACGGGCCGCGGCAGATCATGTTGCTGGGCCACATGGATACCGTCGGCGGCGACGTGCCCGTGCGCTATGAGGACGGCAAACTCTATGGCCGCGGCAGCGTGGACGCGAAGGGACCGCTGTGTGCTTTTATCCTGGCAGTCGAGGCGCTCGCGGCCGAAGTCGCCCCCGGCTGGCAAATCGTCGTCGTCGGCGCGGTGGAGGAGGAGGCCGCCACCTCGAAGGGCGCGCGCTTCGTCGCCGCGCGATATCGGCCGGAGATGTGCATCATCGGCGAGCCGAGCGGCAGCGACGGCATCACGCTGGGCTACAAAGGGCGATTGCTGGTCCACGTACACGTCGAGCGCCCGGCGCAGCACACCGCCATCCCGGAACCCGGCGTGAGCGAACGAGCCATCGCCGTGTGGAACCACGTCAAATCGCTGGCCGACGCATGGAACGCGGACAAACCGAAAGCCTTCGACCAGCTTCTGCCTTCACTGCGCAAGATCCAATCGGGGGACGACGGCCTGCGCGAGTGGTGTGACATGCTGATCGGCGTGCGGCTGCCGGCCGACTTCGGCCCCGAAGCCCTGCAGCGCGAAGTCGAAGCCTGGCTGGAGGGGCAGAACGACGCAGGCCACTTCAGGGTGAGCTTCAGCGGCGCCGAGCCGGCCTGGCGATCCGCGAAGGACACGCCGCTGGCGCGCGCGTTCGTGGAGGCAATCCGCGCCGAGAAGATGCGCCCGGCCTTCAAGCTGAAGACCGGCACGGCTGACTTCAACGTGGTTGGCCCGGTCTGGAATTGCCCGATCATCGCTTACGGCCCGGGCGACTCGTCGCTCGACCATACGCCCGATGAGCATGTGGTCATTGACGAGTTCGAGAGGGCCGTTAGAGTACTGACCACCGCGCTGCGATCCTTGATCGCCAGCCGCCAACAACGCGCGTAACATCATATCTCGATCATGTCCGCAGATTTCTCGTTTCGCCACTACCGACCGCGATCTCTCGAGATCATTGACACCACCCTTCGAGAGGGCCAGCAATCGTCGCTGCTGCACGATCACTACAAGTACTTCTTCACCACCACCGACAAGCAGGAGATCACCCGCAGCCTGATCCTCTACGGCGTCAAGTTCATCGAGTTGTTCGCCCCGAACGTGAGCGCGCAAGAAGCCGAGGACTGGCGGGCCATCAAGGAGACGCGCGATGAGCTGATTACGCAGAAAGGCTACACGTTCTTGCTGGCGCACGTGCGCTGTCACCCGGCCGACGTCGAAGCGGCGATCAACGCCGGCGCCGACGGCCTGAACATCTACATCGGCACTTCCGACGCTGCTCGCAACTTCAACCACGGACAGGGTCTGGACGAAATCGCTCGCCGGGCGCGCACGCTGATCGAGGACCTGCGCCGCAACCACCCACACCTGGTGCTGCGCTTCAGCGGCGAGGATGCCTTCCGCACGCGCGAGGCAGACCTGTTCCGCGTATACGACCATGTGGCCGAATGCGTGGATCGCCTGGGCACACCGGACACGGTGGGCGTAGCGACGCCAGCAGCAGTCGCCAGGCGTGTGGAAGCGTTGCGCGCACGCTATCCGCGCGTCCCGCTGGAAGGCCACTTCCACGACGACCGCGGGTTCGCGCTCATCAACGCGCTGGAAGCGGTGAAGGCCGGCATGCAGTACATCCAAACCACGCTGCTGGGCATCGGAGAGCGCAGCGGCATCACCAGTATGACGGCGCTGTTGTTCAACCTGTTCGTGGATCGCGAATACGACCGACTGGAGGGCTACCACCTGCGCGGCTCGTATCCGATCAACGTGATGATGGCCGACAAGCTGCGCAAGCTCGTCCCCTCCAAAGAGCCGGTCAGCCTGACCAATCGCACCCACGCCGCGGGCGTGCACCAGAAGGGGATGATCAACAGCAGCAGCACGTACGAAGCACATCCGCTCGACCAGTTTGGCGTGACCGAATCGGAGATCCTGCTCGGGCCGCTGAGCGGTTGGAATATCATCCATTACTTCCTCAGGGAAATCTGCAGCTTCGAAATTGACGAGGCAACGGCAAAGGCAATTTCGGCCGAGTTCAAGAGTCGCATCTACAACATCGCGCCTGGCGAATCCCCGGCCGACTTGCTCATCCAGATCGCACAACAGGAATTCGGTCTGCGCACTCTGCACATCCCGGAGCAATTCCGGCAGGCCGTAGCACAAAACCTGACCGATGCCTCGACGCGCGAGATCGGCGAGGTCCGCCACGCCAGCGGCGTCATCCTCCGCACTCGACAATGATCGGGCGCGGCTCCCCAGCCAATCCGGCGGTCCCTCTTTGTGTCCACGAGGCTGGACGTAAGAGCCGGCCGCACCGAGCGGTCCATTTCCCTTTTTCGCGCTTATGAAATAAGCTTGTGGCCACGGGGAGATTCACCATGTCACACACCCAATTACGCCTCGCTTGTATCGCAGCAATCGCCTTGCTGGTGAGCATATTCCTGCCCCGATCGACAGCGCAGGCAGACATCGCGCCGCCCGAGACGGCCCCGGGGAGCAATATCCAACCCCAAGAAGCGACGCAGGTCCAAATGAAGGCAGAGCGCGTCGTGATCGAGGTCTTGCGCGTCAAGGGTTCGCAGAGCGCAGGGCTGCCGGTCGCAAACGTGACGGCCACCTTCACCATGCATAACACTGGCAACGCCGTCGAAGCGATGACCGTGCGATTCCCGCTGAGCGATCCCAGCGGCCGGGGAGACGGCTTCGGCGGCCACCCGGAGATTGAGCAGGTGGCCGTGACGGTGAATGGTCGGCGTGTGCCAACCCGAATCGTCACCACGCCCAACCCGAGCGATAGCAGGGAACCACCGG
>FWWM01018002.1_pt1 | contig 10134 bp, 10 predicted proteins | sample 2228351 | NCBI WGS metagenome assembly FWWM01 (sample SAMEA103939774, study PRJEB20133) | metagenome
ATCGTTTTCTGGATTCCTGCTTCCGCAGGAATGACCAAGAAGAGGGACTTAGGACCCAAGTCGACTTGAAGTCGACAAGTTTTAGGAAACCCCTCGCCTTCAAGGCGAGGGAGGATTCAGTGTCTTTTTAATATAATAGATAAAATTTGTCAAAATTCCAGGCCTCAGGCTCTTAGGATCTAATTGACAGGGCTTGAGAATCGAGTTATTCAATGGACCAATAATTAAAATGGGGGAAAAGATGAGAGAGAACGAAGTCGTGGTGGTGAGTGCGGTCAGGACACCTTTTGGGAAGTTCGGGGGGACGTTAAAAGATATCCCCTCTATTGATCTTGGGGCGATGGTGATTCGTGAAGTTCTCCAGAGGGTGAATATCCGGGGAGAGGAGGTGGAAGAGACCTATTATGGAACGGCTGTCATTGGAGAGGCTGCCTTAGAGACGGATGTCCCAGCCCGGCAGGCCACTCTCAAGGCAGGGATGCCCCCAGAGTCAATCTCCATCACCCTGGATCGGGCTTGTTGTTCTTCGCTCGCAGGGCTTCGGCTTGGATACAGGGCGATTCGAACCGGGGAGATCGATATTGCCCTTGCGGTGGGCACAGATAATATGAGTCGGACACCTTATGTCATCCCTCCGGATGTTCGCTGGGGAAAAAGATTGGGCAGTATTCAAATATGGGATGGCCTTTATGAGTTGGGTTACAAAGGGTTTAATCCTGTCTCAGTAGATGCAGGAGAGGTTGCCCTTGAGTATGGGGTAACCCGAGAGGACCAAGATCGATGGGCCTATGAAAGCCAGATGCGATATGCCAGGGCCTTCCGGGAAGGGAAATTTAAGATTGGTGAGGAGTTGATGCGGGTTGAGATTCCACAGAAGAAAGGTCCTCCCATCATTCTGGAAAAGGATGAATTTCCAAAACCAGAGACGACCCTTGAAAAACTTTCTAAACTTCCAACGGTTTATGGAAGCCCGACCGTTACCGCTGGGAATGCTCCTGGATTGGATACAGGGGCCTCTGCGATTCTCATCATGAGCGAAAGAAAGGCCAGAGAAAAAAACCTTAAACCCTTGGCAAAGATTATAACGATGATTGCGACGGCCACTGCTCCCAGATTGATTGCAGCCATTCCTGGGTTTACCATTCAGAGGGTTTTGGAAAAAGCCCATCTCACTCTTGATCAAATTGACCTGATTGAAATTAATGAGGCCTTTGCCGCCATGCCTCTGGTCAGTGCAAAGATTCTTTCCGGAGGCGATCCTGAGAAGATGAAGGCGATCTTGGAGAAGACCAATGTCAATGGAGGCGCCATTGCCATTGGTCATCCTGTAGGGGCCAGTGGTGGTAGGATCTTGATGACCTTGATCTACGAGTTGAGGAGAAGGGGAGGGGGATTAGGTGTTGCCTCCATCTGTGGAGGATTGGCCCAGGGCGAAGGGGCGGTCGTTAAGGTTGAATAAGTTTAATTTAAAGAGGTCGGGGAGGTGGGGAGGAGCGAAGAACGGATTGCTTAAGAGGAGGAAGCAATGGTGTTCCCTTTTTTAAGGAGCAGTTCATTCGGGCTTACAATCAGACGGTCAAGCCCTATTTTTTTGTGGTCTAGGCCCTGAGCGAGCCCGATGAGTTGGCTAAGATAGAGGATGGGGATTTTGTAAGAGGTTCCATACTTTTTATTGATGTCCCCTTGACGGGTATCCAAATTGGATTGGCAGAGGGGACAGACCACTACAATACAATCCGCCCCTTTATCAGAGGCCGATTCGAGAATCGAACGGGTCAATCTCAAAGCAATCTCTGTTCGGGTTAGGGATAGGCTCGCTCCACAGCATTCGGTTTTATGAGACCAGTAAAGGGCCTCTCCTTCAAGGGTCTCAACAATCTCATCCATCAAAACAGGATTTTCAATATCATCGATATCCACTCCGGGAAGTCGGGTGAGACACCCATAATAACTGGCGACCTTCCATCCCTTCAGAGAAATCTTCATACTGGCTTTCAATCGATCAAGACCAACATCCTTTTTAAGAAAGTCGAGAAGGTGTTTTGAAATGACCTTCTTCTGATATTCTCCACCCACAAGCGTTCGGAGGCGTTCTAAAAGAGCGGGGTCTTTATCTACCTCCTGATGGACATGTTTCAGATGACTATAGCAAGCAGGGCATGGGGAGAGGACCTGGTCAAGCCCACTTTCTTCTGCCCTTAAAAGATTTCGATAGGGAAGAGCCATGGCCAACTCTTCATTGAGATAGTGTCCAGCACTGGCTCCACAACAGCTCCAGTCCGGTATCTCTTTCAAAGCGATCTCCATTTCTTTGAAGATCGCTTGAATCGAGAGATCAAATTCCTTGGCACTGCTTTCAAGCGAACACCCTGGGTAATATCCTACCTGCATCGATCACTCCAATGATCTTAGAAAGCGTTTGCTTCCTTTAAAGATTTTTTTAATCTGATCGAGCCCCTTGATCTTATGACCTAAGAGAGTCAACTTCCCCCTTGAAAGCATTAATGGACCAAGATGGGCATCTTTGAAAGGTTGGAGGGTAGCGAGGTTATAACGCATCACCAGTTCCAGTTCATGGACCCGTCCTCTCTTCTGGATGGAATCCAGAAAGAGATGGTCAAACTTTACGATCCTTTCCTCTCCAGAAGGGAGGCGAGATTCCAAGGATAGTTTTCTTAGTGAGTCCATAATCTTGGCAATCTCAATCTCTTCTGGACAGCGGACGGAGCAGGTTTGACAGGAGGCGCAGATCCAGATCGTTTTGCATTTGAGGAGGGGTTCGGGATCGTTAATCTGGATGAACCGGAGCACCTGATTGGGCTGAATATCCATCTCAGGAGAGATTGGGCATCCTGCAGTGCATTTCCCACATTGAATACATTTGGAGGCATCCTCTCCAGATAGGGAAAGAATTTGCTCCCTGAATTGATGCACTTGGCTACTCAGAGAGTTCAAGGATCTTCTCCTTTCTCATGATCTCAAAGATGGAGGCCACTTGGGCATAGATCTGTTCATCCGTGAATCCCTGCACATTGGCCGCCTTGGTTCTACAAGTAGAGGCACAATTTCCGCAACCATGACAAAGGGTTGGAATGACACGGGCAACCCTCTTCCCGTCTACCTCCTGGGTCTCGATCGCATCGAAGGGACAGACCTCAACACAGTTGAGACATCCACTGCAAATCGTCGAATTGATGAAGGCGACTTTTGGATCCAGAATCAGTTCGTCTTTTGAGAGAATCTCGCAGGCCCTCACTGAAGCTGCTCCTGTGGTGGCCACCGAATCCGGGATATCCTTTGGGAACTGGCAAGAACCTGTGAGAAAGATCCCCTTGGTCACGCTCTCAACGGGTTGAAGTTTTGGGTGAGCCTCTGAGTAAAACCCATATTGGTCATGAGGGATGTTAAGAATTTTAGCCAACTCTCTAGCATCGGGCTGAGGGACTACGGCGGTGGCCAGAACCACCAGATCTGCTTCTATCTCTATTTGTTTCCCGACCAGCGTATCCACGCCTCGAACAATCAATTTATCTCTTTTTTCGTAGATCTTGGAGACCCTTCCCCGAATATAGATTGCCCCATATTCCCGCTGGGCCCTCTTTACAAACTCCTCATAATTCTTTCCCCCTGCTCGAATATCAATATAGAAGATATAGGATTGGGTATCAGGAAAATGGTCTTTCAGGAGGATTGCTTGTTTGGCTGTATACATACAACAGATTCTGGAACAATAGGGATGACCTTTTGATTCGTCGCGAGAGCCTACGCACTGGATGAAGACGATGTTTTTTGGTTCTTTTCCATCAGAGGGGCGTATAACGTGTCCTCCGGTGGGGCCTGCAGTATCCAGCATCCTTTCGAGATGTAACCCTGTAATGACATCTTTAAACCTGCCTGCACCATATTCTCCATAGGCGGATGGATCAAACTGTGTAAATCCGGTAGCCACAATGATAGCGCCGAATTTCTTCTTGACCAGTTCCTCTTGTTGTTCATAATCGATTGCCTGTGCGGGACAGAGTTTTTGACAGACCTTACACTTTCCTTTGGTAAAGAATGTACAGTGCTCCTTGTCAATGACCGGGACATTTGGGACCGCCTGGCTGAAGGGTTTATAGATCGCCTTTCTAAGGCCTAAGCCAAGATCCCATTCACTCGGGACTTTGGTAGGGCATTTTTCGATACAGAGGCCACACCCTGTGCATTTCGACATATCGACGAACCGAGGTTTCTTACGGATCGTCACTTCAAAGTTTCCAACGAATCCTTTTACCTCTACTACCTCAGAATAGGTGAGAAGTTCGATGTTTTCATCCTGGGATGACTCCGTCATCCTCGGGGTAAGGATTCAGGCGGAACAATCAAGCGTGGGAAAGGTCTTTTCAAGTTGAGCCATTCTCCCACCGATGCTCGGAAGTCTTTCCACCAAGGTCACCTTATAGCCCGCGAGGCTCACATCAAGGGCTGCCTGAATTCCAGAGATCCCTCCTCCGATCACCAGGGCCCTCTTCTCTACAGGCGATTTAAAGGGTTCGAGCGGGTGGAGATTGGCTGCCTTTGCCACTGCCATCTCTGTTAAATGGATCGCTTTCTGAGTAGCCTCATCCCTATCCAAGGTTACCCATGAGACCTGTTCCCGGATATTGGCCATCTCAAAGAGATATCGGTTAAGGCCTGCTGCCTCAATACACTTCTGAAAAGTGTTCTCGTGCATTCGAGGGGAACAGGAGGAGACGACTACGCGATCAAGATGGTGGGTCTTAATGGCCTCCCTAATCGATCCCTGGCCGAGGTCAGAACAGCTATACTGGAGGTCTGTGGCGAAGACCACTCCGGGTAATTTTTTTACTGCTTCCACGACTGTCTTTACGTCAACCACGGACGCAATATTGGTTCCTCAATGACAGATGAATACGCCTATCCTTGCCATCTATCCACTCATCCTCTCTTCTATCTTTTCGACCTTAACAGCACAGACCTTCAGTTCTGGGATCTTAGACACTGGATCTAAAGCCGTATTGGTCAACCGATTGGCTGCGGTTTCGATGAAATGAAATGGGATGAAGAGTACATTTCGACCCACAGTGAAGGTTAATTTGGCTTTGATCTCAATTGCTCCCCTCCGGGAAATCACTCTTACTCTCTCTCCCTCATCAATCCCTTTTTCGACCGCATCGAAGGGATTGATTTCAACATACCCTTCCTCTGCCTCTTTCTGTAAGGAGGGAGAGACGCCGGTCATGGTTCGCGTATGATACTGAAAACCGATTCTTCCTGTGGTAAGCCAGAATGGATACTCCTGGTCGACCATTTCTGCAGGTTCCTTGAAGGAGATAGGGAAGAAGGTTCCCTTCCCTTTTGAGAACTGGTCTTTGTGGAGAAAGGGAGTTCCGGGGTCCTCTAAGGACCGACAGGGCCATAGGATTCCGTTCTGATCAATCCTTTCGTAGGTAATTCCCTGATAGATGGGGGTGAGCTGAGCAATCTCTTTAAAAATCTCTTCAGGGGAGGCATAGGTGAAATTCTCTGCTCCCATCTTTTGAGCAATCAGCGAAAGAATCAGCCAATCCGGTTTGGAATCTCCCAGAGGTTCAATGGCTTTTCTCACCCTCTGGACCCTTCGGTCAGTAGCGGAAAATGTCCCATCCTTTTCTGCAAAACTGACCCCGGGTAAAACGATATGGCCAAGTTTTGAGGTCTCTGTCAAAAAGATATCCTGGACGATCAGGAGTTCCAGTTTTTTTAGGACATGTTCTGCATGGCTGAGGTCCGGATCACTCACCAGAGGGTTTTCACCCATGATGTAGAGGGCTTTCATCCTCCCTTCCTCAATCGCCTGAAACATCTCCATGATGGTGAGCCCGGGTTTCCTTGAGAGAGAGGTCTTCCAGGACTCCTCAAATTTCTTAGCCACTGCTTCGTCAGACACAGGCTGATAGCCGGTATAGACATTGGGAAGTCCTCCCATATCACAGGCTCCTTGAACATTGTTCTGGCCCCTCAAAGGATTGACCCCTGTGCTTAATCGACCAATCTGACCTGTGACCATGGCCAGATTGGCAAGGGAGAGGACATTCTCGGTTCCTGTAATATGTTGAGTGATTCCCATGCAGTATACAATGCTTCCCCGCTTGGCTTTAGCATAGGACTCTGCGATCTCACGAAGATCTCTTGGAGAGATTCCTGTGATTTCCTCCACCTTTTCTGGAGTATATTTCTCAACCTCTTTTTTTAATTCTTCAAACCCTTCGGTTCGGGATTCGATAAATTCTTTATTCTCCCACCCTTCTTTCAGAATGATGTGGATCAGTCCGTTAATCCATGCCACATCGGTCCCCAGCTTCTGTCTCACATAGAGATCTGCATATCGACCGATTTGAGTCTTTCTCGGATCGATGACGATTAACTTGGCTCCCTTCTGCTTTGCCTTGAGGATTCGGCTTGCAATCAGAGGATGGTTTTCTGTGGTATTGGAACCAGTGATCAGGATGCAGTCTGAATCTTCCAGTTCTGGAGTTGAATTCGTCATCGCCCCGCTTCCAAAGGATTTGGCTAGACCAGCCACTGTGGCAGAGTGTCAGAGACGAGCACAATGATCGACATTGTTTGTCCCAATGACTGCCCTCATCAATTTCTGAAAGAGGTAATTCTCTTCATTGGTGCATCGGGCGGAGGTCAATCCTCCAATGCTATCCGGTCCATATGTCTCTTTAATCTTCTTCAACCGGGAGGCTACCTCATTAATGGCTTCGTCCCAGGAAATCTCCTTAAATTTCCCATCTTCTCTTATCAGAGGGGTTTTCAACCTCCCCGGGTGATAGATAAATTCATCCGCATTCCACCCTTTGATACAGAGGCCACCTTCGTTAACAGGGTGGTCCTTCTGGGGGAGGATACCAATGATCATATCGTCCAAGACCTCAATAAGGAGGCCACAGCCACAGCCACAATAAGTACAGGTTGTCAATATCGTTTCGTATTTCAAGGGTCTTTCCTCTATCGTCTGTTATTTCCCAGCCCCTGGAAGTTCGTAAGTTCCATCTCCTAAAAATTCAAGAGGACCTTTCTCTTCCACGTCTTTTCCCGGAACATAACCAAAGAGGTCTTTAACCGATTTACGGATTTTACGATAAAGCCTTCTTACAGGGATTCCCATTGGACAGGCCTCTTCACAGAGACCGCAGTCAATACAGCGGTCAGCCATGTGAAAGGCCTTGATGAAGTGAAAAATGGGAATTTCAGGAGGCATTCCTCCTGCCCTGACAAGGGCGGGGTCCTCCAAAGTACAGGATGGGCAGAAACAGACAGGACAGATATTTCTACATCCATAACATTTAATACATTTTCCAAACTGGGTCATCCAGTATTGAAAACGTTCCTCTTCAGTTAGTTTCTCCACCTCCTCAAGATCTGAGAAATCTTCAACAGGCTTTGCCGTCTCCCCCTCTTCAATGGAGGAGGGAGAGGGCCTCTCACATCGACACCGATTAGCCAACTCCTGACTGCAGGCAATTCCTATCGCCTTGATCTTTTCCTGAAAAAGTTGATGGTTCTTAAAGAGTTCAACCAGTGAACGTTCTTCACACCCGCGGAGGACGATTCCAATCATCTCGTTGGGATATTTTTTTGAGATCTGAATGAGGATTTTTGTAAGGGGATATCGATTGGCCTCATCCACAACCCAATCTTTCAATTCCTCTACTTGAGTAAAAAGGAATGGGGTTGGATGGCCATGACTAAGTTTCAAGCCCAATATCCCAGCAACCTCTTTCTCTCTGAGCATCTTTGCCATCTTCTCTCGAGTCTTTTCCATAATTTTTACCTGATCTTCCTTAGAGGAGATGGGCCAATCTCTCTAATTTGATTCGTGAAATCAACCACTACATTGGCAAACTTATTGCTCTCAGAGGTTGCAATCCACTCCAATCTCAACCTTTTGGGAGAGATACCCACAAACCCGAGCATCTCTTTTATCACGGCAATCCTCTTTGCAGTAATGTAGTTTCCTTTCCCATAGTGGCATTCCCCGATGTGGCATCCTGCAACGAGCACTCCGTCTGCCCCCTCTTGGAAGGCTTTTAGAATGAAGTGAGGTGAGACACGGCCACTGCACATCACTCGAATGGGTAATACATTGGGTGCATATTTGAGCCTCATCGAACCCGCGAGGTCAGCACTTGCGTAACTTCACCAGTGACAGCAGAAGGCAATAATGATTGGGTTAAAATTTGATTTTTCAACCATAAAAGTTTGTGAAAAATTTAATTTGCCATTCTTTTATTAGGATAAACAATCAACTTTGTCAAGTGAAAAATTAGATTCTCATTCAATTTTTTAACAAGTTACCTTCTAAATTAATTTTAACCTTCAATTTAAATTTCTTCAATTAGCTCTTGGGCGCACCCATTTAAATAACTTGCTTTAAACCGTAAAGAGGAAAAGTCAGTTCCGTTCCAATATGGGGGAGGGGATTTTTTAGGTAGGATTAGTCTTTCAGCGGTGAGCCATAATACTGAAAGATTTAACACAACTTTTAAAAATGATAAAAAGTTCTCACAAATAGTCTAAACCTCTTGAAAACATTGAGCCAATTGTGTAGGCCTGAGAACGGGCCATCATGATGCACTCTCTTAGGCAGGGTTGAGACTGTGCAATCGAATTCATTACTCTAACTTTTTCTGTGTCGCCTGCTTAACGGAAGTCAGAGAGTAAGACTTCCTTTGTCAAGCGGACTTCTCACCCCCAAGACATTCTTTGAGGCTACATGAGTATAGATCATGGTGGTCTGAAGATTTCGGTGGCCCAACAATTCTTGAATTATTCTAACATCATATCCATTTTCAAGAAGATGTGTGGCAAAACTGTGTCTCAGCGTATGAACAGAAGCCTGTTTCGTAATCCCTGCTTTCTCGACAGCCACTTTGAAGACTTTCTGAAGCGAGGCCGGATGAACATGATGTCTTCTAACGATATTGCCTCTCGGATCGACCGAGAGCGATTTTGCTGGAAAGAGCCAGAACCAGCCCCACTCCTTGCCTGCGTTTGGATACTTCTTTTCTAAAGCTCCGGGAAGCCACACGCCAGCAATTTCGTTCTTCCTATCCTGGTCATAAAGCGATCTTATCTCACCTAAGTGCTTAATGAGATCATCCTTCAGGGTCTCCGGTAATATGGTTCTACGATCCCTGTCTCCTTTTCCTGATCTGATGATGAGGATGCTCTGTTCGAGATCAATATCCTTGACTCTCAACTGCAAGCATTCTTGAAGCCTAATGCCGCTTCCGTAGATCAGCATCGCCATCAGTTTCGTTGTTCCCGACATCTGATCAAATATGCTCTGGACTTCTTTAACTGTAAGTACTACGGGTAGGTGCCTCCGCTGTTTTGCCCGCACTGCGCTCAATTCCTGGTCAATAGTTTTATTTAAAACATGGCGGTAGAAAAAGACGATGGCATTTAGAGCCTGATTCTGAGTTGAAGCCGAAACTTTCTTTTCAACAGCAAGGTGGCTTAAAAAGTCCTGGAGATCTCTTGCCCCAAGCTGATCAGTTTGCTTCTCGCCAGCAAAGGCCCTGAAACTTCGTAACCAGATGAGATAGGTCTTCTCTGTGCTGAGGGAGCTGTGCCGAAGCCTGAGAGCTTCGCGCATCTTCTTTTCAAGAGCCTCCCAGGTCTCTTGATAAGAGGAGGTTTCATGCGATACATTCTTTGAAAGAAAGTAATCGTATAATCTCAGGGCTGTATCAGCCTGTTTGACCTGCCAGTCCTCATGCCGTTTTGCCATGTCGGAGAGAAACTGCTTCTTCTGATCACTATTGAGGCGGTTGGAGAGTGGCTCATTTAGAAAACGATAGCAATCCGAGACCCACTTCAAATAGTAAGGAATATATTGAGATTTGAGGCCGCCTTTACTGTTCAGAAAGGCTTCATAATCTTTGAGCATAACAACCCACAAAATTAAATTAATTCTATTTAATAAAATATTTTTCAGTATTAAAAATATAATTTCATAAAATCAATGGATTTAACAAAAATTCCTTGACAACTCAATGAAACTAATATATTATCCTCAAAAATGCGTAATCCTTGTAGGTCAATATATGCCGAATATAGCATTTTCAACGTTAAAATGGC
>FWWM01004479.1_pt1 | contig 10132 bp, 4 predicted proteins | sample 2228351 | NCBI WGS metagenome assembly FWWM01 (sample SAMEA103939774, study PRJEB20133) | metagenome
TTTTAGTATTTAATTCATTTTCACAGAATATTATAGACAAACCCAGAGTTGGTTTTGATTCCCCACACCCGGATATCCCCCACGGCAAAATCGATACTATCTATTACGAATCAAAAACAGTGGGAACAACGCGAAAAGCTCTGGTTTACACTCCACCGCAATTCTCAAAGGATAAGAAATATCCGGTTTTGTATTTGTTGCATGGAATTGGTGGGGACGAAACTGAATGGCTTAAAGGCGGTCAGCCGGATGTCATTTTAGATAATCTCTATGCTGAAAATAAAATTGAGCCTATGATTGTTGTGATGCCCAATGGCCGCGCAATGAAAAATGATCGGGCTGAGGGGAATATTTTTGACAGTGTGAAAGTAAAGGCATTTGCGAATTTTGAGAAAGACTTGTTAAACGATCTTATTCCATTTATCGAGAAAAATTATCCGGTATATACCGATAGAGAGCATCGAGCTATTGCAGGGTTATCGATGGGCGGAGGACAGGCATTGAATTTTGGACTGGGGAATCTGGATGTGTTTGCCTGGATTGGAGGATTTTCTTCTGCTCCGAACACTAAAGCGCCGGAATTACTGGTACCAAATCCGGAAGAAGCTAAAAAGAAAATAAAATTACTATGGATTTCCTGTGGAGATAATGATAATCTTATCATCTTCAGTCAACGCACACATGATTATCTTCAAAAAAATAAAGTACCGCATATTTATTTTGTTGAACCTGGTGGACATGATTTCAAAATCTGGAAGAACAGTTTATATCACTTCTCACAGTTACTATTTAAACCAGTTGGGGAGGAAGTAATTAAGAAATACAGTAGTCTTGTTGGTACTCCTGCTTCAACGAATGTACGGGGAGCAAAATATCCTCAGATTCTTTCTGATGGTCGCGCAATCTTTCGCATTAAAGCACCTGAGGCAAATAAAATTCAACTCGATTTGCACAAAAAATATGATATGATCAAAAATGAAGAAGGGGTATGGGAAGTTGTAACTGATACGCTCGGTGAAGGGTTTCATTATTACTCACTCATCATCGATGGAGTAGCTGTTTGCGATCCTGCCAGTGAAACATTTTATGGAATGGGACGGATGGTAAGCGGAATCGAAGTGCCGTTTAAAGGCGATACGATTTATGCATTGAAAAATGTGCCGCATGGTGATTTGCGTATTAAAAGATATTTCTCTAAGGTTACTAGAAGTTGGCGCACTTTTTATCTCTATACTCCTCCAGGTTACGATCAGAATGTTAAAGAGAAATATCCTGTTTTATATATTCTTCATGGAGGCGGTGAAGATCAACGGGGATGGGCACAGCAGGGGAAAACCGATCTTATCCTTGATAATTTAATAGAACAGGGAAAAGCAGTACCAATGTTGATTGTTATGGTAGATGGGAACATGCCATTGGGTGGTTTTGGCGAAGAAGTATTCAAATTGTTTGAAACTGAGTTGAAAGAGTGTATTATTCCATTTGTTGAAAAAAATTATAGAGTAAAAGCAGAACAAAGATATCGGGCTCTTGCAGGTTTATCCATGGGTGGATTACAAACTCTGTATGCGGGTATAAAGAATACCGATATGTTTGCTTATCTCGGTGTATTCAGTTCAGGATGGATTGTACCGATGCAAAATGCTATCGCAGAGGCACAATATGAATTTATGAAGAAAAACGTCGGGAAAATTAATAGAAACCTAAAGCAATTTTGGATAGCAATGGGCGGAAAAGAGGATATTGCCTGGCAAAACTGTCAGGCGATGATGAAGAAGTTCGATGAAATAGGAATACGGTATACATACAGTGAGTATCCAGGCGGGCATACCTGGCCAGTGTGGAGAAACAATCTCTACAATTTTGCACGATTATTATTCAAATAACTTCAAAAGGGAAAAGAGAAAATGAAATTCAAAGCACTTTGTTTGATTACTGTGGCGTTGTTTGTCTTAAGTAACAATTGCTTTAGTACAGAAAATTATTCTGTCAAAAGTCCGGATAAAAAAATATCCGTTGAATTCTGGATCACAAAAGCTGGTGAGCCGATGTATTCTGTTTCTCATTCAGGCTCAGTAATTCTGAAACCATCAAAGTTGGGAGTCAGTCGAAGCGACGGTAATTTTTATTCAAACCTGACTCTCGATTCTGTTTCATCAGAAACAAATGTATCAGATCAATATTCGTTACTTCATGGAAAACGATTGAATTGTAAATATTTGGGTGTCAAACGGGTTTTTTATTTAAGAAACTCGGCATCTCAAAGAATGGAAATCATTTTTCAGGTTTCGAATGATGGAGTTGCGTTCAGATATTACTTCCCGGGGAAAACAGATACAACAGTCAAAATCTATAAAGAACTAAGTTCTTTTCATTTTGATCTTTCCACAAAAGCTTTTCTCCAGCATTGTCCTGATGCACGCACAGGTTGGTGTTTTACTCAACCATCGTATGAAGAATATTACCAACTCGAAATACCAGTTGGCACTGTTTCTCCCAATCAGGCGGGTTGGGTAATGCCTGCGCTTTTTAATTTCGGAAAATATTGGATCAGTATTACCGAAACTGCAGTCGATACCAACTACTGCGGATCGCGGTTAAGTCAATTTTCTCCCGATGGAGAATATTCCATTCAATTTCCGCAACCACAGGAATGCAGAGATAATGAGCCGTATTTACCAGAGTCGATATTGCCGTGGTACACACCCTGGCGTGTCATTGTTATCGCAGAAAATTTAGGAGGACTTGTTGAATCAACGCTGGAAACCGATTTGGCTATACCTGCACGATACGATGTTTCGTCATGGTTAAGGCCCGGAATAGCTTCGTGGAGCTGGGTTATTCTTAAAGATGATTCAACCGTTTATGATGTTCAAAAGCGATATATCGATTTTGCTTCAAAGATGCGGTGGGAATATTGTTTAATTGATGCATTCTGGGATTATAAAATCGGATATGAGAAGATAAAAGAGTTGTCAGATTATGCGAAATCGAAAAATGTAAAACTATTATTGTGGTACAATTCAGCCGGTGATTGGAATTCAACAACACTTACACCACGCGATAAAATGCTCACGAAAGAATCGAGACATGCTGAGTTCCGGAAATTAAAAGAGATGGGAATTGCCGGTATCAAGGTTGACTTCTTTGGTGGTGATGGTCAGTCTATGATGAAATATTATATCGATATACTAAAGGATGCTGCACAATACAATCTTGCTGTAAATTTCCATGGCTGCACATATCCAAGAAGCTGGCACCGAACGTATCCGAATTTGGTAAGTATGGAAAGCATTCGTGGAATGGAATATGTTACATTCTCACAATACTTTGCCGATAACCAACCACGTCACTGCACAGTTATTCCATTTACGAGAAATCTTTTTTCTCCAATGGATTTTACTCCTGTCAATTTCTCGGGAATTCCTAATATTCAACGCAGAACTACCGGAGGCTTTGAGTTAGCATTGTCCGTCTTGTTTACTTCAGGCGTTCAACACATTGCAGAGACGCCATACGGTATGGCAGCACAGAAAGATTTTATCAAAGATTTTATGAGTTCAGTACCAGAAACATGGGACGATGTAAAATTCATCGATGGGTATCCCGGTAAATTCGTTGTGCTGGCAAGAAAGAAAGACAACACATGGTACATTGCAGGTATCAATGGAGAAACTACAGAACGTACGCTAAACCTGAATCTTTCATTTATAAAAGAAACTTCGAAAGGTATTCTGATTACTGATACAAAGGATGGGAAAGACTTTGTTAAGCAAAATACTCAAATATCTAAATCTGTGAAAATTGCTATGCAACCTTATGGTGGGTTTGTGATAAAGGTTTTGTAGGATGAAATAAATGTAAAGTCATCTTAAACCTAAGGGTTAAAAATGAATAAAAAATTGATCCTCCTTTTTGTTGTCTATTTAATTGTCTTGATAAATCTCATTAAGGCAACATCCTCTTCCTTCGAGAAAACGGATTTTGGGATAAAGACAAAAATTCAATCCAGTGAAATTGAAATTCAATTCTTCAATTCTTCTATCGTAAGAATACTAAAATGGCCTGCAGGTAATGCGTTTGACAAAAAGAGCCTTTCCGTAATTGCTCAACCCCAAAAGATACGATTCGATATTAATCAAACAAATGAAAACCTTGTTCTAAAAAGCAAAGATGTTCAGGTAAGGGTAAATTTGAATACCGGGAAAATTTCTTTTTTAAATTCAAGGGGAGATATTCTGTTAAGCGAAAAAGAGAATGGCTTTTTATTTACCAATTTCAATGATGCTGGAAATCAAACTTACAGCGTAACTCAAAAATTTGTTCTTGATAAAAACGAAGCCATCTATGGTTTGGGACAGCAACAACAGGGCAAAATGGTTCAGAGAAACGTTAAGCTGAGAATGATTCAGGGAAATACCGATGATTATATCCCGTTTTTCCTTTCAGTAAAAGGATATGGTTTGTTCTGGGATAATTATTCTCCGACAACATTTATCGATACTACCACAGAAACAACATTTAGTTCGGATGTTGGCGATTGCATCGATTACTACTTCATGTACGGAGGCAATGCGGATGGAGTTATTGCTCAGATGCGTGAACTTACAGGAAGGGCTCCCATGTTTCCTCTCTGGACATTTGGTTACTGGCAAAGCAAGGAAAGATATAAAAGTCAGGATGAAATTGTTGGGGTAGTAAAGAAATATCGCGAACTTGGAGTACCTCTCGATGGAATCATTCAGGACTGGCAGTACTGGGGGAATAATTATTTATGGAATGCCATGGAATTTCTCAATGCTGATTTTTACGATCCGCAAAAAATGGTAAACGATATACATTCCATGAATGCTCATATTATTATTTCCATTTGGAATTCATTTGGGCCTATGACAAAGCAATATAGGGAATTAGACAGCATTGGTGCTCTTATGGATTTTAAAACCTGGCCTGAATCTGGGTCTGATAAATGGCCTCCTCGTTTGGATTACCCTTCAGATGTCAGAGTATACGATGCATATAACCCAGTAGCTCGTGATATTTATTGGAAATACCTTAAAAACGGATTGTTCTTGCTTGGTATTGATGGATGGTGGTTGGATTCATCCGAGCCAGATCATTTGCAATTTAAAGAAAGCGATTTGGATAACCGTACTTATATGGGTTCATTTCGAAAAGTCAGAAATGCTTATCCACTTATGACAGTAGGAGGTGTGTATGAACATCAGAGAAAGGAAACAAGCAAAAAACGTGTGTTTATTTTAACTCGTTCTGCTTTTGCGGGCCAACAACGTTGCGGAGCTAATACTTGGTCAGGTGATGTCATAGCATCATGGGAAGCATTACGAAATCAAATATCGGCGGGACTAAATTTTTCTTTGTGTGGAATACCTTATTGGAATTCCGATATCGGCGGATTCTTTTTGTGGAATTTCCCCAAAAAATTAGAAGATGCTAATTACCGTGAATTGTATGTTCGCTGGTTGCAGTTCGGTGCATTTTGTCCCATGATGCGTTCACATGGAACTGATGCTCCGCGTGAGATTTACCAGTTCGGACAAAAAGGGGGAGTGTACTACGATGCAATTGAAAAATTCATTCACCTGCGTTACTTGCTTTTGCCTTACATTTACTCAACTTCATGGAATGTCACAGCCAATCATTCTACCATGATGCGTGCACTGGTGATGGATTTTCCCAACGATAAAAATGCTCTTGATATAAACGATGAATTCATGTTTGGAAAATCAATTCTCGTTTGTCCGGTAACGCAAGCAATGTATTCGAAAAATGGTCAAAAAGATTTCGGTATAATAAAATCAAAAGAGATCTATCTGCCTAAAGGTACTATCTGGTATGATTTTTGGACAGGAGAAAAATATGTTGGTGGGCAAGTCGTAAGAAAAGAAACACCACTCGATATTTTGCCATTATATGTAAAATCAGGAACCATCCTCCCAAATGGTCCAAAAGTTCAATTTGCAACTGAGAAAAAATGGGATAATCTTGAAATCCGGATTTATGAAGGTGCAGATGGTGAGTTCACTTTATATGAAGACGAAGGCGATAACTATAATTACGAAAAAGGAATGTATTCCACAATAAAATTTTCGTGGAATGATAAGAAAAAGACTTTAACCATAGGAAAAAGACAGGGGTCTTTTCCGGGAATACTTCTAAAGAGAAATTTTAGAATCGTCAAAGTGTCCACAGAAAAAGGAAAGGGAATGGAAGAACTGAAGAGTGCGGATAGAGTTGTAACATACAGAGGAGTGAAGGAAGTAATTGTTTTGAAATAAAATCTGAAATATTTAAGGAGAGAAAAATGAAGAAAAACAATATTCTGTTTTTATTAATGATCAGTTTTATAAGTACTTTTTCTTTTGCTCAAACAAAAATTGTAGAAGACTTTAAGCCTTCTACAACAAATCAACCTGGCAAAGAATATCCGCAAGTAAATTCAGAAAGAAGAGTAAGGGTCAGTATATCTGCTCCCGAAGCCAAAAGAGTTCAATTAGATATTAGTGCTGTGAAGTACGATCTAAAGAAAGATTCAAATGGTGTATGGACCGGAGAATCTGAACCACAGGATGAAGGATTTCATTATTATCAATTGTGGATAGATGGAGCAGCAGTGCCTGATCCAGGTAGTTTATATTTTTATGGTGCAATGCGTTGGGGAAGCGGAATTGAGGTGCCAGCAAAAGACCAAGATTTCTATGCTCTTAAAAATGTTCCACATGGACAGATAAGGCAAGTTTATTTTCCATCAAAGAGTACAAATTCAATTCGTAGAGCTTTTGTGTATACTCCGCCTGACTATGACAAAAATCTTAAGAAACGATATCCAGTCCTTTATCTTCAACATGGTTGGGGTGAAGATGAAACTGGGTGGCCCAATCAGGGGAAAGTGGCTTTTATTATGGATAATCTTATTGCTGAAGGTAAAGCTAAACCTTTTATTATAGTTATGACTTACGGAATGACGAATGATGTTAAAATTGGTGGTTTGAGAAATTTTGATATTAAACCTTTTCAAACGGTTTTAATAGATGATTTAATTCCCTATATCGATGCGAATTTCAGAACAAACTCAGATCCAAAATACAGGGCTATGGCTGGATTATCTATGGGTGCATTCGAAACACGATTAATTACTTTGAATAACATCGATAAATTTTCGTACATAGGATTATTCAGTGGAGGAAGTATTTCGGTTGATGATGTAAAAAATACTCCGGGTTTTAAAGAAAAAGTTAAACTGGTTTTTGTAAGTTATGGTTCAAGAGAACTTGATTTTATGAAAAACAGACCTGCCGGAGGTCCGTTTGGAGGTGATCCCCAAAAGTCTGTCCAAGATCTGAAAAAAGAAGGGATTAATGCACATTTTTATGTATCGCCCAATACAGCTCATGAATGGCAATCGTGGAGAAGAAGTCTATATCAGTTTGCTCAACTTTTGTTTAAAGATTAGTTACATTTTTTTCTAATAAAGCAAGGTGAAGAAAGATGAAAAAGTTTTTTCTTGTTTTAACTTTATCAATAAACTTATATGCTCAACAATTCCCATTTCAAAATCCTTCTCTTAATCCTTATGAAAGAGCCAAGGATTTAATTTCAAGATTAACACTTGAAGAAAAAGCAGCGCTGTTATGCGATCAATCTGATGCTATTCCAAGATTAGGGATAAAAAAATTCAACTGGTGGAGCGAAGCTTTACATGGACTTGCAAACAATGATAGTGTAACTGTATTTCCTCAACCTATTGGAATGGCTGCATCTTTTAATGACGAGTTAGTATATAAAATATTTAGTGCAGTATCAGATGAGACGAGAGCAAAATATCATGAAATGCTTCGAAGAGGAGGAGAGAATAGAAGATTTTTAAGTCTTTCTGTTTGGACTCCAAATATTAATATATTCAGAGACCCGAGATGGGGAAGAGGTCAGGAAACTTATGGAGAAGACCCTTACTTAATGTCAAAAATGGGAATTGCTGTTGTAAAAGGTTTACAAGGGACTGATACGAGTAAATATCGTAAGCTTTTAGCCTGTGCTAAACATTATGCTGTGCATTCAGGTCCGGAATGGAGCAGACATAAAATTAACTTAAATAATATTGATCCACGTGATTTGTACGAAACTTATCTTCCTGCTTTTAAATCACTTGTTACACAAGCAGGTGTTAGGCAGGTAATGTGTGCATATCATAGATTAGATGATGAACCATGCTGCGGTAACACACGACTTCTTCAAAGAATTTTAAGAGATGATTGGGGCTATAAATATATTGTTGTTTCTGATTGTGGTGCAATTGCAGATTTTTTTACAAGTCATAAAGTATCATCAACTCCTATGCATGCTGCATCAAAAGCTTTGTTGGTAGGTACTGATGTTGAGTGTCATTGGGATAATTAGCCATATGAAAAATTACCGGAAGCCGTAAAGAAAGGTTTAATTAAAGAAGAAGATATTGATAAAAGTTTAATGCGGGTTATATTAGGTCGAATTGAGTTGGGTGATTTTGATCCAGATAGTTTAGTTCCATGGACAAAAATTCCATACTCAATCATAAATTCTGACTATCATCGACAATTAGCACTTGAAATGGCAAGACAGTCAATTGTTTTATTACAAAACAAGAATAATATTTTACCATTAAATAAAAAGTCTATTAAAAAGATAGCAGTTATCGGACCAAATGCAAGTGATTCAGTTGTATTATGGGGTAATTATAACGGAACCCCAATTAAGACAATTACAATCCTTGATGGCATAATTTCAAAATTATCGCCCGAAAAAGTATTTTATGAAAAAGCTTGTGATCTTGTTGAAGACAAAGTTATCACAAGTTATTTTGATAAGTGTTTCATTGATGGTAAGAAAGGTTTTAAAGCAACATACTGGAATACACGTGATTTTTCTGGAAATATTGTTACAGTGCAACAAATTTCAAATCCATTAAAATTAACAACAGCTGGACAGCATGAATTTGCATCAGGTGTTAATCTCGAAGGATTTTCTGCAAAGTATGAAACAGAATTCATTTCAGATAAAGATGAAGAGATAGTATTTAGCTATGGAGCTACAGGCCATTTTGAATTGATTGTTAATGGAGACACACTTGTAAAGTATCAGAACTGGCGTACTCTACCTTCAAAGAAAATTTATAAAGTTGAAAAAGAAAAGGCATATAAAATTGAAATACGATTTGCTCAATTATATAACTGGCAAGCAAATATTGAATTTAATTTTGGTTCGGAAAAAGATATTGATTATACAGAATTGTTAAAAAAATTAAATGGTATCGAAACAATTATATATGTAGGTGGATTATCAGGTAGACTCGAAGGAGAAGAAATGCCAGTTTCATATCCAGGATTTAAAGGGGGAGATAGAACCAATATAGAACTTCCTTTAGTACAGAGAAATTTATTAAAAATATTAAAAGCAGCAGGTAAGAAAATTATATTTGTTAATTGTTCCGGTTCAGCAATTGCCCTTACGCCTGAAAACGAAACGTGTGATGCAATTTTACAAGCATGGTATCCAGGAGAAATGGGTGGTAGAGCTGTTGCTGATGTTTTATTTGGAGATTTTAATCCGTCCGGCAAACTTCCCATTACATATTATAAAAGTTCAGACCAGTTACCGGATTTTGAAAATTATTCGATGAAAGGACGCACATACAGATTTTTCGAAGATGCACTGTTCCCATTTGGATATGGATTGAGTTATACAAGATTTGAAATTGGAAAAGCGAAAGTCAATGGTACAACGATAAAGCTTGGAGATCCAGTTGAGCTTAGCATACCGGTGAAGAATGTTGGCAAACGGGATGGTACGGAGATCGTACAGGTGTATATACGAAAAGTCAATGATGTTGATGGTCCGATTAAAACGTTACGAGGATACAAGCGGGTAGAAGTACCTGCAGGTAAAACAGTGGATGCAGTAATCCGTTTGCCATACGATGCGTTTGAATTTTACAACCGTGATGTTGGAAAGATGATTGTAGCAGAAGGTGAATATGAGATTCTGTATGGAAACAGTTCCGATAAAAAAGATCTGAAAACAGTTAGAATATCGCTTAAAAAATAAGCAGAGAGCAGAAATATTTTTAAATCATCTT
>FWWM01018003.1_pt1 | contig 10132 bp, 9 predicted proteins | sample 2228351 | NCBI WGS metagenome assembly FWWM01 (sample SAMEA103939774, study PRJEB20133) | metagenome
AGGGAAAGGACGGCTGCGGCCATGACCGCGAAGGCGAGGAGGGTGACCAGGGCACGCCCGGCCAACAAGAACCAGTTGCGGCGTGGGAAGAAGCGCCGCAGCGAATTCGGCACAAAATGACGCGGCGGCGTCAATCGGCGGACTGGCTCGACATCCTGACCAAGAAGCCATTGCCGGCTGATCGCGTCATTGACGCTGGAGAAAGCGACCAGGCCGACCTCGCGCGCAGCCACGCGTTGCTCGAAGTCGCAGGTGACAATGCCGATCTCGACGCCATAGTTCCGGGCGGCGCGACGCAGGTGGGCGAAGTCCAGCTCGCGCCAGCGCATGCCCTCGGGCATGACGAGGGCGACGCGATCTGCAGCAGCCCACTCGATGCGATCGCACGCGCTCGGCGCATCATCGGCGGGATCGAGCGTGATGATTCGTCCGACCATCGCAAAGCTCACGGGCCCGGGCTACCGAATTTCGAACGCGTCGCGTCCACTTGCCGGAATTGGCAACAGCTCAGCCGATCGGGAGATCGGCCAGCAAACGGCGCGCCTTGGCGAGCGCTTCGCCCAGCTTACTGGGATCCTTGCCGCCGGCCTGTGCCAGCGTGGGCCGGCCGCCCCCGCCCCCGCCGACGACAGGGGCGATTTCGCGGATGAGTTTGCCGGCGTCCACCCCTTTCTTCACCAGGTCTTGAGTGACCGAGACCAGCAACGAGGGCTTCTCGCCGATGACCGCGCCAAGGACAGCCACGCCGCTGTGGAACTTCTCGCGGTACCAGTCGCTCATCTCGCGCATCAAGTCGGGCGTGTCGGCCTCCACCTGCGCGACGAGCACGCGCGCGCCGTTCCGCACCTCGGCCTGTTCCATCTGCTCTGCAAAGCGCAGCCGGGCCAGCTCACGTCGCAGTTGTTCCAACCGCTTGTGCGACTCGTGCAGTTGAGCGACGAGCCTGCCGGCCTGCTCGACCACATGGTCGGGCGTCGTGCCCAGCACGCGGGCCACCTCGCTCAACTGGCGCACTTGCCGACGCGCGTACTCGAGCGCGCCGCGCCCGGTCAACGCTTCAATACGGCGCACGCCGGCGCTCACGGCACCCTCGCTCACGATCACAGCGCCGCCGATGTCACCGGTCATTTGCACGTGCGTGCCGCCGCACAATTCGATGCTGAAGGGTTGATCGCCGTCGTCGCCGATGCTCACCACACGCACCACGTCGCCGTACTTCTCGCTGAAGAAAGCCAGCGCGCCGGCTGCGATGGCCTGTTCATAGGGCATGTATCTGGCCGTCACCGGCAGATTGTCCAGGATGGCGTCGTTGAGCATGTCGGTCACCTGGTCCAGCTCATCCCTCGTCAGCGGGCCGGTGTGCGAAAAGTCGAAGCGAAGCCGATCGGGGGCAACGAGCGAACCCTGCTGGCTGACATGATGGCCCAGCACAGAGCGCAGGCTGGTTTGCAACAGGTGCGTGGCTGTGTGGTTGCGCATGATGGACCAGCGGCGCGCCTCGTCCACCTGTGCCGTGCAGGGGTCGTCAATGGCCGGCTCGCCCCACATCACCTCGCACACATGCACGATCAGTTCCGGCGACGGCCGGCGCATGTCTTTGACCGCAACGCACCAGGCCGGTTCTTCTTCGGTCTCCGGGTCGGTGCGCGCACAGATCAAGCCGGTATCGCTTACCTGGCCGCCGCTCTCGACGTAGAACGGCGTGGCGCGCAGCACGACCTCTACCGTTTCGCCCTTCACGGCGCGCTCGGTCATCTCGCCATCGCGCAAGATGGCCAGCACGGTGGTGTCCACGGTCAGTTCGCCGTACGGATCGTAGATGACGCCGCTTTCGGGAAGCTTGCCGTCGGCGCGCAGCGACTCGAACGCCTCGCGGTAGGCTTTGGCTGCGTCGTAATCGCCGGCGAATTTGTCCTGACCGGCGGCACGCGCGATCTCTCTGGCCCGCTCGCGGGCGGCGATGAAACCTTCCTCGTCCACACCGACGCCGTGCTCCTTCGCCACGTCGCGCGTGATCTCGAAGGGCAGGCCGTAGGTGTCATAGAGCCTGAAGGCGACGTCGCCCGGCAAGGTTGCGGTGGGCAAATGCTCGATCTCCTGTTCCAGCCGCTCCAGCCCCTGATCGAGCGTGCGCGCGAAGCGTTCCTCTTCGGTCTGGATGGTGCGCACGATGTGGTCGTGGCGGTTGACCAGTTCGGTGTAGTAACCGCCCATCCTCTCGATCACCGTCTCGGCAACCTGATACAGGAATGGCTCTTTCAGGCCGAGCTGGCGGCCGAAGCGCATGGCGCGGCGCATGACCATGCGCAACACGTAGTTGCGACCTTCGTTGCCGGGCAACACGCCATCGCCGATCAGAAATGCCGCTGCCCGGGCATGATCGGCGATGACGCGATAGGCGACGATGTGTTCGCGCCGCTGTGCATCGGTCTGCCGCGCCAACCTCTGCATGCGGTCCATCAGCGGCAGGAACAGGTCGCTGTCGTAGTTGCTTTCGCCGCCCTGCAGCAGGCGAACCAGTCGTTCGAAGCCCATGCCAGTATCCACGCCGGGCTTCGGCAACGGCGTGAGCGCGCCGGTTTCGTCGCGATCGAATTGCATGAACACCAGGTTCCACACTTCGACGGTGGTCTCGTTGGGATCGTCGTCGTTGTTCACCCACCGCGCGTCGTTGTCCGCCAGCTTGCCCGTGAAGTAGTGGATTTCGCTGTTCGGCCCGCATGGGCCGGTCGGCCCCATGCTCCAGAAGTTGTCGTCCTCGCCGAAGCGCAGGATGCGCGAGGCCTTGATGCCGACTTTCTGCCAGAGCGCATACGACTCGTCGTCGTCCTCGTAGATGGTGAACCACAAGCGCTCGCGCTCGAAGTCGTATTCCTTCTCCAGCAGCTCGAGGGCGAACTTCATGGCGTCTTCCTTGAAATAGTCACCGAACGAGAAGTTGCCCAACATCTCGAAGAAGGTGTGATGGCGCCGGCTCGGTCCCACGTTCTCCAGGTCATTGTGCTTGCCACTCACGCGCATGACCTTCTGGGCGGTCACAGCGCGCGTATAGTCGCGCCTCTCCAGGCCGAGAAACACGTTCTTGAACTGATTCATCCCGGCGTTGGTGAACAGGATGGTCTTGTCGCCATACGGGATCAGGGACGACGATGGCACGTGTCGGTGGCCATTCCGCACGAAATAGTCTATGAACGTCTGGCGAACCTGGTTGCTGAGCATTGGACGAGTGATTATACGGAGATCACCGCGCAGAAGATAGGTCGGGAAGTGACTAAAATAACGTCAGTTCTGGATAAGGAAGCCGTCCTCGGTTACGCTTGAGATGTCAAAACCAAAGCGACCGAAGGAGGCTTCCAACATGAGTGTAGTCGAGCTGATGCCGGATGCGCTGATCCTGCTGTGCGCCTACCTGGGCAGCCTGTTCGGGCATGCACGGGCATCTCATTGATTGACCCGACGCCGCTGGTAGTCTTCTGCCACACCGCCCGTATCCACCAGCATTGGGTGTTCGCTGGACTGGGCCAGGCGCGCAAGAGCTCGACGGGCTGGTTCTCCGGCTTCAAGCTGCATGTGGTCTTCAACGGTCACGGCGCGCCGTTGGATTTCATGCTCACTCCGGGCAACGTCCACGGCATCCAGGTGCTGTCCCGGCTGGCCAAACGCCTGTTCGGCAATAAGGGTTACCTCTACTGCTGCAAGTTGTGCGAGGAACAGGGTTACAACTCATCACCCACCTCAAGTCCAACAGAGGAATCAGCCCATAGGCTTGGTCTGACAAGCTGTTGTTACGCAGGCGGGTCATTATCGAAGCGATTACTGATCAACCGCAGATCGAACACATCCATCACCAACAGCTTCTTCGGCCTCCTGGTCAACCTGGTGTGCGGCGTGATCGCTTACCGCCATCAGGAATAAGAAACCGTCCTTGCGCCCGACAGGCCTGATGCTCTTGCCTGCTCAAACAAAACCGACGTTGAACCTTAGATGCGTTTCCCAAAAACGGCACCCGACAGCATGACACTAGTTTCCGGGCGTGGCCTTCGCAGCTTCCGTCGCCTGCTCGAGCGTGTCGAAGATGGTGAATACGGCAGTGAACCCAACCATCTCGAATACCTCGCGCACCGGTGCGCGGAGGTTGCACAAAAACACATCGCCTCCCTGCTTGCGCGCATTGCTTCGCCCGGTCAGTAACACGCGCAGTCCGCTGCTGGAGATATAGGTAAGATCGCTCAGATCAATCACGATCACGCGATCTCCGGAGAGTTGTGCGTCGGTTAGCGCCCGTTCGAGCTGGCTCACCGTGGTGGCATCCAGCCGGCCGGCCAGCCTGAGAACGGCGATGGATTGACCTTCAAGCTTTTGGCTTGTGACACTGAGCGTGGAGATCATAAGTGCTTAACCATCGTCAGGCGATTGAAGCGTTTCGGCTGGCCCGAGCCTACACCCTTCACATTAAACTCGAATTGCACGTCGTCCATGGTGCGCCTCATCAGGAACAATCCCAATCCCCCCACCTTCACATCCTCCAGGCCAGCCCCGGGGTCATGCGCAGGAATATCAGCCGGGTCGAACGGTGCGCCGGTGTCGATCAGCGTGATGACGATGCGACGACCGTATTCGGCCTGAACGTGGATGTGAATCTCGCCACCCGGCTGGTGGGCGTAGGCGTGCTGAATGATATTGGAGCAGGCTTCGTCAACGGCCAGCTCGATTCGGTTGAGATCGAGGCCCTGGAACCCGGCTGCTGCCGCGATCTCACTGACGAAGGCGCTGGCACGTCGGAGTTGATCGAATTGCGCCGGGATCGTCAACGACCGATCAAAACGAGTCAACCGCTTCGAGGACATCGCTGTACTGGTTGAAGAGGGACTGAAACCCGACCAGCTTGAGCGTATCCACAATGCGCTCGGTAGGTCGCGCAATGACGACGTTGCCACCACCCTGCCGCGCGGCTTTGAGCGCGGCCACCATCGCACGCAACCCGGCGCTGCTCATATAGTCCAGCTTCGAAAAGTCGAGCACGAGGTTGCAACGTCCCTTGTTCAGCAGTGCCCTGAGCGCATCATCGAAGTCAGCCGCATTGGAGCTATCCACCCTGCCAGATACGGTGACGATGTCTACTCTTTTCAGGGACTTGACTTCGATCTGCATCATGATATCTGGGATTGTATCTCTGTACCGCGCGATGGGCGTTGCCATTGAGGAACCTGTGCAGAGTGCGCCTCAACGCTCCCGGCGCACATCTGCTGGCTGCTCACGGCCAGCGCGATCGTGATCCAGAACAGCATGACGGAGTTGTGGAAGTCTATGTTGAAGAAATAGTGATCGAAGATGCCGCTGAACAAAGCACCGAGGACTGCGCCATGCGCACCCAAGAAGACCGCCATTGCACGCGCATCGCGCGAGACGATCGGCCAGGCGCGGATGGCCCCGGCATATAAGGCGATCAGCACGACGGCGAAAGCGGCCAGCCCCAGCATCCCCATCTGCTGCGCGATTAGCAGGTACATCGAGGAGACACCGATGTAGAGGTCTACGTCGGGCGTGCCCACGAAGCCGACGCCAAGCAGCGGATATCGCTCGATCAACCGCAGCGCGTCTTTGTACTCGCCGAATCGCATCTGCGTTGCCAGGTCTCGTCCCTGGAAACCTTCCGCGAAATGCTGCACGATCCCGCGCGTCTGCGGCAGCATCAGCGCCAGGCCGAGCACCAGCGCCATCAGCACCAGCAATCGCTGGTAACGCAAGATTCCGATGAGCACGGCGACGACGCCCAACCCAAGGATTGCCCCGCGTGACACAGTGAGCACGAGCGCAGTGCTGATGAGCAATAGACATAGCCCCATCAACCAGCGTCGCAAAACCGGCTGAGGGGCGAAGAGTTGAGGCAGCCCCAACGCGCCGACGATTAGCAGATAGCCACCAAAGGCATTCGGATCAATCCAGAGCCCGGTTGCCCGCTGCATCAAGCCTGGATCATCGCGGATGAAGCGCAGCACGCCGGGGCCGGTGGGGTAGCCGAACGGTCGCAGCACCGACAACAGGCGCACTGCCAGGTCGTCCGGCAGGACGTATAGGACGATGCCGATGAGAGCCGAGAGGGCGCCGATGAGCACAGTCCACCTGACCAATCGTTCTTGAGACGTCAGATCGGGCAAGACGGCGATGACAACCAACGCCATCAGCAAGCTGAGCAATAGCTCGGCGAAGCGCCGCAGAACGAGCGGCGTGAGCGCCCCGTTCGGCAGGCCAACGATGAAAGTCGCCAGCGCAATCAGCACCAACAGGAGCACCGGCACGCTTAACTGAGTCCGGCGCAGAGGCAGATCCCGGCGTGTGCCGAGCTGGTGCAGCGCCCAGGCGATCGCCAGTCCGATCAACGCTAGGTCGAGGAAAGTCGGCGTAAAGCCCAGGCGGGCTGGCAGCGCAAAACGCGGCAGGACACCGATCACGACGACCAGCACGAACAAGGCGCGGTTGACATCGCCGATCAACCAGATGCCCAGCGGCACGGCGGCTACTCCCGCGAGGAGCACAAGTGGGTTGACCACGGCGGCCAGCGCACCAATGAAGACGCCCACAAGCACGCACAGCGCGATCAGCGTGGCGCGACGCAACCGGAGTTCGGGCATCGAAGTAGAGGTCATCGCTGCGTGGCCGAGTGCCAGACATCACCGTATGAGGGCAACGCCGGCATGACCTAGGCTGCTTTATCCAACTCGCCACCGATCAGGCGTCCGCTGTGATCGTAGAGCCTGGGGGCAGATTGGCCACGCACGGCCGGCGCATCCACCACGACCCGCCGAACGTCGCCGCGCGATGGGATTTCGTACATGACGTCGAGCAGGGTGCGCTCGATGATGGCCCGCAGGGCACGCGCGCCGCTGCCGCTCCCAATCGCCTCATCGGCCACTGCGTTCAACGCCTCCCCGGTGAAGACGAGGTCCACGCCATCCAGGCTGAGCAGCCGTTGGTATTGTTTGATGATGGCGTTGCGCGGCCGGGTGAGCACCTCGACCAATCCCTGGCGGTCGAGCGCGTCGAGCGCGATCAAGACAGGCAAGCGGCCGACCAGTTCGGGAATGAACCCATATCGCATCAAGTCATCCTGGGTTGCATAGCGCAACAGCTCCTCGGCGCGTCGCACCTTCGGCGCGCCGGAGGGAGAAGTCGGCAGACCGATGCGGCGCTTCACGCCGATGCGTTCGCCGATGAGCTGTGGCAGGCCTTCGAACGTGCCCCCGCAGATAAACAGGATGTCGCTCGTGTCTATCTGCAACATCTCGGCCTGGGGATGTTTTCGACCGCCATCAGGCGGCACGTAGACCACGTTCCCCTCGATGATCTTCAGCAAGGCTTGCTGCACGCCCTCGCCGGACACGTCGCGGGTGATGCTGGGGTTGTCGGCGGACTTGCGAGCGATCTTGTCTATCTCGTCAATATAGACAATGCCACGCTGGGCGCGGCGCACATCACCATCGGCTGCCTGGATCAGGCGCACCAGGATGGTCTCCACATCTTCGCCGACGTAGCCCGCCTCGGTGAGCGCAGTCGCGTCGGCGATGCAGAACGGCACGTCGAGCAATTTGGCCAGTGTTTGCGCCAGATACGTCTTGCCGCTGCCCGTCGGTCCGACGAGCAGGACGTTGCTCTTACCCACCTCGACGTCGGCAAAACGCGCCTTGTTCTCGATGCGCTTATAGTGGTTGTAGACGGCAACCGACAGCGCGCGCTTGGCGACCTCCTGACCCACCACGTAGTCGTCGAGGTGTTTGTAGATCGCCCTCGGAGCCAACAACGCCGAAGCATTGCTGGCAGAAGTCGAGCGGCTTTCACGCGCCACTCGCCGCTCGCCGTCGAGGATGTCCTGGCACATCTGCACGCACTCGTCGCAGATGAACACGTTGCGCGGGCCGGCGATCAGCCGGTTGACGTGCAATTCGCTCTTCCCACAAAACGAACAATGGTTGACAGGCGAACCGGGCCTAGGCATCCTGCTCGAAGTATAAACGCATCACCCGGCCCGCTGGAGGAGGTCAGATCTCCGATGCCAGGCGCAGCCGACGAGCGCTTCCATCAACTTCTGAACCACACGCGCATCTCGCCCGGCTCACGGTTATCCCAAACGCAATAGGGCACGGCGGTGATCTCGATCGGACGGCGGGCAATGGGTCTGGCAGGTGCATACAGCCCACCACCCCAGGAGGCATCGTCCACGCGCGCCGTGCCACGCAGAATCGTCACACCCCCCAACAGATCCTGGCGATGCACGACATCCCACTTCATGCCCAGCGGCAGCGAGATGCGATCGAGTGGCGTGACGGGGTTATCTACACTTTCGAGGCAGTACACAATCGGCCCGCGCTGGATCGCAACGCGCCCCACCATTTGTCGCACATTCGGGTTGGCCCGGATCAGTCGCACCGGCATGTCCAGATCCAAAATGACCTTGTCGCCACTGCGCCATTCGCGCTCGACGGCGATATAGCCATTGCGCGGCCGAGGATCGGGGACTATAGACCGATTGACGCGCAGCGTGTAGCGATCGCACCAGCCCGGGATGCGAAGATACAAGGCGAACGATCGCGGCCGCTCGAGTTTCAGCGCGAACTCGACCCGGCCGTCCCAGGGGTAGTCCGTGTGTTGTTCGATGACCACTCCCCAGTCGTTCACTTCGGCCCGCCCGCTGGCGTACAGGTGCGCCCAAATACCATCACCATCGCCGCTGGTCGAGTAAAAATAGCCGGCGACGCTGGCGATCAAACGCGCGATGTTGGGGGGACAACAAGCGCAGTCGAACCAGTCCTGCCGGTGATGGTCGCCCCGCGAAGCGAGCGGGTTCTCGTAGAAGAACCGGGCGCCATCCAGCGATACACCGCTGATCGTGCCGTTGTAGAGCGCGCGCTCCATCACGTCAGCATATTTGCCATCGCCGTCGAATTGCAACAGGCGGTGATTCCAGAACACCATGCCGATCGCTGCACACGTTTCGGCGTAGGCGGTCTCGTCGGGTAAATCGTAGGCCACCGTGAAGCCTTCGTTGCTGGCCGACGGGCCGATGCCGCCGGTGAGATACATCCGCGCATCCGTCACGCTATGCCAGATGCGCTCACAGGCGGCCAAAAGCGATTCATCGCCCGTTTCGTTTGCCAGGTCGGCCATCGCCGAATACAGGTACATCGCCCGCACCGCGTGTCCGGCGACCACGCTTTGTTCGCGCACCGGAAGGTGTGACTGGTTGTACTCGTACGTGCGAAAGCGGAATCGAGCCGGATCTTCGCCGCGCCGGCGGGCCTCGATGTCGAAGTAGTGTGGCCTGCGCCCGCGCTCATCCACGAAGTAATGCGCCAGCTTCAGGTAACGCTTCTCGCCTGTAGCGCGATACAGCTTGATCAGCGCCAGCTCGATTTCCTCGTGGCCGCAGTAGCCGCGCAACTTGTTCCTGCCCCGACCAAACACGCTGCCGATATAGTCGGCGTAGCGACACACCACATCGAGCAACCGGCGCTTCCCGGTAGCCTGGTAATGCGCCACAGCCGCCTCGATCAGATGGCCGGCGCAATACAGCTCGTGGTTGTCGCGCAGGTTCGTCCACCGCCTGTCGAGCCCTGCGCGTTCGAAGACGATGTAGTGTGTGTTCAGATAGCCATCGCGTCGCTGGGCCTTGGCAATGCGGGCGATGACGCTGTCGAGCAGCGCATCGAGCTCGGGGTCGGGGTGCGTGGCAAGCGAGTAGGCGGCCGCTTCGATCCACTTCGCGACGTCGGAATCCCAGAAGATGTGTGGCGGGTTTGGGTCGCCCTTCTTCCATCGCAGGTCGAATGCGGCGATGCGGCCGGTGGACTCGCACATCGCGTATTCTTTCGGCAGTGTGACGGTGCGGTTGACTTCGATGCGTGGGGCCCAGAAGCGATCGGAGAGTCGAACTTGGGTGAAAGGAAGTGGGGTCAGCTTACGACTGACAGCCATGGTAACAGCGATGAACAGGAAAACGAAAGCCCGATCCACGTGGATCGGGCATGATGTGTCGCTTATTCCCTCAAGAAGTCGCGCAGCTTGCGGGCATGAGCAGGCAAACGCAGCCGGCTGAGGGCTTGCGCTTCGATCTGACGGACGCGCTCGCGCGTGACGC
>FWWM01018005.1_pt1 | contig 10131 bp, 9 predicted proteins | sample 2228351 | NCBI WGS metagenome assembly FWWM01 (sample SAMEA103939774, study PRJEB20133) | metagenome
GCTCTTTTTTATTCTTTTCGTGGCTGCTATTCAGTTTTCAATGACCGGGCTTCTTTATCTTCAGCGGTTTCTAATCTATCACATCTTTTATTTCCTGTCAAGTACCTTTTTTATTTTTTGTCGCTTTTTAATTTTTTCGTGCGACGGTTACCATTCTATACTATGATTTGTTAACTGTAAACATATCTTCAGTTACGCGTTTGTGCTGAGTTTTGTTAACTTTTCAGCACTTGATTCTCTTTTTCGGGCGTGTCAAGAAGGTGGGAGAGGATGGGGATCAATTGGAAGGGATGGGATGTTTTGGGAGAATATGGGAAATAATGGGGAAGGCTATGGGATTAGTTCGCTTTTAATGTGCTCAATTATTACGTTAATTGCTTTTTCGTTGTATCCTCCACGGGGTATTATTATATCCGCTTTTTTCTTAGTGGGTTCAACGTAGTTATCGTGCATAGGTTTGACTGTGTTAAGATATTGGTTAATAACCGATTCAATTGTTCTGCCTCTTTCGAAAATATCTCTTTGAAGCCTTCTTATAAATCTTTCATCACTCTCTGTGTCAACAAATACTTTTAGATCGGCTAAACTGTTAAGTTCGTCGTAGTAGAGTGCAAAAATTCCTTCTACTATTATTATCGGTTTAGGTGTTATAGTCGTTGTTTCATCGGTTCTTATGTACTGTGCAAAGTCATAGCCTGGTAGTTCTGCAGGTTTACCAGTCAAAAGTTCTTTTAAATGCCTAATAATTAGTTTGTGTTCTATCATATCAGGATGATCGTAGTTGAGCTTTCTTCTCTCTTCGATAGGAAGATGTGACATATCTTTATAGTAGTTATCCATTGGAATATAAGCACAACTATTATCATCCAAAGATTCTTGAATTTTTCTTGCAACTGTTGTCTTTCCTGAACCGGTACCTCCACCAATTAAGACTATGTACATACCTATCGTCTCCTTCCATATTTTTTCTTAAGATATTCAACCGCCGCTTCATATGAAAGACCTCTCAAAACTGAATCAGGTCTTTCTCCGTAAACGAATTTAATATTTGAAAAGTTTTTTGAAATCGAATGTGCCCTACTTTCAATATTAGCACATAGCCATTCGTTTGTACCTTCTCCGTGAATTGTAACTTCGTTAACATCGTACACTAAAGCCAGATTTCCTATAAATGTCGCAAGGTATACAAAAACTTTGTCGTAATACTTTAGTGCCTCATTATGAGAATGTTTAACTATACTGCGTAATTTGTTCACCTTATCAAAGTAGAAATCTTCGTTATGTATAAATTCTTCAAAAGAAACATTTATTTCCCCGAAATCTCTCAGAACTGCATATTCACTTGCCACAGTTTCAAGACAACCTAAAGCACCACAATAACATTTTTCATTACCACCTGCGTATAGATGACCGATATCGATAACACTTCTTTTCGTATCCATACTCTTTGGATTGTATTCATAATAGCAGGCACCTATACCTATTCCATAATTGATGACCAAAGTTCTCAGACTATTTTTTGTCTTTGAATGATAAGCGGCAATAGCTTCAACGTCACTTATAGCTATATAAGGTACTTCTATTTCAGCACTTTTTAAAACATCTTTTACTTTAAAATTTTTCAAATTTAATATTTTTGAATTAACAATATCTTTTTCAACTTTACCCGAAAAACCAAATCCAATACTATCGTAATTTTCAAATTTCATTAGTGTTTCAACCAAAATATCTTTAATTTTGCAATTGGATAGCTGTTCTTCTTTAAGTCTAAGTGAAACACTTTCAATTTCTTCTCCGTGTGCATTGAATTTGACTGCTGTCAATTTTTCTCTTCCAACGTTAACTACTACATTTGTCCAAGCATCTTTATCAATTTTTATAATGTGCGGAGCTTTTCCAAAATTAGAAGCAAGCTCAGAGATTGTTAAAAGATCTCTGAGCTTTGCTAATACATATGTAGTACTTGAAGGAGATAAATTCAGAAGTTTTTCCAATTTTTTTCTACTTATTTCTTTTTCTCTTAAAAGAATGAGTAGAACCTTTAGTTCACTATTCACTTTATTTCTCCTTCCAAAAATATTTATGATACTACTAAAGATTATAACACCGATTTTATTACATTTAAATACCTTAACACGTTTGCTGTTGACAAAAAATTATCTCTTACTATTTCTTTAGATCTTTTTCCCATTTTTTCAAGTTTCTTTTTGTCATCCAAAAGTTCACAAATAGCTTTTGCTAAATCTTCTACTGATTCTCTCAAATAACCACTTTCTCCATCTTTAACTTGTATCTTAACACCGCCGACTGGTCTTGCAACAACAGGATGTTCTTTCCACATTATCTCACTAATTACAAGTCCAAAGCCTTCTCTTATTGCTGTGTGTAATCCAATAGTAGATAACCTTTGGATTGCATTGACCTCAAGATGACTGACACCTTTCAAATCTGTAAGGAAAATTATATTTTCATCTTTTCCAGCATACCTAAGAACATCTTCAAAGAATATCCAGCCTTCTGGGTCATCCTTTGCCATCGCTGAAACAATGGCAAGCTGAACGTCGTAATGTTTCTTAACTTCTCTATATACGTCTATTGCTGAGAATAGATCCTTCCAAGGGTCAAACCTTGCAACAACTGTAATTATTGGTTTGTTCAAGTTTAATCCGTACCTTCTTGCTACACTCAAAACTTCTTCTTGTGTCAGCTCTCTATTCTTTTGACTTAACGGATCTATACTTGGTGGGAATTGAACTGCAATATCTTTAAACGGTTCTTTTACATATTCATTCAAATGGAATAATGCTTTTTGATACTTGTTCATATGTGACGTTAGTTTGTTCCATACTTTCATATTAGGTGTAGATGTATCAATGTGACATCTCCAAATGAACTTTGAATCTGTATTTAAAAATTCTGGAATCAAAGCTGGTTGAGGATCGTGAATAATGACAACATCTGCATCAAGGTCAAGTTTTTCGGCATTCTCTTTATTGATTTTTAAGTAAAGATCCCATTCTTCGTCTGTTATTTCAAGATCTGCACCTTGAAGAGTATTGTGGAATTTTTTCGTTACATTGAAAAAGTCCATAGGTGCTTCGAGAACTTCCCACCAGGCATCTATACCTATATCTCTCATAAGTGGAATGATAGTGTTTAAAAGTTCAGCAACTCCTCCACCATAAGCTGTAGCATTTACGTGTGCAACCTTGAGTCCCTTCAACTCTTTACCAAGTTCAATAAGTTTTTCCACATCTTCTTTTGCAAATCTTTCGTACTCTTTTAAACTCTTTACTGGTAGTTCTACCGTCATATCTTTTTCCTCCTTTATTCGAAAATAGAATGTAGTCATTTGTTATTTTATTATATAATTTCAAAAATACATATTCCAATATTTGGAAAAAATTAGCTAAAAATATTCAAATTTTCCATAAAATATTTCTGAACGTTTTCTTATACTACATATCTTGAATTTTTATACGTTTTAATGAGTTGTTTTTTTTCAAATAAAATGCTATCTTATATTCGAACTTCGAAATGTACACTATTACCCTAAAACAGGAGGTGCGGGATCATGAAAAAGGTAGTATTGTTGGCACTTTTGATGGTTTTTGCCGTTTTTTCATTCGGTGTTACCATAACTATGACAGCTGGAGCGGTTGGTAAGGAACTTGATGTTCTCTATGCTCAACTAAGTGCATTTATGAAGCAAAACCCCGGCATTAAAGTATCTGTTATGCCGATGCCAAATTCATCAACTGAAAGACACGACCTTTATGTAACATATTTAGCTTCCGGAGAAAAAGAACCAACAGTTTTGATGCTCGACGTTATTTGGCCAGCAGAATTCGCTCCATTCCTTGAAGACCTTACAGAAGACAAAGATTTCTTCGAACTTGACAAGTTCCTTCCAGGTACCGTCAAATCGGTAACAGTTGGTGGAAAAATCGTTGCAGTTCCTTGGTTCACTGATGCTGGACTTTTGTATTACAGAAAAGATTTGTTACAAAAATACGGTTACAAAAATCCTCCACAAACATGGGATGAACTTGTAAAAATGGCACAAACGATTACCGCAAAAGAAAAAGGAGTTCAAGGTTTTGTCTGGCAAGGTGCAAGATACGAAGGTGTTGTCTGTGACTTTATGGAATATTTGGTTTCATTTGGTGGAGATGTTCTTGACGATGCTGGCAATGTTATAGTTGATAGCAAAGCAGGAGTTAACGCTCTCAAATTTATGGTTGATCTTATCCATACTCACAAAGTATCTCCAACAGCAGTTACAACATATATGGAAGAAGAAGCAAGAAGAGCTTTCCAAAACGGGCAATTCGTATTTATGAGAAACTGGCCATATGCTTGGTCACTTCTTAACGATCCAAAAGAATCAAAAGTTGCTGGTAAAGTTGGAGTTGCTCCACTTCCAGCAGGTCCTGGCGGAAAACCAGCTGCAACACTTGGTGGATGGAATCTTGGTATAAACAAGAACGCAACAGCTGAAGAAAAAGCTGCTGCAAAGAAACTCGTAAAATTCTTAACAAGCTATGATCAACAACTTTATAAAGCAGTTAACGCAGGTCAAAATCCAACAATGCAAGAAGTTTATAAAAATGCTGAACTCAAGAAAGCAGCTCCATTTATGGTTGATCTTTACGGAGTATTTATAAATGCAGTTCCAAGACCAAGAACACCGAAGTACAGTGAACTTTCTGATGCAATTCAAAAATATGTACACGCAGCTCTCACAAAACAAATGACACCAGAAAAAGCCATTCAAGATATGGCAGCTGAACTCAGAAAAATTCAAGCAAAATAATTTTAGTATGGTCAAGCAAGAATTTGGGGGCGTTTGTGCCCCCATTTTTGAAAATGGAGGTGCTTGAGTTGAAACTTAAAACTAAAGAAAATTTTTATGGTTGGTGGATGGTTCTTCCAGCGATTCTTGTTGTATCGATAATTGCTTTTTTCCCGTTATTTAAAACTTTCTACGACAGTTTCTATGAATTTGGTTTGAGACCAGATATCGAAAGAAAATTTGTTGGGGTTGAAAATTACATTGAACTATTTAGAGACGAAAGATTTGTGTCAGCTCTGAAAGCAACAATTTTGTTCACAGTTGTTTCAGTTGCTTTAGAGACCTTTCTTGGTTTATTAATAGCTATTGTAGTAAATCGACCATTCAAACTTAGAGGAATTGTACGTGCTGCAATGCTTATTCCATGGGCAATTCCTACTGCTATTTCTTCTCAAATGTGGAAATGGATGTTTAGTGACCAAGGAGGTATAGTAACAAAACTTCTTGAAAATATTGGTATAATTGCTTCAGGGACACCAATTTTAGGTACCCCTGGAATCGCAATGTGGGCGATAATAACTGTAGATGTTTGGAAAACAACACCATTTATGGCTTTACTTATATTAGCAGGTTTGCAACTTATTCCAGAAGAATTATATGAAGCTGCAAGGATCGATGGTGCTAACATCTGGCAAAGGTTCTCAAAAATTACACTTCCAATGTTAAGTTCCACAATTGCTGTTGCTTTAATTTTCAGAACTCTTGATGCACTTAGAGTATTTGATGTTGTTTTCATTATGACTCGTGGAAGTCTTGGAACTGAAACTTTAGCAGTATATAATAGAGTTTTACTTATGGATAGGGCATTTACAGGTGCTTGGTTCGGTTACGGTTCAGCACTTTCGGTTGTGATATTTGTTTTGATTTCAGTCTTTGCAATAATATACATTAAGAGTTTAAAAGTTAAACTCGACTGATACGAGGTGAGTTGAATGGTACACAATAAAACCAAAAAAACAATTTACAACACGTTCTTTTATATAGCAGTCGTTTTTATTTTAGTATGGTGTATATTCCCATTCTATTGGGCTTTAATATCATCGATAAAGCCCAATATTGAACTTTTTGATCCAAATCCGACCCTGTTGCCAAAAAATCCAACATTTTCAAATTATGTAAAAGTGTTTTCTGAAAGACCTTTCCACATAAACATTATAAATAGTGTTATCGTTTCTGGTCTTACAACAGCTGTGACACTTCTATTTGGAACGCTTGCAGGATACGCAATCGCAAGGTTAAATATGAAGGGGAAAGTCGTTGTTATGTTACTTATATTAGCGGTTAGTATGTTTCCACAAATTTCAATTCTTGGTTCTCTTTTTGTAATTTTGAGAAGTATAAAACTTATAAACACGTACCTTGGATTGATACTTCCATACGTTGGAATAACTCTTCCTCTTACAACTTGGATATTACAAAATTTCTTCAGAGACCTTCCAAAGGAAATTGAAGAGGCTTCAGCGATAGACGGTTGTTCAACTGCACGTACTATCTTCCAAATAGTTCTTCCAATGTCAGCACCAGGTTTGGTTGCAACAGGACTTTTAACGTTTATTTCCGCTTGGAACGAATTTTTGTTTGCTTTCACATTTATGCAAAAACCTGAAATGTACACTGTACCAGTTGCTATTGCTCTATTTGCCGGACGTTCTCAGTATGAAATGCCGTGGGGACAACTTATGGCAGCCGCTATAATTGTGACTGTTCCGTTGATCGCTTTAGTTTTGATATTCCAAAACAGAATAATATCTGGTTTGAGTGCCGGAGCTGTAAAAGGATAAGGTGATCGAACCTATGATACTTTTTTTTGGAGAACTATTAGCTGATATGATAACTGAAGAAAAATTTGATAAATCAACAAACTTTGAACTTCACGTTGGAGGTTCACCGGGAAATATAGCAGGTTATCTGTCTCAGTTAGGTGTTAAAACATATATCTTATCAAGAATAGGAAACGATCCAATAGGTCAAAGAATTCTACATCAACTAAAAAGTTTAAATGTCGATACAAAGTATCTGCAATTCGATAACAAAAAGTCTACAACTTTAGTTTTTGTAACAAAGTCAAAAGAATCTCCAGACTTTTTTGTTGTTAGGGGCGCTGATGAAGATGTTAATATAGATGAAACCGTCTTAGAAAGCGTCAAATTTCTCCACATTAGTTGTTGGATGCTAACAAATAAAACATTAGCTGACAAAACCTTGAACTTGATTCAGAGCGCTAAAGAAAAAGGAGTAAAAGTCTCGTTTGATCCAAATTGTAGAAGTAAGATTTTCTGCAGTAAAAAGATTGATACTGAAACTGTAAGAAAAGTTCTTTCATTAGCGGAACTATCAAAACCATCTATTGACGATTTTGAAGCAATATTCGGATACTTTAAATCAGCTGAAGACTCCATTACCATGCTTCACATTTTGGGAGCAAAGAATGTAATATTGACAGTTGGAAAAGATGGTGCTTTTGTTTCCGATGGGAATAGAATTGAACATCTTTTACCAGTAGCCAAAAGAGTTGTAGACACAACAGGAGCCGGGGATGGCTTTTGGGCAGGAACATACTATGGTTTGGTAAATGGTCTGGATATATTTTCTTCTGCAAAGATTGGTAATAAAGTGGCTGGATACATAGTTCAACACGTAGGTGCAGATGTTGTATTTGAAAATAGTTTTATTCAAGGTCTTCTTTAACTTAAATAAAGCCCGCAGAAGCGGGCTTTAAAATTATTTTCTCTCAAATATATTTCTCAATGGTGGTAACAATTCAATGTACTTTTTGTAGTAAGTAATCTTCCAACCCGGTCTAATCAAATCTACGTTTTTAATGTGAGGATTCAGTTTTAAGATTTCCTCTTCAGCAACTCCTGCTCTATAGGCGATTTTTCTGAAAGTATCACCGGGAGCTACTGTGTAATCAAACCTTACATAAACTGCTCTATTATCATCAACTTTGAATTCAATATCTTTCTCGCTAAAAACTCTATTGAGTATTATTTCATACACTGGAATTTCAATAGCTCTTACAACTTTACCGCTTTGTATATTCTTAGCTTTCTTAGATGGTATAGAAATGTAGTATCTTTCATTAACTGCCAAAGGTTTACCTGCAACTATTACATCTCTCAATTGCGGTACATCGTTAGGAACTATTTTGTAGAAAATATTTTCAAACAAGTTTACAAGTGAATAGTCTTTTGCAACCGTATCTTTTACAAATATCTGTTCATCTTCAAAAACGTAATATTGAATCTCATTTTGCAAAAGTTCTAAAAGTTCTTTTCCACTAACTTCTAAGACTTTAACTTTTGTTGTAATTCCAGTCATTTTATAGATGTCTCTTATAGTCACTTGTCCTTTTACCAAACCCGTAAAATTAGGGTTGAATATGTTCCAAACTCCTATCTGTGCTCCTGAGAAGTCTATTATGGCTCTGTTAACGTATTCGGTTATTGGTTCGTCAACAAAAAGTGCCATTCTGTTATTGAATCCGATATTTCTATCGACCGTACCAACTTTTTCTGATAGCCAAGAATTCACATCTTTTTCGTATTTAATAAGGTAATCCAATATCTCTCTATCTGGATCAAGCTTCGTCAAATCGATCATTTCTATATTATTAACAGTTCCCTTTTCATTTTTGAAATCTAAAATAATTCTTGAAACATATTTTGAACTCCCTGGATTTGAGTAGACTACGTTTTTTGTATTCTTATTAAGATAAGCAAATTCTTGATTTCCAAAAAGTACAACATCTATACCTGTGGTATCTTTTAATAGTTCGTCAACGTAATCAAATTGACTCTTTGCAACAAGTTTTTTTCCTGTAACAGGATCTTTTTCAAATCCACCGTGAACAGCAAGAATTACTAAATTAACCTTCTCCTGTTCTTTCAGTTTTTTCAAAAGCTCTCTAAGTTTTCTGTTAGCATCCACAAATTTAAAATCTCCATATTGAGCCGTAATTCCGATAATACCAACCTTTAACCCTGACGGTAGTTTTTTTACAGAGTATTCAGCTATTCCACTAACGTTGGTTATATTACTTGCTAAAACTTTACCAGGTAGTTTCTTAGCAGCATTTTCCAAAAATTCTTTACTCCTCCCCAGTTCAAAAGTACCCGGTACAAGATAGTCAAATCCTGATAGATTTATTGCCTCTATGAGTGGATTATCTTTACTTAAAGAGTAATAATCCCCAAAAGGTGAACCGATAAACAAATTACCTGTATCTATTAAAAGTACATTCTTGTTCTGTTCTTTTTCTTTCTTAGCAACAGAGGCAACAACCGACATACCGTGCGAAAGATAAGTGTCTGTGAAATAGTTGTACGGTAGTGCGTTGCCATAAATGTTACTTGTGTGGAGTATTACAAGTTGTTCATCTGCGAATATACCAACTACAAGCCAAACTAGCAAAAATATCACGATGTACTTAGTCCTTAACTTCATTTTTTTCCCTCCTTACTTTTTGATAGCAGTCTTTACAAACTGCAATATATTTTTCTTTACCTCCAACGTCAAAGATATTGTCATTTCCTACGGTTTTATGCGAAATTGTCGCATTGTACTCACCACATATTTCACAAACTGCACGTTTTTTAATAACTTCATCGGCTACTGCAAGTAATTTTGATGAAGTTTCGAATGGTTCAAGCAAATAATTCATATCAAGTCCTGCACAATAAAAGTCTATTCCTTTTTCTGTAATCTTTCTTGCAACTTCCAAAATTTGAATATCAATGAAGTGAACCTCATCAACAAAAACCGCATCAGTTTCTTCTTTAAGATTTTCTAATATCTCTTTACTGTTGACTATAACTCTTGCAGGTACTTTATAAAGTTTGTGTGTCACAACCTCCGTTTCACTATAACGTTTGTCAATAGCCGGTTTAAATACTTGAATCCTTTTTCTTCCAAGTTCATAAATCTCCGCAAAAGATAAAAGTTCCGTCGTCTTTCCAGAATACATAGGTCCTGTTATAACAATTATTTTTCCAACCAAAGCTAAGTCCTCCTTTTGTAAGTTCTGCTAAGTTTTTTTAAAAATCTAACGAAAATCTTAATTTAAAATACATACCTAAAAAGTACTCTTCAAAATTTACGCTTTTAAAAAGTATTTTGAAATAGTTATTTTCGACAGCTGAGCTGACAATATGATAAGTTTTATCTTCACCTTTTGGAAGTGGATCAGGAGTTGTTCCTGTCACGTTTTTGGGCCAACCATCCCAGAACCATTTCCAACGTGTAGTGGTTCCGTCTATAACAGTTCCTTTTACAAG
>FWWM01018006.1_pt1 | contig 10130 bp, 10 predicted proteins | sample 2228351 | NCBI WGS metagenome assembly FWWM01 (sample SAMEA103939774, study PRJEB20133) | metagenome
CCGCGTCGGGGTTTCCGTGTACCAAGTGGCCGTCGCGCGGCTGGCCGGGCAGACCCGCTTCGCCTCCCTTGAACTGGGGTGTGACCGCAGCAAGCTTTCGGGCAATTGCGACTCGGGTTACAGTTGCGCGTACTCCTTCAACATCTCCTGGAAGACACCCTCCACGCCGATGCCGCCGGAGACGGATCCGCGGCTGCTGTTCGAGCGTCTCTTTGCGGGCGGATCGGCCACGGAAAGCGCCGAGGCGCGCGCCCGGCGCCAGCGGCACGAACGCAGCGTGCTGGATTTCGTGCTCGAAGACGCCCGTGCCCTGCAGCGGCAGTTGGGCGCGACCGACCGGCGCAAGCTAGACGAATACCTCACCGCGGTGCGCGAGCTGGAGCAGCGCATTGAAAACGCGGAAAAATTCCAAGCGGCCCTGCCCGCGTACGACAAGCCCACCGGCATACCCGAGACCTACGAGCAACACCTGCGCCTGATGTTTGACCTGCTGGTGCTGGCGTTTCAGACCGACTCGACGCGTATTGCCAGCTTCATCCTAGCCCACGACGGGAGCAACCGGCCGTACCCCTTCTTGGGCGTGCGCGAGGGGCACCATGACCTGTCTCACCACGGCAACGACGCAGAGAAAAAGAAGAAGATCGCCCGGATCAACCGCTTCCACCTCGAGCAATTTGCCTACTTTATCAGCCGGCTGAAGGCCACGCCCGAAGGCGAGGGGACGTTGTTGGATCATTGCATGATCGTGTATGGCGGCGCCATCAGCGACGGTAACCGCCACAACCACAACGACCTCCCGGTCCTGTTGGTGGGACGCGGCGGGGGCACGCTCGACACCGGACGCCACGTCCGCTATTCGGACAACACGCCCATGGCCAACTTGTTCCTTTCCATGCTCGACCGCATGGACCTGCCCTTGGAACGTTTCGGGGACAGCACCGGACGGCTGCCGCTGTTGTAGGTTCGTCCGGCGGGGAAGAATTTTGTTCAGCGGTGTTCCCCGAAATTCCCCCGGGAATTTGTCCGGGCTTGCTTCCTTGGACCGGGCCAAAAGGCTTGCCCACCCGCTTAACGACTGCTAAATTTTGCCCGCTTTGGAACCAGAACCGGTTAGGCACTGAAAACATGAAACGCATCCTGATTCTGACGGGCACGCTACTGGCGGCTGCCCTCCCCACCTGGTCGGCGGACCTCTTTGGACGAGTCACTCTCAAAGGCACCCCGCCGCCCGAGAAACAAATCCAGTTCGACGCCCTGTGCGGCAAGCTGCACAAGGAAAAAGCCTACACCCGGCATTACGTGGTCTCGCCCGACGGCGGGCTGGCCAACGTCTTTGTTTACATCAAGGAAACCCCGCCCGGCTCCAAGCCGCCCACGGACACTCCGGTGCTCGACCAGATCAACTGCTTCTACGAGCCCTACATGATAGGAGTGCGCACCAATCAGAAGTTCAAGATCAAGAACTCGGACCCCTTGATGCACAACGTCAATGCCACCCCGAAGGTCCCGGGCAACAAGGGGTTCAACATCGGCCAGCCGGTGCAGGGGATGGTGACCGAGCGCAGCTTTGCCCAACGCGAAGTGCTCGTGCGCTTCAAGTGTGACGTGCACCCGTGGATGTTTGCCTACATAGGCGTGATGGATCACCAGTGGTGGGCGGTGACCGACAAGGACGGAAAATTCAAGTTGCCCGCCGACCTGCCCGCCGGCACGTACACCCTCGTGGCCTACCACCTCAAGGCCGGCGAGGCCACGCAGCAGATCACCGTTTCCGACACGGACAAGAAGGAGGTCAATTTCACCCTCGAGGCGAAGTAACGGGTGCCTCGTCGTGCCCGGGGTTTGCCCCGATCCGGGCTCACCCACCGTCGCGCCCCGGCGGCACGGCGGTTTTTGATTTTGTTCCCGGTCCGGCTAGCATGCGCAGCATGTCGGAGCACGCACCGTCGAGTCCCTGGCTGACACGCTACGCGTGGCTGACCGCCGCGGCCACGCTGGGGCTCATCTGCATCGGCGGCCTGGTGACGAGTAAGGGCGTGGGCATGGCCGTCCCGGACTGGCCCACCAGCTACGGATACAACATGTTCGCCCTACCCTGGCAGTACTGGACGGGCGGGATTGTTTACGAACACACACACCGGCTCTGGGCCACGGTGGTGGGCGTGCTGGTAGTTTTTTTGACCCGCTGGCTGGGAGGCCATCGGGCGCGCAAACCGCTGGCCATCGTCGGCTTGGTTGAACTGCTGGCCGGTTTGGGACTGGTGGTCGCCTCGGCCGAGTTGCGGGGAACCGGTCATTTTCTGGCCGGTGTGGGAGGGGTGATTTTGCTGGCCGCGCTGGTCTGGGCGCGCTCTGCCCCCGCGCCGGCGCCCCTGCCGCTGCTGGGCTGGGTGGCGCTGGTGCTGGTGCAGGTGCAGGGATTGCTGGGCGGCTTGCGGGTGGTGTGGCTCAAGGACGAACTCGGCGTGGTGCACGGCGTCCTGGCGCAGGCCTTTCTGGTCCTGCTGGCGGTAATTGCCTGGCTGAGCATGCCCCGTCGCCAAACCGGGTCCGGGAGTTCGGAGGCCCCCCCGACTGTGCGTCGGCTCGTGGTGGCGGGTACCGCCCTGGTGGTGTTGCAACTGGTCCTGGGCGCGTCCATGCGTCATCGGCATGCCGGACTGGCCGTGCCGGATTTTCCCCTGGCCCATGGTCGGATCTGGCCCCGGTTGGATGAGGATTCGATCGCGCGGTACAATCGGCAGCGGATGGAAGTCCACGCGGTTCACCCCATTACCGCTACCGATGTGGTTCTGCACATGGCGCATCGGGTGGGCGCGGTGGCCGTGGTGGGCGCGGTGGGGACGGCCTGGTGGCTGGGCCGGTGCCGGTGGACGCGTGGACAGCCCCTGCGTCGCGGCTTGACCCTGTGGGCCGGCCTGGTCGGCATTCAGTTTGCCCTCGGCGCGCTGACGGTCTGGACCACCAAGGCCGCGGATGTTGCGACCGCCCACGTGGCCGTGGGGTCGTTGACCCTGGTGGTGGGTGTTTTGCTTTGGCTGACGATACTCCGAGAACGGCCGGCAGCCGTTTCGATCGCGGCTTCTAATCGGCTCGAGGGCAAATCTGCGACGCCCCCGTTGACCACGCCCGTCTGATTGCCCGCCATGGACTCTGCCTGCATGACCGCCTCTGTCGCCGCGCGGGCCGCTGACAAATCCGTCGCGGCGGTTTGGGCCGAGCTGGTGAAGGCCAGACTCACAGCGTTGGTGCTACTGACCACCGGCGTCGGTTTCTGGCTGGGGCGGCCGGGCGAGGGGATTTCTTGGCTGGCTGCGCATACGCTGTGGGGCACAGGGCTGCTGGCCGCCGGCGCCGCCGCGCTCAACCAGTATCTGGAGCGGGAGCTCGATGCCCGGATGCTGCGCACCCGCGACCGTCCGCTGCCCTCCGGGCGGGTGGCGCCGGCCACGGCCCTGGTGTTCGGCGCCGCCTGCGCGGGGCTGGGGCTGGCCTGGCTGACCCTGTTGGCCAACCTGACCGCCGCGGCACTGGGAGCTTTGACCTTCGCCTTGTACCTGGGCGTATATACGCCTTTGAAGCGCGTCTCCACGTTGAACACCGTCGTGGGCGCCGTGCCCGGCGCCCTGCCGCCGCTGATCGGGTGGGCCGCCGCGACCGACACCCTGGCCGGAGCCGGCCTGACGCTGTTCGCCCTACAATTTTTCTGGCAAATTCCCCACTTCCTGGCGATCGCCTGGTTGTATCGGGAAGACTACGCGCGCGCCGGGTACCAAATGCTGCCGGTGGTGGACCCCCACGGCGAACGGACCGGTCTGCAAAGCGTTGGCCACGCGTTGGGGCTGCTGATGGTGAGCCTGAGTCCGTACGTGTTGGGCGTGGCGGGCACGGTTTACCTGGCGGGCGCCGTCGTGCTGGGTGGGGTGTTGTTGGCGATGGCGATCGGGTTCGCCCGCCGGTTGACCCCGGGATCAGCGCGCGGGCTGTTCCTGGCTTCCATACTTTACCTGCCGGCCGTTCTCGGGCTGCTGGTGATCAACCGGTTGCCCTGACCCGACGGCGGTGTCCTTTGTGCCGAGCCTCCGGCGATCCGCGGCCGGCGGTCAACCGGTCTCCAGACTCCGGTAGTATTCGAGCGTCCGCGCCAGACCGTCTTCCCAATCCACCTCGACGCGGTAATTCAGCGCGGCGCGCGCTGCGGAAAGGTCCGGGCAGGAATGCCGGATATCCCCCGGACGCGGGGCCTCGAACCGGGGTTCCAAGCGGCGTCCGGTCAGTTGCTGCAGGGCTTTGATCAGAGCCAGCAGAGAATGGCTCGTGCCGGTGCCGATGTTGAACACGCGCCCGGCCACCTGCTCGGCCGGGGCTTGCGCGGCGGCGAGGCAGGCGGCCACCACATTCGTCACGTACACGAAGTCCCGGGACTGCAGCCCGTCCCCGTACACCGTGGGCGGTTCGCCGGCCAGAAACGCCCGGCAAAATCGGGCAATCACGCCGGCGTAGGGCGAATCGGCCGCCTGACGGGGGCCGAACACGTTGAACAAGCGCAGGCACACCGTGGGCAGGCCGTACAGGGCCAGAAACAGCCGGGCATACTCCTCACCCACCCGCTTCTCCAAACCGTAGGGGGACATGGGTCGGGCGGGGGTGTCTTCCCGCAGCGGCCCGGCTCCGACCTCCCCGTACACGGCAGAGGATGAGGCCAGCACCACCCGCTGGACACCCGCCGACCGGGCGGCTTCCAGCAGCACCAGGGTGCCCAGCACGTTGCGCTGATGACTTTCCAGCGGGTCGGCCGCGGACCGGACCACGGAAACCTGCGCCGCCAGGTGAAACACCCAGGCGCAGCCCTGCGCGGCGCGCCGCACGGTGACGGCGTCGGTGACGCTGCCCTGGAGAAACGTGAGCGCGTGTTCCGGTTGCTTCCAAGCCAGATGGCGGAGCGAACCCGCGCTCAGGTCATCCAAGACCACGGTGGCAATGCCCCGCCGACACAGCGCCTCCGTCAGATGCGACCCGATAAATCCGGCCCCGCCGGTCACCAGCGCTTTCATGGAGGAGGGAAGACATGCCGCGTCATGCCCCTGTTTTATTGGCGGCAGTGCTGCGAGGGCAAGCCTCTCGACGGTTTACCCGGCGCGTATATTAAAGGCGGCAGAGCGGGGGGAGTGAAACGACTCAAACCGATGAATGGTGATCCTTACAGTCGCTGAAAACTCCATTGGGCCAGAAACCGTTTGACTTGCCCCCGACCGCCCCAATAATCGGCCCAGCTACCTGGCATCCATGGCCAAACTTGTTGTCCTTACAGAAGGCTTTGCCGGCGTCGTCCACGAACTGAAAAGCGAGCGGACCACGGTCGGCCGTTTGGAGGACAACGCCTTCCAGATCGCGGAGCCCTCGGTTTCCAGCCACCACTGCGAGGTCATCCTCAAGGGAGAGGAGGTGGTGATCAAGGACCTCAACTCGACCAACGGGACCTACATCAACGACCAGCCCATCACCGAGGCGGTGCTCAAGCCCGGCCAGATTTTGCGGCTGGGCAAGGTGGAACTGCGGCTGGAGGACGGAAAACCCCCACCCCCCGCGGCAGCCGCCCGCAAGCCGGCTCAGCAGACCATGCCCATCGGAGGGGTCAAACTGGGCGAGCTGGAAAAAACCGGCAAACCGGTGGTGGCCGGCGCCTTTGCCAAGAAAAGCGACAGCGCCAACAAAATCTTTCTCTACGGCGGGCTGGCACTGGGGCTCATCATCATCGCCCTGATCGTGTACTCGATCATGGGGGTGCAGAAGTAACCCCTGCGTCCTCCCGCAACCAGCGGGCCACGTTCACCGCCGCGTAGGTGATCAGGATGTCCGCCCCGGCGCGGCGCAGCGCCAGCAGGCTTTCGAGGGTCACCGCCCGTTCGTCCAACCACCCGTTGGCCGCCGCCGCCTTGATCATCGCGTATTCCCCGCTCACCGCGTAGGCGGCGGTGGGATACCCAAACGCGGTTTTCACCCGGTACACCACGTCCAGATACGCCAGGGCGGGTTTGACCATGACGATGTCGGCGCCCTCCTGAATGTCCAGGGCTACCTCGCGCAACGCCTCGGCGGCATTGGGCGGGTCCATCTGATAACTGCGCCGGTCGCCAAACCGCGGCGCGGACTCGGCGGCCTCCCGGAACGGCCCGTAAAACGCCGAGGCGTACTTGGCCGCGTAGGCCATGATGGGCGTGTGGGAAAATCCGGCCCGGTCCAGAGCCCGGCGGATGGCGGCCACGCGTCCATCCAGATAGACGCGCGTGCCCGGCGGCGCGACCGTCGCCAGCATCTCGCCGATCCGTTCGTGTCACTGGGCGCCACGATATCCGCGCCCGCCTCGGCATGACTCACCGCCGCGCGGGCCAGCAGGTTGAGGGTGGGATCGTTCTCGATGCGGGTTCCGCCTGGGCCATGTCGCACCACCCCGCAATGCCCGTGGCTCATGTACTCGCACAGGCAGACGTCGGTGATGACCACCAGCTCCGGCAGTTCCCGCTTCAGCAGCCGAACGGTTTGCTGGACGATGCCGTTGGCTGCGTACGCTTCCGAAGCCCGGGGGTCCTTGCGCTCGGGAATGCCGAAGAGCAGCACCGCCGGCACGCCGGCTTCCCGGGCCGCGCGCGCCTCCGTCAGCAGCTCGTCCGGCGAAAGCTGGAACACCCCGGGCATGGACCGCACCGGCACCCGCTGTTGGCGGCCGGGGCGGACAAACAGCGGCAGGACCAGTTGCTCCGGGCTCAACCGCGTCTCGGCCACCAATTGCCGCAGCGCCGGGGAGCGACGCAACCGGCGCGGACGGGAAACGGGAAACGGGCTCACCACGGGTGCATGCATGTCCGCAGTCTAGAAAGGGGCGGGCGGCTGCAAAGCCAATTTCCCGCGGCGCGCCGGCGGAAAGGCCGCGGCCGCGCGGCGGCGTTTGACCCCGTATCCGCGCGGGGGGCGTTTGACACGGGGGCCGCACGGGCTATACCTGTGGCCGATGGCCGGCCTGTGCAACGCCGACCCGCAACGTCAACCAACAGCAAAACACCATGCCCATACCCGTAGGTTCCCAAGCCCCTGACTTCACCCTGAAAACCAAGACCTCGACCGGTCTGGCAGATGTCAAATTGAGCGACAACTTCGGCAAACGGAATACCGTGCTGCTGTTTGTCCCGGCCGCCTTCACCAGCGTGTGCACCAAGGAATTGTGCGACATCTCCAACGGCCTGAACGATTACGGCAACCTGAACGCCGACGTTATCGGCATCAGCGTGGACTCGCCCTTTGCTCAGGAGGCCTGGGCGGCCAAGGAGCACATCACCATCAAGCTGGCCAGCGATCTGGACAAGACCGTGGCGCAGGCTTACGGCGTGCTGCTGCAGGATTTGGGCGGTCTGGTGCCCGGCTTCGGTTCCACGGCGGCCCGCGCGGCGTTTGTCGTGGACAAGCAGGGGATCGTGCAATACAGCGAGCAGACGCCCACCGTGAAGGATCTGCCCAACTTCGAGGCCATCAAGGCCACGCTGGCGCGCCTGCAATAGCCCTTCAAGTCGGCTCGTTTTTGGGCCGCGGGGCGGGGTTTATCCGTCCTTTTTTGCGTCGGGCCATTCCGATCAAATGGCCGGCAGTTCAGGGCGCCAACCGGTCAATCTGCCAAGTACCATCCGCTCGGGACGTGTAGAGGAAGCGGTCGTGCAGCCGGCTGGGGCGACCCTGCCAGAACTCGAAGTCGCGCGGCGCCACGCGGTACCCGCCCCAGAAAGACGGCAGGGGCACCTGGCCCTCGCGGAACTTGCGCTTCAATTCCTCCCACTTGACCTCCAGCAGGGAGCGGGCGGAGATCACGCGACTCTGGGGTGACGCCCAGGCCGCCAATTGGCTGCCGAAGGGTCGCGTGACGAAATAGGCCACCACCTCGGCGGTGGGCAGCCGCTCGGCGACGCCGTTGATGATCACCTGCCGTTGCAGGGCTAGCCAGGGAAACAGCAGCGAGACATGCGGATTCTCGGCGATCTGCCGGGCCTTGCGGCTTTCCAGGTTGGTAAAGAAGACAAAGCCGCGCGCATCCCACTTTTTCAGCAACACGGTGCGCAGGGTGGGACAGCCGTCGGCGCCCACCGTGGCCAGGCTCATGGCGTTGGGCTCGATGATGCCGCTGCGGCAGGCCTCCTCGAACCAGCGGCCAAACTGCTCGAACGGGTCCGGGTGCAGGTCGCGACGGTGCAATGCCCCCGGCGTGTAATCCTGCCGCATGTCTCCAACGTTCATGGCACAGTGCACGCCGGAACACTCCGAAGAACAGGCGCGCCGGGCAAGCCGCGGATTGCGCAGCCCCACGGTCCGGCCGGCAGGCCGCACCCGCCGCCCGGCTCACGAACGCGAACCCGCCTCTTCTGACAGTGCCGGCGCGTAGCGTGAAACCAGTGTTTCCGCCTCCCGGCGAATCCGCTCGGCGAGCGCGCGAGGCCGCGCCACCGTGGCGTGACTGCCCCAGCTCAGCACCCAGCGCACGGCCTCCTCCAGGCTGTTCAGACGCAAACGCAGGCGCACCTCGCCCCCGGGCAGTTCGGTCAGCTCCTGACTCGCGTGCCAACGGCGGCCACGGACCAGGTCCCCGGCCCAAGTGTCAAAATCAATCACCACCTCGTAATCGTCCGAGCCGCGAAAGACCGCCAGGCTGCCCCGGAGATATTCGTTGAGATCGAACCGCTCTCGAGGTTGGAACCGGCGCGCGGCGAGTCGGGGGTGGGTGATGCGGTTGAGCACAAACGTTCGCAGATCCTGGCGGTCCACATCCCAGGCAAACAGGTACCAGTGGTTTTCAATGCACGCCAGGTGATGAGGCCGGACGCGGCGGGGACGCGCCTGACGGACGCCCAGGTTCCTGTAGTCGAAGGTCACCTCGCGGTGTTCGCGCAGCGCACGGGTGAGGGTCTCGAACACGCGCAGGTCGGCGTCGTCCGGCGCAAAGGGCCGGAAGGACAGCGCCATTTCGAGTCCCCCCAGGGCGTGACGGACCCGGCTGTCCAGCCGGCCCAGGAGTTTGTCGAAGGCGGTTTCCAGAAGCTGCTGAAACGGCGTACCCCGGTAATGGGCGATGGCCTTGTGCGCGACCAGCAGGGCAAACAGCTCCTGCTCGGTCACCTGCGCGGCGGGAAAGTGGGATACCGGTGCGGTGTAGTGATAGCGCCAGCGCCGGGCGTCGTAGGCGATCGGCAGCCGGAGCTGGTCGCGCATGAAATCCAGATCGCGCTTGATGGTGCGCGGGGTCACCTCCAGTTCACGAGCCAGGAGGTGGCAGTTGCACGGTCGGCCTTCTTGTAGCGCACGGTGGATGTGCATCATTCGCGCCCAGGCCGGACGAAAGGAGCGGGAGGATTCGGCGCGCAGCATACCCACGCGGATTTTGACGGGGGCGACCGCGCTTGTCAAACCCCGGTGAACAACCCGGGAACAACTTTTTCCGGGGGGTGTCCACTGTTGTCATTCCCCCGCTGGCAGACTGAGTCCTGACGCTTGGCTAACGGTTGTCGCCAAGGAGTGGGGAGGGGGGGGGGGGGAAGGGGGAACCGGGGCGTCCGGGCGGGAACGCACCCGGTTCCCCCAACGCCGCAGCCGGGCGGGGAACTTTCCGCAAGCCGGCCGCGGGCGCACGGCAATCCGCACGGCCGCTCGCAGGGACCCCGGCCTTCGCGAGACCCTCCTGATAGGGAAAAGCCAGCCCCGGCTGCCCGAATCTGCCGAGTCGGACCCGCCGGGGCTGATGCGTTCAGTTATGGGCCGGGGTTTGGTCGGATGAACCGGATGGGGGTTAGCGGCGGTAGAACTTCGCCGCGCCGCTGGCCGGCACGGTCAACGGGCTGGTGGCGCCGCTGACGTCGGTGTACGGGCCTTCCACGCGGTCGGCCGATTGCAACACGCCGGTCCAGGTCAGCACCACATTGGCTCCGCTGCGCGCCACTGCGATGGTGGGGGTAACCGGGGCCGAGCGCCGGGCGGCCGGCGCGGGCCACGGAATCCCGTAGGGCGAGGGCCCGCCTAGCGCGGCGACTTCCTCATCGGTAAGGGCGCCTTCGCGGAACTGCATGGCGGCCACGTAGGCTTCGCTGCGCTCGTTG
>FWWM01017967.1_pt1 | contig 10128 bp, 9 predicted proteins | sample 2228351 | NCBI WGS metagenome assembly FWWM01 (sample SAMEA103939774, study PRJEB20133) | metagenome
CAGCCAAAAATCCAACCTGACCAAATGATATGAGCCCAGTATAACCTATCAGAATATTCTGCCCAAGAACAGCAACAGAGTATATAGCAATGTGAATCAGAATATGAAGAAAGTAATCAGATACAAAAAATGGAATAAGAACAAAAATCAATGAAAAAGACAAGGTGAAAAAAAGAGCGGGAAAATCCGCAATGAGCCTGTAATCATCAAGATAGTCAGTCCTGAGCTTTATACTTCCTTTTATCATATCAGACACGTTCCCTTATCTCCCTACCAAAAATCCCCTCAGGTCTCAGCACAAGAGAAAGGATCGCTATCAGGAATATGAAAGCGCTTTTGAACTTTATCGATACATAGCCACCGAAAAGAGATTCCGATATGCCAACTATGATACCACCCAAAACCGCTCCGAGCGGACTATCAAGCCCACCAATTACCGTTCCCACAAACGCCTTGAGAAATGGGTCAAACAGGAAAAACTGGTCAACAAAGTAAAGAGGAGCAATGAGAATGCCTGCTATACCGCCCACAAAACCAGCAATAGCCCATGTTATACCCACAACCCATTTTACATTTATCGCAAGTAGTCTCGCCGCATCAAGATTTTGCGATATGGCACGCATAGATATACCGAAATTTGTCCTCATAACCACAGTGTAGATGATAAGCATAAGAATAAAACTCACCGAAGCTATGAGGATAAAATGCTTTGAAAAACCAAGAATGCTACCAGACACAAAAGATGGCATAGACTTCGGCTCAGCTCCCCACAGGATTATCTCAACACTCTGAATGACGAAAGCAACAGCTATTGTGATTATCGTGAGTCCGAGCGTTGAGACCCCGCGCCTCTGACCCTCATACATTATGAAAAAATAGATAAGAAATGATAAAACCGAACTCGCAAAAGCCCCAAGAAAAACCGATATAAAAAAACCCAAAGGTGTATTCACACTAAACTTCTCTATAAGAAAAAGTGTTATAAAAGCACCGAAGGTTGAAATGTCCGCATGAGCAAAATTTAAAACACGCGTCGTCCTGAAAATAAGAACTATACCGAGTGCCAAAAGTGAATATATAAAACCAACCTGTATCCCCAAAACTAAGTAATCCATATTGAAATCAAATCTATCTTGAATAAGTTCCGTAGAATTCCGCTGAAGCGATGACTTTACCCTCTATGGCTTTCAAAACATCTGACTTTCGCGCCCCTGCGGGAAGCCCAAGTGAAGGGACAGAAAGAGCTTTGAGCCTGAAAAAATATCTATGTGTTCCATGCCCACGAGGCGGACATGGCCCACCCCACCCAACTTTACCAAAATCATTCACCCCCTGCTTTATCCCCCCCACCTCCTTGTCCTTTCGGAAGTTCTCAGAAAGAGAGTTAACAGATGCAGGTATATCATAAACAACCCAGTGAGTAAACGTGCCATAAGGAGCATCAGGATCATCAACTATAAGAACGAAACTTTTTGTCCCATCAGGAGCACCAGACCACTCAATAGGTGGTGATACATCCGCACCTTCACATGTATACTTCACAGGTATCCTCTCCCCATTTTTAAAAGCGGAAGATGCAACCTTCATCATAGCCACCTCCTTCCCCCTTTCTTTCTTATTACCCTTATCCTCCTTATTACCTTTATCCTCCGCATCCAGAGCAACACCAAAAATAAAAAACAAATACAAAAAGAAAAAAGATAGAAAAACCACTCTCACTAAATCTATTTTAAAACCACAAAGAAAAATGAACAAAAATCAAATTATTACTTTCTTCAAATAATATCAAATTTTTTATGTTTCAGCGAGAGCAGTTTTTCTACCTTCTTTCTTTTCATTTTATATGTTTTCATTTTATATGTTCACTTTACAGTTTCAGCTTTCAGTATATCCTCTATGCTCATGAGCTTTATCTCACCACCGAAAACTGTGCCAGTTACTTTCTTTCTGAACCTCTCCAAAGCAAGTTCATAAGCTTTATCTGGCAACGGAATATATCCAACTTCTTTCGAAAGTTTCTTCGCTTGAGTAATATAAAATTCAACGAACTTCCTCACCATCTCATCTTCATAAGACTTCAAGCTAACATATATAAAAAGCGGACGTGAAAGAGGAACATATTTCCCATTTATGACATTTTCAAGCGAAGGATAAACAGCTTCCCCGGTTTTCGGGTTTACTATTGGAACTGCTTTAAGTTTATCCTTATTCTCAAGATAGTATGCAAGACCAAAATATCCAAGTGAATACTTATCACCTACAACACCCTGAACAAGAACGTTATCATCCTCGCTCGCGATGTAGTCTCCCCTACTCTTTCCCGACTCACCAATTATAACCTCGGTAAAGTAATCAAACGTGCCTGAATCCGTCCCTGGACCAAACAATCTGAGTGGTTCCTTTGGCCAATTATTCCTGACATCAGACCATCTGCTAATCTTACCTTGAGCTTCTGGTTCCCATATCTTCTTTAGTTCATCAACTCCCAGCTTATTAACCCAGTTATTTTTCTTATTCACAACAACAGCCATGGCATCAAAAGCAACAGGAAGTTCTATATACTCAACACCGTTTCCCTTACATAGTTCCATCTCACTCTTTTTTATCGGACGAGAAGCATTTGATATATCTGTCTCACCACGGCAAAACTTTTTGAATCCACCTCCAGTCCCAGATACACCCACTGTTATCTTCACACCTGTGTTCGCTTTCTGGAACTCCTCAGAAACAGCTTCAGTTATAGGATAAACGGTGCTCGAACCATCTATCTTTATGACAGCTTCGCGACCTGAGGACTGAAAGACAAAACCAAAAAGAGAAAAGAGAATTAAAAGAGCGAAGAGGAATGCAAAACGTGAAAACATAGGGATTTTTTCTTTTGCCTCATCTTTTGCGGTTGCCTCACTTTTTGCCGTCTTTTCCACTGCCTTAAGCCATATACTAACCTTTGCCATGATTTATTACCTCCTTTTTTCTTCTTTTTTTATTTTTATTTTCCTATACATTTCACAATCTCACTTTATAACCACCTGCATCTGCACCCTTATGATATTACTCTTAACCTTTACTCCATCAGGAGAAACATATTCTCCAAATGTGTAGTCCGCCTGAAGTTTCGCATCATTACCACGTATATAGTAAGACGGACCTAATGTCACTTCAATTTCGTCATCCAGATCTCCGATCTTTGCAATTGAAAATCTTCCCGCAAAACCGATCTTATCTGTTAACATCAAAGACGGCTGAATTCGTCCGCCGAAGAAGTTTTTTGAGCCATCATGTCGTAAGAAAGCACCGCCTACACCTTCAATCTCAAGTCCTAAAATATCATACCATAGTTTCAGGTCAATGCTACCATGAGCAAGCGTTCCAGCTTGTGCTTCATTATCTTTCAGGACAAGTTTACCTATAACTCCAGTTGATTTTGACTTCCCTCTCATTTTTGCTGACTCTTCCGCAGAAACAGGGAAAACAGAAGCAAAAATTCCCAAATTCAAGGAACGCTCTTTTTTGAGATTAGGCTGGCTGTATATTATCTGTCCCTCAGGAGCAAAAGCGAAGCGAAACACAAACATCATATTTCTATTCTTACTAATATCTTTGAGGTTCTTGCCCCAACCTGTGAATGTCCCGACGTTTAAAGCATACTTCTTTTTGTCTCCAAAGATAAGGTCAACACCTATATCTCTTTCGAGCGAAAACTCCTTATTAATGAAGCTCCTATCAACAAGTTCAAGATTACCCGATGAATTTATTTCCTCTCGGAGAGATGGGACTTTATACTGACCGAACCTAAGGGAAAAGTTCTTCGCAACTTCTCTTTCGACCTCAAAATCAAGCAAGGATGCGCTACTACCTTCGAAGGCACCCTGAATTTTGTATTTGAACTCAAAGAAGTTACCCCCGAAGTTCAAACGAGCACGCCTTATAGATATACCGAAGTTGGTCGCATCTTCTTGAAACACGGCAGTTCCACGTGTCTGGAGTCTGAAGCTCAAGTCAGCTGAAACCGTATCTGCCTTATAAACACTGAACCCAACCAAAAACAATACTACATGATACATGTTTTTCTACCTCCTTTGATTTTTTCTTCCCATTCAGGGAAGACATTTCCAAATTGCGAGAAAAAAATCGGAAAAGAGAAATGAAAAACTTGTGCGAGCGACAAAAATTGAAAAAAGAAAGAAAAAAGGAATAATGTGTGAGAAAAATGATGTGTGAAAAAGGAGTTTGAAAATTCAAACTCCTAAACAAAAAAGAAAACATAAAGTCAGGAAGTTAAAAAAACAAAAACAAAAAACAAATTTTTCAGAAATTTTTCTGAACTTTTTGTGCAACCTTTTTTCGTCGAAAATCTTTTTGAAAGCTGTTTCCAACTCTTTCACTTGCGATAAAATCATCTGATAAAATTTTATTTCATGAAAGGTTTTTCTGTGATACAGATGGCAGAAGTTTTGTTCTCAATAGTTATTCTTACAACATTGATAACACTTCTTTACACGACAGGAAAATTGCTTACGAGGAGGAGTAAAATCGTAGATGAAATCCTCAGGAAAACAGGTGAGAAATTCGAAATATTCCTGAAAGAAAGATGTTATTTCAACGACGCATACATATTCATAAGGGTTGGGGAGAGAAACTATATGTGTGGTAATGGCGAAATAAAAGAGGAAAAATGAAAAAATGAGAGGGAAAAAATAAATATGGAGTTGGGGGAACAAACATAAAAACACAAAAACTAAATTAGGGCGATGGTAATTTTACTCACAAACGATGATGGGGCTGATTCTATTGGACTCAAATATATGAAGGAAGCTCTTGAGGAAATTGGAGAGGTTTGGGTCTTTGCGACATTAGAAGATAGGTCTGGTTCATCTCACTCCATCACACTCACGCACTCGATAAGAATCATAAGGCTTAGTGAAAGGATGTTCGGTATAGATGGGACACCGACAGATTGCGTGAACATAGCAGTAAATGGTATAATGCCATATACACCAGATATAGTTGTGTCTGGGATTAACTTAGGAGAAAATGTGGGAGATGATACGCTCTACTCAGGAACGTTCGGTGGGGCAATTGAAGGGTCACTTCTTGGTATAACATCCTTTGCTATATCCGCAAGGGTAAAAGAAGGGAAAACAGGAGACCTAAAAGTTATAGCAGAGATTTCAAAAGAGATAATGAAGGTTGCATTAGATAATCCCCCTCCAAAAAGAGTTGTAATCAACATAAATTTTCCATTCTTCAGAAAACCGGAGGAGATAAAAGGTGTAAAATACGGGAAGCTGTGCAGGCGGGTGTATGGAGAAAAAGCGCTACACTTTCAGGACCCACGGGGAAGGGATTTTTGGTTCATAGGAGGTAAAGAACTCAAAGTTGATGCGAACGGAGTCCAGGATATATCAAACCTTGATGTGTTTTTACTTGACAGAGGTTACATATCAATCACACCTGTGAAAGTTGAATTTATGACTGAAAAGTGGGTTGATGAGAGGAAACTTTATGAGGTGGTTATGAAAGGAGCATCTCGGTTGGTGGAGAGCCGGGAGGAACCATAGGATATACATCTTCTTCCATATCAACTTTCACATCAATTATCACAGGAACATCGTCAGGTTCATCAAATATAGCTTTTCTGAGCGTTTCTCTAAGCTCTGAAGGCTTTTTTATTGTGTATCCGCGAGCTCCGAATGCTTCTGCAAGTTTTTTGTAATCTGCTTGCACGCCAAATGTCGAAGCGGAATATCTCCTACCGTAAAATTTTCTCTGCCACTGCGTAACCATACCGTGAGCACCATTATTAAATATTATCACCCTAACTCCAACCTTTTCCTCGACAGCAGTAGCGAGCTCCTGCATATTCATCTGAAAACTTCCGTCTCCTGCAAAACATATCGTCAGTCGGTCTGGTCTCGCTATCTTAGCCCCTATCGCAGCGGGAAAACCAAAGCCCATAGTTCCAAGCCCTCCAGACGTCAAAAACGTTCTCGGCTCCCTTACCTTGTAATACTGCGCAGCCCACATCTGATGCTGACCAACATCAGTCGTAATTATAACTTTCTCATTCTTCGTCAAATCATATACGGTTTCAACGAGCTCCTGAGGTTTTATCTTGTCATTACTTTTTTCATATCTGAGCGGAAATTTCCTCTGCCACTCGTAAATTTTCGCCCACCATGGAGCTAATCTCTCCCTGAATTTCCTCAGTTCATCCTTAGGAACTTCCTCTCTTATTATCTGTATTATTCTTCCGAGAATATATTTTGCATCTCCCACAATTGGCACATCAATATCTATGTTCTTTGATATCGAAGCTGGGTCTATATCAATATGGATAATTTTGGCAAGAGGAGCAAAGTATTCAACATTTCCCGTAACCCTGTCATCAAATCTCGCTCCAACAGCGAGAACTACATCTGAGTTGTTTATAGCCATATTCGCGGTGTATGTTCCATGCATACCAAGCATACCAAGAAATTCAGGACGTGTCCCGTCAAATCCTCCGAGCCCCATAAGAGTGAGAGTAACTGGTATACCGAGAAGTTGAACAAGCTCCTCAAGTTCTCCGGAAGCCCCGGATGAGATAACACCTCCACCCGCATAAATTATGGGCCTCTCTGAACTCAAAAGAAGTTCCATAGCAGTCCTTATCTGTTTTTCATTCCCTTCAAACTTGAATTTCTGCGGAACATCAACTTTCTCCGGAAGCAAGAAAACTATTTCCTGTGATATGACATCCTTCGGTAGGTCAACCACAACAGGACCCGGCCTACCCATCTTGCATATCTCGTATGCTTTTATTAGCTCTACCGCAAGGTCATCTGTTCTTTTGACTGTCACGTTATATTTCGTGATGGGACGTGTAATACCTGTTGCATCCGTCTCCTGAAAAGCATCATTTCCCATGAAGAACGTCGGAACCTGACCCGTCAAAACAAAAAGAGGCACAGAATCCATGTATGCATCTGCTATACCTGTCACCGTATTTGTTGCCCCGGGTCCAGAAGTCACGAGAACGACCCCGGGTTTTCCCGTAGCTTTTGCATAGCCCTCCGCCATATGCGCCGCACCCTGCTCATGTCTCGGAAGAATATGTCTTATCTTTCCGTCTTTCATAAGCTCATCATAAAGAAGAAGAACAACTCCTCCCGGAATTCCAAAAATAGTGTCCACACCTATATGCTTCAAAGTTTCAACTATTATCTTTGCCCCGGAAAGCTTTTTCCCGATAGAAGAAAGACTTTTACTGTCAAACCTACCCACCTTACCAACAGCTCGGTTGCCTTTTTTCTCCACTACGCCTTCACTCCTCAAAACTTTGCTCCTATCACCCATAGCTCAAAACATTCTATGTATTTTATTTCTTCCTCATGAAAATAATTTGTTTTCAAACATTCAAAGTTGAGTTATAGATTTCAAATTGTAAATTTCATTATCAGACAGCTGGTTCTATGTTTGCTGATATATCAGGATTTTTCGGTGAGAAGGTTATATATCCTGCGGATATCCTATCTGGACCTAACTTTGCTATATCCTTCACATTTTTATTTCTCACACCACCGGATACTTCTATGAATATTCTGACACCATGTTGTTGAGAGAAATCTCTTATCCTTTTTATTGAGCGTGCAAGCTCATCGGTGGTGAAATTATCAAGCATGATTGTCATTTCATCAAAGTTATGTGCCACATCAAGCAAATCATCAAGTTCCTGCTCGCTTTGCACTTCAATTTCAAAAAGATAACCTTTACCAATATAATCTCTTATTCTCCCTCTCTTTTCATTGAGTTTGTGTAAAAGTTTTTTTATGCCACCTATCACAGTGATATGATTATCTTTTATGAGTATACCATCGGATAAGTTTTTTCTATGTGGTTTTCCTCCGCCAACAACCACCGCATATTTTTCAAGTGCCCTTAACCCCGGAGTAGTTTTTCGCGTAGCCCAAAGTTCAATACCGTAGCGCTTGAGAACACGAGAAATTTTGTTTGTTTCGGTAGCGATACCACTGAGGCGAGAGATTATATTGAGTGAGAGACGTTCAAGAGCAAAAAGGAGTTTAAGCTCCCCCCATATTTCAAGTATAGTCTCTCCCTTCTTTATTAAATCTCCGTCTTCTCTGGATGAAACAATCTCAAAAGGATTTGAAATACCTAAAATATCTGTAGCTTTCTTAAAGGTGTATATGACAATAGGGACGCCACAAAGGATAAATGGTTTTGAATTTTTTGAGAAAAATGTTATTTTACCTTTTCCTGATATATCAAGAAGCTCTGTTGTGATATCACTATCAACTTTATCTTCATCAAGCCATATGTTCAGACAACTTGTAATTTGCGCTAAGATTTCCGGTGTGAGCTTGGAGATAAAATAGTCTATTTCCATCTTTTTGGCATTCTCTCCTTTTATCAAAAGGGACATGGAGGATTTCAAGATTTCGCTCTAAATTTTATCTTTTTCTTCTTTTTTCTTTATTTTCTTCTTCTTGTTTTGTTTTTAATATATTAATTGTCGGCGATATTAAATTTAAATATTATTTTTTATTTATTATTTATGTTATTATCTGTTTAGGTTCCCCGGTAGCTCAATAGGCAGAGCAGGCGGCTGTTAACCGTCAGGTTGCAGGTTCGAGTCCTGCCCGGGGAGCCATCTTTGATGATTTGTATTTTTATTTTGAGTAAAGAATGTTCTTGATAAATTTTTTGCTGGGCAAGGGGTTTTAAAAGTATTCTGAGGATATTTTGAAGCATTTGAGAGAAAAGAAAAAGAAATGAAAAACTACTTGACTTTTTTATTTTAATTATCATAGCAATGACTGATAATATGAATAAAAGGATATGATAAAGGGATAAAAACAAATGAAACTAAACCAATCTCAAAGAAAACTCCGAGAGCGAATTGTTCAAATCTTAAAAGAGCAGGGATTTAAAATAAATCCTCATTTAAGACCAAAGGGAAATAGCAAAATAACATATCGCAGAATTCAAGAAAAGGCAAAGTTAGAGCAACTATCTTTGCATAAAAATTTTTTAATAGATTCCATTAATAAAGTGAAGAATTATTGTAGAGACGGTTCTGAAATTGTCCCTGAGAGGATTTCTTTAGAATTAAGAGAGTTCCAATCGGGTTCTCTGGAAGAAATTTTATTTAGATGGTGGAACTTAATCTGGTGGAGCATACCATATCAACGCTCATACGGTCGCCAGATGAGATTTTTATTATGGGATACAGCACATGATGCCCCTTTTGGTTTAATTTGTTTACAGAGTCCTGTGCTCAAGATGTCTGTTCGTGATAATTACCTTGATATACCTAAAGAGGAGTTAGATATATGGGTGAATAAATCAATGAACGCCCAGCGTGTTGGTGCTTTACCTCCTTATAATGATTTACTCGGTGGAAAAATGGTTGCTCTTACTCTAACTTGTAACGAGATAAAAGATTCATACAGAAAGAAATATAAAAATGCTGTAACAATCCTGAAAAACAGAAAACTGAAACCAGAACTTTTATTTATCACTACCACAAGTGCCTTTGGTAAAAGCAGTATTTATAACCGACTAAAATACAAGGGAGAAACCGTAGCTATATCTTTGGGCTATACTCAGGGTTCGGGCACATTTCATATCCCAGAAGAATTATATCAAGAAATCTTAGACTTTTTATCCCGAAAAGGGATTGATGTCACCAGAGGATATGGGCATGGACCGTCAAGAAAACTTAAACTAATAAGTCTTGGTTTTAAATATCTTGGGTTATCAAGTTATGAATACCATGGAATTAAGCGAGAATTTTATCTATTCCCTCTTGTTAGGAACTTAAAAGAAGTTATTCATAAAAGAGAGAAACCTATCTGGATTGACCGTCCTTTTGGTAATTTGGTAGATTTTTGGAAGGAAAGGTGGGCAATGCCGAGGGCTGAAAGAATGCCTGAATGGGGAAAGTTTAATAGTAATAATTTTCTTAAAAAAACAGAAAAAATGTTGATGGAGTTAAAATAAAAATGAATGACGAATTTCGGAAACTAATAGAAAAGAGAAAAAAATGGGTTGAGGCAGTGGTCATAACCGGAGGAGAACCAACCTTGCAAAAGGATTTAGCTATCTTTTTAAAAAAAGTTAAAA
>FWWM01018007.1_pt1 | contig 10127 bp, 5 predicted proteins | sample 2228351 | NCBI WGS metagenome assembly FWWM01 (sample SAMEA103939774, study PRJEB20133) | metagenome
GCGGCCGGCAACGTCTCCGGCCCGCGCCGGGTCAATGCGGGCGCGGCGCGGGATTCCCTGATCGGCATCCGCCTCGTCAACGGCCGGGGCGAAGCGATCAAGTCGGGCGGGCGGGTGATGAAGAACGTCACGGGCCTGGACCTCGTCAAGCTCGTCGCCGGCAGTTTCGGCACGCTCGGCTTCCTGACCGAGGTGACCTTTCGCGTGCTGCCGACGCCGGAGCGGATCGTTACGCTGATCTGGCGCGGCCTGTCGGACGAGGCCGGGGTGGCATTGCTGAGCGCCGCGCTCGGCTCGCCCTTCGAGCCTTTCGCGGCGGCGCATCTGTCGGCCGGCATCGGCGCCGAACAGGCGCGAACGCTGCTGCGGCTGGAGAATTTTTCGGACTCGATCGACTATCGGAAAGCCGAGTTACAGGCTCTGCTGGGCGGGCATGGCGAGCCCGAGCTGATCGAGGGCGAGGCGTCGGTGGTGCTCTGGCAGCAGGTCCGAGACGCCCGCTTCTTCGCGGGCACGGACGAGGCGGTGTGGCGGTTGTCGCTTTCGCCGGGCAACGGCCCGAAGGCGATGGCGGCGCTGGGCATGATGCTTCCAGGCGCGCGCTGGTTCTATGACTGGGCGGCGGGCTGGTCTGGCTCGGCGCGCCGGCGCAGAGCGATGCGGGCGCGAGTGCGATCCGCACGGCGATCAGGCCGCTTGGCGGACATGCGACGCTGGTGCGCGCGCCCGACGCGATCCGGGCGAGCGTGCCGGTGTTCCAACCGCTGGCCGAGCCGCTGATGCGGGTCACCGCCGGCATCAAGACGAGTTTCGATCCGGCGGGCGTGTTCGAGCCCGGCCGGATGTATGCGGGGGTTTGAGCGACCCTTATTCGTCGTCATGGTCGGGCTTGTCCCGACCATCCACGTCTTCCTTCCCGCGCGTCGCAAGACGTGGATGCTCGGCACAAGGCCGAGCATGACGGGAGGTGCATTGGATGCCGTGTCATGCAGACCAACTTCACCCCGGCCCTTCTCGCCTCCGATCCGCGCCTTCCGGCGTCGGAGAAGATTCTCCGCACCTGCGTGCATTGCGGCTTCTGCACCGCGACCTGCCCGACCTATCTGCTGCTCGGCGACGAACTCGATAGCCCGCGCGGGCGCATCTACCTGATCAAGGACATGCTGGAGAACGGCAAGCCGGCGACGGCCGAGGTGGTCAAGCATGTCGACCGCTGCCTGTCCTGCCTGTCCTGCATGACGACCTGCCCATCGGGCGTGCATTACATGCATCTCGTCGATCATGCCCGCGCCCATATCGAGGAGACCTATGAGCGGCCCTGGCACGACCGGGCGCTGCGGCGCGTGCTCGCGGCCGTGCTGCCTTATTCGGGGCGCTTCCGGCTCGCCATGGCGGCGGCGAGGCTCGGAAAACCCTTCGCTGGTCTGCTCGGCGGCCTGCCGCTGGTCGGGGCGCGGCTGAAGGCGATGCTGGAGCTTGCGCCCGGCAGCCTGCCGACCCGCTCCGCCATGGAAGGCCCACAACATTTCGCCGCCGCCGGCCCGCGCACGAAACGCGTCGCGATGCTGTCCGGCTGTGCGCAGCCGGTGCTCGACCCCGGCATCAACGAGGCGGCGATCAGGCTTTTGACGCGTCACGGCGTCGAGGTCGTGCTGCCGAAGGGCGAAGGCTGCTGCGGCGCGCTCGTCCACCATATGGGCCAAGAGCATGACGCGCTTTCCTTCGCGCGGACGAACATCGACGCCTGGACCGCCGAGATAGACGGCAAGGGGCTGGATGCGATCGTGATCACGGCTTCGGGCTGCGGCACCACGATCAAGGATTACGGCTTCATGTTCCGGAACGAGCCGGCCTATGCGGAAAAGGCGGCACGGGTGTCGGCGCTCGCCAAGGACGTCACCGAGGTGCTGGAGACGCTGGAATTGACGCCGGTGCGCGATGTCGCGATGCCGATCGCCTACCATTCGGCCTGCTCGATGCAGCATGGCCAGCAATTGAAGGACGGGCCCAAGCGGCTGCTCTCGGCTGCGGGTTTTCGCGTCAAGGAGGCGGCCGAAAGCCACATCTGCTGCGGTTCGGCCGGCGTCTACAACATCCTGCAGCCGGAGATCGCGGGCCAGCTCCGCGCCCGCAAGGTCGGGCATATCGAGCGGACGAAGCCGCGGCTCGTCGCGACCGGCAATATCGGCTGCATGACGCAACTGGCGAAGGGCTTTGCCGACAAGGGCTCCACGGTGCCCGTGGTCCACACCGTCGAACTGCTCGACTGGGCGACTGGCGGGCCGCTGCCGGCCAAGCTGGCGGAAGCGGGTTTCGCCGAGGCCGGGCCGCTGGTCGCTGCAAAACCGCTGCTCAGCGCCTGATGCCAGCAGCCACCGTCATTGCGAGCGAAGCGACGCAATCCAGGAGGCGTAGAGCGAGACGCTGGATTGCGTCGCTTCGCTCGCAATGACGGTAAGCCGGTATCAACGCCCTCACGCCTTGGTGATCGCGGGCATCAGCCCATGGCACGCGCCTCGCTGAAGTGCATGCAGATTTCCCAGAGGAGATGCATGCATGTTGAAACGTTTGGTACTGTCGGCCGCGCTTGCCCTTTCGCTCGCCAGCATCGCAAAGGCCGAAAGCGTGGTGCGCTATGCCATCTCGCTCGCCGACATTCCGCTGACCTCGGGCCAGCCCGACCGCGGGGCCGGCGCCTACAAGTTCACTGGCTACACCATCTACGACCCGCTGGTCGCCTGGGAGATGGATGTCGCCGACCGGCCGGGCAAGCTGATGCCGGGACTCGCGACAAGCTGGAAGGTCGATCCGGCCGACCCGAAGAAATGGCTCTTCACGCTGCGCGACGGCGTGAAATTCCATGACGGCTCGGCGCTAGATGCGGCTGCCGTGGTCTGGAACCTCGACAAGGTTCTGGACGACAAGGCCCCCCATTTCGACCGCCGCCAGGCGGCTCAGGTCAGGCCGCGCCTGCCATCCGTCGCTAGCTATCGCGTCGTGGACCCCAAGACAGTCGAGATCACCACCAAGGCGGTCGATTCGTTCTTCCCCTACCAGATGCTCTGGTTCCTGGTGTCCTCGCCGGCGCAATACGAGAAGGTCGGCAAGGACTGGGACAAGTTCGCGATGACGCCGTCCGGCACCGGGCCGTTCAGGCTCGACAAGCTCGTGCCCCGCGAGCGCGCCGAACTGGTGAAGAACGCCGATTACTGGGACAAGCGGCGGCTGCCAAAGGTCGACCGGCTGATCCTGCTGCCGATGCCGGAAGTGCTGGCGCGCACCAACGCGCTGATCACCGGCCAGGTCGACATGATCGAGACGCCGGCCCCCGACACCGTGCCGCAGCTCAAGGCGGCGAAGATGTCGATCGTCGAGAACGTCACGCCCCATGTCTGGAACTATCATCTCAGCGTGGCGCCGGGCTCGCCCTGGGCCGATGTCCGCCTGCGCAAGGCGCTGAATCTCGCGATCGACCGCGAGGGCATCGTCGCCCTGCTCAACGGGCTGGCGCGGCCCGCGATCGGCCAGGTCGACCCGACCAGTCCCTGGTTCGGCAAGCCCTCGTTCCAGATCAAGTACGATCCCGAGGCGGCGAAGAAGCTGCTCGCCGAGGCCGGCTACTCGAAGGCCAAGCCGCTCAAGACCACCTTCGTCATCGCGCAGGGTGGCTCGGGCCAGATGCAGTCGCTTCCGATGAACGAGTTCATTCAGCAGAACCTCAAGGATGTCGACATCGAAATCGAATTCAAGGTCGTCGAGCTCGAGGTGCTTTATACGCGCTGGCGCAAGGGCGCGAAGGACGAGATGAACGCCGACGTTTCGTCGAACAACATCGCCTATGTTACCTCGGACCCGCTCTATGCGATCATCCGCTTCTTCCACTCCAACCAAGTCGCCCCCGTGGGGGTGAACTGGGGAACGTGGTCGAGCCCGGCGGTGGACGCCCTGCTCGACGAGGCGACGAAGAGCTTCGACGTCGCCAAGCAGGACGAGTTGCTCGCGAAGGCGCACAGCCTGATCGTCGACGACGCCGTGCTGGGCTGGGTCGTCCACGACACCAACCCGCATGCGCTCTCGCCGAAGATCAAGAAGTTCGTGCTGGCGCAGCACTGGTTCCAGGATCTGACGACGATCGGGCTGGATTGAGGTTCGCCACCAACCCAACACCCCCTCCGCCCGTCATCCCGGACGCAGCGAATCGGAGCTCCGGGCTCCATCATAAGGCACCACGGCGTCCTTCGATGGATCCCGGAGCGGCGCGGCCTTCAGCCGCTTGTCCGGGATGACGGAGAGAAGTTGAATCGGAAGCGGGAAAGCAAAGCTCACCCCTTCGGCGGCTCGGCCTTCAGCCGCGCAACAATGAACGGCATCGCCAGCCCCAGTGCAAAGAAGCGTGCCAGATGGTGCGCGCCCACGTAAAGCGGGTCGAGCCCCATCGAGAAGGCGAGCATCGCCATCGCTTCCAGCCCGCCTGGCGCAAACGCCGCCATCGCCGAGGCGTAGGGCACGCCGGCGACCAGCGCGGCCGGCCAGGCGAAGACCAGCGCCACCGCCATCGAGACGAAGAAGCCGCCGATCGCGAGCGGGAACAGCATCATCAGCTCGCTGCGCTTCACATTGGAGACGCGCCCACCCATCACCGCACCGAGCATGACCAGCGCCACCGTCTGGATGCCTGGAGGCAGCACCCCCTCGACCCAGCCGCCGCCATGGAGCACGGCGCTGGCGAGCGTCGCGCCGAGAATGAGCGGGGCCGTGACGCCCAGCCGCTCGAAGACGAGACCGCAGACGAGCCCAGACGTCATCAGCAGGACGAGCCCGCCGAGATCGACGATATGGGCCGGCGGCGGCAGGCTTAAGCCCCCCGCCGCGCTCGCCTGCATGACGCTTGGCAGCAGGGCGACCAGCACCAGAATGCGGAACAACTGGACGACGGCGATCTTGCCGATATCGGCGCCCTTGTCCTGCGCGACGGCTATGACCGCCGAAAGCGCGCCGGGTGCGGCCGCCAGCAGCGAGTCTATCCAGGACCAGCGCGCGACATAGTGGAGATAGGCCCCGGTCGCGAGCATGATCGCAGCGAGCCCGACGAACATGATCGCGATCGAACCGGGATAGCGCGAGGCGGCTGCCAGCGCTTCGGGTGTCGCGGCCGAGCCGATCAGCACGCCGGAGACGAGCATGGTCGCATCGAACCAGGGCTTTCGCAGGACGGGCAGCGGCCGCAGCACGCCGATGACCGCGACGAGCAGCATCGCGCCCGAGAGCCAGGCGGCGGGAACGCCGAGCAGGGCGAACAACGCGCCGCCGATGGCGGCGATGGCGATCACGGCCGCCTCTCCGGTCCAGATCGTCAGCCGCCTCGAAGGGTATCGCGCCGGGTTCATCGCTCGCAGGGTCGTCCTCGCGGACAAACCCGCGCCGCCCTGTTCAATGCCCGCCTGCGCCGGCTTGCGCAAACGGTCCGCGCGCAGGTCAGCCCCGCTTCCGGGACGCTGCGAGCGGCTCAGGCCGAGAGGGCCCGCTGGATGCGCCACGCCCGGCGGGTGATCTTCCCCCAGACCGGCCACGCCAGCGTCCGCGAGCGCCCGGAGGCGCCGAAGGCCGTGCCGGGCGCGAGGCCGACATTGGCGCTGTCCACCAGTTCAATGGCGAGCGCGCGCGAATCCTGCCGGCCATCGACGGTGAAGAACTGGTAGAACGCCCCGTCCGGCGCGGCCAGCGATACGCGATTGGTGGCCTTGAGCCCTTCGGCAATGATCCGGCGGCCCTCGGTGGCTCGCGCGATCTGGTCGGCGACGAAGGGTTCGCCCTCCTCCAGCGCCGCGATTGCCGCGCGCTGGACGAAGACCGGCGAGCCCGAGGTCGAGTACTGGATCAGGTTCTCGATGATCTGGCCAAAGGCGGCCGGAGCCTCGATCCAGCCGATGCGCCAACCGGTCATGGCCCAGTTCTTCGAGAAGGTCTGGACGAAGAGAATGCGATCCTCGGACTCCATCACGTCGTGGAAAGAGGCGGCGCGCGGCTGGCCGTCATAGACGAAGCGGCCATAGATCTCGTCGGCGATGATCCAGACGCCGTGCTCGCGGGCGAGCGCCAAAAGCGCGGTCAGCTCTGCACTGGTGGCTGTCCAGCCCGTAGGATTCGCCGGCGAATTGATGACGATCGCGCGGGTCTTGGGCGTGATGGCGGCTTCGAGCTTTTCGAGATCGAGCGCGAAGCGTCCCTGCGCCAGGTCCATCGGGACGCAAACGGCCTTTGCGCCCGCCACGCCGATCGCGGCGGCAAAATTCGGCCATGCCGGCGTCGGGATGACGAGTTCGTCGCCCGGTCCCGCGATCAGCCGGACCGCGATCTGGACCGACTGCATCCCCGAGCCGGTGACGAAGAAGCGGTCGGACGAGAGCGGCTGGCCGTAGAGCGTCGTGTGATAGCGCGCCAGTGCCTCGCGCAATTCGGGGATGCCGCGCTGCCAGGTGTAGAAGGTCTCGCCGTCGGCCAGCGAGCGGTTGGCAGCGGCGACGATGAAACCGGGCGTCGGCAGATCGCCCTCGCCGCCATGGTTGACGACCTCGACGATGCCGCTTTCGGGCGCATTGCGGGCCTCGGGGCGCAGTTCGGCGATCAGGCTCGCACCGGGCAGGGTCGTCATGGTCATCGGGTCGTCCTCGCGAAACGCATGCCATGCTGTAGCCGATCGAAGCGGCGGCAGGCATGAAATCGCGAGATCGGGACGATCGCTCGCGGTGATGAATCAGCGCGAGCGATCTGTGGGTTCAGACCGTCTTTTGTTTCAGCAGGTCGCGAATTTCACCAAGCAGCACCACATCCTCGGCGGGCGCGGCCGGCGGCGGCGGGGCGGCGGCTTCCTTGCGCTTGAACGTGTTGATCGCCTTGACGACCATGAACAGCACGGCGGCGATGATGATGAAGTTCACCGCGACGGTCAGAAAGGATCCGTAGGCCAGCACCGCTCCCTGCTTCTTGGCGTCGACGAGCGCCGGCGCCGTCACGGCGCTGCTCAGGCGGATGAAGAAGTTCGAGAAATCGAGGCCGCCCAAGATGGCGCCGATGATCGGCATGATGATGTCGCCGACGAGCGAATCGACGATCTTGCCAAAGGCCGCGCCGATGACCACGCCGATGGCCAGGTCGATGACGTTGCCCTTCAGCGCGAATTCCTTGAATTCCTTCAGCATGGCTGCCCCTCTCCAGTCCCGAAACGCCGGCGGGCCGCGCGCCGCACCGTTTGACCCGCAAACGCTAGCCGAGATGGCGACGGCTTGAAACCGCCAAGGGGCCGGCCGAACGGTCTGTCGCGCGGATGTCCTGCCGCTTTTCACGCCCAATGGGCTATGGCGAGGGCATGGCCAGCCGGCTACGATCGCACCATGCCGGGCTCGCGGCGGTGGAGGCATGATGATCCCAGCCTGGTCGGTCATTCTGGTGGCGCTGGCCTATCTGTGCGGGCTGTTCGCGGTCGCGCATATGGCCGACACCTCGGGCCGCCGCATGATGATGGCGGGCCGGGCCCGCACGACGATCTACGCGCTGGCGCTTGGGGTCTACTGCACCTCCTGGACCTTTTACGGCTCGGTCGGCTTCGCGAGCCGCGCCGGGTTCGACTTTCTCGGCATCTATGTCGGGCCGATCCTGGTGATCGGCTTGGGGCATCGCTTCGTCGCCCGCATCGTCACCATCGCCAAATCGCAGAACATCACCTCGATCGCCGATTTCGTCGGCGCGCGTTATGGCAAGAGCGAGCGCGTCGCGGCGCTGGTCTGCCTCGTCGCGGTCATCGGCGCCCTGCCCTACATCGCGCTGCAACTGAAAGCGGTCGCGAACTCCCTCTCAGTCTTCCTGATCGCGACCGGCGGACAGGCGCTGACGCCGGACGTGCCGGTGCTGAGCGACCTCGCCTTCCTCGTCGCGATGGTGCTGGCGGGCTTCGCCTGCGCCTTCGGCACCCGCCATATCGACGCGACCGAGCATCAGGACGGGCTCGTGCTGGCGATCGCGGTCGAATCGCTGATCAAGCTTGTCGCCTTCCTCGTGCTCGGCGTCTTCGTCGTCTACGGCCTGTTCGATGGTTTTGGCGATCTGCTGGCCAAGGCGGCCAACCCGCCCAGCGGCGCGCCACCGATCTGGGAACGCACCTCGAACTGGCCGACCTTCCTGACGCTGACGCTGCTCTCGGCCTGCGCCTCGCTTCTGCTGGCGCGCCAGTTCCACATGGCGATCGTCGAGAACCGCGACCCGCGCGACGTGCGCCGCGCGGCCTGGATGTTCCCGCTCTATCTGATCCTGATCAACCTGTTCGTCCTGCCTCTGGCGATGGCGGGCGAACTTTTCCTGCCCGGCCCCGGCGTCGATCGCGACATGACCGTACTGCTGCTGCCGTTGCAGCAGCAGGCCAACCTGCTGGCGCTGCTCGTCTTCGTCGGCGGATTGTCGGCCGCGACCGCGATGGTCATCGTCGCTTCGGTCGCACTCGCCATCATGATCTCGAACCATCTCGTCATGCCGCTGCTGCTGCGTGGCCGGCGCGGCCTGACCGACCCGAACCGGGTGACCGAGCCTGAGTCCGACAATGGCGCCAGCGGCGGCGATCTCGGCTCGCAGGTGGTGATCATCCGGCGGATCGCGATCCTGATCGTGATCCTGCTCGGCTATGCCTATTACCGGGCGGCGGGCGAGGCGGCGCTGGTCTCGATCGGCCTGCTCTCGTTCGCGGCGACCGCGCAGATCGCGCCGGCTTTCTTCGGCGGCCTGCTCTGGCGGCGCGGCACGGCCTTGGGCGCTGCGGTCGGCCTTTGCGTCGGCATCGCGACCTGGGCTTACACGCTGCTGCTCCCGAGCCTCGTTCATCCCGGCAGCGAGTGGGCGAGCCTGGTCTCGCTCGGCCCCCTCGGCATGAGCGCGCTCAAGCCCGAGGCGCTGCTCGGGCTGGCCTTGCCGCCGCTGCCCCATGGTGTCGCCTGGAGTCTCGGGCTCAACCTGCTGGCCTATGTCGGCTTCTCGCTGCTGCGCCCCGCCAATGCGATGGAGCGGCTGCAGGCCAACGCCTTCGTCGAATCCGACCGCGCCACCATGGCCCAGTCCTTCTCGCTCTGGCGCTCCAGCGTCACCGAGGCCGAACTGCAATCGACGATCGGGCGCTATCTCGGCCAGGAGAGGACGCAGCGCGCCTTCGAGAGCTTCGCCAGCGGGCGGGGCGAGCCGCAAAACGTCAACCGCGAGGCCGATATCCACCTGCTGCGTTTCGGCGAGCACCTGCTCTCCTCGGCGATCGGCGCCGCCTCGTCGCGGCTGGTGCTCTCGCTGCTGCTGCGGCGGCGCAACCTCTCCACCGAGGCCGCCTTCAAGCTACTCGACGACGCCTCGGCCGCCTTGCAATACAACCGCGACATCCTCCAGCACGGGCTTGATCACGCCGGCCAGGGCATCACCGTGCTCGACCGTGACCTGCGCCTGCTCGCCTGGAACCGGGCCTTCATCGAGCTTTACGACCTGCCGCCCTCGCTGGTCCGTTTCGGCACCGGGCTCGACGAGGTGGTGCGCTACAATGCGGCGCGCGGGGCCTATGGCGACGGCCAGCTCGACGAATTGATGGCGGCGCGACTGGAGAGCTTCGTGCGCGACCGCGAGCCGGTGCGTCTCAAGCTCTACCCGTCGAAGAAGGTCATCGAAATCCGCTCCAACCCGCTGCCCGACGGCGGCCTGGTCACGACCTATACCGACATCACCGAGGCAGTCGCCGCGCAGGAAGAGCTGGAGCGCACCAACGAGACGTTGGAGCGCCGCGTCGTCGAGCGCACCGAGGAAATCCTGCGCGTCAACGCCGAGCTCCAGCGGGCCAAGGCCGCCGCCGACGATGCCAACGCCTCCAAGACGCGCTTCCTCGCCGCCGCCAGCCACGACATCCTGCAGCCGCTCAATGCCGCGCGGCTCTACGCCACCTCGCTGGTCGAGCGCGACCGCGCCGCCGGCCAGCCGGAACTGGCCGAAAACATCGACGCCTCGCTCGACGCGGTCGAGGAGATCCTGACAGCGCTGCTGGAGATCTCGCGGCTCGACGGCGGGGCGCTCAAGCCCGAGATCACGGCCTTCCGGCTCGACGAATTGTT
>FWWM01018020.1_pt1 | contig 10122 bp, 8 predicted proteins | sample 2228351 | NCBI WGS metagenome assembly FWWM01 (sample SAMEA103939774, study PRJEB20133) | metagenome
ATGCAGAGCACGCCCGCCATCACGGCCAGCGGCCAGAACGTGATCACTGTCAGGACCCAGCGCTCCATCAGTCAACCATCCCCTTCCAGACCCTTATCCGCGGAAGATTCCCTCAGCGGTACACCAGCAGCCACACCAGCGCCACCAGCCCGGCGAACGCGAGCAGCACGTTCGTCTGCGCAAGTCCGGTCTGCAGGCGGGTGAGAAGCCAGCCCGTCCCGCGCACCGTGTATCCCACCAGATTCACCAGTCCGTCCACGACCCACCGGTCCACCCATCCCTGCACCCGCGCAAGGACAAGCCCCAGCCATCCCGTCAGGTTCACCAGCCCGTCCACCACTCCACGGTCGAAGGCGAACGCGGCCCGGCACACGGCGAAAAGCGGGCGCACCAGCAGCGCGTACAGGATCTCGTCCACATACCACTTGTTCACGAACAGGACGTAAAGCGGGCGCAGCGCGCGCCTCAGCGTCGCGGAGGACACCCACTCCCAGCGGTAGACCGCCAGCGCTCCCAGCAGCCCCAGTAGGGCCGCCGCGGTGCCTGCCGCGGCGATGCCGGGCTGGAACGGAAGCGGCTCCGCGTGTCCGAACGAGACATAGTGGTGGAACAGTGGCTTCCACGGGGTGTTCACGAGTCCCGCCGTCACCGACAGGAACGCCAGGATCCAAAGCGGGACGGTCATCACGGGCGGGCTTTCGTGGGCGTGGATGTCCGGGCGGCGCGCCTCGCCCAGGAAGGTCCTGATGACGAGCCGCCCCATGTAGAAGGCGGTCAGCGCAGCGCCTGCGAGCCCGGCGTAGAACACCCAGCGCATATGCATCCAGGCGTCCAGCAGGATCTCGTCCTTGCTCCAGAACCCGGCGAACGGGAATATCCCGGCCAGCGCCGCGGTGGCGAGGAGGAACGTCCGGTATGTGTGGGGCATCTTCCTCGCCAGACCGCCCATCTCCCGGATGTCCTGCGTGCCCGTCCCGTGGATGACCGAGCCGGAGCCCAGGAACAGCCCGGCCTTGAAGAAGGCGTGTGTGAAGAGGTGGAACATCCCGGCCGTGTAGCCTCCCACGCCGAGCGCCATCATCATGTAGCCCAGCTGGCTCACGGTGGAGTAGGCCAGGACGCGCTTGATGTCGTTCATCACCAGACCGATGGTCGCCGCCATCAGAGCGGTCACCACGCCCACGCCGGCCACGAAGGCGAGCGCCACGCTTCCGTGCTCCGTGTAGTGGAACACCGGATACATCCGGGCCACCAGGTAGACCCCCGCCGCCACCATCGTGGCCGCGTGGATGAGCGCGGAAACCGGCGTCGGGCCCTCCATCGCGTCCGGCAGCCAGACGTGCAGGGGGAACTGGGCGCTCTTGCCCATCGCTCCGAAGAAGATCAGGATGGCCGCCACCGCGGCGAGCGGCCAGACCACCTCTCCCAAAAGCGGCAGCGAGAAGGACACCGTCGTGGTGGCCAGATGCGTGTCCACGGCGGCGAAGATGTCGCGGAACGCCACGCTCCCCACGGCGCTGAACAGGGTCAGCAGCCCCAGGAACAGCCCGATGTCGCCCAGCCGCGTGACGATGAACGCCTTCTTGGCCGCTCTCATGGCCTCGGGCTTCTGGAACCAGAAGCCGATCAGAAGGTAGCTGGAGAGGCCCACCAGCTCCCACGAGATGTACAGAAGCAGCAGATTGTCCGCCAGCACCAGCATCAGCATGCTGGCGCTGAACAGCTGCAGGAAGCTGAAGAAGCGCGGGTAGCGCGGGTCGCCGTGCATGTATCCCACGCTGTAGATGTGGACCAGCAGGCTGACCGTGGTCACCACCAGCAGCATGGCCAGCCCCAGCCCGTCCAGCGCAAGGCCCATCCGCAGGACGCTGTCACCCGTGGGCGCCCACGCGATGCTGCGCTCCCAGTGCGGAGGGTGGGCCCCGTGCGCAAGGCTCTGCCAGAGGATGCCCGTCGAGATCAGCCAGCCCGCCGCGAGGGTCGCGATGGCGGGGTAGGCTCCCTGCCCGGGCAGCCGCCGTCCGAAGCAGGCGATGAGCGCGCTGCCGGCAAGGGGAAGGGCCGGGATGAGCGGGGTCAGCTCCAGCATCGATGCCTCCCTCACCATCTCAGCACGTCCACCTCGTCCACCACGATCCTCTCCCGGTTGCGGAAAAGCGCGATGACGATGGCCAGCCCGACCGCCGCCTCGGCCGCCGCGATGGCCATCACGAAGATGGCGAACACCTGCCCGGTCAGCACTTCCGGCGTCACCGCCCGCGAGAACGCCACCAGGTTGATGTTCGCGGCGTTCAGCATCAGTTCGATGCACATCAGGATGGCGATGGCGTTCCGGCGCGACAGCAGCCCGAACAGCCCGATGCCGAAGAGCAGCGCCGAGAGGATGACCGGCCACGACGTGGGGATCATCCCTTCTCCTCCCGCGCCAGCAGGATGGCCCCGATGAGCGCCGCCAGCAGGATGACCGACGTCAGTTCGAATGCGAACAGGTACTTCTGGATGAACGCGACGCCGATGACCCCGGCGGTATCCGCGGCGTGCTCGCGGGCGGGCACCTTCCACGGGTAGCCGCCGAACCACCGCAGCAGGATGGCGCTGACCGCCACGGCCACCGGCAGCGAGAGCACCCACGCGCTCCGCAGGCGCCTGGACCGCTGTCCCACCACGTCCTCCGTGAGGAACACGGCGAACAGCATCAGGACGGCCACCGCGCCCACATAGACGATCATCTGGCTCATCGCGACGAACTCGGCGTGCAGCGTCACGTAGATGCACGCCACTCCGGTGAACGTGGCCGCGAGCCAGAGGGCGGCATGGAACAGGTTCCGTGAGAACACCACCAGCAGGGCGGCGGCGAGAGTCAGCCCGCCGAACGCAAGGAACGCCAGCTGCTCCCAGCTCAGGCTCACGCTCCGGACTCCTTCGCCTCTCCCTGCGCAGTCGTGCCCCCGGCCGCCTCCGCAGCGTCCTCCCCCGGCTGCTCCGGCTCTGTCGGCTTCTCGGGGAACTGTCCGCCGATCTCGTGAAGCTTGTCGAGTCCCAGCACCAGGTCCTCCCGCGAACTGTGCGCCAGCTCGAACTCGTCGCTCAGCACCAGGGCCCCGGTGGGACAGACCTCCACGCACAACCCGCAGAAGATGCATCCGGCGACGTCCAGCTTCATGTCCGCCAGACGCCTCTTGCGGTCTTCTCCCACCTCCGCCACCACGGTGATGACCTGGTCCGGGCAGACCCGGGCGCAGGCGGAGCAGGCGATGCACCGGTCCCGCCCCGTCGCCGGGTCCACCGGCAGGGCCGGCACTCCGCGGAAGCGTTCGGACAGCTGCGGGCGCTCCTCCGGATACTGCAGGGTCACCTTCTTGCGGAACAGGTAGCTCAGGGTGACGCGCAGTCCCTTCAGGATGGACTTCGCCCCGTCCGCCACCTGTCCCAGGACGCTCACGCCAGCACCACCCAGAGCCCGGCGATGGTCAGGCTGATGAACGCCGCCGGGATGAGTCCCTTCCACGCGAAGCCCATCAGCTGGTCCACCCTCACCCGCGGAAGCGTGCTGCGTATCCACATCAGCACGAACACGAGGAGAAGGCTCTTGCCGAAGAACCAGAAAAACGTCGTCGCGCTTCGCAGCCAGCCGGGAAACTCCAAGCCTGCCGCCGCGAACAGACGGTCCAGCCAGAAGGCCTCCGCCCCCGGGAACACCGGCTGCCACCCGCCGAAGAACAGCGTGGCGGCGATGGCCGCCAGCGTGAAGGCCGCGGTGAACTCCTCCAGGAAGAACAGGGCGAACTTCATCCCGGAGTACTCCGTATTGAAGCCCGCCACCAGCTCGCTCTCCGCCTCCATGATGTCGAACGGGACGATGTTGGACTCGGCTATCCCCGCGATGAAGTACACCAGGAACGCCAGCCACGTCACAGGGTTGAAGATGAACCAGCTGCAGAGCAGCCCTCCCAGCACGGGCTCCCCCTGTGCCTTCACGATCTGCTGAAGGCTGAGCGACCCGGCCAGCATCACCGGCACCATCAGGGCCAGCACCAGCGGGACCTCGTAGCTTACCAGCTGCGCCGCGGCCCGGAACGCCCCCAGCAGCGACCATTTGCTGTTGGAGGCCCACCCCGCCATCATGATGCCGATGATGGGGATGCCTGTCACCGCGCAGATGTAGACGATGCCCACGTTCAGGTCCGTGGGGATGAGCCCCTTCCCGAACGGCATCACCGCGTACACCAGGAAGGCGGGGACGAAGACGATGATGGGGGCCAGGATGAACGGCCAGCGGTCGGCCGCGGCGGGGACGATGTCTTCCTTGGCCAGAAGCTTCAGGGCGTCGGCCGGCGTCTGCAGCAGTCCCTGGTAGCCTGTGCGGTTCGGCCCGATGCGCACCTGGAAGGCCGCCATCACCCGGCGCAGCCCCCAGATCATCGGGTACATCACGACCAGGAGCACGAATGTCAGGACAGCCACGGCCACAGCCAGCTCCCGTGCCAGCAGCCAGAGCGCGGCCGTCGTGCCAGACGTCATAGCCACCCTTTCCTCTGCCGGACCGGCCGTCCCTGCCAGCCCGGAGCATCGGCCGCATCCCCCGTCTTCCCGAACCTGCGGCCGGATGCTATTTATCCGCGAAAGACTGGCATTCCTCCCGCCCCGCGCATCTTTTCGCCAGGCCTACCTCAGGTGGCGTCTGAGAAGGTCGAACATCTGCGACGGCAGCACGGGGACGAACTCCTCTCCCAGCAGGCGTGACGCGTCAGCGGTGGTTGAGGGGGAGTGGAACCAGTTGATGAGGCACACGTGGATGAATGCGGGGCGGTCCTTCGGAGCGTTCGCGCGGATGGCCTCCGCCACCTCTCTGGCCGTGTTCTCGCCCGGCCCGGTACGCCCCGGCGCGATGAGCGACCGCAGCACGGGGATGCCGCCGGCCACGGTGAACGCGGCGTTCCCGGCAAACACTCCGGAGGCCCTTCCGTAGTCGCCCAGGATGCCGGAGAGTCCCGGAACGGCGCGGGCCCAGTCCGCGAAGTCGGCCCGTGTCCACGGGATGTTGCTGGTATCTCCCAGTTGGATAATGTCCAGCCCGGTCCGCCGGAGCAGGGCGGTGGATATCTCGAGATACTCCCGGTAGACGGATGCCGGGTCCGGATATCTCTCCTTTGCGTAGAGCGCCGGCGCGATGAGTCCGATGCCGGCCGTGGAGCAGAAGAACTCGTCATTGTCCGTGCGTGTCCGCTGGAAATACTCCAGCACGTCCGGCATCAGGACGCTGGCCGCCGGGTTCATCGACCATCCGATGGGGACCTCTCCGCGCCTCGGATCCTCCCACCACTGAGGGCTTCGGAAATGCTGCTGCAGATACTGCAGGTTGTCCCCGTCGGTCACCGAGAAGACCACGTAGACTTTCGAAGGATCCGGCTCCAGCTGCCGGGGCGGCCGCTGTTGCGGCGGCCCGGTGTAGCGCAGCCCGGAGTGCACCGTCAGGTTGAAGCATCCGTCGGACACCAGGACGAACTTCCCCCGCAGGCTGGACAGGCGTTGCAGTTCGGCCTCGCTGATGCGTCCCGGCGGCTGCTCTCCGTAGCCACCCCAGCATCCCAGCACAGCCGCGTTCGGGTCGGCCTCGTCCAGGAAGCGCAGGCAGACCTCCTCGGCATCCCGGTCCATCCCGTGGCTCACCCAGAACGGGAGGATGCGGTGCGCCACCAGGTAGTCCCTGAGCACCGTGTGCCGCGGAGCAAGGAATGCCACGGCTCTCCGGCTGGCGCGGGGCCACAGCTCCCGCAGGACCCATCCGTACGCCTCCCCGGGACGGTCGAACCGCCCCCGGGCATCCAGCAGCACGGGCAGCTGCAGCCGCTCGTTCAGCGCGGGAGTCAGCGGCAAGGCGGATTCCAGAGCGCAGTAAAGCGTCAGCGCGTTCAGCTTGTGCAGGCGCAGAGGCTCAGCTTCCAGCCCCTCCTCGTAGAGGACGGCGCCCTTCACCAGATGCCGGAATCGCGCCACCAGGTCCAACGGCTCCTGCACATCCCGGATGTCGAAACCGCGTTCCCGCAGCCCTTCCATCCATTTCGGGATGCCGTGCGGACCGTGCCAGCCGGGGTCCTGGGTCAGCAGGATGCGGGGACGCTCGCGGTTCACCAGCCCCTGCAGGACGGTCAGCGCAAGGCGCGTCTCCGCGTCCTGCTCCAGAAGGTCCGCGTGAAGCAGCGTCCGGGCGGGAGGACGGGAGACGGGCAGCACGGTGTCAGCCGTCAGAGGCCCCCCTTCTGCCGCAGACCCGGCAAAGACTCCGGCAACAGCCGCGGCCGCGATGGCCAGCGCGGCAGCCGGAGGCCGCCGCCGTCCGGCCGGGACGGCGTCCCGGAACGCCGCATGCCGGCCAGTCGCGCCAATCTCCGGCCGCCTAATGCTCTTCCTCCACAAGGATGGTGAAGTGCGTCCCGTATTCGTCCGGCTGGAAGATGCGGGGGATGTACGGCAGTCTGGCATTCAGCAGGAAGCCCGCGAATGTCGCAAGCGAGCCCAGCAGGATGGTCAGCTCGAACGCGATGACCACGTAGGGCAGGATGGCCACCACCGGCTTCCCGCTCACGATCAACGGATACCTCAGCACCGTGTAGATGCACAGGGCGAAGCCTGCCAGCAGTCCCGTGATCGCGCCGGCAATCGCGAACACCCTCACGAACGTGGGCTTCTCGCGCAGGATCTGCTCGGCAGCCGGCACGGGGATGGGGCTGAAGGCGTGGATTCGCCGGGTCGGGACGCCGGCATCCACCAGCTCCTGCAGCTTGTGAAGATAGGAGTGCTCATCCTCGAAGCGGTATTCCTGCATCAGGTGTACTCCTCCTTGATCTCCGTGATGGCCAGCACGGGCAGCGCCTTGCAGAAGAGCAGGAACAGGGTGAAGAACAGCCCGAAGCTGCCGATCGTGATGCCCACCTCGATGAAGGTCGGCCTGTAAAGCCCCCAGGCGTACGGGTCGAAGTCCCGGGCCAGCGATGTCACGATGATGATGAACCGCTCCAGCCACATCCCCACGTTCACGAACAGGCTCATGACGAACAGGGCAGGGATGCTGGTACGCACCTTGCGGAAGAACAGCAGGAGCGGCAGCACCGAGTTGCACGCCACCATCACCCAGTATGCGTACCTGTAGTGCCCCGGCTCATCCGCCCCCACCAGCCGGTAGACGAAGTGCGATATCTCGAAGGTGTTCGCGCTGTAGAACGCGATGGCATACTCCACGATGTAGGAGTAGGTCACGATGAGCGACGTCAGGAGCAGCATCTGGGCGATGCCCTCGAAGTGCTTCACCGTGATGATCTCCTCCAGCCGGAAGATCTTGCGCATCGGGACCATCAGCGTGATGACCATCGCGCATCCCGAAAGGATGGCGCCGGCCACGAAGTAGGGCGCGAAGATGGTGGTGTGCCATCCCGGGATGACCGACATCGCGAAGTCCCAGCTCACCACCGAGTGCACCGACACCACCAGAGGGGTGGCGAAGCAGGCGAGCAGGCCGTAAAGCTTGTTGTAGTGCTTCCACTGCTGCACCGAGCCCACCCAGCCGAGCGAGAAGACCCGGTAGGCCCACATCTGGAACCTGTTCTTCGCGTGGCGGCGGGCGATGGCCAGGTCGGGGATGAGTCCCACATACCAGAACACCGCGCTCACCGTGAAGTAGGTGCTCACGGCGAACACGTCCCACACCAGCGGGCTCTTGAAGTTCGGCCAGATGAGCATGTTGTTGGGGTAGGGGAACAGCCAGTAGGCGAACCAGACCCTCCCCAGATGGATGAGCGGGAACAGCCCGACGGTCATGACCGCGAAGATGGTCATTGCCTCCGCCGCCCGGTTGAACCGGTTCCGGAATCTCGCGCGGAACAGGAAGAGCACCGCGGAGATGAGCGTGCCCGAGTGCGCGATACCCACCCAGAACACGAAGTCCACGATGAACACTCCCCAGCCGACCGGGCTGTTGATGCCCGCCACCCCCATGCCGGTGAGGATCATGTACAGCCAGAGCGCCATCCCCATCAGGAATGCCCCGATGGATACCCCCAGAGCCACCCAGTACCACTTGGACGGGCGGCTCATGGCGGCGAGGATGTCGCGCTCCAGCCTGTGGTGCTGCTCGACTGCCTGCTCTGTCACCGTCCTATGCCTTTTCCCTCTCAGAGTCCGCCGAGGGCGCTTCCGGGATGCGCCCGTTCACGTAGTGCACGGCCGGCTGCGTGCCCAGCTCCTCGAACACCCGGTGCGTTCCCGCGTGGATGATCTTCGACACGCGGCTCTCCGGGTCCAGACTGTTCCCGAAGACGATGGCCTTGGACGGGCAGGTCTGGGCGCATGCCGGGACCACCTCTCCGTCCGCTATCTTCCGCCCTTCGTCCTTGGCGTGGTCGCGCGCTTCGCGCACCCGCTGCACGCAGAAGGTGCACTTCTCCATCACGCCCCGCTTGCGCAGCGACACCAGCGGGTTGGAGACCCAGTCCAGCGGCAGTTCGATGGAGTCCGTCAGGTCCCCGTGAGGCTGCCGCAGGTCCGGGTCCCGGCGGGGCCGGTAGTCGAACCAGTTGAAGCGCCGCACCTTGTAGGGGCAGTTGTTCGCGCAGTAGCGCGTGCCCACGCAGCGGTTGTAGATCTGCGCGTTCAGCCCCTCCGGATTGTGGTAGGTCGCGAACACGGGGCAGACTGCTTCGCACGGAGCGGCGTCGCACTGCTGGCAGAGCATCGGCAGGAAGTCCGCGCCGTCCTCCCGGTCGTAGAACGGCTCGATGCGGATCCAGCTCATCTCGCGGCCGCGCAGATGCTGGTCCCGGCCGGTCATGGCCACGTTGTTCTCCACGTAGCAGGCCGCGACGCATGCCCCGCATGCCGTGCAGGCGTCCAGGTCGATGGCCATGGCCCAGCGGTAGTCCTTGTATTCCCGCTCCGGATAAAGGCTGAGCAGTTCGTGGTGGCCCTCTCCGTGGTCCTTGCCGTGGCCGCTGCCCTTGCCGTGCCCGTTTCCCTCAAGGTGCACCGGGTCCGGGATGATGCCCCTCCCGTGCTGGGACGGGGAGCCGCTCATCACGGGCAGCCGCACCGCTCCTCCCGTCCGCCGGACGCGGACCCCGGTGAGCCACGATACCTCTCCGCCGGTCACAGGGTCCAGGCGCGTGGCGGCCGGCCCGGCGACTCCGCGGTCCACCATCATCACCCCGGCGGGCAGACGCTTCTGGATCTTGGCCGGGAGCACCCGGGTCCAGCTGCCCGCCGCCAGTTCCAGCTCGTCGCCGTCCTGCAGCTTCAGCTGCTTCGCGTCCTCCTCGGACACCGAGACCCATTCCCCGTAGGTGATGGTGGTCAGCGGGTCCGGGATCTCGTTCAGAAGCTTCAGGCTGCGGCTGCGACCGTCGTAATACCTGAGCGAAGGGGTCAGCACCAGCGCGGGCTCCCCGGACGGCTCCTTCGTCCTCAGCGCTTCGGCTCCCACCGCGCGCGCGGCAGGGGGAGCGGCCGCGCCGGCGGCGGATTCGCGGAATCCGGTCTCGGAGAACTGCGTCTCATATGCCGGACCGTAGGCTTCGCGCCACTGCTGCTTCAGATATGCGGCGAACGAACGGAACTCCCGCTCCGCAAACATCTCGTCCAGCAGGTCCAGCAGGATGTCTCCCTCGGTCTTCGTGTCGTGCAGCTGCTTCTCGATGACCGGCTGGACCAGCCCGCGCAGGCCCTTCCTCGGCACTTCATCCCCGGCGGACTCCAGCGCGTGAGAGAGCGGCAGGACCAGGTCGCACTTCTCCGTGGTGGGCGAGATGGCGTCGGCGAACGCGACTCGCAGGGACGCCCTCTCCATCTTCTCCGCGAATCGCATCTCCTCCGGGGCCGTCCCGGCCGGGTCGGTGCGCGAGATGAACAGCACGCCCGCCTGTCCGGCCTCCAGCCGCCGCGAGAAGGCCTCAAGGTCCTTGAGGGTCCCCACGCGTCCCATCTCGAGAGCCCGGCCGAAGTCCAGCCGGGACATCATCCCCGCCGCCGACTGCAGCAGAGCGCACAGGACCGCCGTCGCCAGCCCGTTCTCCCCCCCCAGCGACACGCCCCCCGCCACCGCCAGCGGGCGCGCCGCTGCGCGCATGCGGCCCG
>FWWM01018021.1_pt1 | contig 10121 bp, 8 predicted proteins | sample 2228351 | NCBI WGS metagenome assembly FWWM01 (sample SAMEA103939774, study PRJEB20133) | metagenome
AAATCTTCTCCGAATATCTCACGGCAGTTTTTGAGCATTATATCCTCCCGTCTTATCCCAAGAACTCTCTCCGCTGAATTAGACGCGTAAAGTATAGAAAATTTTTCATCAAATATCAAGATAGTATCGGAGAGAGCATCAAGAAATCTGCAATCGACCTCTATTGCTTTTAAGCTATCCATAAATTATATAGTTTATGGATAAAAGGCAAAAATCGTTCAAAAAGCAAAAAATGTTGAAAAAACCATAACTTTTTGCGAAATAACCAAAAATCTTACTCGCAATCGATAAAATAATCTTAAAAAAAGAAGGAGGTATAGATATATGAAAAAAGGTCAGCGGAAAGGATTCAAAGGCATACCTTACATAGGCATACCTTACATAATGGCATTGTTCCTTGCCCTGCTAACATCAGGTTGTGCCATCCATCCACTTATAGCAACTCTTTATACATCTGTTGACTTCCACAGGGGAGACCACAATCAAACCATAGGTCCCAAAAAAGGCGAAAGTTGCACGAGCAACATACTTGGGCTTATAGCAACAGGGGATGCGAGTGCAATTACTGCGGCGAGGAAAGCAGGGATAAGCAAAGTAACAAGTATAGACTACAAAATGACCAATATACTGGGACTATATGCTACTTTTTGTGTTATAGTAACAGGTGAGTGATAAATACTAACGAATAGTCAGTGATAAATACTAAACGAATAGCATTCGAATAACTCTTTATAATCTTATTTCGAATGCTCCTAACTCACCCCTTTCTTGTCCCTACTCACTTCTTGTCCCTACTCACTTCTTGTCCCTACTCACTTCTTGTCCCTACTCACTTCTTGTCCCTATTCACTTCTTGTCCCTACCCAATCCTTTGCCTTTTCCGTCCCATAAACGCTTACTCCTGATTGAAGCCAGAGAATAATGAGGAAAATGGAGACAGGCACACGTTCGGGGCGGAATACCCAGACTTGATTGAAACCAAAGAAGAATAAGAAAAAGCAGGAGAGAATAAATAATTTTAGTTAAATTGTATACTTGTAAATTGCATATAATTGAACACCAGTTGGCAATGAATGGAAAAGATACAAAAGTGATGGGACTTTACATACATATACCTTTCTGTAGGATAAAGTGTATGTATTGTGATTTTGTTTCAGGAATACCACCAAAAAGCGACGTAGTTCAGAAATACTTTGAGGCGTTAAAAAAAGAAATTTTGATGCACATAGAGAAAATAAATTTTTCTGAAAGTATAACAATATATTTCGGTGGAGGAACACCAGGGCTTTTTCCCGGTCAACTTGAAGATATCTTGAACTTGCTTTCTCACATTAAAGCAGAAGAGATAACAGTAGAGATAAATCCATCGGAAAAATTCAATCCATTTGAATTTTCATTTGCTACACGTCTTTCTTTCGGAGTGCAAACATTTTCTGAAAAATATCTCAAATTTCTCGGAAGAGATCACACACCATCTGATGCGATAAAATGCATTGAAAAATCATCCTCTTTATACTCAACGAATGTTGATATAATATTTGGTCTCCCGGAGCAGAGCCCTTATGAGCATGCGGATGATCTGAAAAAAGCTGCTGAAGCAGGTGCGCACCATATATCTGCGTATCTTCTTACACCATATGAAAAAACAAAACTTGGCAAAATGGTGAAGGATGGAAAAATCATACTACCAGAAAACATAGACGAATTTTTCTCAGCTCAAAAAGTCCTTCAGGATTTTTGTTTTGAGAGATACGAGGTCTCAAATTTCTCAAGGGAAGGACATGAATGCAAACATAACATGCTCTACTGGGATAGAAAAGATTTCCTTGGAGTAGGAGTTTCCGCATGGTCAAAAATAGGGAAATGGAGATTTTCAAACACAGAAAATATAAAAGAATACATTAGCAGTGTTTTGGAGAAAAACAAAATACCCATATCACATTATGAAAGTGTGAATGAACTATATGAGGAGATATTTCTTGGTTTGAGAAAAGTTAGGGAAGGGATAGACATAAACAAGCTATCTTTAGATGAAGATTTTCTGGGAGAAGTAGAAAAGAAGCTCGGAGAATTTGTAATTGTTTGCGGGGATAGAATAAAGATAAAAGAAGATAAAATTCACGTTATAGATGCGGTCACGGTTGAACTTATGCTAATCGCAGAAAGGCACAAAAACCATGATTTGAATTTGCAAAAATTCTCTCTTCATCAACAATTGGGTTAAATATCATTTCCATGAAGAAGACGAAAACAAAGTATGAGAATCTGATTGAAAAGGAAAAAAAGGCACTTGAAGCAGGGGGGGAAGAAAGGATAAGAAAACAGCATGAGTCCGGAAAGCTTACGGCCCGGGAAAGGCTTGAGCTTCTTTTCGATGATGGAAAATTTGAGGAGATAGATAGGTTTGTAGAGCATAGAATAAGTGAGCTTGGTATGGGAAGGAAGAAATACCTTGGTGATGGTGTTATAGTAGGATATGGTAAAGTAGATGGAAGGCTCGTTTATGCATTCTCTCAGGATTTCACGGTCTTTGGAGGTTCTCTTGGTGAGATGTTCGCAAAGAAGGTGTGTAAGATATTTGACCTCGCAGCAAAAACAGGTTCTCCAATAATTGGACTTAATGATTCAGGTGGTGCAAGGATCCAAGAAGGAGTTCTCTCGCTCGGAGGATATGGAGATATATTCCTGCGCAATGCGAGATACTCCGGAGTTATTCCCCAGATATCAGCAATAATGGGTCCTTGTGCAGGGGGAGCGGTTTATTCTCCGGCAATAACAGATTTCATATTTATGGTCAAAAGAACAAGCTACATGTTTATCACAGGACCTGAGGTGACAAAGGCTGCAACATATGAAGAGGTAACAAAAGAAGAACTTGGGGGGCCTCAGGTGCACATGGAAAAATCAGGGGTTGCTCATTTCATTGCAGAAAACGATGAAGATTGCATAGAAAAGATAAGAAAACTTCTCTCGTATATTCCAAGAAATTACCTTGAGGACCCTCCGTTTTTCCCAACAGAGGACCCGGAAGGTAGGGAATCGAGTGAGCTAAGTGAGATAATACCAGAGGATCCACAAATAGCATTTGATGTAAGAGAAGTCATAGAAGTTGTTGTGGATAGAGGAACATTCTTTGAAGTTCAGAAAGATTTTGCAGAGAACATAGTCATAGGATTTGCACGTATGGGTGGTAGGGTTGTGGGTATAGTTGCCAACAATCCCGCCCATCTTGCGGGGTGTCTTGATATAAACTCGTCGGAGAAAGCAGCAAGGTTCGTTAGGTTTTGCGATGCATTCAACATTCCCATAGTAACGTTTGTTGATGTCCCAGGTTTCTTACCCGGCACAGCACAGGAGCATAACGGAATAATAAGAAGAGGAGCAAAACTACTTTATGCATATGCGGAAGCAACTGTGCCAAAAATAACACTTATCATGAGAAAAGCTTATGGTGGGGCATATGTTGTGATGGGGTCAAAACATCTTATGGCAGATATAAATTTTGCTTTACCGCAGGCAGAAATAGCGGTAATGGGTCCGGAGGGCGCAGTTGATATAATATTTAGAAAGGAGATAGCTGAATCTAACAACCCAGATGAGACAAGAAGAAAACTCATTGAAGATTACAAGCAGAACTTTGCAAATCCATGGAAAGCAGCATCTTTAGGATTCATAGATGATGTAATAAAACCTCACGAAGTGAGAAGAAAAATTATTTTAGCGCTAAAATCCCTCGAAGATAAAGTTGAGAAACTCCCCAACAAAAAGCACGGTAATATACCGCTTTGATGCTGTTTTTTTTCTCTTTTCCTATCTTCTCTTACCCATCTTCTCTCCTGGGTAACGCTAATTATAAACTATATCCTAACGTCTCCTGCGAGCTATGAATTCTCCTATTGTATTTATACTCCATACAAGCATGACTATGAATATGGATGGTATAATTATAAATCTTGGGTATATTGATATTGCTCTGAACCCCTCCTCTGCAAGAACGCCAAGCGATGAAGCAGGCGGTTGAAGTCCAAGTCCTATGAATGATAGCCCGGATTCTGTGAGAATAGCGACAGGGACACGGAGAACAAGCATTGTGATAACAACGGGTATTATATTAGGCAAGATATGTTTTATCATAATTCTTGATGCCGAGTTTCCGAGAATTATAGCAGCATCTACAAATTCATATCCCTTTATCTTGATAACCTCACCCCTCACGACACGAGCAACGGAGAGCCAAGAGCCCAGAGCTATTGCAAGACTTATTGAAAATTCGCCTCTTCCCATAACAAAAGATATAAGAACAATAAGGATTATCTCAGGTATTGATATGAAAAAATCAATCATGCGCATTATGATAAGATCTATTATACCTCCGAACCATCCAGATATGATTCCCACAACTGTCCCGAGCGCCGTGGCAAGAATCGCTGCAAAAAGTCCAACTCTTAGAGAAACTCCAAGACCATAAGATACACGCGCGAGCATATCACGACCAAGTTCATCTGTGCCAAGAAGATGAGAAGGCGAGAACGAAATGAGCGCTTTATCTGGAAATTGTTCATAGTAAGTATATGGAAGAAACGGATAAGAAAGAGCAAAGATAAAAAGAAAAGCAAGAATGAAAAATGCAAGCTTCACATCAAAAGGAAGATTCCAAAAATTACTAATGGATTTCATAGCAAAACTTATAGCACCTTATAAGCTAATGGACCTTCAAACGCACTGGAGCACTGAATTCAAACCTTTCAACAACACCGGATACCTTTTTGAAAACCTCCCATCCGACAAAAAGGTCAAGAATTGCTATACCGGTTGAGTCAAATAATATCCTTTCTGTGCCAGAAGGTATATTTACTTTCCCGCTTACAACATCGCCAAGTTCAGCAAATATAATATTTTCACTTATCTCACCTTTTCTCAAGGGCACATTTATTTCGCCACCGTGAATCGCTTGATTTCTTTCATCAACTATAACCAAAGAATTTTTTATTATGTTGGGATGAAGTTCCTGTTTTCCGGGTCCGTCCGCTCCCATAGCAAGTATGAGTTTCACCCCCTGAACATGCTCAGGCATAACAACGGGTTCCCTCGATGGCGTGAGCGTGACGAGCACATCACATCCTGAAAATTCCTTCATGTCATTTGCTATTTCTGGGGTGAAACCAAGTTCGAGCGCAAAGTTGGAAAAATTCCTCAATGCTTCGCTAGAAACATCATATATAAGCAGTTCCGATATATCAGCAACAGTGGATATCAGAGCAAGCTGAGTCCTCGCCTGAACACCACATCCCACAATACCAAGTTTTAATCCTCCCTCCAATTTTTTGAGGTATTTTAGAGCAACCGCTCCTGACGCCCCAGTTCTCATTGCGGTCAGAAAAGTTGCATCCATAACAGAAAGAAGAGAGCCAGTAATGGAATCAACAAGTATGAAAAAACCTATAACCGTGGGAAGTCCGATCTCAGTGTTTTTAAAATGCACACTTACAACCTTTGCACCGGTTATGAACTGACCATCTTCCACTTGAACAACAGAAGGCATGACCCTCATATCACCATCCGGATACAGAAAATACATTTTGCTGGGCATCTGAATATTATCTCTTTTAGCTCCCATATAATGATATGCCTTCTCAACAGCTGATATTGCAAGCTCTGGGGTCAGAACTTCCCTCATAACATCGGGAGGGATGAAAACACAATCGAGGTTTAGTGTTCCGAAATATCTTGAAAGTAAATCTTTTACAACCTTGAGCCTCTGCTCTGTGGATTTTGTCCTTCGCTCCACCAATTCCTTACCCACCTTCTTCTCCAATTCTTGACTCCCTCCTTTTCCAATTCCCGACTTACCTCTTCCGGCTCCAGCTCCAGCTCAGAGACCGCCCAAATCTTTACAGCACATATGCATTATTATGCTCATCATAAGCTTCACACCTGTCTCGAGGTTTTCCAAAGACACCCTTTCATTCACACCATGCATTGTTGAAATTTCCTCGTCTGTGAGGAAAAACGGAAGAAGCCCATAAGCGGGTATTCCTTTTTCTCTAAAATACCTTGAGTCAGTGAAGCCCGGTGCTATAACGGGCACAAAAGTGTGTTCATATACAGCTCTGACAGCATTTTTCAATATCATGAAAAATTCAGATGATGGGTCAGATTCCGATGATTTATACATAGCTATTATTTCAAATGAAATTCTTGGGTCATCAATGATTTTCTTCATTTTCTCAATTATCTCAAATGGGTCATAGCCGGGTAGAAGTCTGATGTCCAGAACAGCTTCAGCCTCCTCTGGTATAACATTTTCTTTGTATCCAGAATTGATCATCGTGATGCTCACTGTATTAGAGAACATGGCAGAAAGCTTCGGTTTAACCCGTGATAGTTGAAAAAGAACCCTACCTAAAAATCCTTTCGCATACTCTGACCTACACAGAAAAGAAAAAAGCGGAGATAAACCCTTGGCTGGACCGGGGATAAGATGAGTTCTGAAAGAAACGAGAAAGTTATCAGTCAATTTTTTTCCCAAGTCGGACTTCAGAATCTTGTAAAGTGATTTAATGAGTATCGTATTTGGATTATCTTTGTGTGGCATTGAAGCATGTCCAGCTTTACCTTTTGCTCTTACTTTAAGCCAAAGTGGTCCTTTCTCCCCAAAACAAGGAAAGTAAAGACGTCTTCCACCAAGTATCGCTCCAGAGCCACCTTCATTTACAACTCCAAAACCATCTATATTTTCTGTTTGGATAAGGTATGCTGCGCCCTTTTCTCCACCCATCTCTTCATCTGCAACGGAGATAAATTTCACTCCCCTTTCAAGTGGAATTTTCATTCTTGTTATAAGAGCAAGAGCGACTGCCTCGCACACAGCAAGTCCCTTACAATCTATTGCCCCTCTTCCCCAAACATACCCGTCTTTTACTTCTCCCGAAAAAGGATGATAAGTCCATTCAGCGGGATTAGCGGGAACAACATCAAGGTGGCTGAGCAAAATGAGAGGTTTTTTGTCATCCTCCCTTTCACCCTGAACTTCAGCTATTATACTTGCCCTACCCGGTTCTGATTCAACTATTTTTGATTTTATACCAAAATCAGCAAAGTAATTTTGCATAAGTTCCGCCGCTGGTTTCTCATTACCGGGAGGATTTGTCGTATCTATGCGTATGAGCTTTTGAAGGAGTGAAACAGCTTCATCTTTTACCTCATCCCACCTGACCGAAGATATTAAGCTTTTTATTTTCCCTGAAATTGTCATCCCCATATTTAGATTTTTAGATTTTAAACATCTCTCTGCAAAATATCTGGTTTTTTAATGAATCGGATATGAAAGGATAATAAAGGAATTATGAATATGAAAAAGAAATAATAAAAAATAAATAAATATGAATGCATGAATAAATGAATGAATGAGAGAATAAATGAAAGAATGAAAGAGCAATGAATGAAAACAAATGTTTCTATCACGTAAAACGCAGGATCAAAAATGTCATGAGTGTTCCTACAAATATGAAAGGAACAAAAGGAAGTGGGTCATCTTTCCCTTTCAGACCGAGCAAGGAGAGAACAAAAGCTACAAGCCCTCCCAAGAAAGACGATATTATGAAAACATAAATTGAGCCGAAAAAACCGAGGAATGCCCCAACAGGGATCATAGATATAATATCTCCCTCACCTAATCCCTCTTTTTTTCTTACAATCTTATAGAGAAATTTGATAGCAAATAGAGTACCCGCGGCAAATATGATTCCTCCGAATACATCCAAGATATTGCGGTTCGGGAAAAAAATTGATGCAAAAGAAGCAAAAGTGGAGAATAAAATTGCAGGAAGAGGCACAGCCATATAAAATATGTCAGATATTGCTCCGGTCAGAAGTCCCCAAAAGAAAAGGAAATTTACCAAGAATTCTATGAAAGAGCCGGAAAAGAAAACACAGGAAACCGCCAGCACCCCGGACAAAAACTCAAGAATAAAATATATAGGAGATATCTTTCCCCCACAGTATACACATCTTCCGCGAAGAGCAATATAACTCAAAATGGGAATCTTGTGTTTCCAAGCTATAGGATTTTTGCATTTAGGACAAAAAGACGAAGGAGATAGAATAGATATACCTTCCTTTGACCTATATATTATCGTCCCACCAAAAGAACCCCACACAGCCCCCCACAAAAAAGAGAAAATGTAAAAGATGAAATGATATGATGAATATAAAAAAGAAGAAAAAAAATTAAAGTCAAAAGGGAAAAATTCAAATTTGAACACCAACAAAAAGTAGATATGAAAATAAAAAAAGGAAAAAATCCAAGCAATATTATTTTGTTCAAGGGTTCTGCGGTCTTATGACTACAGGAAGTAAAAGAAAAGCCCAAATGGAGAACAAATTTGTGTGGAAGCTTCCAGCAATATATAACATGGGCAAAGATATGGTCTCATGTAGTAATCCCGAACAATTAGCCTTTATTTACTTAAACGAGGGAAGAAAAATTGAAGTATCATATCAGAAGCTCAAGAATATAGCTGAAAAGATAGCTGGATTTTTGAAGGAGAAAGTAAGAGCGGGAGAAAGAGTTGCTGTGATATCGCATGTCGTTCCCGAAATCGTTTTTGTTCATTTAGGGATATACATAAGAGGAGCTATCGCAATGCCCATATCTCATTTACTTGGAACAGAATCAATCAAAACGAGATTAATCGAAGGAAAACCAAAAGTCGTTTTTGTGGATTCAGAAAACGAAGAAAAGGTCAGAGAAATCATAAAAGAAATCGGAACTGAAACAGAAGCCCTGAACATACAGAAGCTTGAAAGTATAATATCTTTCTCAGCACCCTATGTAGGATATGACACATATTTTGATGATCCAGCAATTTTGCTTTTCACGTCTGGTAGTGAAGGTAAACCCAAAGGTGTTCTACACGGACATAAGATACTCATAGGTCGCACAGAGATATTCAGATATATGTGTTATCCTCTCAAAAAAGATGAGCTCATATGGGACATTGCTGACTGGGGGTGGATGGCTGGTATGTTTTATGGACCATTTCCCGCCCTCAAACTTAAAATTCCATTCTTACTTTTCAGACCACAAAAATTTGACCCAGAACTTTTCATCAAAATAATTTGCGACTTAGGAGTAAGTACTGTTTTTGCTCCTCCTTCTTCTTTGAGGATGGTTGAGAAATCTTCTGTTAAGTTTGATAAAAAGCGTGGGAGATTAAGAAGAGTTTTAAGTGCAGGTGAGAGCGTCGGTGAGAAAACACATGTATGGGCACGTGAATTTTTTGGATTGCCCATAACAGAGTTTTATAGTCAGACCGAAGCAGGTCCGATACTTGTCAACTCTCCCTATTTTTTTAGAGTAAAAAATGGGTCAGTTGGCAAAACTCCGCCTGGAGTAAAAGTTGCACTACTTGACGAAGAAGGTAAGGTCAGCGAGGACAATAATGAAGGAATAATACACGTGCGCGCATCAGCGCCAATTGTTATGCTCGGATACCTGAATGAAGGATTCGGAGAAAAACTCAAAGACGGATGGTACAGAACAGGAGATATAGCATATCGCGATGAAGAAGGATATTTTTTCTATAAGGGAAGAGAAGATTACATAATAAAAACCTCTGGGTACAGAATATCTCCTGAGGAGATAGAAAGAGCAATTATGACTGCAGACTTTGTAGAAAGGTGTGCAGTTTTGCCCAAGAAAGATGAAGTAAAAGGTTTCATAATAAAGGCAGTTATCAAAGTCAGAAATGGTCTAAAGGAGAATGTAATTAAGAATAGAGAAAGATTTGAAAATGAATTGAAAGAATGTGTAAAAAATCTCGTAGGTCATCATGTAAAACCAAGCGAAATCGAGTTTGTAGACGATATTCCGCTTACCCCAACTGGCAAGATAAAGAGGGATGAAGTATTAGAAAGATACGGAGATAGCTTGGAGAAGAAAAAGAAGGAATATTAAATATTGAAATGATGCTGTAATTACGGTAGCTCCATTTTATAATTTCTTTTATTTATTTAGAAATATATAAAACCCATCTTGAGCCAACAATTGGATTTTTACATGCTACAAACTTCAGAAGATTTCCATTAAACTTTTCTCAGAAACATTTAAAACTATAATA
>FWWM01018028.1_pt1 | contig 10118 bp, 9 predicted proteins | sample 2228351 | NCBI WGS metagenome assembly FWWM01 (sample SAMEA103939774, study PRJEB20133) | metagenome
CGGGGTCGTAGTGCCCGAAGAAGTTGCCCAACGCCAGGCGTTCGGCGTAGTTCTGAGCAGCTTCCATCAACGCGGGATTGACCTTGAGCGGCAGCAGGTCCTGTTGCGCGCGATACTGATTGAGCTGCCAGATCATCTGCTCAACGTAGGCCGGGGAGGTGCTGTCGGCCGCGCTTCTCGCTGCTTCGTCTAACTCGGAGAAGGTTCGAGCGACGGCATGAGCCGTCTCGGATGCGACGGGTGTCGGCTCGATGAGGGCTTGGCCAGGCAGCGTCGTGCCGTCACCAGCCTGCGCTACTCTGAAGGCGACGAACAACGCGAGGGCGCAACCGAAGATCGCGACGTGCTTCAACCGGCGACGATGATGGTGATGATTCGACATGCTGATTCTGTTTCGGATGCCCCCGAATTCCTTTGCGTCTCATGGACCTTCCCCCTCGATGCGCGCGCCGCCTCATTCGCGCAGCAGTCACTGGAGGCGGGCGACGATTACCTGGCTCATCGTTCCCCTCGAACGATGGGTGGTGTGCGAGCGACGGCATCATGCTGGTCGCGTCGTGCAAAGGCAACGCGCTAAAGGTAACAGAGCGTCGCTAGCGCGACTTGACGTTCGGCATGTTATCCGAGTCGTCGGTCACCCGTCGCATGTGAGCCTTGCCTGGTGGATTTAAGGTAACGCAGAGGAAATTTAAGGTTGTGCGCCCCCACGCCGCCGAATCTGTGATAGTATCGCGCCCGTTTTGCAATCCGGCTTTTCGATGCGGTACGGCGCTCGCGCGGACGATGCGGAGCTTGCTGGGGCCGCGAAGGAGGACTAGCTCTCGTATTAGATGGACAAGACCTTGCAGCGTGTGAACGTGGGCGCGAGTGTGCCGCGCGCGGCAAAGACGAATTTCTCGACCTCTCAACACTCGTATACGGCGCACTGGCCTGGCGTCGGCGCCTTCGGCGAGTACCCCGCCACATCGGGTGACCACCCCATCTGGCATATTCCGACGCCGTCGTTGATCCTATCCCCGGCGCGCGCCGTCGAAAATTTCAAGGCGATCCAGCGCGCATTTCCCGGTGCCACCGTTGGCTACGCCATGAAATCCAACCCGCACCCATCGCTGCTGGCAGCGCTGTCGCGCGTGGATGGTGCCTGGTTCGAAGTCGCCTCGAAGGCGGAGATCCAAGCCTTGCTGGACATTGGCGTGACGGGCAATCGCATCTTCTTCAGCAACCCGGTCAAGCAGCCTGCGCATGTCGCGTTCGCCGTCCAATGTGGCATTCGGCTGTTTGCCTATGACTCGGAGCACGAGGTGGAGAAGCTGGCCCAGTTCAACGACCCGGCCGATCCGCTGGAGGTCTACGTGCGAGTGACGGTGACGCATCAGGGCGCCTTGTGGCCGCTCACGCACAAATTCGGCGTGGAGGCGCGCCAGGCAGTCGAGCTGCTCAAGCTGGCGAAGGCGCGCGGTCTGAAGCCCGTCGGCCTGGCCTTCCATGTTGGCTCTCAGTGCGTGCGTCCGGACACGTGGGCCGATGCGCTCCATGAAGTAGCGCCGGCCTGGAAGATGGCGCGCGAAGCCGGCCTTGCGCTCGACTTGATCGACATCGGCGGCGGTTTCCCGGCACCCTACACCGGCCCGGTGCCTCACCCACGCGAGATCGCCGATGTGGTCTATCCTGCCCTCGAGACATGCGTGCCGGGCGCCAGACGGCTCTTCCTGGAACCGGGGCGAGGCGTGTGCGGTAACGCTGCCGACATGGTGCTGGAGATCACCGGCCTGGCGCGGCGGCCCGACGGCCAGACCTGGCTATACGTGGACGGCGGCTATTTCTCCGGCCTGTACGAGATCCCGGACGGCATTCGGCCGGCCGTGCAACCGGTAATTCGCGAAGCGCGCCCGCTGGGGATGTGTACCTATCGCCTGGCCGGTCCGACGTGCGATTCGCTCGATACGCTGTTCGAGATGCGGTCGCCGGTCGCGCTGAAAGCTGGCGATCGGCTGGTGCTCAAGACGGCCGGTGCATACGTATACTCAGTGAGTTCACCGTTCAACGGCTTCCCGGTACCCGAAGTGCTGCATGGGGAAGAGTGGATGTTGCAACCGGACGATTTCCACGGCATTTGCTGACGAGGTTGCCTGCCTACCGACTCGCCGACAGACGCGCGTGGCCGGAAGATGCTCATTCACCGAGTGCGATGGGCAGGAAGGCCCGAGGCTTCGGGAGTTCTGGTTCGGGAGGAGCGGGCGCGCCGAATTCGTGAGCGCCCAGGTCGGGCGCTGCGCCGCTCGGTCTGGGCCGGCCTTCGCAATCGTCCGGCGTGGTGCTACCGATGGCCTGATCCACCGCAGGTGACTGCGCCGTGATGCGATAGTCATACTGCGGTGGCCCGGCCGAGACAAACCCGGCCGAGTCCGCGCGGATGGTCGTCTCCAGGCCGTTGATCGCCCCTGCCGGGAGTTGAGACGGATCGCCATTCGTATCTGCGGTATTGCCGGCGAAGAGTCCGCCAGTCAGGTTGAGCGCGTTGTCCGGCAGCACCACAATTGCCGCTCCGGTCGGCTCGGTCGTGTGATCGGCGACGATGCTGTAGTTCAGATTTACCGTGGTCGTGCTCACGCCCGGTGCCTCGACCACGACGAGAGCCCCGCCGGCGATCAGGCCTGCGCCCAGGCGATTGCCGGCCAGTGTGGCGTGGGTGACCTCGGCTGTCAGTCCCTGGATCTGGATGCCGCCTCCGCCCCCACCCACGTTCTGACCGCCTCCACTCTCCACGGCGTTGTCGGCAATGATGGCGTTGATGACGCGGTTCGTCGCCGGAGCGTCCGGCCGGGCGCGCCACAGGTATACGCCCCCGCCACCCACTGGACCGGCTGTGCCGTCGGCTGCGCTGCCGCTCAGGGCGCGGTTGGCGATGACTTGCACGCGCTCGATCTTCGCCTCGGAGTTGAAGACAAGGATGCCGCCGCCTCCGGCGAATCCACCTTCGGTCGAGCCGTCCCCGCCGCGTGCGAGGTTCGACTGGAATCTCGAGTCGGTGATGGTCAACGATGAATCCTCCACATACACCGCACCCCCAAAACCGCCGCCGCCAAACTGCGCGCCGTTCCCACCGATGACCACGTTGTCGTTGGCCAGGACATCAATCAGGCTGACTTCGCCGTTGCCTTCGATCGCGACCGCACCACCCAGCGCGTCGGCTCTCGATCCGTCGGCTGCACTGCCCACGTCGCCGTGGCCTGCCTGAGCGAGGTTGCCTGTGAAGGTCGCAGCTTGAATTTCCACTTTCGACTGGAAGATGAACACCGACCCGAACGCATAGCCGCCGCGTTCCGCGCCGGCTCCGCCGATGGAAGAGTTGTCTCGAAAGACCACCCGCTCGATCAGGGAAGTGGTGTCTGCTGGCGCTGAGCGGATGGCGAGTGCGCTCCCCGCGGCCGCGCCGCCGACGCCTTCCTGCTCGCTGTCCTGGCCGAGGGCAACGTTGTTCTGAAAGGTCATATCGCGCAGCGTGACCGCGCTCTGGATCACGGTCATGCCGCCGCCGAAAGCGTTCGTGTCGCCGGCTTCTGTTTCTGCGAGGCTGTTCTGGATGACGAGAAGCCTTCCATCACCAGCCGGTTGGTGTTGACGATGTTCACGCCGCGGTAGCGATTCTGGCCGTCTATGATGGTCGGGTTCGCGACCGGGTCGGATGACGTCCAGTTTGTGGTCGAGAAGCCGCCCCGAATCGTGAGCGGTTTGTCTGCGACGCATAGCACTGCGGTGAACAAGAGGGCACAGGCCGGATCGGCGCCGGCACCGGTGTATGTGCCGGCCGCAGCGCGGATCTCGTCTTCCGCGGCCGCCTGGCGAATGGCGAAGGCGAGGGTGCGACAAGGTGAGGCCTCGGAGCCGCAGCCGGATGAGTCATTGCCCGTCGGTGCGACGCGCAGGATGGTCGCACCGGCTTTGCCTGGCCGAGTGGCTGAGTGGCCGATTGCGTTTGACGGCGATGAGGTCGCCGCAAGCGCCAGGGCGATCAGCGCCGCGCTCAGCCGCGCGCGGGTGAGTGTGTACATGGCTGTGGTGATGAAGGAGCACAGGGAGACGTGCATCAGCCGGCGGGAGTAGGTGAGGCAGTGCCTGGGCCCATCTCACTGTGTTCGGCGTCTAATCAATCAGAGGCTGAGGCCGACATGACGACGGCCCTGCGATCCGGTGTATTTGCAACACGATTGCGGGGAGATTCGACCTGCCCGACTCTCGACGAAGAAGCCCAAACCTCGATCCACAGCAGGGGTAGATTGTATGAAACAAATCGCGCTCGACGACGTGCAAAAAGACCTCCTCAAACATCTTCAGGCCGGCGAAGGCGTCCTCATCACCCAGGGTGGGAAGCCGGCCGGCGTGTTGCTCGGCTTCGCTTCGGAAGAGGATTGTTACGATTACCTGCTGAAGAACGACACGCATCTGCTTCAGATGCTGGCTGCGCGCCTGTCCGACCGAGCCGAGCCGAAGCCGGGCTCGTGACTACGCAAACAGGTCACGATTCGCGACCACCCAGTCCCATAACTGACGTGCGCCTTCGCCGATGCCGATCTTCGGCGTCCACCCGAGCAGCCGGCCGGCCTTGCTGTTGTCGCTGATGAACACACGCTGGTCACCAGGGCGCCAGTCGGCATAGGTCACCGGGATGGTGCGGCCGGCCAGTGCCTCCAGAATCGGTCCGGTTTCCGACCAGATGGTGAGGGTGTTCTCGGGGCCGCCGCCGATGTTGAACACTTCGCCGGCTACGGCTTCGATGCGCTCCCAGGCGGCATCGTAAGCCGCGATCAGGTCGTCTACGTGCAGCATATCGCGCACCTGTTTGCCGTCGCCGTAGATCGTGATGGGGCGGTGGGTGACCGTCGCAATCATCAACCAGGCCAGCCAGCCCTGGTCTTCGAAGCCGAACTGACGCGGCCCGTAGATCGTGCTCTGCCGGAAGACCACCGTGCGCAGACCATAGATGCGCGCATAGTCGTGCACATACTGATCGCCGGCGCACTTGGAGCAGCCGTAGGGTGATTTCGGATCCACCGGCCGATCCTCCCCGATGCCGTTTGGGAAGTCGCGATAGCGATACCGCTTGCCGTCGAGTATGACGGCGATGTCCTCCAGGCCGCCATACACCTTGTTGGTCGAGGCATAGATCATGGCCGGCGGGTGCGATTGTGCGCGGATCGCCTCCAGCACATTGAACGTGCCGAGGGCGTTGATCTCGAAGTCCGCGCGCGGGTCGAGCACGCTCTGCGTCACGGTTACCTGACCGGCCAGATGCACCACCAGGTGGGGCCGAGTCTCCTGCAAGATCTGACACAACCGTTGGAAGTCGCGAATGTCGCTATGATGAAAGGTGATGCGGTCGGCGCGCCCATCGCGCTCGGCGTTGTGGCGAAGCCAGTCGAGGTTGTGCTGCGTGCGCGGCCGCGATAGGTTATCAACCAGTACGACCTCGTTGCCCAGGTCGAGATGATGTTTGGCCAGGTTGCAGCCAATGAACCCAGCTCCTCCGGTGATGAGTACTCGCATATGTAGACTATACAGGAAGCGGGAGCAGCGTAGTCACGGCAACCATGCCGGCTGCATCCCATCTTCGACGAGCCGGCGACGCTCGCTGCCATCGACCTTGAACAGCCACAGTTCGGGCAGGGCGTTGACCTCCAACAGGTTGTAGCGCTGGACAGCGATCCATTCGCCGTCCGGGCTCCAAGCAAAAGCGCCGTGGCTGATCTCCGGCTCGGCCGTGAGCTGGCGCATGTGCGAGCCATCGGGCGTTATCAGCCACATCTGTGGGCCGAGGATGCCGCTTCCCCCGCTGATCTCTTGTCGGCCAAACGCGATCAGATTGCCTACCGGCGACCAGACCGGGCCGGAATTGCGCGCAGGTCCCAGGGGGGTGACAGGGGTGATGATGCTGGTGACGAGATCTGCGCGCAGCAATTGGTCGTAGCGGCCGGTGTCGAAAGCTTCGAGCTCGGGGTAGATGAGCTGGTTGCCGTCCGGCGACCACGTGCCGGGGTCGCCGAGCACACTGGGCAACTCGATGCGCTGGTCGGCAACCAGGTCAACCACCACGATGTTGTTGGTGCTCCCGTCGTAGAAGGCCAGCTTATCGCCCGTCGGCGCGTAGCGCGGCAGCGACGCAATTTGCTGCGAATCCCCGAACAAGGGCGCGGTTTCCCTGGTATTGACGTCGGCCAACCAGATGCGCCCCGGCCCAGGCGAGCGGCCGATCGCCCCCTGCACCAGGGTGCGCCGCTCGAATGCGATGCGCGTGCCATCCGGCGACCACGACACCGCCTGGCACACCTGTCCATCGCACTTCACCAGTTGTTCGCGTCCGGAGCCATCGCTGTTGACGACGTAGATGTCGCGTTCCGGGTTCTCGATGTCGCGGTCGGCGCTGTAGGCAATGCGCGAGCCATCCGGGCTGACTGCGAAGTCGTAGATGCCGTATGGCTCGTCCGTGAGCCGCTGCGTCGTGCCGTCGCGCGGATCCATGACGAACAGGTTGGCGATGCCGCTGGCCGGCGCCAGGTAGACCAGGCGTGGGTGGCTGGTGCGAAAGCTCCACGTCGCGTCGTGCAGCACCGGCCGACCGCGCACGCTCACTGCCCCCGATTCGAGCGTGACGGTATAGTGCGTGTCCGGTTGCAGCGGCTGCGATGCCGACAGAAAGACCGTGTTGCCGCTCCAGCGCAGCGTCCCGGGAACCGTTGGGGTGATGTGCAGGCGCTGCTCCACCGTGGTCGTGCTCATCACCTCGCTGAAGGTGATTGCGATCAAACTGCGGGTGGGCACGCGATCGGCGTTCATCGCCGGCATGGTCCGCGTGATTCGCACGCCGACCTGGTCGCCGCGCACGATGAAGAAGGCGATCAGGATGGACAGGACGAGGATGCTGCCGATCGCAGCGCGGTCCATTTTGTCGAAACGCATAATTCGATTTCGCGCGCTCGGCGGTCGAAGCCATTCGCCAGCCGGATGCCACGTGGGCGCCCTCGACGCGCCGGCCGATCGCCTTTCGGTGGCTGAGCCCGTCACCGCCGTGTCGGGCGAGCCAATTCTAACGGCGAGAGAGAGCCGGAGCTGACGTCGCTTTACAATCGCGCCATGCGACGTTCGCCCATTCGCTGGCTGTATTGGCTCCTGTTCCTGGCGTGTCTCGTGCTCGTGATCGCGCTCAACCTGCCCTGGCCCGGTTTGCCGCCCCAGGATCCGGGCGCGTTGCTGCGCGATCCATGGTTCTTGTGGGGCTTCAACTACTTCGGCATTCTGCTGATGCCGCTGGCGGCGTTGGTGATTGATGACGCGCTGCGCCGCGGGATGCGCTGGCCGTTCTACGTCGTGCCGATGTTCGTCGTTGGCATCCTGGCCCTCAGCGTGTATATGGCGCGCCGGCCGGCCGACGACTTGCTCAAGCGCGAGACGCCGCGTCTGCTCGAACTGCGGTGGATCTGGTGGGTCCTGTTCGTTGCTACCATCCTGATCAGCCTGTTCTTTCTGCCGCGTGGTTCACTGCCCGAGCTGGTTGACACGATGAGCCGCAACCTCGGCCTCACGTTCATGTGGCTGGACATCGCGCTCAACCAGCTCGTCGCGCTGCCGCTGGCTCAGGCCGACATGCAGCGCCGGGGCGTCGCTTCGCAGATGCCCTGGCTGATCGCCATTTTGCTGACCGGGCCACTTGGCCTGTGTGCATACATGGCGACCCGCCCCGGCATTGCGGCGGACTTCCGCGCACCGGCTGCGCAGGTCGAGCCGGCGTGAACGGCGTCCATGCCTCAGCTGTGCTTCTTCGGGTAATCGAGCCTGACCTCGACGGGCTCGCTGTTCACCACGTCTACCCAGCGTTCGACGTCGAAGGTGAGTTCGACGACGGCGCACGTCGGCAAGTCGTCAATGGTTTTGCTGAACCGGTGGGCCAGCTCGGAGAGTTCCGGGTTGTGGCCGAAGAGCATCACCTGATTGTGACGGTCGTCGAGTTCCTGAATGAGGTAGAGCAGGGTGCTGATCTGTGCGCCGTAGATGCGCCGGTCCGCCACGATGGCTTTGTGGTCGTAGCCGATCTTTTCGGCGATGATCTGAGCCGTGGTGAGCGCGCGCACGGCGGGGCTGGACAGAATGAGGTCGGGGGCGACGCCACGCTTCGCCAGGCGCTCGCCCATCTTTGGGGCGTCGCGCTTGCCGCGGTCGTTGAGCGGACGATCTTGATCCGACAGCGTTGGATCGTCCCAACTCGATTTTGCGTGGCGAACCAGGATTAGCTTCTTCATGATGAGTCAGCATCGAGCACAATGGGTCCTCGAGTCAAGGGGGCATCATTCCAGGGCCCGCCGCAGCCGTTCCCAGGCCTTGCCCTTGATGCGGCGGTAGACCTTGGGGAATTCAGTGCGCAGCGCCTCGGCCTGCTGAGCATACCGTTGCGAGATTTCGCCGAGCGCGAAGAGGGTCTGCGCCGGCAATTCGTGCCGTGGTTCCAGGCTCAGGCGGCGCATCTCTTCGATAGCAACGCAGGCGTCCTGATGCAAGCCGAGCAGATCTTGCAATGCGACCAGGCGCGGCAGATAGTTGCGGATCGCCTTCGGGTAGAGCATGGTTGCAAATTCCAGCGCGTAGCGTAGCTTCTTGCACCGGATGCGCAGCTCGTGGTAATCGCCCGGCGGTGAATCCTTTTCGATGGCGTCGCCCAGCTTGCGCACCTTGGCGTACCGGCGCGAGATCAGGTCGGGCATGGCCTTGCGCGCCGGCGTCGTGCCCAGGTCGTCTTTCGCATTGTGTGCGTCGTCGCGCAGGAAGGCGGTGAAGTCGGCCACCAGTCGCTCGTAGCGCGCCGAGTTCAACTTGCGCAGCATCCTGGCTCGTGCCTCCTGGCGTTGGCGCAGCAGCAGATCCCTCAGGGCATCCAGCCTGTACGATTCGATGGTCTCGCCTTCTTTGCACCAGGCAGTCAGTTGTCCGAGCTGCACATCAAGGTCGCGCACGCTGCCGAGGGATTGGGCGATCCACCGCAGCTCGCTACGCAGGCGTTGTGTCTCGGGAGGCAAATAGTCGCGAAAGAGGCTCATCGCGGCCCGCAAGCGGCGCGCAGCCACCCTTGCGCGATGCACGGCTTCGTCATCTTCGCCCAGGCGCACCCCCGGCTCCCATGACAGGAACTGGGCGAAGTGCTCGCGCAGGACTGCAAACGCCAGCTCGCCGATCGTCGGGTCATCGTCCAGGTGGTTGGTGTCTTCGGGCCGGCCGAGGGCGATCGCAAAAGCCGGTCGTAACTTTTGTGCCTGCAGGCCAAGCTCGAATTTGGAAGCGGCCGCGGGTCGCAGATCGTGTGCGGCGCGCATCTCGGCCACGAACCTTTCCACGGCTGCGGGTGTGTGGTCTGGCGACACTTCCACCTCGACGCGCCGGAAGTGAACGGGCTTGCGCCGCCGGTCAGCGGCGATGGAGACATCGTCCAGGGCAATTTCTCCCAAATACTCACCTGTCCGGTGCAGGGTGATGCGCCGGCGCTGGGTTTGCGCGTCGAAGAGACAACGCAAAGTCCGAGCCGGGAGCTTGCCCAAAACGGCCTTCACGCGCTGGCCGACCGGCCCTGACGAGCGGATGACGCTTTCGGCCGGATCTTCTGCGATGCCATCGAGGTTCAACCGCTCGCTGATCTCCTGTCGCTGGCGAAGGCCGCCTTTGCGGGTGCCGAACGACTTGAGCGTGGCTTCTGCGGGTCCGTTCCTGGCCTGGCGGACGCGCAGCACGTAGCCTGCGCGGAAGAATCGCCAGTCCGGTGTGTCGTAGTAGCGATCAACGTGCGCCTTCGGCTCGCCGAAGTGGAGCTGCCAGCCGTCGGCCCCGGCACGCTCGCGCAGCCAGGCTTCGACCGCGTCGAGGTCGTCTACATCGAACTGCCACTCGATCTCCTGGTGGTTCTCATCTGAGCCGGTCAGCCCCATACTGCACCTCTGGACTCAATGTCGGCGGCGACGTCACTTATCCATCCCCCATGCGCCTGCGAGCGCGAGAGCCTTTGCAATAATTTTACAGCCGCACCGATTCGAGAGCGCTGAATGTGCCCTTGGTCGAAAGCAGCTCTCGAGGTGCCGAAGAAG
>FWWM01018035.1_pt1 | contig 10115 bp, 8 predicted proteins | sample 2228351 | NCBI WGS metagenome assembly FWWM01 (sample SAMEA103939774, study PRJEB20133) | metagenome
GCAGCAGCTTCGGGAATGGAGGTGACAATGTTTTTCACATTTTGGGGATTGCAAGCGATAAAAAAATCAGAAAGAACAGGAAAAAGCTTTTTCGGGAAGATGCTCGGATTTATGTTAAAGGACATTGGTGGGGTAGGTCCAAGCAAGATGAATTTTGGTGGAATTGGAAGATGGATGTTTAAGAAGATGATGAAAGCTAAAAATGTAGCTTTATTAGAGCAATTGCGTGATATAGCGATTCAACTTGGCGTTAAACTTGTTCCGTGCCAAATGAGTATGGAAGTTATGGAAATATCTCAAGATAATTTAATTTCTCAAGTTTCCGCGCCTGTTGGAGTTGCATCTTTCCTTGAAGAAGCGAGAAACTCAAAAATAACATTGTTTATTTAAAATAAAAAAGGAACAGAAATTATGAGTGAGCAAATTAAAGTCGATCTTGTACTTGACCTCAAAGGATTGCTTTGTCCCTTGCCTATAGTTAAGTTATCTCAGGCGATAAAAGACTTGCCTATAGGTGCAGTAATAGAAGGTGTGGCAACCGACCCGGGAGTTATGGCTGATGTCCCAGCTTGGGCAAAGGCGAGCGGACAAGAGTTAATATCCATTGAACAACAAGGTAAAGAGTATAAATTCTTGATTAGAAAAATAAAGTGATGATAAAAAATGCTCGAGATATTACGTTTATTTGCAATCGCTGGACTAATATTTTTCGTCCTGGGCTTGTTCTACCATTGGTATGTTACAAAGAAATTAGGATTCCCGGTTGATAAAGCAAGACCGAAGGGTTCACAAACTGTTGGAATTATTTATTCGTTTACAATTGGGATGTTACCTTGGGTAAAGGAAAGCACCAGAAGACATTGGATTGCTTATCTGAGAGGAGTTGTGTTTCATCTTGGAATTTTCATTGGTCTTTTTGTGCTAATTTTTGGTTTGTTTATCAAATTTGATGAAAATTTATCTTTGATTTTTGCACTTGTAACTGGGTTAGGAGCGGTGATGGGTTTTGCTGGTCTTGTTGCCAGATTTTTTGAAAGAAATTTGAGATTGATAAGCACGATCGATGATTATATCTCTGTTTTGCTTGTTTCCATTTTCTTGGGATTTGTTTCTTTAAGCTTGGTCAACGATAGATATATTGCGCCAATGTATTTTTCTTCTGGTTTAATGTTATTTTATGCTCCACTTGGTAAAATAAGGCATTGTTTATACTTTTTCTTTTCTAGATTTTTCTTTGGCAAACATCTTGGTCGAAGAGGTATAGTTCATAAATATGCGGAGGCAAGCTATGGCAAATAATGAAATACTTCGGAAGGCTCTTGAAACATTGGAAAAACAACTAAATCAACCTTTAAAATCTGCGCTTGAGGTTTGCGCCAGGTGCGGTGTTTGTGCTGAAAGTTGCCATTATTATGTCGCTGAACCAAGAATTGAACATGTCCCTGCTTATAGAGCGGAACAGGTAAGAAAGATTTATAGGAGAAAATATAATTTCTTTGGAAAAGTTTTTCCTAAACTTGTAAACGCAATTGAACTTGACGAAAATATTTTGGATAAACTCATTGAAATGGCTTTCTCGGAATGCACTCTTTGCAGAAGATGTACTTTCAATTGCCCGCTTGGCGTCGATACGCCGTTGGTTATGAGAACTATAAGATCTATAGCAACTTCTATAGGTAAAGCCCCTGAGATACTTGTTATGTTAGCTGACTCTGCCATAGCAAAAGGGGAAAACCCGGAGATATTTAAGGAGATATTTTTAAGCCAGATTTCTGAACTTGAAAAGGAACTGCAAGAAATAACTGGCAACCCTGAGGCAAGAATACCTGTTGAAAAAGAAGGTGCAAAAATTTTATATGTTGCTTTGGCTGGAGCTCATACGATATTACCACCTGCAATCATATTCAATGAAGTTAAAGAAGATTGGACTTTGAGCTTATATGAGGCTGCGAATTATGGCGTTTTCCTTGGAGATGTCGAAAGGGCTAAGAAAATTGCAAAGAGAATCATTGATGAAGCAAAGAGATTGAAAGTTAAAGAAGTTGTTATCGCAGAATGCGGACATGCCTGCGCTGCATTAGTTTGGGAGGCGCCTAATTGGTTTGGGGAGACTTTCCCATTTAGGATAAGAAGCATCGTTGAGGTTTTAGCTGAATATATTCAAAAGGGAATTTTGCAGGTGAACCCTGATGTGCATACTGAACCAGTGACTTATCATGACTCTTGCAACCTTGCAAGAACTGGCGGAATATTTAAAGAGCCAAGAATTATTCTTAATGCGGTTGTAAAAGATTTCCGCGAGATGAATCCTCATGGTATTGAAAATTATTGTTGTGGTGGCGGCGGAGGACTTGTGGCATTACCTGAATATTATGAAAAAAGGATGAAAGCAGGAAAACCTAAAGCGGAGCAAATTAAAAAAACCGGAGCTAAAGTTGTCGCCGCTGCATGTGAGAATTGTAAATTGCAGTTAAACGATCTGAATAATTATTACAATTTAAATGTTCAAGTTAAAGGTCTTGTTGACCTCGTGGCTGAAGCAATCTTACATAGAAAAAAGATGATGTCAACCGTAAACTAAAGAGCATCTGAAGCAAAAAGCAAAATTAAAAACAAACAAAAACAAACCTGGAGATAGGCGCCATGAGGTCGGTTCGATTATTAATTTGGGCATTTATAGCTTTATTCATTGCGTCGTTTCTATTCGCTCAGGATCCAACAAACTTTCCGACGAGCCTGCACAAAACAAGGGAAGGGAAGCGCACTTGGTATAAGGCTGAGAACGGTGGCTTTGAACTTATTACTCAAATCCCGGTTGAAAATGTCAATTGTTTAAAATGTCATCCCGGCACAAAAGCAGATGGAACGCCGATCGATCCAGCAACCTATACGCCTGATTGTGCTGATTGCCATAACTTTACACAAGGCACAACGGTTCCTGACGATATCTGTTTGAAATGCCATAGCAGGCAGAAAAATGAAAAGACATTATATTCGGGTGTCGATGTCCATTTTGCAAAAGGATTTAAATGTATGACATGCCATACGAAAAAAGAGATGCATGGCGATGGAAATGCTTATGCTTCTTGGCTTGATCCGGGTGCCACCGAGGTTAAATGCGAAACTTGTCACTCAAGTCTCCCTGAATACCCCGCTCATTCTATCCATCTTCAAAAAGTTCATTGCACCGCTTGCCATGCAAAAACTGTGATAACTTGCTATAACTGTCACTTTGAAAGCGAAATCCAGGCAAAGATAAAGAGACCGTATGGTATACTTCGTGATTTCTTGCTATTGGTCAGGCGAATGCCGGAGGGCAAAGTTTATTCTGGAACAGTGATGGCGTTGACTTATCAAGGAAAATCTTTTGTTACAATTGCTCCTTACAGATCTCATGTTATAATGCCAAAAGATTCAACTCGTCAATGCTCTGAGTGCCATAACAATGCCAATGTTCAGACTTATAATCAAACTGGAAAAATTTATGTTGTAAAATGGGATGCAAATCAAAATAAGCTTGTTAACACAAAGGGAGTTATACCAGTCCCGCCCGATTGGATGACATCGCTTGAATTTGATTTTGTCGATTACACCGGAAGAGTTGATTCCACAACCGATCCTACGAAATGGGTATTTTTGAAATCAGGGACTGATTTAAGACAAGAATTGAGTGCATACGTTGCTCCTTTAACAGCGGATCAAATGGCTAAATTATCTGTAGCGGTTAGCGTTAAAGACAATGGCATCTCTGTTATACCGAAGGAGTTTAGATTATTACAGAACTATCCAAATCCATTTAACCCAACGACAACGATCGAGTTCCATCTGCCTAAAACAACAAATGTTACCTTGGAAGTATATAATATTGCTGGGGTCAAAGTTAAAACGCTGATATCCAACAAAGAATATGGAGCCGGAATTCATAAGGTGACTTTTGATGCTAGTGGTTTAGCTAGTGGTGTTTATATTTACAAACTTATCACTCCCGAATTTACCGACTTTAAGAAAATGGTTATTTTGAAGTAAAAACTTAAAGTCTTCGCTGTTTTAATTGTCAAGCGGGGGCTTGTTGCCCCCGTTTTTTATTTTTAATCCAATTTTTTAAATTTTTTGAAAGTTAAAAACTAACCCTTTACTATATGCCTGAAAAGAAAAAAGCATCCAAGCGAACAGAAAAAGAGCTAATCAATCCAAAGTACCACTCGGCGATTTATATTTTGATCATTATAATCGCATTTTTCACTTTTTTCAATGAAGCTTTATTCAAAGGGAAAATTTTTGTTTCTGGGGATATTATAGCATTTAAAAGCTGGGATGCACTTTCGGAGGACGCTCGAAATCAAAATGTTCCGCTTCTGTGGAACCCATACATCTTTTCTGGAATGCCGGGATACGCGAGTTTAAATGTTGGACCTGAGAGACCCTTTGATTTAATCGGCGTTGTGAGAAATTTTCTCTTCAATTTACTCGCAAAACTTTTTCCAAGTCGAGAGGTTTTTGACATAGTTTTCCGTATGGTTATTTACCTTATCATAATGTCTATAGGAGCATTTCTCTTGGCAAGGCAAAGAGGGATGGGAAAATTTGTTTCTTTTGTCGTTGCATTTTCAATGTCTTTTTCAACTTTTTTCATAGTATGGATAACTGTAGGTCATCAAACAAAGATTATCACAATCTCACTTCTCCCATATTTGTTATTGCTAATTGACGAACTAACAAAAAAATTTAAACTTTTATATTTCTCGCTTCTTGTAATTCTTTTATGGCAAGTTTTCGCAGCGTCACACATTCAAATGATGTTTTACATTTACCTTGCAATTGGGCTTTATTACTTGACATACTTGGTTCACAAAATTTTGAAAAAGGAAAATATAGTTGGATTAGTTCGTTCGGGCTTTCTCTTTTTAGTTGCGACCCTCATTTCGTTTGGAATTTTTTTAGACAAATATCTCATTGTTTGGGAGTACAATAAATATTCCATACGTGGACAGCCTCCGATAACCGAAAAAATTAAAGTTCAAAATTTTGATAATACGAAAAAAGATAAAAGCGGACTTGACTATGAATATGCAACTCAATGGTCATTTAGCCCCGGAGAAGTTTTAACATTTTTAATTCCTTCTATTTATGGTTTCGGGTGGAAAAATTACAGCGGTGTTTTAACCGGTGGTGAAGCCGTTCGATTAAATACATATTTTGGACCGATGCCATTTACGGATGCAGCGAATTACCTCGGTGCAGTTGTTGTGATATTGGCTATCATTGGAGTGGTGTTTAACTTCAAGAAAGATATGTTTGTAAAGTTTCTTGTTTTTTTAATTTTACTCTCTCTTTTGATTTCTTTTGGGAAGGAGTTCCCGCTGGTTTACGATATTTTCTTTTACTATGTTCCATTTTTTAATCGCTTTAGAGTTCCTAGTATGATTTTATCTTTAGTTATGTTTGCTGTCCCGGTTCTCGCTGGATATGGGTTGTCGTCAATAATTAACTTTTATAAAAATGGATCGAGTGAAAAGATAAAAAAGGTTTTCAAAAATTTAGCCATAGTTTTTCTCGCTTTATTTCTGATTACGCTTTTCTTCCCGGGCTTTGTCTCGGATATCTATAAATCTACTTTTGCAACTAATCAAGCGATAGCTAAGGTTATTCAGAGTAACTTTGGCTTTATAAATCAAGAACTATACAATCGCATCGCACCGCATATTTACGAATTTATCTTCGACAATTTTCTAAAAGACCTTAGAGTTTTTCTAATTCTTTCAACCCTTTTATTTGGTTTAGTATACGCCCTTATTGCCCATGCTATAAAACTCAACTTGTTTAATCTTGGTGTTGCTATTCTCGTCCTTTTTGATCTCTGGCGTATCGATACCTTGGTGCTCCACTATTCTAATAGAGATGAATTGCGCTCTATCTATGAAACACCAGATTATATTGAATATATAAAACGCGACACAACGCTTTATCGTGTACTTGAACTTTCGGATGGACAACCGGTGATGTCTAATCATCTGGCAATTTATCGTCTTCAAAATGTCTTCGGATATCATGGCGCGAAAATGAGGGCATATCAAGATCTAATAGATGTTGCTGGAATTACAAATCCATTTGTTTTAAACCTTTTGAATGTTAAATATATCATCAGCGATAAATACGACTCTATTTATGGAAATCTTGTCTTTAACGGGGCAAAGAAAGTTATCTTCAATCCAAATTATCTCCCCAGAGCATTTTTTGTGAATCGATATGAAATTGCGGATCCACATACTATACTTGTTAAAATGAGGGATACGAAATTTAACCCAAGAGAGGTGATTTACCTTGATGATTCACTAAATGTTAAAATTGACCCACCTTCTGAATCGAGCAAAGTGGAAATAGTAGAATATCAAATTCAAAAGATAAAGTTAAATGTAAAGGCAACAGGAAATAACTTGTTGTTCTTAAGCGAAACCTGGTATCCAAAGTGGAGGTGCTATATCGATGAGAAGGAAGTGCCAATTTATAGGGCAAATTATGTCTTTAGAGCTGTTGTTGTTCCACCGGGAGAGCATGAAGTTGTTTTTGTCTACAAAGATGAAGAATTTGAACTCGGGAGCAAAATAAGTTTAGCTTTAAGTTCAATTACTCTTGCGCTACTATTTATTTCATTGTACCCTTATGGAAGGACCTATTTTAAAAACTTGTTGCAAAGGATTAAGTGAGGATTTTGATACTTGCACATAAAATGCCTTATCCGCCTAAAGATGGTGGAAGTGTCGATATTTTGAATTTTGCAAAAGCACTTGCTGACCTTGGTTGTGATATTACAATTTTGGCGATGAATACATATAAAAGATATTTCGATGTCGACAAAATCCCTGACGAATTAAAGAGGAAGATAAAATTTTTTGCTGTTGATGTTGACACAAAAATTAAACCAATTCCATTCATCTTAAACTTGGCACAAAGGGAAGCTTATCATATATGGAGGTATGGTGCGTCGAAAGAGTTTAAAGAAGTTTTAATTAAACTATTAAAAAATGAAAATTGGGATATCATTCGACTTGAGGGTTTGTATTTAAGTCCATATGTTGAAACGATACGAAAATATTCATCAGCTAAAATTACGATGCGAGCTCACAATGTTGAATATGAAATTCTCGAAAGGTATGCTGAATATGAGAAATCTTTTTTCAAAAAGATATGGCTGAAAAACCAAGCGAAAAGATTGAAGCGCTACGAACTTGAACGGCTAAATTTATAATGATGCAATTATTCCGGTTACTGAAAGGGACGCCGAAATTTTAAAGATTGGAGGAATTCCAACGATGTGATCCCTGCCGGAGTTGAAATTGAAAACGACAGACCTGATTTTAGCAAAGTTGAATTTCCTTCGCTTTTTTACATTGGTGCGCTTGATTGGTTTCCAAATCAACAGGGGCTTGAATGGTTTTTCGAAAATGTTTGGGATGAAGTAATTAAAAATATGCCGGGTTTGAAACTTTACATAGCTGGTAGAAATCCTCAAATGTGGAAATATTTAAAAGGCAAAAGATTGAAAAATGTTGAAATTGTTGGCGAGGTTGAAAGTTCGAGAGAATTTATAAAATCGAAAGCGATAATGATCGTACCTCTTCTTGCTGGAAGCGGAATAAGAGTGAAAATTCTTGAGGCGATGTCTTTAGGAAGGGCTATTATATCAACAAGTGTTGGTGCAGAAGGAATTGATTATAAGGACGGTGAAAATATTTTAATTGCTGATACTAAAGAAGAATTTTTGAAGCAAATTTTAAAGTGTGCTAATGATTTTGAGTATTCCAAGAAGATAGGTGAAAATGCCTTTAAATTAGTGAAAGAAAAATATGAAATAGGGATGCTTGCAAGAAAACTTTTCGAATTTTATTTAAAACTAAAGGTTTAAATCTTTTTATCTATGAAATTGACCTTTATTGGTTCTTTTGTTCGAGCTAAAACTGGAATTGAAAGGGTAAATTTTGAATTGATAAAGCGTTTGGTTTATGATAAGGAAATTGAGAAAGTAGATCTTGTGACATCGCGTTCCAGAGCCCAAATTTCAGAAGAACTGCTTAATTCCCCGAAAATTAATCTTCATATTTTCCCTGATTCGTTAATGAAGGCACCTTTTTCATTACCGCGTTTTTCATCGGTGGTTTTTAGAAATCCTGTATGTGTAATTGCTAATATACGACCATGGGCAATTTTAACATATTTACTTTATCCTTTTTTTGGAAGAAAAATAAAAATTATTCAAATAGTCCCCGATATCATCGCATGGCACTATCCTGAGTTTTTCCCCAGAATAATCTCTCTCACTTTTAAGATTTATGGAAAATTTTTTGCTGATTTTCCTTCTTTATACATTGTTCACTCCGAATTTACGAGAAATGATATTATAAAGTCGTGGCGTATCCTTGGGGAGAAAATAAGAGTTATCAATCTTGGCTCGTTTATTGAGCCAATGCTACCAAGAGAATATTTTTCCGGAAGAAAAATTTTATATGTTGGGACAATCGAACCGAGAAAAGGCGTCGATAAATTGCTTGATGCTTTTGAGATAGTGGTAAAGGAAGTTCCCAATGCTGAGTTAATTTTATGTGGTAAAATTGGGTGGAGGATTGAAAGGGTTGTTGAAAGAATAAATAGATTAACACAACTGCATTCGAATATAAAATATCTTGGTTATGTAGATGATGAAAAGTTAATTGAATTGTTTAGAGAAGTTGATGTTTGTGTATATCCATCTGTTTATGAGGGATTCGGGTTACCGCCACTTGAAGCTATGGCTTGTGGGTGCCCGGTGATAGTTTCAAATTCATCTTCGCTTCCTGAAGTTGTAGGTGATGCGGGTATTTTAGTTGATCCTTATGATATTGATGGGATAGCGAAGGCTATAATTCGAGTTTTGCAAGATGATGGCTTGAAGAAAAAAATGAGTTTGCTTGGGATTGAGAGAGCAAAAAACTTTAACCTTGAAAAGCAACTCAACGAGATGATCAAAATAATAAAATCGATTTAATTTAATGACCAAAGTTGCTCTTGTCAGAGGCGGTTCATTAACAAAATTTGAACTTCAATATTATGAGCCATTGATTGACAAATTTGAAATTAACGCAATTTGTTCGCTTTTAAACCCTTTCCCACTTGATGGTGTTAAAATTCCGATTAAGCGCCTTCCAACAGTGTACGATTTCGAGGTTATATTTCCAAAGTCTTTGAAGATCAGAAAAATTTACCAACGAATTTTTTACTATGAACTTTTCTGGCAAAGAATGTTTGGACTTGAAAAACTTCTTAAAAATTACGATATAATTCACTCATCCGATGTAGAATATTTCTATACTTATCAGTCAGCCAAGGCAAAGTTGAAATATGACAAACGATTTGTCATCACCCAGTGGCAGAATGTACCATTTGCTTATGGATTTAGAAATTACAATTTTGTAAAAAGCCAGCGTTTTAAAATCATTCGTGATGCTGTCGATGTTGTCATCGCTAAATCTGAAAGAGCAAAATTAACATTGATTTTGGAGGGTTTTAAGGAAGATAAAATTAAAGTTATAAAACCCGGAATTAATCTTGAGAAATTTAAGCCATCCGAGAAAGATTTATTTTTGATGAATAAGTTAGGGATAAGTGATAAAGACAAAATAATTTTATTTTCCGGAAGGTTACAGTGGCAAAAAGGGATTATAGTTCTTTTGAATGCTTTTAAGTTATTGTTGTCTGATAAAGATATCAATAGAGATAATTTGAAATTGGTTATCGTTGGCGCTGGACAACTTTTCAAGTGGCTGAAGGAATATGCAAAATTTCTTGAAGTTGAGCGAAATGTTATAATGGTTGGCAGTGTAGATTATGATGATATGCCTAAATATCATAATCTTGCTGATGTTTTTGTTTTGCCGAGTGTTCCTGACCGAAGATGGCAAGAGCAGTTTGGGATGGTTCTCATCGAAAGCATGGCTTGTGGTAAGCCAGTTATAACTACATTGAGTGGTTCTATCCCTGAGGTTGTGGAGGATAAAGCGATCCTTGTTCAGCCATTTGATTTTTTTGAACTTTATAAGGCGATGAAAAAAGCTTTAACTGATGAAAAATTTTCAAGTGAACTT
>FWWM01018039.1_pt1 | contig 10114 bp, 10 predicted proteins | sample 2228351 | NCBI WGS metagenome assembly FWWM01 (sample SAMEA103939774, study PRJEB20133) | metagenome
ATAAGTGATTAGACTGCAAATTTACATAGTTTTACTTGTAAATAATCCCTGGTTTTATTCAAACTTATCAAAAATACATTGTGAATAAGTTGGTTTTTAGTGTAGCATATGTTTTAGACTGATTTTTTGATTTATTTAATACTTTTGCCCAAAAATATTATGTCCCAATTTCAATTGAATACTATAGAAGAAGCGATAGATGATATAAAGAAAGGGAAGATGGTGATTGTAGTGGATGATGAGGACAGAGAAAATGAAGGAGATTTTATTATAGCTTCTGAATTTGTTACTCCTGATATTGTTAATTTCATGACTAAATATGCCCGTGGCTTGATATGTGTGGCTATTACGATTGAAAGAGCAAGAGAGTTAAAGTTAGAACCAATGGTGTCTCAAAATACTTCTTTTCATGAAACAGCTTTTACTGTATCGGTAGATTTAATTGGAGATAATTGTACTACAGGTATCTCTGCTCATGATAGAGCAAAAACTATTCAGGCATTAGTTAATCCAAATAAAAAAGCATCTGATTTTGCGCGTCCAGGCCACATATTTCCGTTGGTGGCTAAACCTGATGGAGTATTAAGAAGAGCAGGACATACCGAAGCCGCTGTTGATTTGGCAAGATTAGCAGGATTAAAGCCGAGTGGCGTTTTAGTGGAAATTATGAATGATGATGGAACAATGTCGCGTTTGCCTGAACTTGTGAAACTTGCACAGAGATTTAAATTTAAGATAATTTCTATAAAGGATCTTATACAATATCGTTTACAAAGAGAAAGTATTGTGGAAAAAATCGTTATAGTAGATATGCCCACAAAATATGGATATTTTAAACTACACGCTTATAAAGTGAAAACTACAGAACAAGAACATCTTGCATTAGTAAAGGGAGATATAAACTCTGATGAACCGATATTATGTAGAATACATTCGTCTTGTTTAACAGGAGATATATTGGGTTCATTACGGTGTGATTGTGGAGAGCAATTGCATGAGGCTATGAAATTGATTGAAAAAGAAGGTAGTGGTGTTTTACTATATCTTAATCAAGAAGGTAGAGGCATTGGATTAACAAATAAGTTAAAGGCCTACAAGTTACAAGAAGAAGGATTGGATACTGTAGATGCTAATATACAATTAGGTTTTGCACCTGATGAAAGAGAATATGGTATAGGAGCACAAATACTGAGGGACCTTGGTGTACGAAAAATTCGTTTGCTCACGAACAATCCCAAAAAAAGAGCAGGGCTTGAGGGATATGATTTACAAATAGTAGAAAATGTACCTGTTATTATTCCCCCTAATCCACATAATGCTTGTTATCTCTCTACTAAAAAAACCAAGTTAGGGCATATTTTGTAATCATGTGAAGAATTTATTAATTTGACTGATGAGTAGAATCTTGATTCAAGTGTTTTTTATTATATTTTTCTTTTAGATTATGTAAATATTCAGATATTTCTGCATGATTAGGATTTATTTCTAATAATTTCTGGTAAATTCTTATGGCATTTGCTGTATCTTTATTGAGTATGTATAATTCTCCCAGAGTATGGTATAAGTATTGTGAATAGGGTCTTTCACTTAATTGTTCATTGAAAAATTCTGTTCCTTTTGTATATTGTTTTTCTTTGATGTATAATTCCTTCATTACAGTATATGGTACTTCATAATTTTTATCTTTATCTGCTTTTATTGCTTTTCGGATAAGTAGCTCAATAGTATCTCTACTTCTATTTGTTTTAAGATATGAAATAGCAATATTTGTAAGTAGTTCTTTTCTTGTTGTATCATACCTATATGCTTTTTTTAAGTATGAAATGCTTCCTTCATAATCATGTTTCCAATTCATAAGTAGATAAGCAACATTGTTATAACAGCTTCCACAAGTACTATCTATTTGAATTCCTTTTTGAAATTCTTGCATGGCGAGCTCCAAATATTTTGGCATTTCGTGTTTTGATAATACATTACCTCCTTGAAGGTATTCAATAATGATTTGTGAACCATATAATATATGTAACTTTACTGATTCGGGATATTTTTTTGAGTCAGCCTCATATAAATACAATTTATATCTCCATTCATGATTTCTCTGCCAAATTAAGATGCTACAAAAGATAAAATAAACCAATAGATAGACTTTGATTTTAGTGTTTTTCCACCAATCTAAATTGGAGAAATTGAATAGATGTTTATTATTTTTTTTACTTAAATACTTTTGATTGACCCATTCTATTAAGTATGTCATAATCATACTCCATCCTACAGAAGGCATAAATAAAAACCTATCTGCTACTATACCTGGTGCGGGCTTTACAAAATTTAAAAACATAGAAATACTTATACTAAAATACATAACGCCATACCATAATAAATTGCGCGTATTAAACATTCTAAGGAATATATATACTAAAACTAGTAATAATACAATACCTGTTATACCATATATGTTGAAAACATTATTAAGAGGCACGACATTAAAACCATAATAACATGACATTTTTATGGGTAGTACTAAAAGGTATAAATAGAATCCTAAACTATTGAATAGTCCTATAATTCTATGTATTATGTCTTTTTGAAAATATAAAGGATTTTCAAAGTAATTAAATATTCTTTGTTTGATATTTTGGTCGAGTATTAACTTTTGTCCTCTCTTTAGCAAAAAATACATTAGTAATAAACCAAAGATAATGAAAAGTATGTTCATCAATATGTGTGATTTTTTAACAGGAGAATTACTTTCCTTTTCTTTAATTTTTTGAAAGTATATTAACGGAACAATAGCCATCATCGGCAGTGCATCAAACTTACTTAGTAAGGCTAAAAAGAAAAATAAGAAACCGTATAGTAAGTAATACCATTTTTGATTTTTTATCCATTTTAGAATAACGATAAGTAATAGCATTGAAAAAATAAAACTTAACATCACATCTCTATTTTTCAAACTTGCTACTACTTCACTATGTACTGGAATCAAAGCAAAAAGTATAACTACCCATACAATAGTTTGTAATGAATAATTTTCAAAGAGTATCAAAAGCATCTTAAATAATACAATTAAACATAAAACATAATATATGACATTGAAAAAATGATGAATATGCACTTTATTTCCAAATAGTTCAACTTCTATAGCATAAGATATTTTCACCATTGGTCTATATTCATATTTATTTCCACTCTCATCTTTAGCATGGTAGCTTTTTAGTATTTTGGGAATATTTTTTATTCCACCAATACTTTCTGACATAGGTCCTACTACAAATTCATCATCTAATGCATAACCATTTTTAATAGTATTGCCATAAAGTAAAAATGCAAGAGCAACAAACAATAAGTAAATTTTTCTGTAATTTTGGTTCATAATTTTAATGATAATGCAAATAAACGGAATTTCAATTTATCTTCCTGAAATAATTATTACTAATGAAGAGTTAGCTCAAAAATTTAATATCCATCCTGAAGATATATTTAAGAAAACAGGTGTTATAGAAAGAAGACATACACCATTAAATTTTAACATGCAACAAATGGCAGAGACTGCTGCTAAGCAACTGTTTTATCAGTATACAGATATAAAGGAAAAAATAGATGCAATTATTTTAGTAGGACATGGATTTAGTTACAAGGCACCAAATACATCCGTAATTATTCAAAATAATTTGAATCTCTCCCAAAACTGTTATTGTATAGATGTTCCTCATGGATGTACGGGATACATTTATGGTTTATCTCTTTCAAAAGCTTTATTGGAAGCAGGATTAGTTCAGCATGTATTGTTATTAACAGGCGACACTCCTTCTTATGTTATTCGTAAAACGGATGTAGAACTCCTTTCTATATTTAGCGATAGTGCTACAGCTACATATCTAACTAATAAAGCATCTGTTTTTGAAAAATTTGTTTTTTATACAGATGGAAGTGGTAGTGATAAGCTCATTGTAGAAAGAAGTGGTACTGTTTATCCCGCTGATAAAGAGTACTTTTCTGATCCTAACAGCCCTCCTTGGGGAGATATGAAAATGAACGGTACTGAAATATTCTTAATGAGCATTAAGTGGGTTCCATCGCTCATTAAAGAAACCTTAGAAAAAAATAATTTAACGATTGAAGATATTGATTACTTTGTCTTTCATCAAGCGAATAGTTTTATGCTTGAGGTCTTGCGAAAAAAAATTAAAATTCCGAAGGAGAAGTTCTTTAATCATATTAAATATGTCGGAAACACAGTATCTTCAAGCATTCCTATCGCTCTATATCAACTTATTCAGGAGAATAAACTACAAAAAGGGATGAAAATTTTACTCGCAGGCTTTGGTATTGGTTATACATTAGGTGCTACTGTCATAGAATTTTAGTAACTTTACAGAAAATTTTTTATGATGTCTATCGAAGAATTTATTGCTCTTTTAGAAAAAGAATTTGAAGACTTGCCTCCTGGTACTTTAAAACCTGGTACTAATTACAGAGATATTCCTAATTGGAGTTCTATGCATGCATTAATTATCATAGCATTTGTAGATGCCAACTTTAATGTAGAACTTACTGCAACTGACTTACGAAACACTCAAACTATACAAGAGCTTTACAACATTATCCAATCAAAAATTAAAAATAAGTAATGTCATTGGTAAAAATCAATAATGTCTCTATTCGTTCTATTAGTTCAGCAGTTCCTAAGCAGATATTCTACACAATGGATTATACTTATATCTCTGAGCAAGAACGAAACATGTTTATTAAAAATGTAGGTATTGAAGAGAGGCGTGTAGCTCCTTTTCATATAACAACAGCAGACCTTTGTTATTATAGTGTATTACAGTTGCTAGATAAACTAAACTGGGATAAAAACTCCATAGATGCATTAATTTTTGTAACACAATCTCCTGATTATTTTATTCCTGCTAGTAGTATTATTTTACAAAATAGATTAGGGCTAAGTAAAAACATTATTGCATTTGATATTAATTTGGGATGCAGCGGTTATGTATATGGACTTTTTGTATTATCAAGTATGCTACAATCAGGACAGGTAAAACGAGCTATATTATTAGCAGGTGATAAATCTACACTCTCTACATGCTATAAAGACAAAAGCACTTATCCGTTATTTGGAGATGCGGGAAGTGCTACAGCTCTTGAATTTGATGAAAAAGCAACACCTATTTATTTTAATCTACAAACGGATGGAAGCGGCGAAGATGCTATAAAAATTCCACATGGTGGAAGTCGTTACCATATTCAACCTGATACTTTTGAAGAAGTAGAAATAGAACCGGGAATTATTAGAAGTAAAAGACATCTGCAATTATTAGGAGCAGATATCTTTAATTTTACATTAAGAGAAGTGTTTCCTAATGTCAACAAACTTCTTGAATTCTCAGGAATTTCAATGGATAATGTTGATTATTTTGTTTTTCACCAGGCAAATTATTTAATGAATGAAAGTGTCAGAAAAAAAATGAAAATAGATTCTACTAAAGTTCCATATTCTATTCATAAATATGGTAATACCAGTTCCGCATCTATTCCTCTTACTATTGTTACGCAATTATCGGCTAAATTAGATACCCCTAAAATTTTGTTATTGAGTGGCTTTGGGGTAGGCTTTTCATGGGCATCATGTGTGTTTCACTCAAATCAAATTGTTGTCAACCCATTATTGGAAATAGATTAATAAGCATGTTTGAGTCACTACAAAATAAAAAGATACTCATTACAGGAGCGTCTTCTGGTATAGGAAGAGAGACAGCTATTGTACTAAGCAAGTACTGCAACAATATCATCATTACTGCAAGAAGACAAAAAGAGTTAGAAGAAACACTCTCTTTAATGAATAAAGGACAACATATTTTTTATATTACCGATCTTACAGATATCAATGCTACTAAGCAACTTATTTCTAAAATACCAAATATTGATGGATGGGCACATTGTACAGGAAAGGTGTTACCCGTACCTGTTAAGTTTATTCAAGAAAAGCATTATCAGGATATTTTTTCAGTGAATTATCTCTCTGCTGTCAGGCTATCCTCTGAGTTATTATTACAAAATAAATTAAACAAAAATGCATCTATTGTTTATATTTCCTCTATTTCTACTGATTATAGTTATTTTGGAGGAGGTTTGTATATCTCATCAAAATCTGCTCTTGAAGGATTTGCTAAAACAATGGCGTTAGAATTAGCATCAAAAAAAATTCGTATTAATGTTTTACAACCGGCTCTGGTGAAAACAGATATTTACACAAATACTGTTAATGCAGCTGTTAATGAGGAGGAAATGAAAAAATACGAAAAAAAATACCCCCTTGGAATAGGAGAACCGGTTGACATTGCTAATATGATAGTATTTCTATTATCTGATGCATCAAAATGGATAACGGGCACTTTTATTAAAATGGATGGTGGGCTTACACTTGGTTTTAACGAATAAATTCATTAGGTTTATTTTTTATTTAGTATATTTGCAGCAATGCTTTAGGGGTGCTCGAAAAAATGGGCTGAGAAAATACCCTTATTACCTGATGCAGATAATACTGACGAAGGGAAAAGCGGTGTATCACTAAAAGCAAACTATTTCCTTTTTTTTCTCATTTTCCCTGAAGCTTTTGATATTCAAACAAATCAATGTATGCGTGTATATCTTAATGATACACTAATTGAAGTGCCTCAGGACACTATCTTACAGAATCTGCTTATTTCACAATTAAATATCTCTACTGAAAAAAAAGGAGTTGCAGTAGCAGTTAATGAAAACATTGTTCCTAAAAATGAATGGGAAAAATATACTCTTCATGAAAATGATAGAATCCTTGTGATTATTGCGGCACAAGGAGGATAATGAATAAAAATTCTAAAAAATAAAACTATGAAAAAAACAGAAAAAATACTTCAACAAACTACTATCACTACTCAACCCCTCCCAAATTCTGAAAAAATATATGTGGCAGGTAAAATACATCCTTTTATTAAAGTACCAATGAGAAAAATAAAACTCTCTCCAACTAGATTAAGTAATGGACAATCGGAAGAAAATACAGATGTAATAGTGTATGATACAAGCGGGGCTTATACAGATACTCATGTAACTATAAACATCTATAAGGGTTTAGAAAGAATACGCGAGAAATGGATACTACAAAGAAATGATGTAGAGGAATTGGATGATTTTTCTTCCAAATATGCAAGACAACGAAATCAAGACGAAAAATTAAAAGATATACGTTTTCCCAATATCCATAAGCCATATAAAGCAAAGGCTAATGGTAATGTTTCGCAAATTTATTATGCCAAGAGAGGCATCATCACTCCAGAGATGGAATATGTAGCTATTCGTGAAAATCAATTACTTGAAGAAGTGAAGAAAAAATTAAATGGAAAATCTGATTTATTATTTAAGCAACATCGTGGGCAATCATTTGGGGTTGAAATTCCAAAAGAAATAACTCCTGAATTCGTTAGACAAGAAGTAGCCGCTGGGCGTGCTATTATTCCGTCTAACATTAATCATCCTGAATGTGAACCAATGATTATTGGTAGAAAATTCTTAGTAAAAATCAATGCTAATATTGGTAATAGTGCGGTTACCTCAAGTATAGAAGAAGAAGTAGAAAAAGCCGTATGGGCATGTCGTTGGGGTGCAGATACCATCATGGATTTATCAACAGGAAAGAATATCCACGAAACACGCGAATGGATTATTAGAAATTCTCCCGTCCCTGTTGGAACTGTACCTATTTATCAAGCTCTTGAAAAAGTTGGCGGAAAACCAGAAGAATTAACATGGGAGATATTCAGAGACACATTAATAGAACAAGCAGAACAAGGTGTAGACTATTTTACTATTCATGCGGGTGTGCTTCTTCGTTATATTCCTCTAACAGCTAAAAGGATGACTGGCATTGTTTCGCGTGGTGGGAGCATTTTGGCAAAATGGTGTTTAGCACATCATCAGGAAAACTTTTTATACACCCATTTTGAAGAAATATGTGAAATAATGAAAGCCTACAATGTGGCTTTTTCATTAGGTGATGGATTACGCCCCGGAAGTATTTATGATGCAAACGATGAAGCACAATTTGCTGAACTAAAAACACTTGGAGAATTGACTAAAATAGCATGGAAACATGATGTGCAAGTAATGATAGAAGGTCCTGGACACATTCCCATGCAATTGATTAAAGAAAACATGGATAGAGAATTACAAGATTGTTATGAAGCACCGTTCTATACATTAGGTCCTCTCGTAACAGATATAGCACCAGGTTATGACCACATTACATCTGCTATTGGTGCAGCTATGATTGGATGGTATGGAACTTCTTTACTTTGTTATGTAACACCTAAAGAACATTTAGGATTACCTAATAAAAAAGATGTAAAAGATGGTGTTATTGCTTACAAAATTGCCGCTCACGCTGCAGATATTGCAAAGGGACATCCAGCTGCTCAGTATAGAGATAATGCTCTTAGTAAAGCAAGATTTGAATTTAGATGGGAAGACCAGTTTAATTTATCTCTGGACCCTGAAACAGCAAAGGAATTTCATGATGAAACACTTCCAGCTGATGGAGCTAAAATAGCCCATTTCTGCTCTATGTGTGGACCTAAGTTTTGCTCTATGCAAATTACACAAGATATAAGAGATTATGAAGAAGCAATGAAAAAGAAATCTGAGGAATTTAAAGAATACGGTGGTGAAATTTATGTGTAATAATTATTGCTCACCATTCTCTGTGAGCAATAATTAATTTTTTTATACTGCAGTAGCTAAGGATATAAAACTGCAGGAATACTACTAATTTTAATAATCGCAACTAATGAATTTTGTAATAATTATGCTAATCTTAATAACCTCTAATGTAATAAAAGACGAACATTATAAGGTACTACAAGAGGCACTTCATAAAGTAGATAGGTTACATATTAAACTACATGATTCCGTATATTATTCATCGTTTGAAAATGAAGTTAAACAAATTATTCAAAGAATTATTCCGAATGAAGATAGTTCATTAAAAGAAAAAATTACTATTCATATTAACGAGTTTATATTAAATAAACTTTCAAAAGAAAGTATTGATGACATTGAACTGATGGAATTAAATTATATTCACATTTCTGAAAAATTATACAATCAGTACCAAAGTAATATTGAGAATAACCTTAATCATCAATATAATATAACTACCTCTGTCCATCATTTGAATATTTATGAAAATTACGATCATTTTTCATATCTGATTTATGGTCCTGTTTTTGAAAGCATTTCCAAAATCAATTATTTACCACAAAAGACTCTCAAAGAACTAAGAGCTGAACTTCAGCGAATTAATAAAGAGATAGGTATTCCTATTATTGGAGTGGGAGGTATTACGATAAATAACTTTAAAGAGGCTATGGATGCCGGTTTTTCCGGCGTAGCATTGCGAGGACATATATGGGAAAGTAATAATCCTTTACAAACATTAAATCAATTTGTTGACGAATGGAAAAGGTACAAAGACCAATAGGTTTATCCATAGCAGGATTTGACCCTTGCGGTGGTGCTGGTATTCTTGCAGATATAAAAACTTTTGAATGTCTTGAGGTATACGGACTTGCAATAACTACCGCGCTTACCCTACAATCAGAAACATTCTTTGAAAAACTACAGTGGAGAACCAATGAAGAGCTTCAATACGAGATTGAATTTTTATTTCATCATTATCCTATAAAAGCTGTAAAAATTGGCATTATCAAAGATAATATTATGCTACAAAGTATATTATCAGTTATTCCAAAAAAAGATATTTTTATTGTATGGGACCCTGTTATATCAAGCTCTACATCAAAAAGTATTTTTGAAACGCCTTCATTATCACAAATCAAGAATTTACTGAAAGACATTGATATTATTACTCCCAATGCAAAAGAAGCTTGTGTTCTCTCAGATAAAATAAATATTAAAGAAGTCCAAGAACCAGAAACTGAGGCTTCTTTAGTTGCTCAAAATATTGCTGCTCAAATTGCACATAGATTACTTTGAGGAAATTGATAAAAATATTTAATCCAACCTCTTGCATTTATACCCCTCGTGGTATATTATGAAGTGGTAAGTTTAT